>Ga0307374_10001033_pt1 | contig 52402 bp, 42 predicted proteins | sample OX3MG_FD_202532 | JGI IMG/M metagenome (GOLD analysis project Ga0307374, IMG submission 202532) | Soil microbial communities from Risofladan, Vaasa, Finland - OX-3 | ecosystem: Environmental > Terrestrial > Soil > Coastal area > Acid sulfate soil | place: Finland: Risofladan, Vaasa | collected...
CCCAACCGCACGCCGATCGGAGCTGGTCCCAGCACAGCCCGGCAACTACTCGGCGCTTGGGCAACCTTGCCCAATAGGCACAGGGCGGACATGTCGCCCCGTCGCGCTCTTCGGGTTGGCGCCGAAGTGGTCGATGTCTCACGGCATGACCTACATCGTTCAACGCAATGACCGCTTCTACGTCGTGTACTACGACGGCCTCGACCCGCTCACCGGCAAGGAACGACGACGCTGGCATCCCGTCGGCCACGACCGCGGCGAGGCCGAGTCGGTTGCCGCCCGCCTCGAGGCCGACCGCGCCGGCTCGGCCCCCGCTCGGGGCGGGCCGGTGAGCGTCGGCGAGTTCCTCACCGACACCTGGCTACCGCTCAAGCGCCGCCATGTCCGGGCGACGACCGCCTACCGCTACTCCTGGTTCGTCAACCGCTACATCAATCCCGACATCGGCGATGTGCCCTTACGACGGCTCCGGGCCGATCACCTCGACGGCCTTTACGACCGGTTGGCCACCACCGCCGGCCGTCATGGGACCGGTCTGGCCCCCAAGACCGTGCACGAGGTCCATATGCTCGTGCGGTCCTGCCTCGACCTCGCCGTGCGGACAGCTCCTCGACCACAACGTCGCCCACGCCACCCAAGCCCGACGTGGGCGGCCGACCGCCCTGCGGCCGCGCTCGTGGACCGCCTCCGAACTGGCCGACTTCTTGAAGGCAGCCCGCCCCCAGCGCCTGTACCCGGCGTTGCACTTGGCCGCTTTCACCGGGATGCGCCGGGGCGAGGTTGTCGGGCTCAAGTGGTCCGACCTCGACAAGACCACCAAGCGGCTGTCGATCTCCCGGACACTGCAGAACGTCGCCGGCAACCCGTCGAGTTCGCCGTCAAGACCCGCACCAGTCGGCGCTGCGTCGACATCGACGACAACACGATGCGGGCCCTGGCCCGGTGGCGGCGCCGGCTCTACCGCGACGGGCTGCCCCACGGCCCCGATGACTGGATGTTCCTCAACACCAGCGGCCGGTTCCTCAACCCCGAGTCCGTCACCCAGCTCTTCAACCGGATCGTCAAGCGCACTCCGGGGTTGCCGCACGTCCGGCTCCACGACCTGCGCCACACCCACGTTATCTCCCCTGCCCATATGCCCCTGAGGGACATGAGCTACGTAGCCTGAAGCTCTCGTGACTCACTGTTATCTGGCAGTTGCAGGGCACGTGGGTCACGTAAGCCGAACCAAGGCCCAGCTTCAGTGGGGTGAGTTCCATCCTTCGGCTTCGGCCGCCACGCTCACCGACAGCTGCTCTAGCTCGCCGACCAGCTGACGCAGTCGCTTGGCGTTGTCGAACCAGGCCCGATAGCGATCGACCTGGTCCGGGCTCAGGTTGCGGGTGACCGTCTTGCCGTCGACCTTGCGGGTCCAGGACAGGTAGGGCCCATGCAGCCGGCCAGGGTCACTGTGGCAGGCGCAGGTCGGGCTGCCACAGCGCGAACTACGAGTCACCAGACTGCCGGGCAAGCAGAAGCCGAGCTTGGCGATCTGGGACACGATCTGGTGCTGGCTCCGTCGTTCCTGCTGGGAGGGCATAGCTCGATTGCTACCGCGTCGGACGGTCCACCCGTTCGATGCCCGGAAGTCTGATACTTCAAGGCAATGACCACCGAGGACCTGGAGTGGTCCACCGAGGAACAGAGACCGGAGGCTGAGCATCGCTTCCAGGCCGAGCGGGCCGTCTCGCCCGCCGACGGTTCGGTGCGCTGGGTGGTGCTGGACCCCTACCTGGTCATCCACGCCGAGGCCACCGAGTTCTGCTGGGGTCTCCACGGCGCTGACCGGTCGCCCAACACCATCCGGGTCTACGCCGGTCGGACCGCCATGTTCTTGAGCTGGTGCTCGGCCACCGGGGTCGACTGGAAGACGATCGGCCTGGCCGACCTGGCCCGGTTCAAGGCCTGGGTGGAGATGACGCCGGGTCGGACTGGCTATCGCCAGGGAGGGACCGTGGACGCCATCCTCATCGCCGTCTGCGAGTTCCTCCGCTTCTGCGCCCGGACCGGGCGGGTCGGCGCCCGGGTGGCCGACCAGCTGGTCGAGCCCCGCTGGATGGCCTTCCTGCCCGCCGGGTTCGACCCCGGTGAGCGGGGCCAGTTCCGCACCGTGCGAGCCCGCCAGGTGCGTGCCCGGGCCCAGACCGCCTTCCCCGAGGCGTTGAGCGCTGAGCAGTCAGCGGCGGCCTTCGGCGCCTGTCGTGGGCCACGGGAGGCCTTCATGGTCCAACTGCTGCATGACACTGGCCTGCGCATCGGCGAGGCCCTCGGCCTGCGTCGGGGGGACATGCACTTCTTGCCCGACTCCCGGACACTCGGCTGTGGCGTGGTGGGGCCACACGTGCACGTCCGTCACCGGCTCAACCCCAACGGAGCCCTGGCCAAGTCCCGCTACCCCCGCACCGTTCCCGCCAGTGATGTGGTCCTGTCCACCTACGCCGACTACGCCTTCGAGCGGTCCCAGATCCTCCCCGAGGATGACAGCGACATGGTTCTGGTCAACCTCTACCACGCGCCCCTCGGTCGACCGATGAGCTACCGGGGGGCCAAGGGCTTCTTCGAGCGCCTGGCCCGCCAGGTGGGCTTCGATCTGCGGCCCCACATGCTGCGCCACACTGCGGCCACCAACTGGGTGCGGGCCGGGGTCGACCTCGATGTAGTCCAGGATCTGTTGGGTCATGTAAGTCCCGCCTCGACGCTGGTGTACCTGCACGCCAGGGACGAAGACCGCCGCCGGGCGGTGGAGGCGGTGGCCGCCGGAAAGGCCTATCGATGAGGCCCGCCGCCCTGTCGCTGGTCCAGTCTGGGACTCCCCGGCCGATTCCGCTCAACGACGCCGAGTGGTTGACCTGGCTCGAGGCTCACATCGATCCCCGCTGGAGGCCGGGCGAGTGGGACCAGTCCATCTGGCTCTTCACCGGGGACCTGGACAACCCCCGCACCCGGGCCTGGTCCTGTCGCACACCGGGGTGCCCGGCTACGACGCGCCGGCACAACGGGCGCTGCGATGCGTGTCGACGGGCACTGTCGGACTCAGATCGCTCGGAGGAGGACTTCGATGTCTCGCCCGAGCGGGCTGGCGTGCGGGCATTGGTCCCCCCGCGCTGCGTCGTGGGTGACTGTGAAAGCGATCTCCACTGCCAGGACCTCTGCCTGCGTCATCTGCGCGTCTGGGAGCGCGAGCAAGCCAGCACCAGCTTCGAGGACTTCGTCGCCCACGCCGTCGGCTTCGCCAGGCGTGCGGCCTGCCTGGTGGACGGCTGCGAACGGGAGCGGCGCAGCCGACCGGGACTGTGCCGGTTCCACGTCGGCCGCTTCCGCCAGGATGCCCGCCGGAACGGCCTCGAGGATGTCACGACTTGGGCGGCGCGCCAGAGCCCGAAGCTCGGAGCGCACCAGTTCTCCCTGGCGCCTTTGTCGAACCTCGTGCGAGCCGAGCTGCTCTATGCCCTCCAGTGTCGGGACGCGCATCCCGCCCCGCTGGATCCCTCCCAGATCAGGATCCTGGTCAGCCGCCTCACCGGCCTGGGTTCCATCCGTGTCGCTGATGGGACCGAGGTCACCGAGGCGGGCGGCCAGCAATACAACGCCGACATCCGTTGGTTCTTCACCAGCCTGCGCCGGGATGTGAAGCGGGCCTGGCATTCGTGCTCGGACACCGACACCATGGCCGGAGACGTCTGGTCGGTTGGCCTGGTGGGCCTGGGCGCCAATGCCTCTCGACCATGGACTCCGGCCAGCGACGCAATGATCGACTTCGGCGTTGTCGGCCTTTTCTGGCTGAGGCAGGTGGTGAAGGGCTGGGCCCGGGACACGCGGCCCTACCTACAGGACCTGCGCCAGGCTCTCGTTGCGGTTCGGGTGGCCTCGGCGAGTCTCATCGGTGCCGGACGAGAGGACCCCGCCGGCTTGGACGCCGGTGACTTCACCCGGGTCCTCGATGCCTTGTCCCGGCACCGCCGGGCCGACGGGAGCCTTTACTCGGCGGGTCACCGCAGGCTCATGGTCTACCGGTTCTGCGAGGTTATCGACCATGGCCGGGAGGCCGGCCTCATGGCCCCGGTGGGTGAGTTCTTCCGGCCGCTACGGCGCCGCTACCACGTCGAAGTCGATCCCAACGAGGACGAGGTGGGAAAGGCGCTGCCCGAGGCCCTGATCGCCCACCTGGACGATCACATTGACCTCCTGGGTGGCGGCGGACGGTCGGGTTGGATGACCGGGGACGACGTGGTGGGGATGCACCAGGCCATCTACCGGATCATTCGCGACACCGGTCGCCGACCAGGCGAGGTCGTCTCCCTCAAGCTCGGCTGTGTCGAGGTGATCAACGGCGTCCACAACCTCGTCTACGACAACAACAAGGCGGCCCGGCTGCGCCGACGGCTTCCAGTCACCACCGAGACCGCCTCGGTCGTCCTGGCCTGGCAAGACCGACGAGCGGGCCTGCATCTCCCCCCGAGCGCCGGCAAGTGGCTGTTTCCGTCACCCCAACAGCGCGCCCACCAAAGCATCGGCCACATCGGTGTCACCGCCTTCCAACGAGCCTTTCGGACTTGGGTAGGCCGCATACCCGTCATCGACTCCGAACTGCTGGGACCGGACGGGAGGCCCCTGCCCTTCGACCGGGCTCTCATCTTCCCCTACGCCCTGCGCCACTCCTACGCCCAGCGCCACGCCGATGCCGGCGTGACGATCGACGTGTTGGCCGACCTCATGGACCACACCTCCGTCCAGACCACGAGGGGCTATTACTCGGTGAGCCTGAAGCGGAAGGTGGCGGCGATCGCCAAGGTGGGCTCACTGGCGGTGGATGCCTGCGGTCGCCCGGCGCCCTTCGCCGATGCCACCGCCTATGAGCGGGCCTCGGTGTCGGTCCCGTTCGGCAACTGCACCGAGGTGTCCAACGTGCGCGCCGGTGGTGGGCACTGTCCGATCCGCTTCCAGTGCGCCGGCTGTGGCTTCTACCGACCCGATCCCTCCTACCTGCCGGCCCTGGAGTCCCACATCGCCTCGCTGCGGGCCGACCTGGAAACGGCCCGGGCCATGGGCGCCGCCGAATACGTGCTGTCCAACCTCGCCGCCGAGATCGACGCCTTCTCGAAGGTGGCCGCCAAGATGCACTCCCGGTTGAAGGCCCTGCCCCCCGAGGAACGCACCGAGGTGGAGGAAGCCTCCCGTCTCCTGCGCCGGGCCCGCGCCGCTCGGCGCATCCCCGTGGTCGCCGATCCCCCCGACGAGGCGGGATGAAGCAGAACCCCCCAGAGGGCCGGTTGGTCGCGCTGAAGGCTGCCCGGGCGGCCGACAGCCACGCCAAGCGTGGCCGAGTCCTCGCCGCCATCGCCGCCCTGGAGACCGCCGGGGCGGCCATCACCTTCCCCTCGGTGGCCAAGGCGGCCGGGGTGTCCACGTGGCTGGCCTACTCCGAAGGGGTCCGGGAACACGTGGAGGCCGCCCGGGCCCGTCAGACCGACCCGAGCACGGGCGAGGCGCCTGGCTCACAGGTGGGCAACGGGCATCGGGCATCGGCCGCCGGGCTGCGCACCGACCTGGCCCTGGCCCGCTCCGAGATCGGCCGGCTCCGGGCCGAGGCCGACAAGCTTCACAAGCGCTTGCAGATCCACCTGGGAGCCGAGATCGAAGGACCTGACCGGGCCGAGCTGATCGGGAGGGTGGCGGCACTGGAGAGTCTCAACCGCCAGTTGGTGGCCGAGCGGGATGGCCGGGGCGCCGAGGCCGAGGCTGCCAAGCTGGCGGTCGTGGAGCTGGAGGACGAGCTGGTCGCCGCCCGCGAGAGCCTCCGTCGGGTCATCCGGGCCGAGAACCGTGGCCGCTGACGAGCTGCTGGTGGCCCGCAACCCGGATCCGGACTCGAGCCTGGCCTACCTGCTGCGCGTCCCTCTGGGCGGTGGGATGGTGCTACGCACCGCCGGCACCTGGCCGCGCACCAAGGCCCTCTACTGCTACCCGGTGACAGCCGACGAGTGGCCGGCCGAGCCCGACATCGTGGAGAGGATCCCGCTGCGGTCCTGCATCCGACGGGGGGCTGCCATCGACCTGGTCGCCGCCCGGTCTCGGGAGAACCGCTCCCAGCTCGTCTTCACCACCGCCCGGGGCCGAGAGGCCGTCTTCTGGCAGTCCCCCCGGACCCGGCGCCAGGCCCGCCCGAACGTGAACCTGCCCAGGGCGCGAGCGGCCGGGATCGCCGAGCTGGAGATCGTGGTGGACTCCCATGAGCACTACGCCTACGGCTTTGCCGGCAAGCCGGTGCGCACTGCCCGCCGGGCCCTGCCCTGCGGCGATTACGGCCTGGCGGTGGATGGGCGCCTGGTGGCCGCGGTCGAGCGCAAGTCGATGGCCGACCTCATCGCCAGCCTCACCAGCGGACGGCTCCGCTATGCCTTGGGCGAACTGGCCGCCCTGCCCCGTGCCGCCGTGGTGGTTGAGGAGGCCTACTCGGCAGTGTTCAAGTCCGACCGTGTCCGCCCCGCCCTCATCGCCGACGGTCTGGCCGAGTGCCAGGTCCGCTGGCCCGAAGTGACGATCGTGTTCTGCGACACCCGGGGCCTGGCCGAGGAGTGGACCTATCGCTACCTGGCAGCTGCCTACCAGTGGGCGATCACCGAACCAGCTGCCATGGAGCGCATCGTGGCGGCACCGGCGTTCCTCGTCGCCCCTCCCGCGCCTGGGCCTTCACCAGCCGAGGTGCGGGCATGGGCGCGCGCCAACGGCATTGCCGTGCCCGACCGCGGCCGTCTCCCCGCCGCCGTGCTGGAGACCTGGCGCGCAGCGCACGACTCCTGAAGCCGCAGAGCCCGTCCGTCCTCGCACGCTGCATCCCTTATCACGCGACCGCGCCCCCTACATGCCTCACGTCACTCGCTCAGGAACACGGCCCTGACCAGGGAAATGTCGAAAACAACTACAGATAACCGGGGCGTCGTTGCTGATCATGGCCGGCGTGCCGATAAAGGTCGTCAGCGAACGCCTCGGGCACTCGCACCCGGCCTTCACGATGCACACCTACCAGCACCTGCTGCCCGGGATGAGCGCGGCCGCGGCCGAGCGGTTCGCCGCTCTGATCGCCGATCCGAGCCGGTAGACGTCTACCGGCGTCACCGCCGCGAACCCGCAGGTCAGCGCAGTGTCGGCCGAGCAGCCGGTAGACGTCCCCGGTGACGCCTACCCGCCTCGCGGCAAAGGATCACGCCTGAAATAGGCCCTGACCTGGACTTTCTTTGGTGGCGGGGGGTTGCCGCGATCAAGCCACTTGAGGCCTCCGCGAGACCAAACCTGCTGGTCAGCCGTCGTGCATAGGGCAGTGCATACGCAACCGCCTGCTCAATAGCCGCAGCAGGGCCAGGGGGTCCCCAGAAACTCGACTGCAGCCCTGACCTTCGGGTTGACCACCCGAAGAGGCATCAGGCGCTCGAGGCCCTCCGTCTGTGCAGCGTTCGGTCCCTCGCACCTACCTGAAGCCGAGCCGTGACCTCATGCGCTCTTGAGCGACCCATGTGTCATGACGCTCCTTGACCTGATCGAGGCGCTCCGCTGAATTTCCAAAGAATCCGGCGTTGAGCCAGTGCTTCGCCGCTGGGCTGGTCATGCAGGCCTCGGGACGTGACCATGGAGTGGGCGGACTCTGCCGGTACCACCACCCGGCGGGCTGAAGGTAGAGGGGGCCGTCAAGATCCGCGCCGAGGGCATTGTCGGCCAAGAGCAGTCCAACCGAGTACTCGAACTGATCGAAGGCCACTATGAGCTGGTCGGGTGCTACGAGCCCTTCAGCGAAACTGGAGAGACGCTGCTGCAACCATGACGAGGTTGCAGCAGGTCGAGCTGCCGGAAGGAGCAGGGAGGCAGCGGGCTCGATGGACACGCGCGTGCTGCGGAGAAGTTCATTGTCGAAATGAAGCTCTGACAGGAGGCGCGCAACGACATCAGGGCTCCCGCCCGCGATGGCGGCGGTTGCACAGGCGTAGAGCCCCAGGAGGCCCGGGTAGTAACGCATCTGATCCCAAATGGTGAAAACCTGCCCCGTGGGTTGGCCTCCGGCCGCCTCGACCAGGCGCTTCAGACACCGGGACCAGATCCGCACGTGGTAGGGGAGATCGCCGTAGTAGGCGCCCATAAAGAGGGGGCGGAGCAGCGGGGTGAGGACGCCTTCGTACCGCTCGACCCGCTCCCGGACGCCATCCTCGGTCGGCTGCTCCCCCATCGGGAACGCCTCAAGCGTCAGCTCGCCGATGGCTTCGGTCGTGGCCTTGGAGAAATACTCCGAAAGGTCGATGCGTCGCTCACGGCTCGCAAGGAGATCCTTGAGCGCGACCGGCGCGTCTTCAGACATGCCTCACTCCGACCCGGCCAATCAGTCGTGCTTGAGCGGAAACCCCAGCTTCTTGAGCTGACGCCGCGCCGCGGTGCTGATGAAGTCGCTGCGGTCAACACCGGTTGCCTGCTCGAGGACCTGCTTCACCGGGAACCACGTGTCGCCAATCTGGACCGAATGGCTCCGGACCGGCTCAGGGGCGACCCCTACGAGAGCCTTCTCGACCTGGCTGCGGCGCAACTCGAAGACCCGCCCGTCCATGGTGAAGCGCACTACCGGGTCGTCCTGCACCAGTCCTCCAAGACAGATATTCTTCTTATCACTATTCTTACAGATGCTCCGTCAGACGACAAGGACCGGAGGCGCAGGTGCAAGAGAGCGGCAGGCTGTCACTGAACACGATCCGCGGGAGACGCATACCCGGGGTCGGCACCGGCCCCGCGGGCGAAGTGAGGCCGCTCTACACCTCGGCGGCCACGGGCCCCGAGGTCACCCACTACCTGGTCACTGCGCTGGACGAGGCGATCGAACTTCTCCGGCAAGCCCGAGCCACGGCAACCTCCGAGATACAGGCCGACATCGACAGCTACATCGGGCGGGTCTAAAAGATGGGCAAGCGCGTCTTCATCTCTTCGGTGACCGAGGGACTCCGCCAGGAGCGAACCGCCCTGCCCGGTCTGATCCGTGCTCTGGGGATGGATCCGGTCCGGTTCGAGGACTTCACGGCGCTTCCAGAGCCGAGCCGAGACGTGTGCCTGCAAGCGGTCGGGACCTCCGACGTGTACCTGCTTCTCCTTGGCGAGCATTACGGCACGCCGTTCGCAGACACGGGCCTGTCGCCGACCCACGAAGAGTACCGCGCCGCCATCAACAAGGGCATACCCCGGTTGGCCTTCCGCCGGCACGGGGTAACCATGGAATCGGCACAAGCAGCGTTCGCCGCGGAGGTGGAGGCCTACGAGACCGGCCTCTTCCGGGGGAGTTGGGAAGAGGTCGGCGAACTCCTCAACGCCGCGTCAGACGCCCTCGGCCAGTTGGACACCCTCGGAGGACCGCTGAGCTTCGCCCCGATCGGAACACCGATGACCGTTGAATGGCTGACGGCATCGGATCCGCGCGACCAGTTCGCCGGATTCGGGGAGTCGGCGATGGAGGTGTACCTGACGCCAGTGGGGATAACGCTGCCACGGGCCCGGCTGCGAGATGCCGGCCAGATGGCTCCCAGGCTCCTGCGCGACATCGGAGGAGTCGGCCAAAACGAAGCCATAGACGTGACCGACAGGCCTGACGGTGGTGCCATATCCCGAGTTGTGAGGGCGCGACAGGTTCGTTCGTTCAACCAGGACGTATTCGGGGGAACGGTCGAAGGTGTCTCGGTCAGTCGGACCGGTGAGGTCTGCGCCTGGGCGTCGCTACCCCGGGACATGTTCGGTGCCGTGGTGAACGCGGCATCGCTGAGCGAGCTCGCAACACCCTTGGTGACTTTGGCGGCCCGGGTCCTCGGCGAGATGGCCGGTGACACCTCGATAGCCGTCGTCCCGAGCGTCGCGATCACGGGAGCAGGAAGCGTGTCGGTCGGCGATCCCCGAGTCGTCGGGACGCGCAGCTCGTCACAGATCCCGATGCGAGGCCCGAGCGTCATCACCCTGCCCGGTGACGAAAGCGCCGTCCTCTCAGCAGTCATCTCTGGAGCCCGAGACGTCGGAGTCGAGCTCGGGACCCGGGTCGAGCACGCGCTGCGCGCCCGCTAACGCAAATGCACAGCGCGATCTCATGGTTCGTTCGGGCAGGGTCGGTGGACCGCGTATCGACTTTGTTAAAACCACCTTCGGCCGGTCGGCTATAGAGATCCACGAATGGACCTGAGCACCGGGATAAGACGCGCCGATCCTCGTGGAAGCAGAAGACCTCGGACTGACGGGCGGTCTGCGTGATTCGCGACGGGTTGTGGCCGCACCAGATAAGTGCCGCCGAGATGGTCGAGGGTTTCCTGAGTGCCCAAAAGGGGGCCACAGGCCCATCGGCGCTCGTGCGGATGCCGACCGGCACCGGGAAGAGCGGAGTGATCGCCGTCGCCGCACAAGAGCTGGTAGCGGCGGAGGACGTCTTGCTTCTCACGCCGTGGGACGCACTCGTAAAACAACTTGCCGATGACGTCACCGCTAGGTTTTGGTCTCGCATCGGCGCTCCTGTTCCGTCCGGCAAAGAGGTCGTCCGGATCTATCCGTCGACGGCGGAGACCAAGTTGGCAGACCACGCGAAGGGCACCGTCTGGATGGCCACGATCGCCACCCTTCAGCGCCTTCATGCCACCGGGTCCGCCGCATACGCGCAGCTTCACGACCGCCTCGGACTCGTGGTAGTCGACGAGGGCCACTACGAGCCGGCTCGCAGTTGGTCCGAAGCGGTCCGCCAGTTAGAGCGTCCAACGGTCTTGTTCACTGCAACCCCGTACCGAAATGACGTGAAGTACTTCGACCTCGCTGAGGACTTCCAGTTCCACTTCTCGCACGCCGACGCCGAGGCGTCCCACATTCTCCGATCCACCGAGTTCGAAGCCATCCGCTACGACGACATCCCGGAGTTCTGCGAAAGGGTGACGTCTGTCGTCGACGCCCGCTTCGGCGACGACCCTCAGATCAAGGTCATCATCCGGTGCGACTCTCGGGCGGAGATCAGTCAGATGGTTGACGTCCTCGCCGGCCGGGGAGAATCTGTGCTCGGCGTGCACGAGCGGTTCTCGGGCAGCGATCCCACCAGGCTCCAGAGCGTGCCCTCAGTCGACTCGCGCACCGAGCGGTATTGGGTTCATCAGTTCAAGCTCACCGAGGGAATCGACTCGGCGGACTTCAAGTGCGTGGCGTTCTTCCGGCCGTTCTCGAGCGAGCGCGCCTTCGTCCAACAGGTCGGTCGTGTCTTGCGCAACCCCGGAAGGTCGCCTTCGGACGCCGGGCTCGTGATACACCGCGACAGTGACCGCCTCGACGACTCTTGGGCCGCGTACCGCGAGTACGACATCACCGCCGCGCAGGGCCTGCCCGAGTCGCCGCTGGAGATAGCGAGTCATCAGCCGGGGCCGCAGTATTTCGACGGCAAGTTCCGCGACACCTTCGACATTCGCGCGAACGTGTCGGCCGACGATCTGCTCTACCCGCGGTCGGTGAGGGTTGCACAGGTTCCGGCATCGTTCGATCTGGACACGTTCGCCCAAAAAGTCCAGGATCACCTCGACGAGAGCGACTGCTTACACCAACAGGTGATCAGCCCTGGTGGCGATTCTCGCCTCCATCCCTACATGCTCATCGGCAACTCGCCGATCCTGGCTCGGTCTGCCTTCTACCAGTGCAGCCTCGGGTTCACCTTCTATCGGCGAATCGGCGACTACCTCTTCTATCTGGACACCGAAGGACTGCAGCCCGATGGGCTCGGAGAGCTGGCCCCTGCCGATACCGAGTCCCTTCGGCGGCTGTACAAGGGCGCCAACATTCGCCTGGGATCAATATCGCTGAGCAATACGAACCTGGGCGCCTTTGCCGCCCGGCGAAGGACCATCCATGCGCGCTCGATCGCGGAGCTAGGACCGGATCTCTCGGATCACGCCCAGCTGGCGACGACGGTGACCGGCACGTTCCAGGTCACGGGCGATGGGGCGGGGCCGCGCTACGTCAACCGGTACGTCGGCTTCACCCGATCGCGGATCAGCGACCGCGGGATGGTGGAGTTTGACGAGTTCAACGAATGGCTTGAGGACCTCGCAGCATCGCTGGGTGATACCACTACCAAGCCCCTGCGCGTCTTCGATCGCTACGCGGATATCGTCCACCGTCCGTCGGACGTCACCCCGAGGAACATTCTGCTGGACTTCGATCCGTCCGACTTCCTAGATGGCGATAACGCGCCAAACGGGGAACTCGAAATGGATGATCGCTGCATCGACATCTCCGGCAACCGATTCTCCCTCACCGCGAACGGTCGCGACTTCGAAGTCGCTATCGCATGGGACGACAAGTCCGGCCGATACCTGCTGCACTGCGAGGGCCTCGACAATCGATATACGAGCCGGGCCACGAGGACGGGCCCGAAGGCAACGTCTCTCGTGACCTACCTCAACCGCGAGCAAGCCTTCCGGGTCATCCCGGCCAGCGGGCGCTCGTCCGGTTACTGCATCTACGCAGGCCACCGGTTCTACAAACCCCGTCTTCCGCTGGGACCGGCGGCCGGGGCATCAGACAATCCCGATCTCCTGCGCCTAATAGAGGGCGTCTCGGAGCTGGCGACGATCGGATCGGAGAAAGGCGACGACGACAGCGCTACGCCGGCAGGATGGGCTCCGGGCAGCCTGTTTTCGTTCATCGACTCATGTGGGGCAGGCAGCACGTTGAAGGACGAAATGACCTTCGACGTGCTCGTCTGCGATGACATGGGGACGGAGATCGCCGACTTCATCGGCGTGGACACTATTGGCAGGCGAGTGGTCGCGATCCACGGGAAGGCGTTCAAGACGGCGAAGCAGCTCTCGGCGAGCGCCTTACAAGAGGTGAGCGCCCAGGCGCTGAAGAACCTTGGGTTCATCCAGCCATACGCGAACGGCACCCCGCCAAATCTCCACCGATGGAGGAGCGCCTGGCGAAGTCGAGCCGGTAAGGTCAACTCTCGGGTGCGAAGAGGAACCGGCACGCCCACCCAGTTGTGGAATCAGATCCGCGACGTCTTGATCGATCCGCAGGCCACGCGCGAGGTCTGGCTCATGCTGGGCCAGGGGCCCCCTCAGAGTCTCCTACGGACGGAGAGCCGGAAGGCACAGCCCAAGGCCGAAGTGATCCAGATGCTCTTCTCCCTCCAAGCAACCTGGGGCGCTGTCTCGTCGGTTGGTGCGCGCCTTCGCGTTCTGTCATCACCCTGACGAACTGGTCTACACATGCAGGGAAGACCCCTACGACTTTCCGCACCACCTTCAGGTCTATGGCCCCGACCACCACCGCTGTCTCGACGTAAGCGCAACCCTCATTCTGGCTCCTCGAGGACGACCCTCATCCCGGTCTTCCACTCCAGCCATTTCGTGAGGGTCCGTTCGAGCACGTAGTCGCCCACTTCGGTATGTGGGTCGAAGTACGGCTTGCCGTCGATCTGCACCCATTCGAGCGCCTCGTGAGCTTGGGCGTTGATGAGCGCGACGTAGAGAGCCTCGGGGGTGTCCTCGGGAACACCGCACGGCGCTACGAAGGTTCCTCGCTCTTCGCCATCGCGCCCTTCGCCATCGCTCTTCTCGCCAGCGCCTGGCTGGGTGCTCGGCGTCGTCTTGCTGATCACGTAGACGTAGGGCGTTGGAGGATTGAAGCTCGCGAATCGCTGCAGTGGCCCGGTGCTCACGGCCTCATGCCACTGGTCGGACGTCAGCAGCGCGGCGGTCCAGCCGCCGCCCAGCTCAAGCAGTGGCAGCTGCTCCCCGCCGGCTGACACGGTCACGGGAGCGGCTCCTCGGAACTCTCCGGGCCATCAGGTGGGACGACCTCGAGACTGACCCCTCTTGTGAGATAGAGGACCGCCAGCAACACCAAGGCCGCATGGCCCGCGTGGATCTCGTCCACGAAGCCATGTAACAGGTCGTTCCGGAAGTTCATGCCAGCCGCGGCGGAAAACACGGTCTGGAGGAAGCGAATCCACTCCTCGTTGCCCCCCGCTCGCTGCAAGAGGGGCAAGAGAGCTCCGAGTCCTGCGTACTGGCCGGGGGTCTTGCCTCTCTGGAGCCGGTAGGCGGGTTCGTTGACGGCCAGGACGATGTCCCGAACCAGACGTTCGATCTGTGGGGCGGCGACGTAGCCGACCGCTTCAACGTCGCCCTGAAAGTAGCGGTTGAACGCCCGTGCCAGCGTTGCGGCGACTGGCGGAGCCACATGAGCGGCTTCGCCCAGGAAGGTGGTCAGATCGTCGGTGGGGATCGGGCCCCACTTGGCGCCGATGCGATCGAGGATCTCGGTGACGAATGAGCCCAGGACCTGGAGTTGGCTGAGCTCGCAGCGGATGAGACGGAGTTCGGCCTTGTCCTCGTCGGTGGCGGCAGTGAAGCGCGGCAATCCGTCGGCGCCGAGCAGGGTTGCTGGCAGCGTTGCTGCAAACGGCGCGATCCGTACCATTTCCTCGGCATTGGCTCGGTTTCGCTCCAGTCTTCCGGTGGGCGGGGCGTTGGCGATCATCAAGTGCAACGCTTCACGCCACGACGGCTGGTCCAAGAAAACCTGCACGTATGCCTCGGCTTCGGCGGCATCGATTGGAACGGTCGCCCTGTGCTCCACCAGGCCGTGGTCCTCCAGTTTGGTTTCTTGGAGTTCGGAGGTCAGCTGTGCGAGCAAGTCGTTGACGCCGAAGTCGCGGGCCCGAGCAGCCGCCGTGGTCAGGTTCCAGGTGCGATGAGCGGGATTGGATCGCTCCGCTTCGCCCATCCAAGCCTCGACCAGTTCACGTTGCAGCTTCCCGCGTGCTTGATCGTCTGCAGCTCTTCCCATCTGGAAGCGAATGACCCGCTCGGTGAAGAAGATGTCTCGGTTCTCTCCGCGCAGGCGGGTCAACAGTTCGTCGATCTCTGGGGCGTCCAGCTTTTCCTCGATGGCCGCCTCCGCCAGCACGATGGCGCGCCCGGGGTCGGGGGGTTCGTCGCCGAGGACGTCCTGGAGGGCATGGACGATGGCATCAGCGGCTCGCTGCCCGAGATCGGCCCGGCCGCTGAGCCGGGCAAGCGCTCGGGCGCGCCGCAGAGCCTCCCGTTGCCGTAGTGCGCGCACGGCTTGTAGTTGGTCTGAGGTCTCGTTCGGGACAAGTTCGTCGGCAAGTTCGAGGTAGGCGTCCGCAGCGAGTCGGGCGTGATCTCCGACCCGGCCCCATCGACCCTCGAAGCAGAGGTCGTGGAAGCGGGCCTTGGCTAGCGGGGAGGACGCTACTGCTGCGGCCCTGTCCCAGAGGGCGGCCACCTCGCCGGGGACTGCCGAGAGTTCCGGCGGGTACTGGGATCCGTCCTCGTAGCCGAGGAGCTTCGTGAAGTACGCCTCGCCTGGCTTCGAATCGTGGGCTTGGCCGTATTGGAAGGCCATGAGGAGTGCGCCCATGGATCCCTGGCGGTCCTCGTCGGTCAAGTCGATCCGGGCGACCAGGCCGTAAGTGTCCTTGACCCCGGCTGTGGCGACGTCCAGACGTTCGACCCGCTCCTTCAGCTCCTCGTCAGAGGGCACCAATGAGCCCGAAGACTGGGTTGGCTCAGGCGGCACTGCGGCCAAGCGCCACCACTCCCGCGGCGAAGAGGCTGGCGCCGACGACAGAGAGCGCCACCTTGCCGGCTACCTCCTGGCCGGCCTGCTGCTGGAGGCGGGCTGCCAGCTTCAGACCGTCGACTGCAACGTCGTACTCATGCCTGTAGATCGGCGGGATGACGGTGCCCACCGCCGTCTCAATGACCTCGCCGTCGGTGGTTCCGAGCCAGGTCCCGAGCTGGAGTGACCGAAACTCAGCATCAGCTACCAGGGCCTTGGCGAGCTGGTCGACACTCGGCAGCGGTTGCTGCCAGGCAGTCCTCCCCCACGGATGCCCGTAGACGTTCGGAATGAACGTGATGCGCCGATGGAGGAAGTCGGCGATCTGGTCGCACTTTGCCAGTTGAGCTTGGTTCATTTCAGGTCGCTCCCTTTCGGAACAGCTCTTCCAGGGCGACACCCAAAATGGCGCCCAAGGCAATCGCGAGCAGGACCTTCGGCTCACTCAAGCCCTTCTCGATGTTGACGACGGTCTGTCGGCTGACCCCCAGTTCGCGAGCGAGAGCTTCCTGGGACAACCCGGCCCTCTGCCGGTACTCCCGGACGTTCGACTGATAGGGAGACACCCCCTGAGTATGCCTTCGACGAGGTACCGATGTCAAGAACTCTTTACAAAGCCAACTTGACATTTGTGCGGTGACTCCGGCAGTCGAGGGCTGCTGCGAATCGAGACTTCGGTCCGTACTGCATGGCCCCCGGTGGTTGCAGATGTCGCGGATCGTTGCCGACTGCTGAGGCGGTCAGGAATAGCCCTGGTTCATCCGGTCGACGAGATCGTCGAGTCTCCGTCGGGCCCTTGTCCACCTCGGCACGGAGGAAGCCAGTGCCCGTGCCGACTCGGCTGCCGCGTGAGCTCCGGTGAGGTCCTGACGTTGGTCGCCCTCGGGCTCTGCGACCTCGTACATGCAGCCGGCTCTGCTGGTGTGGTCGAGGTGGTCGAGGCTGTGGGTGCTGAGCACGTACTGGAGCGGGCCAGGATCGCCGATCCCCCCTGGGGCGACGCTGAAACTGACGTACTGCGCCAGCAGCGCCGCGGTGACGCTGATCGACAGGGGTGCGACGTTCTGGCCCGAGGGGTTCTGATCGGGGACTCCGGCGATGTAGGCGGGGTCATCGAGGAGGCCTTGTGCGTCGAGGGCCACTTGCCCCATGTCGAGTTGTCGGGTGCAGACCATGCACGGTCGGCCGGGACGCACAACATGTGACCGCCAGGTGGCGTTGCGCATGGTGCCGTCGGGATGAGTGTCGATGGCGATGCCACCGTCGATGACGGGGACGAGGTCGGTGTAGGCCAGGCTGTTGAGGACGGCGCGGGGCCAGGGGCGATCGACGCAGCAGAAGATGAGGTCGTGATCGAGGGCTTCGAGAAGACCGTCGGGCTCGCAGATGCTCAAGTCCGAGACGCGGATCTGCGGCCGGTCGGCGGTGGCATTGCGGCGGGCCTCGCGGCGGGCCACGTGGACCTTGGTGCGGCGCAGGCTGACATCGCGGCGGTCGGCACCGACCAGCCGGTCGAGGTTGCGCTGTTCGACGAGGTCGAAGTCCATGATGGTGATGTTGACCAGCCCGGACGCGCCGAGGCGGAGGGCGACGTCGAGTCCGACCGAGCCTGCGCCGATCACCAAGACCCGGCGCCGTGCCAGGTCAGCTTGGACGGCCGCTCCCCAGGCACTGACCGTGCGCGCCTGTCGGTGATTCGCCGGAGGCGTGGGGATAATCCTGTCGTTCCAGGTGACGGTGAGCCGGTCGCCGATGACGCGCACGTTGGCGCACTCCGTAAGCGCCACGTTCCGACCCACGCCGTGGTCCCAGTGACGGGCGGACCATGACCTGTCGCCGCCGCCCAGGGTCATGCCGACCAGCGGAAGCCCGGTCATCTCTCGCACGAGGTTGGCGTAGGAGGCCTCGGTGTCGCGGTCGGGTCCGCTCATCGCCTGCCACCCTCGCCCGCCGGGATGGCTGTGGAGCAGTACAAGTCCGCTCTGCTCGGCGCTCGCCATCTCGGCGCCCCGCATGATGTACTCGCCGGTGACGGTAACGTTGCCGTGCACGACACGCTCGCCTTCTTCGGGCGGGAGCGGCCGACGGACGAGCGCGGTGGTGCGACGCTTCCCGGTGGAGGGTCGATACAACGCCAGGCACAGGTCCTCTTGGCCGTCATCGCGGACCAAGAGTTCACAGAGGTCGTCGCGGGTCTGTCCGGTCATGGCGACCGACGTGGCCGGGGTCATGACCGGGCCTCCCCCAGCACCCCGCGGACGTGACCGGCCCACGCCACCCCGGGATCGTCGACACCCCAGCCGGCGATCTGACGGCTGTGCATCGTCCAGCCTGGTCGGCTGGAGGGCCGGCTATTCGTTCGGGCGAGGGTCACGTCGCCGGGGAGATGGATCCAGTGGGGGGGCACCTGCGGCCACCGACTGAGCTCGTCGACGCTGACGGCGGTGTCGAGGACGGTCCCCGCACGCGCTCCGTCGACCGGCTCAAGGTCGTAGATGACCAAGCCGGCCTCCACCCGCGGGTGGAGGCCGAGCCGGGCCATGTGCTCGACGAACGCCTCGTGGCCGACCATCAGGCCACGTCGGCGGCGCAGCGGATCGACACGAACCGGGCGTTCGGCCGGATGGTCACGACCTCATCGTCGGCGAACCGCTTGGTCTTGCCGCCAGGCTCGAGTTCGCCCAGGTCGTAGCGGGCCGGGTCGAGGCCAACCAGCCTCAGCAGTGCCGACGCCGACTGCCGCCGGTCCTTGGTAGTGAACGGCTGCCCGTCGATGGTGAAGTGGATCTCGTGGTCCAGCGGGGTGACATTGGTCTGGTCGCTCATGGCTCTCCTTCAAGGTGTGAAGCTGTCGTCGATGAGAACCGTCGCGGGCGCCTACGAGAAAAAAAGTTCCCGGAGCACTTTCTCTGGCGGCCCGGGTCGCGACAGGTGATCCAGGATGAGCACGCCGCCCACGCCGAGGCCCGCCCCAAGGCACCCTTTGGAGGACGACCTGGCGCGCCTGGAGCGCATAGTCGACGTGATGTGGGCGGCCATCCACCAGGTGCTGGACCTTCCGACTCCGCGTCGTCGCCGCATCGCTAGGTCCGACATCCTCGGGGAAGCGGTCAGCGACCAACTAACCGGGGGCGGTGTCAGCGCAGAGGATGTTCTCACTGAGGCCTTCGGTGCCTTACTCCGGACGCCGGAGACCAGAGTGACCACCACCTGGGAAGGCCTGGCGGTCGGCATTGCTCGCAACAAGACTAAAGGCGCTCTTCGTAAAGCCGGGGCTTGGCTGCACGAAACTGAGCACCGTCCCAAGCTGACCGTCATTTCTGGAGACGCGCCAGGGCGGCCAGGTCCCGACGGGGACCCCCCGGAGCCGCTTCTCGAGTTGATTGAGGATCCAGCGGTCGACCTCGACGACGAGTTCACCAAAACGAGCCAGCAGTTGGAGCTCCTTCGGCTCGCCCAGGAAATACTCGACGACCGGGACCGCGCCATCTTCCTCGGGATGCATTTCGGAACTCGCACTCGCCAGTCCTTGGCCACCCAGTTCGACCTCACCGCTCCAGGGGTGACGCACGTATATCGCACGACCGCCAAGCGGCTGCACGATCATCCTCGATTCCAACGGTATGCAGAAGGAGGCGCACCATGACAGAACCACAAGACCCGGTCGATGAACTCCTCGACGCATACTTCGACTATCTCGAAGGCGTCGGCGAGGAACCATCGCTCGATCACTTGACCAGCGAGCAGCGGGCGGAAGCCGAACAGCTCATCTCGTCGCTCAAAGCCGCCCAGGGGATAGACCCCGAAGCCTCACGTCCGTCACTCGCCGCCCTAATGGCGATGGCTAGCGCCAGACAGGACGCGATCTCGGTGGAAACGTTGGGTGCGAATATTCAAACCGCATTGCGACGAAGCGCCGATCCGCGGGCACGCGTCACGGACGACGTTGCTGCGCAGGCCGCCGGGCTCGCCTCGGCACTGGTCATTTATGCACGGGGACTACGCATCAGGGTCCTTGTCGTCGACGATGGCGCCGACATCGACGCCGCCTATGCGGCCAGCGTCCCATCCATCGCCGCGGTGTTCGGCGCTTTCCCTGACAGCAACGCCGTGCTCGTAACGAACATCGATCCGACCTCACTGGGGGTGATCATCGACCGAGATGACATCGTCACGGCCATCGAGACGCCATCCGGTCGCGCCCGACCCCCGCGTATTAGCCGGCCGGTTCTGTACTCACCGGACGCCTGCGCGCATTACGTGACCGAAACGATGCCAGCCTTCGAGCCGTTCGAGCATCTGGCATCTCATCACGCAGCTATGTCGTCGGCCGACGTAGTCGACGTCGACCACATAGCCGCCGGGGCGATTGAGGAGATTGTCGTCTCGGGGGCCCGAGCTCGTCTCGCAGCCAAGAAGGATTCGTGGGCATCGCTGGGGGGCCCGGAGGCGGCCCTGATCGCAACTGCTTTGCGCCGCGCTCTGGCTGGCGAGTTCGACGACGCCTCGTTTCGACAGCAAGTCGAAGAGCTAGTCGACGTCGCATGATCGGTCACCTCAGCCTCCGCCATTGGCGCTCGTACGACACTTTGGATCTCGACCTTGGCTCCGGGACTACTTTCGTTGTCGCTCCTAACGGCGTAGGGAAGACGTCACTCGTCCTCGGATTGGCCTGGGCGCTGTACGGCGAGCACGCCAAAATCGACCCGCGATCATGCATTCGGGCGGGTGCCGACGCCGCCGAGGTCGAGGTCACCCTCACGCTGCCCGACGAGCGCGAACTGAAGATCGCTCGCAAGGTCGGCCGGAGGGGGCGGCCGACGGTGAAGGGCTGGCTTGACGACATCGAGATCGATTCCTCGGCTGTCGACCAAGCGCTCGAAGAAGCCTTCGAAGTGAAGATGGACGTCGCCGCCAACCTTTCAATGATGCTTGGCGGCGGTCAGCTGGCGTCGGAACAACCGCTCGACCTGAAGTCCCACCTGTACACCGCGTTCGGAGTTAGCCCGCTTCTACGCGCCGCTGAGTCAGCCGAGGCTCTTGCAAAGGGAGCGGAAAAGCAGCGGGCAGCGGTCCGTGCGAGCGATCAGAGGAGACTTGCTGATCGCAGCGATATCGAGTCGCGAGTCGGCAGACTGCAAAGCGAACTGCTTGAGCTCGAAGAACAGCGGGAGCGCCTTCAAGGAGCCGTGCGGGAAGCTGATCGGGATCGCACGAGAGCAAGGCAAATCGACATCTACCAGGAAGAACTCCGCCGCTACGAGGACACTGTGACGACGATTATGTCTCGTGCCGCAGAGTGCGTAGGTGCTGAGCTGGAGGTAGAAACCGTCTCGCTCAGGCTGCAAGCTGAGCGCGATCAGGCCGAACGCGAAGCTGACCTCGCCGCCGAAGCGTACGCATCTGACCGCGGTTCGATCGCCGCGGCCACCGAGGCGATTGAGGCGTTGACTGGTGTGGATGCGTACTGCCCTACCTGCCTTCGACCGATCGGTGCCTCGGAAGTGTCGGCCGCTACGGCCGAGCATGAGCACCGTTTGCACGTAGCGACGGAGGCGAGCGGACTTCACGCTCGCGAACAGGCGGAGCGTCGAACCCGGGGGCGGGCGCTCGCCGAGTTGCTCACTCAGCTCGGCGCTCTCCGCAGGCCAGCTTCGCCGGACCCGTCGATCGACATTGCTACCGCGGAGGTCCAACACGCAGCCGCCCTTCAGGCACTGGAGGCTCACAGCGAGAAGATCGGCGGGGTGCAGTCCCAGCTTCGCCAGCTGACCGGTCAGCTGGCGGAAGACGACCGGATCGCGGAGAGCGACCGAGCCCTTTACCGCGCCTACCGGCGGGAGGCCGTTACGAGCGCCGCGGCGGCGGCCTTCCGCCGGGCAGCGACCGAGCTGACCGAAAGCCTGATCGAGCCGGTTGCCACCGAGATCACGTGGCGGTGGAAGCGTCTGTTCCCGAGTGGTGGGCTAACGCTCCGCTCCGATGGGACGATCGTCCGCGAAGAGCAGGGCGAGGAACTCGGCTGGAGCACGCTCAGCGACGGGGAACGAATCTGGGCGCGGATCATCACGCATCTTCTCGTCATCGCCGCATCCACTCGCCTCCCCTTCGTCTGGTTCGACGAGCCGCTCGAACACCTCGACCCGCAGCTACGTCATGCCGTAGCTGCCACGCTGGCCACGGCCACTGGCGCCGGTGGCGGAAGCCCTAGGCAGCTTCTCGTTACGACGTATGAGCATGCGATCGCCCGTCAGTTGGCTGACGACACCCCCAACGCAACGCTCATCAATGTGCGATCGGGACGACACGAAGCGCCGCAGGACGACCCGGCCACTACCGACACGGCGGTCTCTACGCCCAAGCCTACACGGCCCACCCGCAGAGCGTCATAGGGCCTTGGTTGTTGATGTCCCCTGACGTCACGTCGCTAGTGACGCGGTGGTGGCAATGACCCAGGTCCGAGGACCCGGAGAGCGACGAACCTGCCGCCGGTCGGTCTCTTCACCCGACCCGAGACCATCGTGGTCGATGACGTTCGGTCGATCGCAGGGCCGTTCCATCGCAGCGATGTCTGGTACCGATTGGGGCTTCTACGACTTGAACGCGCCCTTTCGCAATCGGGCCTTCGGTCCCAATCCGGCCCCAGGATGATCCGGGTACTCCCCCTCAAGCAATCGATATGCGGCGCTCACCTTCTCTGGCGGCGTTGACTTGGGTACGCGGGTCAGTCTCGGGATTGCCAGCTTCAAGTCGTCAGACGAACCCGGAAGGCGCAGGGTGGAGAGGATCGCTCGTCCAAGCACCTCGGCGAGCAGCGCTGGGGTCGCGTTGCCGACTTGTCGTACCTGGTCTCGGTAGCTGCCTTCCACGACCCACTCGGCTGGAAGTGACTGCAGGCGGAGGAGCTCTTCGACGGCGAGCGGACGGTTGCTCCAGTGGAAGGGCCCGGTCGATGGGCCTGGCTGGGCCGGGAGGGTCCATGAGGGCATGTCCTTGGCCAGCTTGAGGAGGAAGGACCAGTAGCGGGTGCGGTACCCGAAGAGAGGTCGACCGCCGCCGCGCGAGGTGTGCCAGAGGTAGTTCTCACCCTCCGGTATTGAGGGGAGCAGGTCGGCCCACTTCCCGACGGCGACGGGCGGGTTCGCGACCGAGAGGCGTCCGATAGCGTCCCAGGCGCGCATCGGCGCCTCGTCGTGGGTGGCTGTCGGCCAGGCGAGCTGGCCGCCATCGCGCAGCGCGACGATGATCGCTCGCCGTCGGCGCTGCGGCACCCCGAAGCTGGCAGCGTCGATGACGCGAGGCTCAGGTCGATAGTGGGTCCCCCATCGCCTGTTGATCCGGGCGAGCGATCGCTCGATCTCGGGGAGCGCAGCGATCGCGCCTTGCGCGAAGCCAGTGACGTTCTCCAAAAGGATGACCCTCGGAAGGAAGGTCTCGGCGAGGTCAAGGAACCCGTCGAGGCAGTCGGATCGCTCGTCGTCCAGGCCGATCCGAGAGGTGCGGGACCACTGGGCCGCCTTCGAGAACGGCTGGCATGGAGGCGCACCGGCGAGGAGCGTCAGCTCCCGACGTCGCAGGCCGACATCGGTTGGCCTAAGCGTCTCCGCAACGTCGAGGATGTCGCCGGCGTCAAGGAGCGGCCATTGGTCGTCCCGGTTCGCCTTGAGTGACCGCCTGGCGGTCTCGTCCAGCTCGATGCACCCGACGTGGGTGAAGCCAGCAGCTTCCAATCCCAGGTCGAGGCCTCCCACTCCCGAGAAGCCCGACAGCACGGTTGGGGATGCCTCAACGGGCATTGGCTGCCGCCTTGCACTCGGCAAGCGTCGTTTGCACCTGGTCGGCGGCGACGTTCGCGGGCACGTGCTCCCAGATCCTGAGCACGGTCCATCCCGTGGCATCGAGGGCCGTGATTACCTTGCGGTCGCGCTCCACGTTGTGGTCGAGCTTGGTCAACCAGTAGCTCGAGTTGGCCCTCGGCGAGTTCCCATGCTCGGGGCAGCGGTGCCAGAAGCAGCCGTCGAGGAACACGGCGAGGCCCTGCCGCGGGAAGGCCAGGTCGGCGCGCACCCGGACGTCGCCGGCAGTGATGAGAAGCTGCTTGCGGAACCGGAGCCCTCGGCGGTGAAGCTCCGATCGCACGCGAAGCTCGAGCCTGGTGTCGGACCGACGGTTGCCGCGCATGACGCGACTGACCGCCTCGCTCGATGGCACCGGGTATCCGATGCGAGCACGAGTCTCTGCGTCCTGCGAGCCGACCGGCTCGATGCTGCCATCTTGTGGGCGCCTGGCGCTATGGCCGGACGGGATTGGGACTGCTGCCAGCGTCTCAGCCGGTCTCATGATTCGCTCCCCGCACCCGCTACCGGCGCGAGCTGGACCCACGAGCCGGGCCGAGCGACGAGCGCGATGCCGCCTGGTCGCGACCGAAGACCGGATACGCGCACCTGCTCGCCGGGATGGAGATCCGTGGCCGCATCGAGGCGACGGGGGTCGAGGCCGGTGATGGTGACTGCGCCGAGGCGGGTCCCGCCGGTCGCATCCAGCTCCACGGCCACTGAGCCGACCTGGGCCTGCTGAACGCGCTTGATGGTGCCCTCCAGCACCTCGAGCTGGTCGAGTTCCTTCGTGCCTCCCGCAGCCCAGATCGCCGGGCAGCGCAGGATGTGCGGGCAGTAGCCGCAGGCGCTGTCGGATGGTTGCGCGAGCCGCGACGTCTCGCCTGCGTCCACGGCCGAGTTGAACGCCTCCAGAGCAGCAGTAACGACCTCGCAGGCTTGCTCGATCGCCCCTTCGGCCAGCTCCACAGTGAGCCGAGCGCGCCCCATCGGCCGGATCTCGGCTCCATCTACGGGGACGCCAAGCTGGCGGACCATGGCGGCGTACATGAGAACCTGCAGCCCGTAGCGCCCAAGGGGCTGAACATCCTCAGGGCCGACCGCACCGGACTTGAACTCGACGATGCGTGCACCGTCGGCGGAGCGCACGACGAGATCAGGTGATCCTCGCATCGGAGGGATGCTCGACGTGAGGGGCCGCTCGACCCAGCGCTCGACGTCGGGCGAGCCGGATATCTCCGCCGCCAGCCACCCCGCCTCGATGACGAGGCGCTCCTCGGTCGTCGCGTACCCGGGCCACGACGGGGCCAAGCCGAAGTAGCTCTCGACAAAAGATCTGGCCGCGGCCTGCTCTTCGACGGTCACCTCGTCACGCCATCGCTGCCGGACCGCCACCTCCAGATCGGACGAGCCGAGCCCCGTGCACCCACCAGCAGAGACCCATCCGAGGACCCGGTGTGCTGCGCCTCCGAGACGGGCCGAAGGGTTCGACAGCCACCCACCGACGTGGCGTTGGTGGGTCCGGCTCAGGTGCACAGCCAGCCCGCATCGGCGGATCGCCGCCATCAGGGTGGGGCTCACCTCGGTGAGCCGCTCTGTGTCAGGCATCGCCGATGGAGTCCAGAGCGATCAGGGCCTGGCCCGGCGTGCGGATGAGATTGAACCATGAGCAGAAGCGGACATCGGCTTGCGCCGCCTCGGCGTGGGCCACGACGCGGGCCAGGGTCGGGCCCCGACGCGCCTCGCTCGTCGCTTCGAGGGGGTGGACGACAACGCAGACCCGGTTGTCCCGGTCGCTGCGAAGGACGGGCCGCTCGGCGAGCAGGTCGTCGCGCCAGTGCGGCACTCCCGCAGCGAACGCTCGCGCGGCCTGCTCGGCATGCTCAGACCAGCGGAGCGGAGCGAAGGCTCGGCCGAGAAGCAGCTCCGCCAGGTCGCACGCCAGGCGCCAGTCGAGGAGCGGGTGCAGCCTGCTGTTGGACCAGTCCTGCAAGCAGGCGTAGCACGACCCTCGGCACGGCTGGCCGTCGGGTCCGACGTGCTGGCCGTACGCGGCGGTGCGCTCCTCGACTGCGTCCACCAGCTCCTGTAGGCGACGTTCGCTCGCCTTGAAGTAGCGGGCGTAGCCGGCGCCGTTGAGCAGCGTGTCGGTGAGGTAGATCTCGCCGCTGATGCCCATCGGCGTCGGGAGCGGGCTGAAGCCCGCGGTCAGCTCCTCGGGCGCGGCCTCCAACACCCGCCAGGCCGCCTCCCGGAAGAGGTAGGCCGCGGAGAGCCATGCTGATCGGGCTTCGATCCTTCCGGGGTACAGGTCGACCTCGGGCGGCAGGTCGATGGGGCTGAGGAGCAGGGCGTCGGTCACCTTGCGGCTGCCGATGGCGGCCGACTCGAACTGCTGGTCGAGTGGAGGCACCCACGGCGTTGGGGAGTAGCCCTGGGCGGTGTCGAAAGCTCCTTGGACCAGCAGCCCCTCCCAGTCCCTACGTCCCGGCGGGACGGTGCCGCGGAATGCGAATCCGGCGCCTTCGCTGCCGGTGTTGGCGGCAATGAGCTGGACCTTGCCGCCGCGCGTGGCGAGGTTGCCGGCGGTGGGCCCCGGGGTCGGTGCCGCGCTCTCGTCGAAGGTCATGCGTGCCAGGCCGGAGCCGGAGATCCAGGGGTCGTTGCCGTCGTAGTCCGGGGCCCACCCGTAGATGGTGCGGTAGCCGAGGGGCTCGGCCATCTCGGTCACCACGTAGCGGTCCTCGCCGCACTCGGGGCAGATGATGTCGTCGTCGGAGGGGCTGAGGGTGGTGTACCAGCAGGCGAGGCACGTGCCGAGCCGGCTGCGGTCGCCGAGCGGGTCAGCCACTGGCTGGGGGCGCCCGCCTGCGCCGACCTCGTACTCCACGACCCCGACGGGGATGTGGCGTCGCCCGTCCCGGATGATGCTGCCGCCAGGGGCGAACTCGCCGATCGCGATCTCCGAGTCGCGGTCGATCGTCAGGTCGTCGACGTCACCAAGGTCTCGTGGCTTGTCAAGGTAAAGGTAGCGCTGCCTGGTGGGCATGCCGTACATCGGCAGGAGCCCGTGCTCGGCGAGCTGCTGGGAGAGATCGCGGTGGCCGAGCGCAACGGCGGCGACGTTGCCGACGTCTTGGAGCAGCTGTCCGTCGAGGATGTAGCGGAGTATTCCGTCTGGGTCCTCGACGCTCGTCTCGCGAAGGATTGAGGCGACGATCTCGGTGATGAGGTCGTGGTTGGTGTCGATCCATTGCCCGATCGCCTGGCTCGTGTCGGCCCAGGAGGAGCAGCTGCCGAACGCCCCGTGGCTGCTGTAGCCGCCATCGAATTGCGGATTGTCTGCCCGGTAGGCGAAGAACGCTTCGGCGAGCACGTCGAGCGCGACGACTCGCTGCGCGATGTCGGTGTTGCGAGTGTCGATGTAGGGGGCGCGGGGTGGGTCGCCGGTGATGAGCTCGGGGTGCGTGAAGTAGTGCTGGTCGTGGGTTCGGGTGCCGCGGCAGACGGTGAAGGCGATGGAGAGCGGCGAGCGGCGACGTCCGGCGCGGCCTACGCGCTGCTGGTAGTTGAAGCGCTGGGGCGGCATGTTGGCGAGGGCGACGGCGTTGAGCGACCCGATGTCGACGCCTGCCTCCATCGTGGTCGTGACGCTGAGGACATCGATTCCCTCGGTCCGCTCGATCTTCTCGTACAGCTCTGGGGAGTCGACGGCCGATGCGTGGATGCCCCGGAAGCGGGCTTGGCGATCGGCGCCCTCGGCTGCGCCGATCTGCCCGGTGAGCTCGGCTGCGTTGAGGCGGAACACACGCTCGTTGGCGGTCGCTAGGTGTCGGTAGTAGTCGGTCTCGAAGAACTCGGAGTCGTCGGGGCGGAATGGCTCCGGGGCTCGCAGCGGCGCAAAGCAGGCGGTGCAGATGCCGGCGGAGGGGTGTAGGTGGACGCGGAGGCATCGGCTGCACGGCCAGATCCACAGCTCGCCCTCGCCGGCATACCCGGTCGCGAGCCAAGGCGCTGATGGCTGCGGAAGCGGAGACGGACGCAGCAGGCGCACCTGATGGGGGTGGAAGAGCCAGTCGCTGGTCGGCGTGCCGACCGCGTTCGCGACGTCTTGGATCAGGTCGTCGAGCACGAGGCCGCGGGCGTCGGCGATGGTCTTGAGGAAGGACCGCAGATGCGCGCCGGGCGAGGTCGATGGGTCTCGCTCGGCCTCGGGGAAGCGCAGGCGAAGGCACAAGATGCGCAGCGCGGAGTGGGCGACCTCGGCGAAGATGTCCTGGTCGAGCCCCGAGAGCTGCGCGGGTGGGAGGTCGGCGCGAAGCGGCGCGACCATGGCGAGGACCAGGGACTCAATGTCGCGACCCACCCCGCTGAACAGGTTCGAGAGCACCGCGGCGGTGAGGGTGCCTCGGATGAGGGTGCGGAAGTCGTTGAGGTTCTCGGGAACCGGCGCTCGCCGCGTCATTCGGGTCCCGTCCGAGGAGTACAGCTCGTGCCAGTGGCGGCCGTCAGCCGCCTCAAACAGCGAGGGTCCGGGGCCGCCGGGGTTGAGCCCGAGGGTGGCGAGACCGAGCTCTACCCGGTCGATGAGCTGCTCGACCGTAGGGGCTTCGAGCTCCCACTGGCCGGCGTGGATGAGCGCCTTGTCGGCGTCGGTCCGGAGGTGCTGGGGACGTGCGAGGGCGTCGGCGAGGGCCGGCATCTGCTCGCGCAGCTGCCCGTAGGCGACGACCGCCTCCTCCGACGTGTCCCCCGCTACGGCTCGCTCGGCCATTGCGAGGTCGGCGCGCTCGTCAAGGGCTGCAACGAGCTCCGCTCGCAGGATGTCTTGGAAGTGGTTCCGGGCGAGATCCGGGCCGATGCGCGCCGCGTCCTGCCGGCTGTCGCTGAAGACAACCAGTCGGCGCTGGTCGGCGGGGAGCTGGCTGAGCACGGCGCCGGAGAGGATCTGGGTGACGCGTGAGAAGCCAAGGCCCATGGTCCGGATCGGCGAGCGTTTGCCGGCGGGGTCTGTCGGCGGCAGGCGGCGACGGTTTCGGTAGGGGAAGCGGACCTCGTCGCAGCCCGGGCAGTGCAGAGGGAGCCCCTGGACCCGCTCGAGGGTGGCGGGGTCGCCGCCGGTGATGTCGAGGGCCCAGCCGGTGCTGCCTTGGGGGAGCCGCCGGATCATGCCGGTCTGTGGGGTCAGGTCCGCCCGCTTGAAGGCGAAGGTGAGGCCGCCCCACGTGCGGTCGCGGCGCACCGGCTGTCGGGCAGCCGGGGGCTTCGGCCAGTAGACGACGTAGTTGACGGCCGTTCGTTCGGTGACCACCCGGTCGGGCAGGCGCTCCAGGTCGGCGAGGAACGGTACGAGGAAGTCCCGGCCACCTTGGGACTCTGCTGGTCGATAGCCGCCGAGGAGCACCTCGCCGCAGCTTTGGCAGTAGAGAAGCTCAAGGACGCGTCCGCCGCACCCGCAGGTGATCTCGGGTTGGTTGTAGATGCGCCCGACCGTCCGGCCTGCCGAGCGGTGCTCGGGCGACACCTGGTCGCAGTCTGGGTTTGAGCACGCCCACAGGCCCGGCAGCACGTTGAAGAGAAGGTGCAGTCGGAGGCGCACCTGGTCCCCTTCGGCGCGCTCAAGAAGCGCGTAGAGGTCGTGCGCCCGCTGGCGCCGCTCGTCGGCGGAGAGGTCGGGGAACAGGCCCTCCTCCAAAAGCCAGAGAGGAAGGGCGCGCGGTCGCCCGTCGGCCACCGGCACCTCGCGGAGGGTCGCGTCGAATCGCTCGGCGATTGACCGGATGGAATCCGTCACATCGCCTCGCCGGACGGTCTCGCTGGCGTCGGTCGAGGAGCGGGCGGACGTCACCTCGCCCTCGGTGAGCTGCAGCTCCTCTCGGGCCCCTCTCGTCGCGATCGGCGCAGCGTCGACCCGGCGGAATGGTTGCTCCGAGGCGAAGAACGCTCGGAGGTAGTCATCGCCCTCGTCTCCGAGCGATGCCGTCGGTGCGATCACCCGCAGCTTGTCGGGGTGTTGGTGCAGCCCGAGCTTTCGCAGTAGCCGCCGGATGAGGTAGGCGACCTCGGTTCCCGGGGTTCCTCGGTACATGTGCAGCTCGTCGATGACGAGCGTGAAGACGCTCGACGGCTGGGCCAGCCACTCCTCGGTCCTCGCCCATATCTCGGACTCCTCGTCTCGGCCGAGCATGATGCTCAGCATCGAGAAGTTCGTGATGAGGATGTCCGGCGGCGCGTCCTGCATGTCCCAGCGGCTCCGCATCTCCGCCGACCCTGAGGCGTCGACCCTCGGGATGACGAATCGGGCGTCACGGTCCACCCGGCCGTCGGCGTCGGAGGCGAGCAGCCGCTCCACGGCGAGCCATTCCCGTTCGGCCCGACGCAGCTGCTCGCGCAGCGCTTGCCGTTTGTAGGGCTTCTCGTCCTTCTTGCCTGCCACCGGGGTACGTCCCGTGTACTGGCCGAAGTAGAAGCGGTTCCCGCCGAGGTGCCGGTCGAACCACGAGCGGGCCGTGTCACCGTCGAGGTAGCGCCTCAAGCGGACGAGTTGGTCCTCGACCAGCGCGTTCATGGGGAACAGGACGAGGGCCCGCACCGCTGCGGGGCGGTGGCCGGCGGGGTTTCGCTGAGGGATGCGTCGCGGCCCGTGAGCCCACCACCTGCCACCCTCCGCGTCCTGGGGGCGCGCCGCCCACCCCTGGGCCTCGGCAGCGAGCCGACTCAGGATGGGGAGCAGGAAGGCTTCGGTCTTTCCCGAGCCCGTTCCTGAGGTGAGCGCGACGTGCTCGTTGCGGCCGAAGGATGCGGCCAGAGCCTCCTCTTGGTGGGCGAAGAGGCGTCGAGGGCGTGGCACGCCGTCGAGCATCACCTCCTCGATCAGCTCAGCGAGGATTGGCGGCGCCCCGGCCAGCTCAAGCGAGCCCGCTGGAGTGCGGACCGTGCCGTCGTGATCACCTGCCAGCGGGTATTGGGGGAGCAGCTCGATGAACGGCTCTCCGAAAACGATGCCTTGGCGGCGCAGCAGCGCCGCCCGCTCCGCCATGAGCCCACGATCGGCGAGGCGGTACGCGGTGTCGTAGTAGCGCAGAAGCTCGTCGCGGATCCCGGAGATGATCGCGTCTGGCGTGGGCATCAGCTCACCTTCTCGGTCGTGGATGCGCGCTGGGTCTTGTAGCCGAGCGTCAGCCGGATTCGGTTGTAGGTGGTGCCAAGCACGCCTCGATACTCATCCAGATAGTGGCCGTCGGCACGGTCGACGTGGCGGATTGGCAGGAGCCCCGTGCACATCACCGCCGCCCTCGCCCACATGGTGGGCAGCTGCGCTCGGGCGTCGCAAAAGAGGCTTTGGCTCTCCGGCGACCACGAGAGCGGGTTCGGAGCGCCGATCGTTGAACCCCTGGCGCGGTTGATCTCTGCGTGCACTGCGATCCAGCGGTCGACGTTGTGGAGCCCACCTTCGTCATCGACGTAGAGGTACCTGCGCAGGCCGTAGGACATCTGCTCGTAGCACCCCGGCATCCAGTTGCCGAAGCGGACCTCGCACGGCTCGAAGCGGAGCGTCGCCACGTTCAGCCGCTTGGCCTGGATGCCTGAGGACGTGTACTCGCGCGTTCCTGCCGCCACGGCCGTCTCAAGCGGGACCAGCGCGTCCTTGTATTCAAGCCTGACCGTGGTCTTCGGCTCTGCGCCGATGGCGTGGCCGGCCGTGGTGAGCGCTGCTATGGAGGACACACCAACGAACACTGCGGTGGGCGACGCTGATCCCTGCGGCACTAGCGTCAGCGCTCGGATGTCTCCAACCTCCTGCAGGCGATTGAGCAGCGACATCGTCTTTGGGCTTCGAGCGCCGAGCAGGACCGCGTTGCCACCGGCTCCCTCCACGAAGCCGAGCACTGGTGGGGCGACCCACCAGCGTCCGCTGTGGACCCAGTCGACCTCGATGTGACCGGACAGCTCCAGCTCGTGAAGCAGCTGCGGGGGGCGGGCCAACGGGCCGAGCACGGAGCGGCAGGCCGCTTCGAAGCTGTGGCGGCTGCCGCCGCCCTTGAGGCTGCACCACTCAAGGATCAGATCCGCTCCCTCGGTCGCGGTCATGGCGTCGCCTTGACGGATCGCGCGTACTCGGCCCAGTCTTGGCTCGCTGCGACGGAGTCGTCGGGATGTCCGTCCCGCAAGACCGTTGGCGCGGTGCCGATCTCGGAGACGACGTCGAGGGCGAGAGATGAGCCGGCGGCTGTCTCCTCTGCTTCTTGCCCCGGATCGGTCACTCGCTGGACCCGGGTCACCGACCAGGCCGAGGCTGGGTGCTCTTGCACGGCCATCCAGCGGATCGGATGGATGGGACGGCGACCGCCCGAGTACGAGGAGCCTTGCGCTGGCTCGAACACGAGCTGGGGCAGCCCGGCATCCACCGCCCATGCCCCCATGTGCGCTGAGCACTCGGCCGCGTGGCCGGGCAGGCCGAGGGCCACCATGCGGGCGCCGATCGGCGCCAGCACCGCGGGATCGTAAGCCGCTGTCGGTCGGCGAGCCGCGCCAATGAACACGGGCTCTCCTTCGCCCCCGCCGACGGGTGCGAAGGCTCCGAGCCTGGTTCTGCCAACGCTCTCTGCAACGATTGGAAGCTCGTCGAAGGTGTGCAGCTCGAAGGTGAGTCGGTAGGGGCCCACATCGATCTGATGGTGACCCCTCCCGAGATTCAGGCTCGTCAGGTCGATGGTTGAGGCATCCCCGAGGGCGGCATCGAGAGGGTCGCCGTCCAGGCGCAGAGGCATCTCGGTGTCGTCGCTCGGCACGATGACGGCTGGGGGTCCGCCAACGAGATAGCTCCGCCGTGCGACCTCCAGGCCGCCGACGAGTCGTGGGACGGCCTGCCAGGCCTTGCGGATCGGCAGTCCGAGCGCGTCCAGGTTGTTGCCCGACGCGAGAGGGCTCGGACCGTACAGCTGCCAGCCTTCCGGCACACCGTCGATCGACGTGAGCCCGAAGCCGTCCAGCAGTCGGCGCAAGCGAGCGGCGGCAGTGTCGGCGACGAGGAGATACACGGTCTCGCCTGCCTCGGCATCGTCTATCGAGCACCACATCGACCAGTCCCGGGCCGCGAGGGCGACGACGTCGCTTGGTCGATAGACGAGGGTGACGTCGCTGCCTGCTACGACGCTGACGCCGTTGTCGAGAGCTGTCGCATCGACTGGGATCGGCGTTGGATAGGGCTCGCCCTCCTCGAGCGGGCCAATCATCTGCCCGTCGACCTCAAGGGTTTGGGACTCCCACAACCCCACCGAGGCCGGCGCTATGGCGGCGAACCGCAATCGGCGGTCCGCCCAGTCGTCGAGGGTGACGACGAGGCGTGCCTCGCGCTCCAGGCCACGAGCGCCGGTGGCATCGACCTCGTCGAGCAGACGATCGAGCAGCATGTATTGGAGGCTGTCGCTCGCCTCCCTTCGGGTCCCGTGGAGGATGTCCCACAATCGACCGGACACCCTTCGCTGTGCCGCCCACTGCCGGAGACGTCTCAGGAGGTCGGCGCCTGCCGTCGCCGGGTCGGTGACCTCCAGGTCGCCCGGCCCGACCTGGCCAAGGGATCGGAGGAAGGCGTCGATGTCTCTGGAGTCCTCGCGCCGCAAAAGGACCTGGGTGTAGGGATGGCCGATGACGCACCGGGGCCCGGCGTGGGGGATGCGACGCCATGAGGGCAGGCCCCGCTTCCCCTCGTTGACATCGGTCAGCCAGCTGGCGAGGTCGACCCACCACTTGTAGAGCGATTCCTCGTAGTCGACTTGGGTGAGAACGGTGGTGAGGCCCAAGGCCTCGGAGAACGGTGGGTAGAAGGCGAGGCTTCCTCGCTCGGTCTCCCTGGCAACGACCAGCACTGAAAGGGCGAGCACGGCCAGCCACGGGGGCGCCTCGTCAGGGTCGGACCGTGAGCGCCACTCGTCGCCCTGTCGACGCAGCCAGCGCAGAGACGGGGCGCCCTGCACCTCCTCTCGGATGGCTGCGATCAGGTCGTCAGCAGGGCTGTCGAGCCCCAGGGCCTGCTCAGCGTTGAGCCTGTCCAGCTCGCCATCGTCAATTCGCAGATAGACGCGCTCAAGGGGTCGACGGGAGAAGAACCAGGTCAGCAGCGTCTCATTCCACTCCCCGATCAGCATGCCTACCGGCCCGGCAGCGTGCTGATCGTGTCTCCCATGGAGCAGATGCTAGATGCGGTGCCTTCGGCGCGCCGTGGAGCAAAGGCTCGTCAAACGGTCATGACCAGGGCGAAGTCGGGGCCCGCTCCCGTCCGGCGGGATTGCCGGGGGCCACTGCGAGTCAGTGAGATTCGACCGGATTCTTCCACGAGGGCTGTCCTTGCCATGCTCGGCGCCCCGGGGGTCCCGGCGCGGGCCCCACGAATGCGGAGCGCGCCCGGCCGTCTGATGCTGGGCGCCGCGGTGCCGGAGCGTGCGGGTCATGGCCGTCGTTCCCCGATGGCCTGGCGGCCCGGCTCGGGTTCGACGGTGCCGACGGAGGGGCCGGTTCGAAGTGGGGTGACCGGCGGCGGGCCGGTCGGGCTGTTGGTGTCGTCGCGGTCGCGTCCGGCCATCCAGGCCCGCAGGCTGGTGGCGGTGAGCTGCGCCGCCCGTCGACCAGGGACCTGTTGGAGAACACCGGCGCGGACGAGATCCATGAGGGCTCTCGCGCTCTCACCGGTGAAGCGGGCGACTTCGGCCAGCGGTACGGCGGCGACCGGTTGGACGGCGCGGCGTTTGGCCTCGTGGTGGGCGATCCAGTACGCCTTGACGGAGGTGCGGGTAACAAAGCGCAGGCCGCTGCTGTCGGTTTCGGGGTCGACGTCGAGGTCGCCTCGCTGGACCAGGAGGCGGACGGTGCTCGCCGCCAGGTGGAGCTGAACGGCGGCGGCGGGGAGCTTCATGGACCGGCGATGGAGGGCCCGGACCCGTTCGAAATCGGACCGCAGCGTGTCCGCGGCCTCGGGGGTGACCTCGTACATACCGGTGGCGGGATGCTGCTCCATGGCGAGCCCGAGGCGGCGGACGGTGTTGTAGACCTCGTGGTAGCGGACACCGAGTTGCTCGGCCAGGTCGGGCAGCAGGATGTGCTGGGCCAGCCGGTCCCGCTGCGCCCACACCGCGCTGAGCCGGCTGTAGCGGCGGGGGACGCCTTGGGCGTCGGGGGCGACGATGGCCGGTACGGTGCCGTCGGCCATCCACCTGCGGGCGGTGTTGGGGTGGATGTCGAGCTCGGCTGCGACCCGCGCGGCGTCGCAGAGGGGGTCGTCGGGGTTGCCGGGGTCGACCATCCATCCGGCGTTGGTCAAGGTAGCGGTGATGTGCTCGGCGCGGTCCCGGAGCGGATTGTGCTTGCCCCAGTGAGGGTGACGGGTGGTGGGAGTGAGCAGGGTGCCGATGCTGGCGGTGACCTTGTCATCGAGGATGGCCGCCACCTTGATCAGCGGGGCGATCTCGGGGTGGTCAAGGGTGTAGATGCGGCCGAACACGTCGTCGCCGGCCCGGTGGCCCATGAACCGCCGGCGAACCGTGTCCTCAATGCCCTCCTGCCAGGCCAGGTCGGTAGCCAGGCTCTTGCGCAGCAGATGGGACGAGACCCGGAAGCCGAGATCGGCCGTGGAAAGACCTTCAGCGATGGTGGCGTCCTCGAAGGCATGGACGTAGCCCTGTTGACCGGACCGGTTGGCCTCATGCATACCAGGGACCAGCCGGTCGGTCGGGTCGACCTGTCCGGTGACCGGGTCGGCGTGGAAGGCGTCGATGCTGAGGTGGATCAGTTCCAGCATCGTGGCGGGCACAACGAGCATGCGGGAGCCGGCCGCGGTCTTCATCGTCTGCTTGTAGGGGACGGCGACGAGGGTGCCGCGGTCGTCTCGAACGTTGAAGGTGCGCCCACCTTGGCCTTGGGCGGCGAGCAGCGCGGTGTCGCCCAGTTCGATCACGTCGCCGAGGAGGACACCGAAGGCTTCGGAGATGCGCAGGCCCATGATCCGCTGCAGCCAGAAGACGATTTGGTGAACCGGCTGGAGGTGGGCGGCGATGCGGGCGCACTCGGGCAGGGTGAGCGGCCGGGGTTGGCGGGTCGGCCGGCGGGTGCGCGCCGCAGCCGGGTCAGGGGTGGGCGCTTCGAGGCTCTCGGTGGGGTCGAACCCAGCTTGGGCGAGGCCGTTGGCCCGGGCGAAGCCGAGGATCCGGCGCAGCACCCACAGGGCGTCGGCCACGTACCGCTGCGAGAGGCCGATCGGCGTGTGGCGCTTGTTCCGTACCGCGTCGAGCGCGGTCATCGGGACTCGGACGTGGCCTTTAGGGTTGCGGTAGGCGCCGGGCAGTTCGCCGTCGCGCCAGCGGCGCCGCACGGTGGGCAGGCTCATCCCCGACAGTCGGGCCACCTCGGCCAAAGACAGCTCCTCGGACCCGCGATCGGTGCCGGCACTGGCCGCCGAGGTGGCGGGCGTGGCCGGGACGGACCGGGTCTTGGTGGGGTGCTCGCGGCCGACCAGGTTGAGTAGCCAGTCATGTGCCATGTAGTAGGTGACGTCGGCGACGGTGGTGGTGCGGGGCGCGAACCATGGGACGAGGTAGCCGTCGATGATGCGGCGGACCCGCTCCGCCCGGTCGGGGCCGCCCCGGCGGAGGTCTTCGTAGGCGGCGTTCATCCAGGCGTTCGCCACTGAGGCGATGTCGGGCTGGATCTTGGCCGGCTTGGGCGGGGCAGGCTTGGGTCGCCTCGTCGGTTTGTGGGCGCGGAATCGTTCCGCGTCGGGCAGGGGCAGGTTGGTCTGTAGGGCGGTGACGGCTTGGGCCAGCCAGGCTCGGGCGTCGTCCTCGGCCAGGAACGACTCGTAGCGACGGCCCGAGGCGGCGGTCTTGTCGGGAACACTGGCCCACCACCTTCCGCGCTGGAAGCGCAGCCCGCCGGTGAGCGGTCGGGCCATCAGTCCGTTCCCCGCTTGGCCAGCGTGTCCACCGTCAGCTGGCGCAGGAATGCCAGCTGGTCATCCTGGCGGGCGACGAGATCCTCCAGTGCCGCCACTTTGGCGAGGGCGCGGACCAGCTCGACGGCGATCGGCTCGGCCGGCTCCCCCTGCTCCTCAAGCGGTGGCGCCGGACCGTCGGGGTCGACCGGGCGGTACAGGCCGGCGGCGAGGAGGTCGTCGAGGGGGATCGCCCAGCGGTTCTCCCGCAGCCGAGCGTGGGGGAACCGGCCGTTGCGCCGGGCCCGGACGATGGTGTCCTTGCTGCAACCGGCCAGGCGGGCCGCGTCCTGCTGGCTGACGAGCCGCTCGCTCACCGACCCCCCAGACCGCCGCGACCGAGCGCACTCCGAGACGAGGCGTTCGGAAGCAGCTGCATGTTGGACGCCGTCGTCGGAGATGCCCGCTGAACGGCGCCGCCGCCGGGTGCAACGACGCAGACCGGCCGAGGTGTCGGTGCCCGTCGTGTCCGGCGTTCGCATGGCTGTTCGGCCTCCCTCCGGGCTTGTGGTCGTCGGCTCCCCGATGCTCGGGGCCGCTCGACTGGAGGAGGCCACACCTCGGCGGAGGAAGTCAAGGCCTCCGCCAAGAGACCGACCGACGTCCGAACCGGGGCAAGCTGGGCGCCCCCACCGAGCGCCAAGGCCGTCCGACCGAGTCTCATGCCACGATCCCCCGCCGGCCACCGCCGTGCGGTTCTAGGGTGACGGGGCTGAGCCGGAAGACCAAAAAGTCCTCGTGGGCAGTGACCAGGCGGGGCACGCCGGCGGCTCGGGCTTTGCGGACCTGCTCGAGGGCGAAGAACGAGCTGCGGGGCACGAGCCTCTCGTCGCGCAGCCCAGCCAGCAGCGCGACGTTACGTTCGTAGAGCACCAGTCCGGATGCTTCGCCAACCCGGACGAGGGCGCCGGGGAGGTCGACGAGTTGGCCGTTGTGCCACCAGGGCCGCACGGTCATGGCGACGACGCCGTCGGGGCGGAGCAGGCGGGCGCAGCCGCCGAGGATGGTTCCCATGGCGTCGAGGAGGCCGTCGAGGCCGACGTGGGCGAGGTTGGCCGGGTCGGTCGAGTAGCGGTGGTGGCTCTTGGTGATGCCCTGCCCGGGTCGGGCGGTGACCCGGCCGTGGAGTGACGGCCCATACGGCGGGGAGGTGAGCACCAGGGCGACGAGTCCGCGCACGGTGGGGTCGACGACGGTGCCGAGGTGGCGGGCGTCGCCGCAGACGACCTCGCCGTGTCCGGTCGCGCCGTTCGAGCGGGCGTAGGTGAGGTTGGCCGTGGCGAGGTCGGCCCACTCCGGTTCGTACTCGACGCCGAGGGCGTCGCGGCCGAGATGGACCGCCTCGACGAGGGTGGATCCGATCCCGGCCATCGGGTCGAGGACGAGGTCGCCGGGCTTGGTGTAGGTGGCGATGGCCCGCTGGGCGATGGCGGGGAGCATCTTGGCCGGGTGGTGGCCGGAGATCTCCACGTACCGCCCCTTGCGCTGCGAGCGGGCGTTGCGTTGCGCGGTGGGCCAGACCGAGAGGGGAAGGTCAGCGGGCATCGGCGGTCTCCTGGTTCTTGGCGTAGGCGGTGACGTCCTCGTGGGCGACGAGATGGGCGGGCTCGCCGCGCTGGCGGGCGTGGCGGATCTGGGTCATCTGCCAGTACGACGGCCGGGCCGCGAGGTCGCCGTCGCGGATGGCAGCGTGGAGCGCGATGACGTGCTGGCGGTAGGTGAACCCTGCCGCGGTGGCGAGCGCGACGGTGAGCCCGGCCAGGTCGAGGGTGCGGCCCTTCCTTCGGGTGTTCTTGGTGACCACGACGAGATGGCCGCCGGGTCGCAGCACGGCGTGACAGGCGGCGTAGATCTCGGCCATGGCCGTCTCGTAGGCCGGACCGCGGGCGTGGCCGAGGTTGGCCCGGTCCGTCGAGTAGTTGAGGGTGTCGTCCGGGCAGAGGCGCCGGCCGGCCAGCCACGCCCGCTTGTCGATGACCCCGGCGTCGCACGCGTACGGCGGTGAGGTGACGATCAGGTCGACCTGTCCGGCGAGGTCGCCGAGCAGCTCGGGCAGCCGCCGGGCGTCGCCCTGGCGGACCTCGGCGAGGTGCCTGTGGCCGCCGTCGAGCATGTGGTCGAGGTTCTGGGTGGCGAGGGCCACCCAGCGGTCCTCGAGCTCGACACCGACGGCGCGCCGACCCAAGAGGGCGGCCTCGGCGAGGGTGGTGCCGATCCCCGCCAGCGGGTCGAGGACGAGATCGCCGGGGTTCGAGTACTCGGTGACGATGCGCCGGGCGAGCTCGGGGAGCATCTTGCCGGGGTGCGCGGTGCAGGCCGGCAGGTAGCGGTCGGCCCGTTGCCACTGGGCGGTGGTCTGGGCGACCGGCCAGATGGCGAGCGGCACATCGGGTCGGTCGTGTCGGGAGGGACAGCGGGGGGTGGTGGTCGTGGTCATGGGCGGCCCAGGACCGGACAAGCGTCATCTAAAGAACAGGGGGTACGGCCCCTGTATCCAACAAAATCCCTCTCGCGTACGCCGGTTCTTCCGGTCGTCGACGGGGTTCGAGAACCCTCTCTTTGGCCTTGAGGTGGGCTCGGAGATGGAGGTAGGTCCTTCGAGGAAGAGCCCACTCGACCCCGAAGGAGCCACCATGGCACGCCCGCTGCAGACCACCGACGACGAAATCCTCGACGGCCTTACCGCCCGCCCCGAGGTCACCTCCATCGACCTGGCCGGCGCCCTCGGGATCGGCCAGTCCACCGCCGCGAAGCGGCTCGCCGCGCTGGAGGCGGCCGGCTCGGTGCGCCGTACCTCGGGCGGCCGGGAGGCCGGACGGCGAGCCCCGGACCGCTGGTCGGCGGTGGCCACGCCCGAGGTTGCCGCCACCGACGTGACCGGCGGAGCGCCCGGCGGAGAGCCCGGCGGAGAGCCCGGCGACGAGCCCGGCGGCGGCGAGCTTCTTCCCGCCGCTGGCGAGGAGACCCCCGAGCCTCTCGCGGCGGCTGGTCGGCTGGGGCGGGGCGAGCTGGGCTCTCTCGTGCGGGACTACCTCGCCGCCCGCCCGGGCGAGTCCTTCGGGCCGGCCGCGCTCGGCAAGGCCTTGGACCGCTCCCAGGGTGCCATCTCGAACTCGCTCGCGACCATGGCGGCGCGTGGCGAGGTGGTCCTCGTGGGTGACAAGCCCCGCCGCTACCGCATCGCCGAACCCGGTAGTCCCGGCCCGCCGGGAGAAGGCATCCCGACCGGGTGGGACTAGACGTCCCACATGTGGGACCTCGGGTGCAGACATGGCGCGGGAGTCGAGGTCCCACCCGCGGGACCAGGGCGACGCAAGCGGCGGGACAGAAAAATCTGGCGGCGTCCCAGGCTCGGAGGTCCCGCGGCAGGTCCCACCTCTCGGGACGAGCAAGTCCCACCGCGCTGACCTGCACCGACGCGCTCGACTCCGCGGAGAGGTCCCGCATGGGTCCCGCGTGCGGGAGGTCGGTGGGGACAGGCGAAGTGGGAGCGATCCGGGACTGATCCGGGTCCACCTGCGTGGCGCGATGGCGGCCCACCTCAGCAAAGGAGCCGCCCATGTGCCCTCGCCGCATCCTCACCGACTCGCCGTTCGACACCTTGGAGAAGACGTTCGATCTCCTCACGACCGGCCCGCGCCCCCTCGCCCTGGACGGCACCGGCCTCCCTGGTCTGCCCGACCGGCCAGTCCCTCTCGGCGAGCTGAAAGCCCGGCTGCTGCACCCGTCGACGCCGTTCGCCATCCGCGACGCCATCGTCGGCGAGCTCGTCGCCCGAGCCCAGGCCGAAGGCGGCCGCTGGAGCGTCGGCCTGGCCGGGGTGCTCCTGCCCGGGCTGCGCCGGGCGGTCTGGGCGCTGACCCAAGCCTGTCCGGACAAGGCCGACGAGATCGAGGCCGAAGCTCTCGCCGCGTTCTTGGCCGCCGTGGCCAGGGCCACCCCGGGCCGGGCCCGCCTGGCGTCCTGGCTGTGCTGGCTGGCCCGCACCGGCGCCGCCCGGCTGCTCCGGGCCGAGCTGGCCGAGCGAGCCGGGCCGGGCGCCGAGCCGGTCTCAGCCGCACCACCCCGGCCGTGGGGGCATCCCGACATCGTCCTCGCCCGGGCCGTCGCTGCGGACGTGGTCAGCGCCACCGATGCCGAGCTGATCGCCACCACCCGCCTCGAGGGCGCCAACCTCGCCGCCATCGCCGAGGACCTCGGCCTCGACTACGAGACGTGCCGGATGCGTCGAAGCCGCGCCGAGGTCAAGCTGCGCGACTACCTGAACTCGGACTGGTACGAGCCGTTCGATTTTGTTGGAAAAGCGGCCGAGACCCCTTGTTCTTCTAGTAGGGGTCGTCCCCGGCACGGCCGGCCAGCGGACCGGCGACCGGGCAAGCGTCGCTCGAGCCCACCACCGAGGAGGTGAGAGTGCCCACCCCGGTCCGAACCGGACCACCGGGGCGACCCCTAACCCCACCCCGGTCCCCAGCGCCCGGGGAGCCGACCAAGGAGGCCACCACGACACATCGCTCCCGCACACAACCCACCCGCACACAACCCACCCACGCAGCGCCCGCCGCAAGACAGGCGGCCACTAGACAGGCCACCGGGAGACCGACCGCTCGAGGTGCCGACGGGACCACCCCTGCCGCCGTCCACTCGGGCGGCCGACGACCCGGGCGGCAGATGGCGAGACGTCTGGTCGTGGCCGGCCTGCTCGCCGGTGCCCTCGCCGTGGTGCTCGCCTCGCCCGCCTACGCGGCCGGCGGCGGGACCCAGACCCTCAGCGGGCTGATCTCGAACCTCACCACCTGGATCGTCGGGATCCTGGCCGGGGTCGCCACGCTGTTCCTGACCATCGGCGGGCTGCGCTACCTGACCGCCGGCGGGGACCCCGGACAGGTCGAAAAGGCGAAGACGGCCCTCAAGTCCGCGGCCGTCGGCTACGCGCTCGCCGTCCTGGCCCCGCTCATCGTGTCCATCCTCGCCTCCCTCGTCGGCGGCGGCTGATGCGACTCCTCTCCGCCTGGCGACCCCGGCACCCGGTCCGCCTCGCCGCCGGCGTCGTGTTCGCCGTCCTGGCCCTCGCGACCGCCGGCCACCACACGGCACCCTCCGTTCGCGACAGGGCTGGGACGGCAGGGACCGCGGTCGTCTTCACCGCCGCTCGCACGGCTTCGCCCACGGCGACCGCCGCTACTACCACCGGGGCAACGACCACCAGCTCGCAGACGTCAGGGTCGGGGACAGGTGGCTCAGGGACCGCCGGTGAGGGCCCGCCGCCGATCCAGGTCGGCCCGGGCGGCACCACCACGCCGAGCGTGCCGGCGTCGGGGAGCGGCGGAACGGTGAGCGGCGGCACCCAACCCTCGCCGGGGCTGTTCGACATCACCGGCCACATCGAAGCCGCCATCGACGACTGGTTCAGAAGCCTCGTCACCGACGCCCTCGACCCGGTCCTCACCCTCCTCGGCCACACCCTCCTCGCCACCCCGAACGTCACCGCCCAGAGCAGGGTCGGCCAACTGTGGCGGATGACCGAAGGGATCGCCGACGCCTTCTTGGTGCTCTTCGTCTTGGCCGGCGGGGCGATCGTCATGGGCTACGAGACCTTCCAGACCCGCACCGCCCTTCGTGACGTCCTGCCAAGGATCGTCGTCGCCGCCGTCGCGGTCAACGCCAGCTTGGGACTGGCCGGGCTGGCCATCTCGACCGCCGACTCGCTGTCCGCGGCGGTACTCGGCCAAGGCGTCGACGCGGCCAACGCCGCGGTGGTGCTGCGCCAGCTGGTCCTCGGCTCGCTCGCCTCGGGAGGGATCTTCGTCGTCCTCTTGGGCGGGGTGGTCGCCGTGCTCGCCGTGGTGCTGCTCGCCACCTACGTCGTACGCCTCGCCTTGGTCATTTCGCTGGTGGTCGCCGCCCCGATCTGCCTCGTCTGCCACGCCCTCCCCCAGACCGAGGGCCTGGCCAAGCTGTGGTGGCGGGCCTTTTCTGGCACCCTCGCCGTCCAGGTCGCCCAGTCGCTGGTCTTGATCACCGCGCTGCGGGTGTTCCTCGCCTCGGGCGGCCCGTCCAACCTGGGGATCGCTTCGACCGGCGGGGTCGTCGACCTGCTCGTCTCGGCCTGTCTGTGCTGGGTGCTGGTCAAGATTCCCGGCTGGGTGAGCCGGGTCGTGTTCTCCGGGTCCCGGGGTCGTGGCGGGATCGGCCGGGTCGTACGAGACGTGATCATCTACAAGGGCGCCAAGGCCCTCGCCGCCGGAGTCGGGCTGTGAGCACCGCCGCCCGAGATCGCCGGCGCGACGAGGACACCGGCCGGGTGCGGATCCCTGCCGATGTCGACCGGCCCGACAAACTGCTGGCCGGCCTGACGGCCCGCCAGCTCGCCATCCTCGCCGTCGCCGCAGTCGTGCTGTGGGCCGGCTATGCCGCCACCCGGCACGTCGTGCCGCCCGCCGCCTACGGCGCCGTCGCCATCCCCATAGGCGCCGTCGCCGCGCTCCTCGCACTGGGGCGGGTGGAAGGCGTCCCCGCCGACCGCTGGGTGATTGCGGCATGGCAGCATCGCAGGTCGTCCCGCCGGCTCGTCCCCGCACCCGAGGGTGTCCCTGCTGTCCCTGGCTTCCTCGCCGAGGCGGCCAGCTCGAAGCCGTCGGCGCTGCCCGCACCGCTGCGCCTCCCGCTCGCCGGCATCGGAGCCAACGGCGTGGTCGACCTCGGGCCCGACGGCCTGGCCGTGATCTGCCGAGCGAGCGCAGTCACCTTCAGCCTCCGAACCCCCGTCGAGCAGGAGGCCCTGGTGGCCGGGTTCGCCCGGTTCTTGAACTCGCTCGCCGATCCGGTCCAGGTCCTCGTGCGGGCCGAGCCCCTCGACGTCGGCCCCGCCATCGACGCGCTGGTCGACGCGGCGCCCGGCCTCCCGCATCTCGCCCTGGAGCGGGCAGCCCGCGACCACGCTGCGTTCCTCGCCGATCTCGCCGCCAGCCGGGACCTGCTCCGCCGAGAGGTGCTCGTCGTGCTCCGCCAGCCGGCCGGCCAGGCCAGCACCGACGGACATGGGGCCGGGCGCCTCCTACGCCGGGCCGCCGAGGCGGTCACCGCGCTCGGCGCGGCAGGGGTCAGCCTCTGCATCCTCGACGGGGTGGCCGCGAGCGGTGTCCTCGCCCGCAGCCTCGACCCGGCCGGCCCGCCCAGGCCCGGAGGACTCACGGGCTCGTCAAGCGGGATCGACGAGCCGGTCACCCTTGCCCATCGGGCCCCCACAGCCGGACCGTTCGACGATCCAATCCCGTCCGGCGACCCCGCTCAGGAAGGAGCCACCCGATGAGCAAGCTGCTCGCCCGCATCCCTCGGCCGGCCGCCAAGTCAGCGACGCCGTTCGGGCCCGACTCGATCGAGGTCCGCCCCCGGGCGCTTCGGGTCGGGGAGGGCTGGTGCCGCAGCTTCGCCGTCACCGGCTACCCGAGAGAGGTCGGGCGGGGCTGGCTGGAGCCGCTGTGTGCCCACCCCGGCCGCCTCGACGTCGCCGTGCACATGGCGCCGGTACCCGCCGCGCTCGCTGCCGAGCGCCTCCGACGCCAGCTCGCCCGCCTGGAGTCGGGCCGGCGCGCCGATGCAGCCAAGGGCCGTCTCGCCGATCCCGACGTCGAGGTCGCAGCCGAAGACGCCCGAGAGCTCGCCGCCGGTTTGGCCCGGGGCGAGCAGAAGCTGTTCCAGGTCGCGCTTGTCCTCACCGTCCATGCCGGAGACGAGAAGCTCTTGGACGCCGAGTGCGCCCGGGTGCGAGCCCTTTGCGCGTCGATGCTTCTCGACGCCCGACCGGCTACCTGGCGGTCCTTGCAGGGCTGGGCGTCCAGCCTGCCGCTTGGGGTTGACGCCCTCGGCCAGCGCCGGGCATTCGACACTGACGCGCTCGCTGCCAGCTTCCCCTTCGCGTCTGCCGAGCTGTCGGCCACGACCGGCGTCCTCTACGGCACCACCGCCAGTGGCACCGGGCTCGTCTCTTGGGACCGCTTCGCCCAGGACAACCACAACTCGGTCATCCTGGCGCGCTCGGGAGCCGGAAAGTCGTATCTCGCCAAGCTCGAAGCGCTCCGCTCCCTCTACCAAGGGATCGAGATCGCCGTCGTCGACCCCGAAGACGAGTACCGCCGCCTCGCCGAGACCGTCGGCGGCGCCTACGTGCACCTCGGTGCGCCAGGGGTGCGGGTCAACCCCTTCGACCTCGACGCCGGGCCCTTGACCGGTGCCGGCGACGGCGAGGGCGGCGGCGACTCCCCTGGAGATGAACCCGGCGCGCTGGCGTCGGGTCCAGTGGTGCGCCGGGCGCTGTTCGTCCACACCCTCGTCGCCGTGCTCCTCGGCGAGAAGCCCGACCCGGCGACCGCCGCCGCGCTCGACCGCGGCATCGTCTCGGCCTACGAGTCGGCGGGGATCACCGCCGATCCCCGCAGCCACGCCCGCCCCGCACCACTGCTCGCCGACCTCGCCGCCGCACTCGACGCCGACGGCGACCCCGCGGCACGGGCGCTCAGCGCGCGGCTCGCCCCGTATGTGTCGGGGACGCACCGGGGGCTGTTCGACGGACCGACCACCACCCGGCCCGACGGGCACCTCGTCGTGTTCAGCCTCCGGGACCTCCCCGACGAGCTGAAAGCCGCAGGGACGCTGCTCACCTTGGACGCCATCTGGCGGCGAGTGTCGGACCCGGCCAAACGCAAGCGGCGCCTCGTGATCGTCGACGAGGCGTGGCTGCTCATGGCCGAGCGCTCGGGGGCGGAGTTCCTCTTCCGCATGGCCAAGTCCGCCCGCAAGCACTGGGCCGGGCTCACCGTCGTCACCCAGGACGCAGCAGACCTGCTCGGCTCCCCGCTCGGCCAGGCCGTCGTCGCCAACGCCGCCACCCAGATCCTGCTCCGCCAAGCACCCCAGACCATCGACACCTTGGCCGATGCCTTCGGGCTGTCGGCCGGCGAGCGGGCCTACCTCCTCGGCGCGGCGAGAGGCCAGGGACTGCTCGCCGCAGGCGTCGACCGGGTCGCCTTCAGCGCGCTCGCCAGCCCGGCCGAGGACGCCATCTGCCGCACCGGCATCAGCGACGCCCTCGACGTCCCCGACCTCTGACCCGCCTCACCCAGGAGGATCCAGTGCCCACCACCACAGTGCCCGTCACCGCCCCGACCGTCCCCGCCACCCAGCCGCCGCCGGCACCCCACCTGCCGTCGGGCCCACTCGCCCGCTACCTCGCACACCCCGGACCGACCACCGCCCGCCTTCTCCACCACGTTGCCCACGTCTTGGCCCACGTGGCCGTAACGGCCGGTCCGGTGGCCCTCGGCGTAGGTGTCGCCGCCCTGTTGGCGCTGTCGGCCGCACGGCGCGCCCAGGACCGGCGGATGGCCCGGGGCGCCCGGCTCGTCGAGGTGCTCAGCCCGCCCGTCGTCGACCCCGAAGGGGCGGCCACGCTTTGGACCAACCTCGTCGCCCTGCTGCGCCCCGCCTGGCGGCGCGTGCTGTTCGGCCAGCCGCACCTCGGCTTCGAGCTCGTGGCCTCCGACGCCGGGCTGCGCATCTCTGTTTGGGTGCCCGGCGGCATCCCGCCGGGCTTGGTCGAGCGGGCGGTCGAGGCCGCCTGGCCCGGGGCACGCACCGAAACCCAGCCCGCCACGCCGCCGCTCGCCGGGCCTGGGGTGGCGACGGGTGGGAGCCTCACCCTGGCTGCCGGCGAGCAGTACATGCTGCGCACCGAGCACAAGGTCGACCCCCTCCGCCCGCTCCTCGGCGCCCTGGCCGCCCTCGGCGAAGGCGAGACCGCGTGTGTCCAGGTCCTCGCCCGGCCCGTCACCGGCCAGCGCCTCGCCCGGCTCCACACGAGCGCCACGGCACGCCGTGCCGGGCGTCCCGCCACCCGGACCGCCCGACTGCTGGACCTCGTCACCCCCGGACCGGCCACGAAGCCCACAGCCGTCGACCCGACCCGGGCGAGCGATGTGGCCGACATCTTGGACAAGGCCGCCCAGCCGTGCTGGGCGATCGCCGTCCGCTACGCCATAGCGACCACCGCAACCGACCGCCAGGCCAAAGCACGCCTGCGCGGCCGGGCGCATGCGGTGGCGACCGCGTTCGCGCTCTTCTCGGGCCGCAACCGCCTGGACCGCCACCGCCTCGCTCACCCCGCACGGGTGCTCGCCGCCCGCCGGCTCGGAAAGGGCAACCTCGTCTCGGTCGCCGAGCTCGCCGCCCTCGCACATCTGCCGACCGATGTCGCAGTACCGGGCCTGGCGCGGGCCGGCGCCAACGCCGTGCCCCCACCACCTGCCGTCGCTCGTCCCGCCGTCGCCCCCGCCGCCGGGATAGCCGGACCGGACGTATCCCGGGCGACCTTGGAGCCGAAGGTGCTCGGCGACGCCCAGGCCGGCGGGCGCCGCCCGGTCAGCCTGGCCGTCCCCGACGCCCGCTACCACCTCCACGTCATGGGAGCGACCGGCTCGGGCAAGTCCACGCTGCTCACCAACCTCGTCCTCGAAGACGTCGCCGCCGGACGCGGAGTGGTCGTGATCGACCCCAAGGGCGACCTGATCACCGACCTCTGCCACCGCCTCCCCGAAGGTGCGGAGTCGCGCACCGTGCTCGTCGACCCCGAGGACCCCGACGCCGCCCCTGTCCTCAACGTCCTGTCGGGACCGGACCCTGATCTCGCGGTCGACAACCTGGTCGGGATCTTCCGCTCCATCTTCTCCGCCTTCTGGGGGCCCCGCACCGACGACGTGCTGCGCTCGGCGTGCCTCACGCTGCTGCGCCACTCGGCCGCGACCGGCACCTCGACCAGCCTCGCGGACGTGCCCCGCCTGCTCTCCGACGACGAGTTCAGGAAGCCTCGCATAGCTGTGGTCTCAGCCGACACCGTCGGGCTCGGCGGGTTCTGGACCTCCTACGAGCAGATGTCCGAAGCGAGCCGGGCACAGGTCATCGGCCCGGTCATGAACAAGCTCCGGGCGTTCCTGCTCCGAGACTTCGTCCGCTCCGTCGTCGGGCGGCCCGACTCGAGCTTCGACATGGGCCAGGTCCTCGACGGCGGCATCTGCCTGGTCCGGGTCCCGAAGGGCATCTTGGGCGAGGAGACCGCACGGCTCTTGGGCTCGTTCGTCGTCGCCAAAGTGTGGCAGACCGCCACCCATCGGGCCCGGCTCGGCCAGGCCGCCCGCGTCGACGCCTCCCTCGTCGTCGACGAAGCCCAGAACTTCCTCCACCTCCCCCGGTCCTTCGACGAGATGCTCGCCGAAGCCCGGGGCTACCGGCTCTCCATGGTCCTCGCCCACCAGCACTTGGGCCAGCTCCCCAAAGAGCTGCGCGACGCGGTCTCGGCGAACGCCCGGACCAAGGTCTGGTTCTCCATGTCCCCCGAGGACGCCCATGCCCTCTCCCGCCATGTGGCCCCCGAGGTCTCCGAGCACGACCTCTCCCACCTCGGCGCCTACACGGCTGCCGCCCGCCTCGTCGTCGGCGGCGAGGAGACCCCCGCCTTCACCCTTCGCACCCGACCCGCACCACCGCCCCAGCCCGGACGCGCCGACGCGGTCCGTGCCGCCAACCGGACCGCGCACCACCGGCCCCGCCCCGAAGGCGCCAGGCCACTCGCCGGACGCACGCTTCCCGCCGGCACGCGCACTGCCACCGCCGAGGACAACCGCGGGAGGAGTGCCCGCACGGTCACCGCCATCGCCGCCGCACGGGCCGCCCGAGCCGCCCGACAGGCCAGGCCACGCTCCGACCCGGACAGCGTCCAACCGGGGCTCCACGAGGGGCTCCATGACGGGCTCCGTCAGGGGCTCCACGAGGGGCTCCGACCTGGATTGGAGCCCTCGGGTCCGGCCGAACCTCCAGCACACGGCGCCGGGGAGGGCTCCACCGCGCCGGCGGACTCAAGGGGTAGAGGGGTATGAGCGCGCTCGATAATGCCGGCCAGGGGCCGGTCCGCACTGGGTCCGCTGGCACTGGGTCCGCTGGCACTGGGTCCGCTGGAGTCGGTAGCCCGCTCTCACCGGCACCTGGTCGGTCCGCCGCTGGCCCGTCTACGGCTCTGTCGTCGACGACTCGGTCCTCGGCAGCTCGGCGTCCGTCCGCATCCGCCTCGGCAGGGGGTCGGGCGCCGTCAGGCGCTCCGCATCGCCTCTCGCCACAGCCAGACGGCGCTCCGCGTCGCAGCGGGCCGAGCGACACCAGCCGTCGTGGCTGGCGGGACCTCGACTCCCGGCTGCTCCCCGTCCTCGGCCGGCTCACCGAACGCGACCGCCGGCTCTGCCGACTCCTCGACGACCACCGGGTGCTCACCAGCTCCCAGGTCGCCGACATCTGCTTCACCGGGGAGCGCCGAGCCCGGATGCGCCTCGCCGAGCTGTACGCCCTCGACGTCCTCGACCGCTTCCGACCACGGCGCGGTGGCAGCCCGGTCCCCTTCCACTGGGTCCTCGGCCCCCTCGGCGCCGCCCTCATAGCCGCCGAGCACGGCGTCGAGGTCGCCGACGTCGCCTGGCGCCGCCGCCTCGCCGGTGAACTCGCCGCCAGCCAGCGCCTCGCCCATCTCGTCGGAACCAACGGCTTCTTCTGCGCCCTCGCCCGCTCGGCGCGCACCCGGACGGGCTGCCGGCTCGAACAGTGGTGGTCCGAGCGGCGCTGCGCCGCCGAGTGGGGCGAGGTCGTCCGCCCCGACGGCTACGGGGTGTGGACCGAGCACGGCACGAGCCTGCCGTTCCTCGTCGAGTACGACAACGGCACCGAGCGCCTGGAGCGCCTCGCCCGAAAGCTCGACGGCTACGCCCGCCTCGCCGCCGCGGCAGGGCATCCCAACTGGGTCCTGTTCAGCTTTCCGAGTCCGCGCCGTGAGGCCGAGGCCCGCCGGGTGCTCCTCCACCCCGTCGTCCCGGTCGCCACCACCGCCCGCGCGGACCGTGGCGCACCAGACGGCCCGGTGTGGCTCCCCGCCGGCTCGACCGGCACGGCACGCGTCCACCTGGCCGGGCTAGCCGGCCTACCCCTCCACGGCGCGTGAGCATCGCCGTCGACGACAGCGCCAACTCCGGGCTCGCCACCAAGCTCGCCGCCGCTGCCGGCGGGCTCGTCCTCCTCGTCGCGCTTCTCGCCGCAGGGGCGGGCGCGGGGATCGCCTCGCTCCTCGGTGGCGGTGGCACCGCTCCGTCCGCCACGGCCACGAGCAGCATCCCCGCCGCCATGCTCGCCCTCTACCAGCAGGCCGCAGCCACCTGCCCCGGCCTCCCCTGGACCGTGCTCGCAGCCATCGGCACGATCGAGTCCGACAACGGCCAATCGACCCTGCCCGGCGTTCAGTCGGGGGCCAACAGTGCTGGCGCCGAAGGTGACATGCAGGAGCTCGCCTCCACGTTTGCTGAATACGACACGCCGGTCCCCCCCGGCGGCGCCAACCCACCCAGCCCCTACGACCCGACCGATGCGGTGTACGCGGCGGCCCGGATGCTGTGCGCTAACGGCGCGGCCAACGGCGCCAACCTCAACCAGGCCATCTTCGACTACAACCACGCGTCCTGGTACGTCAACGAGGTCCTCGCCCTCGCCCAGACCTACGGGCAGACCCAGGCCCAGACCGTCGCCGCGGGCACGGCGCCAGGCGTCGCGCTCGACTGGGCGCTCGCCCAGGTTGGCACGCCGTACATCTGGGGCGGCGAGGCACCAGGAGTGGGCTTCGACTGCTCGGGGCTCGTCCAGGCCGCCTACAAAGTCGCCGGCATCAGCCTCCCCAGAGTCGCCCAGGACCAATACGACGGCACGGCCAAGCTCGGACCCGGCAACCCCGTCGAGCCAGGTGACCTGATCTTCTTCGGCGGCGGACCGAGCGACGTCACCCACGTCGGCATCTACGTCGGCAACGGCCAGATGGTCGATGCCCCTCACACCGGCGCGGACGTCCGGGTCGAGGCCACGCCGACTACCCCAGGGGCGCCCTGGGGGACGGATGTCGTCGTCGGCGTCACCGACCCGGCGGCGTGAGAGCCACTAGGTTGTCAGCTTCGCGTATCGCTTTGCCGACATTGCTGGTACGATGTCAGCCATGAGCACGACGAGCGTGGCACCGGAGGTCCGCAAGCGGGTTCTCGCCTCGCGGGACCGTTTCTGGCGTCCCGAGGACTTCGCCGGCTCCCCCGACGCGGTCGCCCAAGCCCTGTCGCGGATGGCCCGTTCCGGGGAGGTGCGCCGTGTCCGCCGCGGCCTCTACTGGCGCGGCACGCCAACCCGGCTTGGCATGGCTCCCCCGCCGGCGGGTCGCCTCGCCAGCGCGGTCGTGGGCGGGACGGGCTCCGGTCCGACCGGATGGAGCGCCGCCCTGGCGCTCGGCCTGTCGACCCAGGTGCCTCGCCGGGAGGCCGTCGCCGTTCCGGGCAGATCACCTCGCAGTCCCGGCTCTGTCCGCTACGTCAGCCGGGCGGCGAGCACCAAGCGCCGCGACGAGCGGCTCCGGCCGACCGAGGTCGCGCTGTTGGAAGTGCTGCGGGACTGGGACGGCCTCGTCGAGGTTCCCGCCGCCGAAGCCGTCGCCCGGATCGCTCGGCTCGCCAACGATGGCACGGTCAGCCTCGACCGGGTCGCTCGGGCATCGGAGACCGAGCCACCCCGGGTCCGCGAACGGCTGCGCCGCCTCCTCGCCGCGCTCGGACGGGCGGACATGACCGACGTCGTCCGCCCGGCGCGCAGCCGGTCCGTCCGCCGCGACCTGGCATTGGCCGGCTGAGGCGGTGGCCCGCTTCGCGGACCTGGGCGAGTTCGCCCCGACGCTCGACGCCGCCGCCGAGCGGCTCGGGATCAGCCCCACCGCGGTCGAGAAGGACTACTGGGTCAGCCAGGTCCTCCGTGTGCTCGGCCGTGACTTCAGCGGCGATTTCATCTTCAAAGGCGGCACCAGCCTTTCCAAGGGCTACCGGCTGGTGGAGCGATTCTCCGAAGACATCGACGTCCTCGTCCTGACGGGGGAGCGGGGGCGGGGGACGACCGACAGGCTCATGAAGGCCATGGCCGACGCATCGGCCACCGGTGTCGGCGGCTCGGCGACTGGGGTCGGGGGGAGCGAGACCGGCCGGCACCGCTCCTACGAGATCGCCTACCCCGCCACCCGAGCGCCGACCGCGCTCATCCGCACCAGCGTGCTCCTCGAGATGGGTGTCCGGGGCGGGCCCCATCCCCACGCGCCCGTGCCGATCAGCTCCCTCCTCGGCGATGTGCTCGAGGCCGCCGGGACCGACCTCGGCGAGTTCGACGACCTGAAGCCGTTCGAGGTCGCCGTCCTCCACCCGGGACGCACCCTCCTCGAGAAGCTCGTCCTCATCCACGCCCTGGCCCAGCAGCTCGCCGCCAGCGCCGGCGGGTCGATCGACCGGCGCAGCGGCCGGCACTTCTACGACGTCTACCAGCTCTTGGGGGACCGACGGGTGCTCGACCTGCTCGCGGATCAAGATCAGACCGAACAGGTGATGCGCAGCGTCGAGGAGATCAACCGGGCCTTCTCCGGCGGCGACGGCATCGAGGTTCGCCCGGCGGGCGGCTTTGCCAGCTGCCCGGCTTTCGATCCGACCAGCGACATCTCGACCCGGCTCCGAGCCGCCTACGAGTCGACCATGCCCGAGCTGTACTTCGGCGCCGGACTGCTTCCCAGCTGGGAAGAGATCTGCGGTCGTGTCACCGAGCAGCACACGCTGCTGTGAGCATGCCTGACCCGGCGCCATGAGCGAGGATCGCAGCGGAGAAACATGCGACCCGGAGCTGATGCCGAGCCGCCGGTATCGCCGTATGAAGGCTCGATCCAGCTGCGCGGCCTTGCTTTCCGGGCCCAGTGGAGGTCTCATCGCCACCGGTAGGCGACCAGGAAGGAGACGGCCGTGTGGCGAGTGGCGATCTACGCCAGGGAGGCGCC
>Ga0307374_10001034_pt1 | contig 52384 bp, 49 predicted proteins | sample OX3MG_FD_202532 | JGI IMG/M metagenome (GOLD analysis project Ga0307374, IMG submission 202532) | Soil microbial communities from Risofladan, Vaasa, Finland - OX-3 | ecosystem: Environmental > Terrestrial > Soil > Coastal area > Acid sulfate soil | place: Finland: Risofladan, Vaasa | collected...
CGTGAGCGACGCCGCGGGCGACAAGGGCACGTTCTTCTTCAACCTGCTCGTTGGCGCGACCACGAGTAGTGGCATTACCCAAATCCTTCCCCTGAGGGCCACGACATCGACCCCAACGTCAGCGACGTTCACCGATCAGCTCGCCGTCACCGGCGCCAGCGGGACGCTGACCTACGTCCAAAGTGCCGGCGCCCCGGCGCTCGTCGTGTCACCCACCGGTCTCATCACGACGAGCGGCGCCCTGGCCACGGGTTCGTACGTCGCGCGGGGCAACGTGAGCGACGCCGCGGGCGACAAGGGCACGTTCTTCTTCAACCTGCTCGTTGGCGCCACTGCTCCGACTACGACTACCACGACGACAACGACTCCGCCCGTGGTACGGCCTGTTGCCTATCGGGTCATTGGCCACGTTGTCGCCGGGAAAACGGTGACGATCAAAGTCGCAGGTTTGGGGTTCTTTGGTCGACCGCTGGTTCTGGCCCACACGGGAACGACCGCCTTCGTCACGAAGGACAGTGGGAAAATGCTCACCGTGCGAGTGACCGTGAGACGACGATCTCGCAACGGCATCTTCACCTTCGTCATTACGTTGGCTAATGGCAAGTTGTGCAGCGTGCGCTACGTCCAGAGATAGTCTCACTTTTTGTTTCAGCCTTCAGCGAGATGAAGACGGAGCTCGCGAAGTTGGCGAGATCCTTCGTAGCGACGACGAGAATCAAGTTCGCGGTCAAACACTCACATCCGTGGTCTACTCATTGGGACACAGGTCAATTGGCGGTCCCTACACGGCAGTCCCAACGGGATTCGAACCCGTGCCTCCACCTTGAGAGGGTGATGTCCTAGGCCACTAGACGATGGGACCATGAAAAAACCAACGTGACCGCTGACTCATTCGCTCGGGGGCAAGGACTCGAACCCTGAATAACTGGACCAGAACCAGTTGTGTTGCCAATTACACCACCCCCGAAGGGCTCGGCAATCTTATCGGAGTCGCCTTCTCAGTTGCCAGACGGCACGTGGACCTTGGGCACGTGGACCTTTGGCACGTGAATCTTGTTCACCGTGGTCGTCCATGAACTCAGTCGACCGAAGCCGACGAAGCGACCCACGCCGACTTCGAGGGTCTCTTTCATGTAGTAGCGCCACAACTGATGCTTGATGGTGGGTGAGTTGCGAACCGGTGATGGATAGGGCTTTAGGCCCTGCGCCGAAGCGATGGCCATCGCGCGGAACTCGTGAAAAGGATCGGTCACGGTGATGACCGTCGTGATGTGGTGTCGCTTCAACTTTGCGATGACCGTCCGGACGTTCTGCCACGTGTCGTTACCCGCGCCTTCCAGAATATGCGACGCCGCCACGCCGTGCTTCTCGAGGAACGTGGACGACACACCAGCTTCGGTGTAGACGTCGCCGGGACGGTTGCCACCGGTGACGACGACCCACGGCGCGCGTCCCGCCCGATACAAGGAGAGGGCCTGGTCGAGGCGGGCCATCAATTCTGGCGACGCCTTACCGTTGTCCTCGGTGGTGCCAAAGACGAGGATCGCCTGGGCCGAGGCGGTCGAGTGTTCGTGTCCTCGCCACCAGATCTGCACGAAGGTCACCGCGAAGTAGAGAACGAGCACCGTCAAGAAGAGGCTCAACAGTCGCAGCAACAACTTGATGGGACCAAAGATCACGCGCGCTCCAGGGCCGCGCGAAGTCGCCGGAGCGACCTCTCGCGACCGAGCAGTTCGAGCGACTCGAAGAGCGGTGGCCCGACGAGCGACCCGGTCACGGCGCAACGTATCGGTGCCTGCGCCTTTCGAAGCGCGACGCCCAGTCCATCGCCGAGCGCCAAGGTCGCGTCGTGCAGACTCGCGGCGTCGAACGACACCAGGCGTTCGAAGCGCTGCACCGCACCGCGCAGGAGGTCGCGACCGAGCGGATCGTTGACGACGACCTTCTGGAAATTCGCCTCGTCGAGCGCGGGCTCGTCGAGAAAGAAGAAGGCCACCATCGAGGGAATCTCGCCGAAGGTCGCGACGCGCTCTTGCACCAGGTGCGCGACGAGTGCGAAGAGATGCTGGTCGAACTGATCCTCGCGCCACGGGGGCACACGGTCACTCGGACGCCACGCACTCGTCCACGGCGCCACCCAGGGACCACTGCGCTCGATGAACTCCTCGAGACTCAGTGCACGTAGGTACTCGCCGTTCATGTGCGTCAACTTCTTCACGTCGAAGAACGCCGGCGAGTGCGAGACGTCGCTCAGTCGGAACTGCTCGATGAGGGTCGAGAGCGCCACGATCTCTTCGTCACCGCGTGGGCTCCAGCCGAGTAACGCCAAGTAGTTGACGAAGGCTTCGGGTAGGTACCCCTCGTCGCGGTAGGACTCGGTCGCTACGGGGTCCTTACGCTTCGAAAGTTTCTTGCGCTGTTCATTGACGAGCAGGGGAAGGTGGGCGTAGAGCGCGAGCGCCACCTCGTCACCGGTCGCCGCGTTCAACGCCTCCCAGAGCATCATCTGCTTCGGCGCGTTCGCGAGGTGCTCTTCACCTCGAATCACGTGCGTGATGCGGTCGTGACGGTCGTCGGTGACGTTAGCGAGGGCGTAGAGCACGACGCCCGAAGACTTCACGACGACGAAGTCGTCGATCAAGTCATTGACGAACTCGACGTCGCCTCGAATGAGGTCTCGCACGATCGTGACGCCCTCGCGGGGTGTGCGAAAACGTAGCGCCGTCGTGGGACCACGTTCGAGGCCGCGATCGCGACAGTACCCGTCGTACCCGGGCGTGGCGCGGGGACCCTTGCGCGCCTCGAGTTCCATAAAGGTGCAGTCGCAGTAGTAGAGATAGCCGGCGCGGCGAAGCAGCTGCGCGGCGCTGTCGTGCGCGGCGACGTTGTCGCTCTGGCGGAAGGGACCTTCGTCGAGAGTGAGGCCCAACCAGGCCATCGCCGAGTAGATGCCGTCGACCCACTCCTCGCGGTTACGTGAGGCGTCCGTGTCTTCGATACGCAGTATGAAAACGCCGTCCCGGTCTTGACGCGCCACGAACCAGTTGAAGAGGGCCGATCGCGCCGAACCCACGTGGAAGTAGCCCGTGGGCGACGGCGCGAATCGCACCCTGGGCCCGCTCATCCGCTACTCCTCAATGGAGATGGCGCCGTTGGGACAGCTCGTGACGGCCTGGCGAAGACGTTCGTCGAACTCGGACCCGGGACTCTCGTTCAAGACGTAGAGAAAGCCGTCGTCGCGCACCTCGAAGACCTCGGGGGCGATGCCCATGCAGACCGCGTTGGACGTACAGAGATCGAAATCAACCGTTACTTTCACGTGCCCTCCTTTTCACTCATCGTAGTTGAGAGGCATCATCGCGGCACTCGGCTTCGTCGACGTGCCTATGCTCGTTCGTGACAAAGGACGGTTATGCAACAGCGCTCACTCGGTTCCCTGCGAGTCTCTGAAGTCGGTCTGGGATGCAACAACTTCGGTGCTCGCCTCGACCAAGCGGGCGCCACCAGGGTCGTCAACGGAGCCCTCGAAGCGGGCGTCAACTTCTTCGACACTGCCGACATCTACGGCGCGACGAGGTCGGAGGTCTTCCTCGGCAAGGCCCTCGGCGAGCGACGCGCTGACGTCGTCATCGCCACGAAGTTCGGCATGCCCATCGACGACGCGCACGTGGGCGCGAGCCCCGGCTACGTGCGCGAGGCCTGCGAGGACTCCCTACGTCGTCTCGGTACCGACTACATCGACCTCTACCAGTTGCACTACCCCGACGACACCGTCGCGATCGCCGACACGCTGGGGGCGCTTCGCGAACTGGTCGCCGCGGGAAAGGTGCGCGAGATCGGCTGTTCGAACTTCACCGTGGCGCAACTTCGCGAGGCGAAGGTGGCCGCCGGCGACGGGCCAGCGTTCGTCTCGGTACAGAACCAGTACTCGCTGCTCGATCGAAGTCCCGAACGTGACGGCGTGCTCGAGGTCTGCGACGAACTGGGGCTCGGATTCTTGCCCTTCTACCCGCTCGCGAACGGCCTACTGACGGGGAAGGTTCGTCCCGGCGAGCCACTGGCCGAGGGCACGCGCCTCGCGCTCATGGCCCCCGAGCGCAGCGCGCACTGGCTGAGCGACGAGTTCCGCCAACGCGTCGCGACGTTGCTCACCTACGCCGACGACATCGACGTGCCCATACTCTCACTCGCCTTCTCGTGGCTCTTGAGCCACCCTCGCGTCTCGTCCGTCATCGCGGGCGCGAGTTCAGCGCAACAGATTCAAGCCAACGTGAAAGCGGTCACCGTTCTCGGTGACGCGCAACTCAAAGAGCTCGAGCTCCTGAGCGCGTAGCGGAGGTCTACGAAGCCTTCACGACGGCGACCACCTTGGTCAGCGTGTCCTTCGCGTCGCCAAAGACGAGGAGCGTCTTGGGGTTGTAGAGCAGTTCGTTGTCGATGCCCGCGAAGCCCGGGCGCATCGAGCGCTTCAAGAAGATCACGTTCTCGGCGAGGTCGGCGTGGATGATCGGCATGCCGTAGATCGGCGACGACGGGTCGTTGGTCGCGGCGGGATTCACGGTGTCGTTGGCGCCCACGACGAGCGCCACGTCGGCCGTGGCGAGTTCGGAGTTCGCCTCGTCCATTTCGAGGAGATCCTCGTAGGGCACGTTGGCCTCGGCGAGGAGCACGTTCATGTGCCCGGGCATACGTCCGGCCACCGGGTGGATGGCGTAGAAGGTTTCGACGCCCTTACCCTCGAGCACTTGGGCGAGCTCTTGGAGGACGTGCTGGGCCTGGGCGACGGCGAGACCGTAACCGGGGATGATGACGACCTTGCTCGCGAACCCGAGGAGAACGCCGATGTCCTCGGGCGAACCCGAGCGAACGCTGCGCCCTTCGACCCCACTGGTGCCGGTCGCCGTGATGTTCGAACCGAAGGCCGAGAAGAGCACGTTCGAGAGACTGCGACCCATGGCCTTACTCATGAGACGCGTGAGCAAGATGCCCGAGGCGCCCACGAGGGTGCCCGCCACGATGAGCAGGTTCGACCCAAGCGTGAAGCCCGACGCCGCCACCGCGAGGCCGGTGAAGGAGTTGAGCAGCGATATCAGTACCGGCACGTCCGCGCCGCCGATCGGCAAGACGAAGGCCACGCCGAGCACGAAGGCCACGATCAAGAGGACCCAGAGCAGTGTCGTCGAACCTTTCACCAGTATCGTCACGATCAGGGCGAGCGCGACGAGGCCCACGATGGCGTTGATGACCTGCTGACCGGGGTACGTGACGGGACGACCGGTCATGAGTTCTTGCAACTTCGCGAACGCGATCGCCGAGCCCGAGAAGGACACCGTGCCGATCAAGACACCCAGCAACACCTCCAAGGTGACGTAGGTCGCGGGATTGGTGGACTTGATGTGCACGAACTCAGTGATCGACACCAACGACGCGGCGCCACCACCGACACCGTTGAAGATGGCCACCAGTTGGGGCATCGCCGTCATCTGCACGAAGCGCGCCGTCGGGACCGCGATGATCGTGCCAATGAACATGGCGAGCAGGATGAGTCCCACGTGGTGCAGCGCGTGACCGTCGACGAACTTGAAGAACGTCGCCACGATCGCGACCAGCATCCCAAAGGCCGCCACCATGTTGCCGTAGCGGGCCCGCTTGGGGCTGCCGAGTCCCTTCAGCGCCACCAAGAACGTCGTCGCCGAAAAGAGGTAGATGAGGTCAATCAGGGTCCCTCGACTCATGGAGCGACCTCGTCGGACTTCGCCTTGGGCTGAGGTTTGCGACCCTTGAACATCTCGAGCATGCGGTCGGTGACGACGAAGCCGCCCACGACGTTGAGCGTCGCGAGGATCACCGCGAGGAAACCCAGCACCTCTTCTAGGTTCGTGTTGGCCGAGCCGAGGATGATCATCGAGCCGACGAGGATGACGCCGTGAATGGCGTTCGAGCCACTCATGAGGGGCGTGTGCAGGATGCTCGGCACCTTCGCGATGATCTCCGTTCCGACGAAGGCGGTCAGCACTAAGACGGTGGCGTACTGCAACAAGACGTTGCTCATGGGGTCTCCTTCACTTCGGGCGTGATCGCCACGTGGGCCGCGCCCAGCGCCTCGGCCGTGGGCGCGTGGTTCACGTCGCCGTTTCTCGCGACGGTGACGCCGATGACGACTTCGTCGTTCCAGTCGGGGTTCAACTGGCCCTTCGAGCCGAAGAGTCCGAGCAGTTTGAGGACGTTGTTCGCGTAGAGGAAACTCGCGTGCGTCCCCATCTCGGCGGGCGGATTGGCTTGGCCAACGACACGAACGCCGTGGTGCTCGACGACCTCGCCCACCTTCGTCAGTTCGCAGTTCCCGCCGCCGTCGGCCGCCATGTCGATGATGAGCGACCCCTCGGCCATCGCCTCGACCATCGCGGTCGTCACGAGGATCGGGGACTTTCGACCGGGCACCGCGGCCGTCGTGATGATGACGTCCGATCCCGCGACTTCACTGAGCAGCGCCGCCTGTTGTTGCTGACGCTCTTCGTCGGTGAGTTCGCGCGCGTAGCCTCCGGCCGCGTCAGCCGTGACACCCAGTTGGACGAACGTCGCGCCAGCGGATTCGGCCTCTTCCTTCGCGGCCGTGCGCACGTCGTAGGCCCGAACTCTGGCGCCGAGACGCTTGGCGGTGGCGATCGCCTGCAGTCCGGCCACGCCCACGCCCATCACGAGGACCTTCGCCGGACGAATCGTTCCGGCCGCCGTGGTGAGGAGTGGGAAGAAACGGTCGAGGTGCGTGGCACCAGCGAGCGCCGCTCGATACCCCGAGACGGTCGCCTGCGAGGAGAGCGCGTCCATGTACTGCGCGCGCGAGATTCGTGGCAGGAGGTCGAAGGAGAGAACGGTGACTCTGCGGTCGTTCAAGACCTTGACAACGTCGAGCTGCAAGAGGGGCGAAAGGAACGAGAGGTGCAAGGAACCCTCGGTGAGACGCGACGCCTCGTCGAGCGTGGGCGCGTTCACGCGCAGGTTCACGTCGCCCGCGGCGGCGTCGACGATCGTGGCGCCGACCGCGACGTAGCTCTGGTCGCTGAAGTGCGCTCGCTCACCGGCGTCGTGTTCGACGTCGACCTGCCAACCGTCCGCCACGAGGGTCTTGACCGCGTCGGGCGTCAACGCAACCCGGGTCTCACCGGGGCGCGACTCTCTGTAGAGCGCAATTTTCACTACATTGTTCTACCAGCCTCGCCCCACCGGCTCGTCGTGGTCAGCCAGGCGCTGAACAAAAGTCGATGACTTCGTGGCTGAGTTCGCGAGGTGCTTCGAGCGGCAACCAGTGTCCACGGCCCTCGAATCGGACGTAGGTGAAGCCCTTCGTGCAGTACGGCGCCGAGTTGGTCATCTGGTGCTCGCTCAGCGCGAAGTCGCCGCTCGACCAAAGACCGAGCACCGGCACCTCGATCGCCGGCAGGGTCGGTGGTGTCGAGATGAACGCGTCCGGCGCCATGTTCGCGCGGTACCACATCAGGTGCGTGGTCATTTGACCGTCACGTTCGAGTTCTCGGATGACGTCCTCGACGCGCGGATGTCCGAGCCAACGGCGCATCACCTCGTAGTCGTCCTTGCGCAGGAACGCCTCCCCCACGCCTTCGAAGTAGAAGAGCAAGGTGTACCAGCTCTTCACCTGCTGCTCGAGTCCGGCCGAGCGGAACGCCGTGGGATGACCCACCGACACGACGCCGAGGCGCTCCACGAGATCGGGCCGGTACGCCGCGGCCATCCAAGCCAGATTCGCGCCCCAGTCGTGGCCGACCAACGTGACCTTCTCCTCGCCGAGCGCGGCGATCACGCTCACGACGTCGCCCACGAGGTGGCGCATCTTGTAGCTGTCCACGTCGTTCGGCTTGTCGCTTTCTCCGCACCCGCGCAGATCGGGCGCCGCGACACGGTACCCGGCGTTCACCAGTTCGGGTACGACGTCGTCCCACAGCGCCGAGGTGTCCGGCCAACCGTGCAGCAACAGGATCGTCGGACCCTCGCCGTGCAGGTTCACCTCCAGTCGTACCTCACCGCTGTGCACTGTCATGGACTCCACTTTCGAGACCGTACACCCGCGAACTAGAACGTGACCATGGACACTTTTGTCGCCAACGTCCCCTCACCGGTCGGCCCCTGGGGCGTCGAAGGAACGGCCGAGGTCATCACGGCCATCCACCTACCCACGCACCCTCGCCGCGCGTCGAGGGGGACGGCGCCGCGCGCCGTGGCGCGAGCGGCGAAACAGCTCGAGGAGTACTTCAAGGGCACACGGCGTCGCTTCGACGTGTCGTTGGCGAACGTCGACGCGACGGACTTTCAGCGCGACGTCTGGGAGGCCATCGCCGACATCCCCTACGGCGAAGTACGCACCTACGGCGACGTCGCCATCCGCGTCGACCGGCCGCTGGCGTCGCGGGCCGTGGGCAACGCCAATCACGCGAATCCCTGGCCCATCGTCGTTCCCTGTCACCGCGTGGTGTCGTCAACCGGGCTGGGCGGCTACGGCGGGAGCGAAGAGGTGAAGCGTTTCCTCCTCGACCTCGAAGGCGTGCACTACTGATCGTCACCCGTCGGCGTGAGGGGAATGTTTCGTAACGGCAACTCGGCGAGGTGGCCCCGGGTGAACTGCGTCGTGAGCAACGCGTGGGCGGCGCGCCGAGCGACCCAGAGCAACGCCACCGCGGAAGGGACTTCGACGATGACCGCCAGGAGCAGGCTCCCCTCAAGACCCTTACGGCCCGAGGTCGTCACGTCGAACCACGCGTCGAGGAGCAAGAGAGTTGCCGAGGCGATCGAGAAGAGGATGAGCACCGCACGACGGCGCCACGCGGCCCACGCGGCGCCGAGGAGCATGAGGATCTCGGCGACGTCGAGTCCCACCCACGCGACGTCCCAGTGGTACGCGATGTGGTGGCGAGGTAGCCGCCACCCCAAGAAGACCGTCCAGAGAATCTCGAGGACGGCGCCCGTGATGAGTACGGTCAACAGTCGATCGCGCGTCGTGCCCAGCGCGTGTCGGAACGCCATGGAACTACCGCGTAACGGGAACCGGATTTTGGAGCGCGTCGAACATCGCGCGCGTGCCCGCCGCGAGGGCCGCACGCTCGACGTCACTCAGCACGTCGAAACACTTCTGCATCGCGGCACTGGTCAACGCTTCGGCGCGGAGCTTCTTGTCCGCGAGCTCCTTCGTGACGTCGGGCACCTCGTCAGCTTGGTAGCCGTGCAGGGTGAAGGTGCCGGGATCCTCGAGGTAACACGCGACCAGCGGCGTGAGACCTACCTCGTGGACGGCGTGGACGTGCACCCCGCCGCGAAGTTCACGCAGGAAGATCGTGCCGAGGTAGGCCGCGTGCACCGGGTTGGCTGGCGCGGCGAACTTCTTGTAGCCGTCCACGAGTGGACAGACGCCACGGGGCTCGGCGTCGACCACCTTTCGCGCGGCTGAGGCAAAGTTGGCCAGCACCGTGAGGTCGACGTCACCAAACGTCCGGTCGGCGAAGGCGTAGGCCGCGAGGAGATGGTCGGCAGCCGTCGCGACGGGATCGGCCTTCGACTTCGCCCGGGTCCAGAGAAAATCGATCGTTGATTGATTGAAGAACGTGAACGCCTCGTAGACGGTGGTCGTATCGACGTCGCCCATCGTGCCGGCTCGGCCCAGGCCGTAGAACTCAAAGATGTTGATGCCGAGCTCCTTGGCGCGCACGCCGGTGAGGGGGTCGAAGTAGAAGCCCCTGCCCAGCGTTTGAATCGGATCGGCGGTGAGCGTCGCCAGCTCGTCAGCGTTCATGGTGTTGACTCTAATTGCCTCTCAACGTATCGGTTCTAGTGCACCAGTCGCCGTCCATCGCTGCGCACACGTAGTTCGATCCTCGAGCCGCTCTTCACCTTGACGAACCGGGCCGAACCGCCGTGGCGTATGACGATTTCGGTGACGATGGCGAGGCCCAGGCCCGTGCCGCCGGACTGGCGACTGCGTGCCGAGTCGGCGCGCGTGAAGCGCTCGAAAAAGCGCGCGCTTTGATCGACGTCGATGCCGTCGCCGTCGTCACTGACGACCACCACCGCCTCGTCCCCGTCGTAGCGTGCTTCGAAGCGCAGTTCGCTCTGTGCGTAGCGCATGGCGTTGTCGACGACGTTGCGAATCATTCGCTTCAACATCGCCGGATCGCCGACGACTCGCGTGGGCTGGACCGCCGACGTGTCCACCACCAGGTCGCTCATGGAGCGAACGCGCGTCGCTTCCTCATAGAGCAGATCGTCGAAGTCGACGTCCGATCGTTCGGAGAGGATGTGTTCTTCGTCGTGGCGAGCCAACCAGAAGAGGTCGCCAATGATGCCATCGAGGCGACGGCCTTCACGCATGATGACGTCCGCGACGTCGCTCCAGTTGGTGTTCACGGGATCGCTGGTGGCCCGTTCGGTGGTGGCGAGCAACGTTGTCAAGGGACTGCGCAGTTCGTGACTGGCGTTCGAGACGAACTCCTGTTGGAACTTCGACGCCGATTCGAGCCGGTCCAACATGGCGTTCACGGTTCGCGCCAGGCGCGCGATCTCGTCGTCGCCCCCCGTGACGGGCACGCGTTCGGTTAGGTCCTCGGCGGCGATCGCGTCCACTCGACGGCGGATTGACTCAACGGGCGCGAGCGCGAGTCCAATACCGAGCCAGATCAGTCCCCCGGACATCATCAACAACAACGGGAAGGAGATCAAGAGGCTGACCAGGAGTACCCGGACGCTGTGCTCGACGGCGCCGCCGTACACGAAGCCAAAGATGAGGGCCGGTCCGTACGTCGTGGTGATCGTCGACACTTCGCCCGAACTCAACTCCGAGAGCGTCGCTTGGGTACCCGCGTCATGGATGAAGACGAACGACAGACCACTGGGCTTCGCCGGGTCGGTGATGGGTCGAGCCAGCACGGGCGCGTTCTCGATGGCCGAACTGGCCGCCAAGATCCGGGTTCCGTTGTAGTTGGTGACTTGCACCACGACGTCACCCACGGTCGCGAGGCTGATCAATCGTTTCGACGAGACGTTCGCGTTGGAGAGACGCTGCTGCGTCTGTTCAATCACCGAGTCGATTTGATCGGTCGCTTGATGGAGAAGTGAGCGATGCACGAGATTGACGAGCGCCACGCCGGTGAAGGTCAAGATGATGGTGATCGCGATGACGAAGATGAGCGTGAGGCGCGCTCGAATCGAGAGCTGACGACCCTCGGCCATCACGCGTCACGTGCGCAGTAGCCGACCCCGCGCACCGTATGGATGATCGATAGTTCGTTCGACACGTCGATCTTTCGCCGCAGGTAGCCCACGTAGACCTCGACGATGTTCGGATCGCCGTCGAAATCGCTGCCCCACACCGCGTTCAGAATCTCAAGTTTGGTGTGCGTGACCTTCGATCGACTCATGAAGAACTCCAAGAGAGAGAACTCTCGCGGGGTCAGGGCCACGCGTCGTCCGTGCGACGTGACGTGGCGACTCATGGGGTCCAACGAGACCGTACCGAGCGTGAGCGTCTGAGGGCGGCCCCGATCCTGACGTCGAAGCAGCGCGTGCACGCGCGCCATGAAGACCGCGCGCTCAAACGGCTTGCGCAAGAAGTCGTCAGCCCCGACGTCCAGTCCTTCCACTTCGTCCCACTCACCCTCCTTGGCCGTCAACATCAAGAGAGGGGTCTCGAGACCGGCGGCGCGAAGATCCTGGCAGACCCGAAAGCCACTGCGCCGGGGCAACATGATGTCGAGCACGATGACGTCAAAGTCGCCGTGCAGCGCTTCCTCGAAGCCCGTTTCGCCATCGTGACGTTGCACGACGACGAAACCTTCGTCCTCCAAGAGGCCCGCTACCGCACTCGCGAGGTCGTAGTCGTCTTCGATAACGAGGACTCGGAGAGGGTGATCATTCATCGCAGGTAGAGGTTACCGTTGGCTCCTTTGACCGTCTTCGGCTCCGCCCCTCCGTACGGCGCCGGTCGCACGTCTACGTCACCCTCATCCACCCGAAACGCCCAGCCGCGTAAGGGACTCACGTCGACAATGGTCGCGGTCGACAAGGCACGGTGCACGTGGGCGGCCAGCGCTGTCCCCACGAACTCACCCGTTGGCGGGTGATCCACCACGCGGGGAGCGCGGTTCGGGGACCGTGAAACGCAGTGCTCGTTCCTTCGATACCGGGATCGCCGGGACGAGCAGCTGACCCGTGGGCGCCGGAGAGGAGTCGAAGGGAGGGGCGTGAACAGAGTCTGAGCGGTCGACCATCCGCGGTCAGAGGGTGTACGAACGTCGCAACCGATCGTGCTTCTGGGCCGGTAGTGGTTTGCCCGGGTCACCTCGGCGACGCCGCGGTTTCCCGCTCTTTCGTCAGTTGAACGCTCGAAGCCAAGATTTATCAACCACAATGGAAAGGTGCTGAACGCGACCATCACTTCGTTTCTGATCGACAAGCTACACAGCGTCTCGCCCACGATCGTCTACATTCTCGTCGGGCTCCTCGTCTTCGGCGAGGCCGCCCTCTTCATCGGCTTCGTGTTGCCCGGTGAGACCTCGGTGGTCGTGGCCGGCGTGATCGCGAGTCAGGGCCGCGTCAACGTGGTTGACGTCGCCGTCCTGGTCGTCCTCTCGGCCATAATCGGCGACTCCTTGGGGTTCGAAATCGGTAAACGCTACGGCCACCGCCTCGTCGAACTTCCCTTCCTGCGCAGTCGTCACGACGCGCTCGAACGCGCCCTCGACGGACTGCGCCGTCGCGGCGCCACTTACGTGTTCGTGGGACGTTTCACGGCGTTCCTTCGCGCGGTGATGCCGGGACTCGCGGGGATGAGTCGCCTGGGCTATCGCCGCTTCCTCATGGCCAACGCCGCGGGCGCGCTCGTCTGGGGCGTGAGCTACACGTTGCTGGGTTACTTCGCCGGCCACGCACTTGGCTCGATCTTGAAGTACTCCGGCTGGGTGGGCATCGCGGTCCTCGTCGTCGTGGTCGGGCTGATCGTGGTCCTGCACTACGCAAGGAAGCGTCGCGAGGCCGACGTCGAAGAAGCGTGGGTCAAAGAGCATCCCGACGACGAGTCAACGCAAGGCGCTCAGTAACTCCTCGGGGGCGCTCACGCGCCACTCGTGGCCGTGCAAGGCAAGAAGTCCCGCGCCCGCGCTGGTCGGGCCGCTTCCACGAAGCAGTGAACGGACGTAGATCTCCTCGACGTCGAGCGAGCGTCGCGTCTCGATGAGGTCTTCGGGGGCGTCGTCGAGCGACGCGACGGCGCTCGAACGCACCAGTCGAGGTCCCACGATGCCGTCGTCTCCGAGAGCACTGACGAGACCTTCGATCTGGGCGCGGGCGAAACCCGCGTCCGTCGAGGCGCCGCGACGCCACGGCGGGGCCGTGCCCGCGAGAAAGCCCCGGGTGACGAGTTCATCGGGCTGAGCGAAGGGAACGACACCGGTGACGTCGTCGCTGAACGTCTCGACCAGCCTTCTCGCGTGGGCCAGCACGTGGGGTACGACCCAGGGCAGGATCCACGCCTCGAGACCCAGCCACGAGGGCCACACCGCGTCCACGAGGGCGATCGTGACGTCGAGCCCCAGGGAGCGCGCGTAGCGAACGACGTCGCGGTAGCGCCGCAGCGCCTCCTCGTCGCACTCCCCTTGACGCGGCTCGACGCGCGCCCACTCGACGCTGAGTCGAACGCCGGCGAAGCCGAGGTCCGGCACGAAGTCGAGTACGTCCTCGTAGTGACGCCAGAGATCGTCCGCGGCGCCCGGACCGACGTGACGACCGAGTCCGATCGTCGGCGCGTAGCAGGTCATGGGCTCGCCGGCGCGATCGAAGCCGCCCTCCACCGCGTAACCCTCGAGCGTTACGAAGAGTCGAGCTCGCGAGTTCACGTCGTCAGTTTCGCACGCACGCCACTGGCCACCGTCAACTAGCGTCTCGAACGAAGCCCGCGAGGGCCCTTTGAAGGAGGCCCGATGGCCGACGAAGTACTGCGCGAACGACGTGGACACGTTGAACTACTCACGATCAATCGACCCGAAGCGCGCAACGCCATCAACCGCGCGACGGCGCTGGCCCTCAGTGACGCGCTCGACGAGTGCGAAACGCTCGACGAGGTCTGGGTCGTCGTGCTCACCGGCGCCGGCGACAAGGCCTTCTCCGCGGGAATGGACTTGAAGGCCTTCGCCACGGGCGAGTTCCCGATCACCGACAAGGGCTTCGGTGGCCTCACCAAGCGCGACTTTCCCAAGCCCTTGATCGCCGCGGCGAACGGCTCGGCGCTCGCGGGCGGCTTCGAGATGATGCTCAGTTGCGACATGGTGATCGCCGCCGAGCACGCGATGTTCGGGATCCCCGAAGCGTCGCGCGGTCTCGTCGCGGGCGCGGGCGGGTTGATTCGCCTGCCCAAGCGCGTACCGCTCACGGTCGCCTTCGAGATGGCCCTCACGGCCGATCCCATCAGCGCCGCGCGCGCCTACGAACTCGGTCTCGTCAATCACGTGGTCCACGGCGACGTCGTGCTCGACGTGGCCATCGCCCTGGCCGAGCGCATCGCGAAGAACGCGCCCTTGGCCGTTCGCACGTCGAAGGCCGTGATGCGCCGCGCCGGTGAACTCACCGAGGCCGAGGCGTGGGCCGTGAGCGACGAGGCATTCGCGATGATCGGCCGCAGCGCCGACGCCATGGAGGGAGCGGTCGCGTTCGCCGAGAAGCGCGACGCGAACTGGCAGGGTAAGTAGGTGGTCACCGTAGTGACCCACCACGCGCAACTCGCCAACGCGTGGGCCATCGTCCGTCTGAGCCTGCACGTGCTGGGCGCGTGCGTCTGGGTCGGCGGCCAGTTGGTGCTCGCCGGACTCGTCGTGACGCTGCGCGGGATCTCTCACGACGCACCCGCCAAGGTGGCGAGAGCTTTCGCGAGGTTCACCTGGCCGGCCTACGGCCTCTTGATCGTGACGGGCGTGTGGAACGTCGCGGCGATGGGTTCGGGGGCCACGTCGAACTGGAACGCCGTCTTCGGAGTCAAGATGTTCTTCGTCCTCGTGGCGGGACTGGGAGCGTTCTTGCACACGAAGGCGGCGTCGCCCAAGGCGAAGGGCGTCTTCGCTGGCGTCGGCATGATCGGCACGATCGCGGCGTTGGTGCTGGGCGTCGCGCTCACCGGCTAGTGCAGGTGGTACACGAGCGCTGAGGTGATCGCGGCGGAGGCGACGACGACGGGAAAGGGCGCCTTCGCGAAGAGCGCCGCGAGGGCCACCGCGAGACCGGCCAGACGGTGGTCGAGCACGACGTGGGTCTTGGTGACGAGACCCTCCGCGACGACGAGCGCGCTCAAGAGCGCGATCGGTACGAGGGCGTTCACGCGTTGTAAGCGCGGATGGGCGAGCCAGCCCTCGGGGATGTAGTAGCCGAGCAGTTTCACGCTGAAGCAGAGCACGCTCGTCGCGCCGAGCACGATCCAGGCCGCTTCGGTGCTCATCGTTCACGCCATCCACAGACCACGGCGACGAGCACGCTGGCAATGATGGGCAGTCCCGCGGGCAACCACGACGTGACGAGGAGCGCGAAGACCATCGACGAGAGCGCGACGACGCGTAGGAACGTGGTGGTGAGACGCGGCCAGAGAAGGCCCAAGAACGCGGCTGGCACCGCGGCGTCCAGTCCCCACGAGGCCGGATTCCCGAGGGCCTTGGCGCCAAGGGCGCCGAGCAGCGTGAAGAGATTCCAGAAGAGGTAGACACCCGCGCCGGTCAGCCAGAATCCCCGTCGCATGGCGTGCGTGCCCCGGGGCGTCTGGGCGAGCGCGACACCGGTCGACTCGTCAATGGTGAGGTGCGCCGCCGCCACCCGTTTCACTCCCGTCGCCCGCACCAGGGGTGCCATCTGGAGTCCGTACAACGCGTTGCGCGTGCCGAGCATGGTCGCCGCGGCGACGGCGCTCGCCGCGCCGCCACCGGCCGCCATCACCCCGACGGCCGCGAACTGACTCGCGCCGGTGAAGGTGAGGAGGGAGAAGAGGCAGGTCTGAAGGACGCTGAACCCCGCGGCGATACCGGCGGCCCCGAAGGCGACGCCGTAGGTCCCTACGGTGAAGGCAACGCTCAGAGCGTCGCGAGACGTCTCACGGGGCGCTGTCGTCACTCCTTCATTCTTGCCGAGCCTGATGAGAGGCTGCGGCGGCGCAGCGGTGGCTCGCGAGAAGCGAACTACTGTTGGCCCTACGCACGTCAAAGGAGTGGACCGTGTTCTTTGGTGAAATTTTTGGACCGGATCTCTTGATTGTGGTCATCATCGTCGCCGTACTCATCTTTGGCGGCGCGGCCATCCCCAAGCTGGCCAAGAATCTCGGCTCCGCGAAGACCGAGTTCGAAAAAGGTCTGAAGGAAGGCAAGGCTTCGGGCACCACGAAGGCCACCGACGCCTCGGAGACGAAGACGCCCGAGGACGACAAATAGTCGCCGAGTCGACGGGGTCGTTCGATCCGGTGACGAAGCCCTCGCCACCGCCGCCGGGCGAGCCAACCAACCTTGAAAAATGAGTAAGGTTTTCTCCGTGGAACCACCCGCCCTGTCCCCGCAGGGAGTCTCCAACCGCACGCGGCGCTGGCGCCGCGTGCGCCGCACCGTTGCGCTCCCCGTCGTCGCCCTCGCGCTCGCGGGTTGCACCGTGCCAACCTTTGGTGCCGCACCCGGCGCCACCACGAGTTCCCGTTCGGTGTATCACTTGTGGCAAGGCTTCTCCATCGGCGCCGTCATCGTTGGCGGTCTGACCACGGTGCTCATTCTTTGGGCCGTCTTCAAATACCGTCGCAAGAGCGACCGCATCCCCAAGCAGAGTCAGTACCACATCCCACTCGAGATGGCCTACACCATCGTGCCGATCATCATCGTCTTGGGACTCTTCGCCGCCACCATGGTCGTCGAGAACAAGGAGGTCGCGAACCCGAAAACGAACGTCACCATCGACGTCAACGCCTTTCAGTGGGGCTGGAAGTTCACCTACCCCGGCCAGAACGTCGTCGTCGTCGGTCAGACCACCCAAGACCCCGTGATGGTGATGCCCGTCAACACCAACGTGCACATCAATCTGACGTCGTCGGACGTCCTCCACGGCTTCTACGTGCACGCCTTCAATTTCTCGCGCTACGCCCTTCCGGGAGTGTTGAACCAGTTCACGCTCCGCGCCGTGCAAACCGGGACGTTCGGCGGGCAGTGCACGCAGCTCTGTGGGCTGTACCACTCACTGATGGTCTTTCGAGTGAGGGTCGTCAGTCAGTCCGCGTACGTCGCCTGGCTCGCGAGTAACGCGAACGCCGCCGTCGCCCAGGCCGCCCAGGCCGCCACGGGCCAGCAGACCTCGTCAATCGTGCCCACGAAGCCCGCGAAGAGCGAGGGGAACAACTGATGACTGACGTACTCGATCCACCCATCGCCGCCGAGCACCACGAACACGAAGAGCACCACGGACCCACCGGCATCTTGAAGTGGATGACCTCCACCGACCACAAGGTCATCGGCATGTCCTACACCGTCACCTCGGTCATCATGATGGTGATCGGTGGCGCGTTGGCCGAGGTCATTCGCGCTCAACTCACCACGTCGAACAACTCCCTGGTCTCGTTCGCGCAGTACAACGAACTGTTCACCATGCACGGTTCGGTCATGATCTACCTTTTCGTCGGGCCCTTCGCCTTCGGCGCGCTCGCGAACATCATCGTGCCCATCCAAATTGGGGCGCCCGACATGGCCTTTCCTCGTCTGAACGCTTTGAGTTACTGGCTTTACCTCACCGGTTCGATCACGATGTTGTCGGGCTTCTTCGTGGCGGGTGGTGCGGCCAACTTCGGTTGGGTGGCGTACGCGCCGCTGTCGAACTCGATCAACACGCCGGGCGCCGGCGCGGACCTTTGGATCGGCGCGCTCTTGCTCACGGGGTTCTCCGCGATCTTCACCGGCGTCAATCTCTGCGCGACGGTCTTCTACTTGCGAGCGCCCGGAATGACGATGTTCCGCATGCCGATCTTCACGTGGAACCTGCTCATCACCGCGATCTTGATTCTTCTCGCCTTTCCCGTCTTGACGGCTGGGCTCATCATGCTCTACTGCGATCGGCACTTCGGGACGCACATCTTCTCCGTCCAAGGCGGCGGGGTGCCCGTCTTGTGGCAGCATATTTTCTGGTTCTGGGGCCATCCGGAGGTCTACATCTTGGCTCTGCCGTTCTTCGGCATGGTCACCGAGATCATCGCCGTCTTCTCGCGTAAACCCGTCTTTGGCTACAAGGGAATGGTCTTCGCCACGCTGTCGATCGGCGCACTCTCACTCGGCGTGTGGGCGCACCACATGTTCACCACGGGGGTCGTGCTGCTGCCCTTCTTCTCCATCATGAGTCTCTTGATCGCGGTGCCCACGGGCATCAAGATGTTCAACTGGATCGGCACCATGTGGCGAGGTGAAGTGTGGTTCTCCACCGCCATGTTGATGGCGGTGGGCTTTCTCATCACGTTCCTCATCGGTGGCCTCACGGGTATCTACCTCGCCAGTCCCCCACTCGACTTCTTCACCCACGACACCTACTTCGTGGTCGCGCACTTCCACTCCATCGTGATGGCGTTGGTGCTCGGCGCGATGGGCGGTCTCTACTACTGGGGTCCGAAGATCACGGGCTACCTGTTGAACGAGACGATTGGCAAGATCCAGTTCTGGTTCTTGTTCATCGGCACCCAGGTCTTCACCCTGCCGATGTACTTGCTCGGTTTGCGCGGTATGCCCCGACGCGTCGCCACGTACGTGCTGCACCCGTCGTGGCAGGTTCTGAACCAAATCTCGACCGTGGGCGCGATCTTGGTGGGCGTCTCGACGGTCGCCTTCATGGTGAACGTCGTCTACAGCTGGAAGAAGTACCCGGCGGGCGACAACCCGTGGGACGGTCACACGCTCGAGTGGTTCACCACCTCGCCGCCTCCCCACCACAACTTCTACCGTCTGCCCCAGATTCGCTCGGAGCGTCCGACCTGGGACTACAACCACCCCGGTCACACCGCGGCCGAACACGGTCACCACCACGAGCCCCATCAGGAGCCCCACGACGAAGTACCCGTCGCGTGAGGACCGAAGCGAAGGTCCTCCTCGGCCTCGGGCTCTTCTTTGGCGTCATGAGCGCCGTCTACTGGAACTGGGGGCACGAGAACGCGGGCAGCGTGATGATGTTCGCCGGCATGCTGCTCTGCTTCGTGCCGGGTAGCTACTACTTCTGGTGGAGTCGCCGTATGCGCGCGCGACCAGAGGACGACCCGAACGCTACCCAGGCTCAAGGGGCGGGCGTCGTCGGCGCCTTTCCCGGGACGTCCATCTGGCCCTTCACCCTCGGTATGGGTGCCTTCTTCGTCGTGCTCGCGTTGGTCTTCGGGATCTGGTTCTTGATTCCCGGACTCGGTCTGGTGGTCTGGGCGCTGTTCGGAGGAACGGCCGAGGGTCGTCGCGGAGGTTCCCAGTAGTCAGTTGAACTCGCCGACGTTATTTCGACGACGTTCATCCTTTGTATCGATGGAGGTGACGTTCGCGCGTTTTTAGCAAAGCGCGGACACTGCCTAGAATTGAGTGTGCGGTGCAGTACCCAGAGGACACTAACGAGGAGAGTCTGTGACGGCCCTAGAAAGTTCGACGAAGGTACAACTGGGGGGGAAGCGAGGTGGCCCCGACACGCCGACGTTGCGTCAAGATCGCTGGCGCGTCCAGCCTCTCGTCACGTTCACCATCCTCACCGCCTTCGTCATTTACTCGACCTGGGCCGCGTTTCAGAACAGGTACTACTTCGTAGGCGCGAACGTCCACCGCGACCTCATCAGTCCCTTCTACTCCCCGTGCATCGGCGGAGACTGCGTACCCGGGGCGAAGTTTGCCTTCTCGTGGAGCGGCTGGACCCTTTCGCCGGCCCTGCTCATCTTGATCGTCCCGTTGGGCTTTCGTCTTACGTGTTACTACTACCGACGCAGTTACTACCGCGCCGTGTGGTGGTCACCGCCGAGTTGCGCCGTCGCCGACGCGCACGGCTCGTATTCGGGCGAGACTCGTTTCCCGCTCATTCTGCAAAACGCGCACCGCTACTTCTTTTACGCGGGCTTACTTTTGAACGTCCTGCTCACCTACGACGCCATTCTCGCGTTCCACCAGCCCGGCCTCGGCTGGGGCGTCACGGTCGGCACCGTCGTGCTCGTGGTCAACGCCACGCTCCTCTGGCTGTACTCGCTGTCGTGTCACGTCTGTCGCCACCTCTGCGGAGGCCAGGTGAAGAGTTTCAAGGCTCACCCGATTCGTTACCGGTTCTGGAAGTTCGTAACACCCCTCAACGCCAAGCACATGAACTTCGCCTGGGCGTCGCTCATCTTCGTGGCCCTCACCGACGTCTACGTTCGCCTCGTCGCCTCGGGCGCCCTCTCCGACTACAAGCTTTTCTAGATTTAAGGACGCTTCCGTGACCGACGCAACGACCGAACACCACGAGTACGACGTACTGATCATCGGCGCCGGCGGCGCGGGGCTTCGCGCCGCCATCGAGGCGAGCCAGCGCGGACTCAACGTCGGCATCGTCACCAAGTCCCTCCTCGGTAAGGCTCACACCGTGATGGCCGAAGGCGGGATGGCGGCCGCCATGGGCAACGTCTACCCCGAGGACAACTGGATGGTCCACTTTCGTGACACCATGCGCGGCGGCAAGTACCTGAACAACTACCGCATGGCCGAACTGCACGCGAAAGAAGCGCCCGATCGCGTCTGGGAACTCGAGCAGTGGGGCGCACTCTTCGACCGCACCGGGGACGGCAAGATCCTGCAGCGCGACTTCGGCGGGCACCGCTACGCGCGGCTGGCCCACGTCGGTGACCGCACGGGTCTGGAACTGATTCGGACCCTGCAGCAAAAGGTCGTCTCCATGGGAACCGACGTCTTCATGGAGTGCAAGGTCCTCCAGTTGGTGCACGACGCCGAGGGTCGCGTGGCCGGCTGCGTCGGGTACTGGCGCGCGACCGGCGAGTTCGTCACCTTCCGGGCCAAGGCCGTCATCTTGGCGACCGGTGGCGCCGGCAAGTCCTGGAAGTTCACGTCCAACTCGTGGGAGAGCACCGGCGACGGCCTCGCGATGGCGCTGTGGGCCGGCGCGAAACTCATCGACATGGAGTGCGTGCAGTTCCACCCGACGGGCATGGTCTGGCCGCTCAGCGTGCGCGGTCTGCTCGTCACCGAGGGCGTTCGCGGTGACGGCGGGGTGCTGCGCAACTCGCTCGGCGAACGCTTCATGTTCAACTACGTCGCGCCGATGTTCCGCGCCGAAACGGCGGACTCCGAGGAGGAAGCCGACAAGTGGTACGACGATCACAGCGCCGGTCGTCGACCCCCCGAGCTTCTCCCCCGTGACGAAGTCGCGCGCGCGATCAACACCGAAGTCAAGGCTGGCCGCGGCAGTCCCCACGGTGGCGTCTTCCTCGACATCGCGACGCGTCGCTCGGCCGAGTTCATCCGCCGTCGCCTGCCCTCGATGTACCACCAGTTCATGGAGCTCGCGGGCGTCGACATCACGCGCGAGGCCATGGAGATCGGACCGACCTGTCACTACTTCATGGGTGGCGTGCAGGTCGACGCGGACTCCCAGGCCACCGTCGTGCCGGGACTCTTCGCGGCGGGCGAAGTGGGCGGCGGGATGCACGGCGCCAACCGACTCGGGGGGAACTCACTGTCGGACCTCGTCGTCTTCGGTCGCCGTGCGGGCATCGGCGCGGCCGAGTACCTCGAGGCCGGCGACGTGGCGACCTCCTTCGACCAGGGTGAGGTCGACGCGGCCATCAAGGAGGCGCTGGCACCCTTCGAGCGCGGGGGCGGGGAGAACCCCTACGACGTCCAACACGACCTCCAAGAGATGATGCAGGAGAACGTCGGCATCATCCGCAACGCGAGTGAACTCGCCGTAGCGATCCATGCACTCGACGAGTTCACCGAGCGCGTGAAGAACGTGTCCGTGAAGGGCGGTCGGGCCTACAACCCGGGTTGGAACCTCGCGACGGATCTGCCGAGCATGATCACCGTGTCAAAGTGCGTGGCGAACGGCGCCCTTCGAAGGAAGGAGTCGCGCGGCGGTCACACTCGAGAGGACTACCCCAACGCCGACCCCGAATTGGGCCAGCTCAACTTCGCCCAGAGCTCGCAGGGCGGCCACTGGGACGACCCGGTCTCCGTCCACGAGACGTCAATTCTCATCATGCCAGCCGACCTGAAGGCTCTACTCGAGGAGGACAAGTAATGGCTCAAGTGACCATGCGGGTCTGGCGCGGCGACGCCAGCGGTGGCGACTTCGAGTCCTACACCCTCGAACAGAACGAGGGCGAGGTCGTCCTCGACGTCATCCACCGCATCCAAGCCACCGACGCTCCCGACCTGGCGTGTCGCTGGAACTGCAAGGCCGGTAAGTGCGGTTCCTGCTCGGCCGAGGTCAACGGCAAGCCCCGGCTGATGTGCATGACGCGAATGGACACCTTGCCCCCGGGTCCCGTGACGGTGACGCCGATGAAGGCGTTCCCCATCATCCGAGACCTCGTGACCGACGTCTCGTTCAACTACGTGCAGGCGGCGAAGGTGCCGGCGCTCTTGCCCCCCACCATGCCCGAGGGTGGCTACCGCATGTTCCAGAAGGACGTCGAACGCGGTCAAGAGTTTCGTAAGTGCATCGAGTGCTTCATGTGCCAAGACGTCTGCCACGTCATTCGCGACCACGAGGAGAACAAGCAGCACTACGCCGGACCGCGTTTCTTCATTCGCTACGCCGAACTCGAGATGCACCCCCTCGACCAGAACGACCGTCGCGACCTCATTCGCGAGGACATGGGACTCGGCTACTGCAACATCACGAAGTGCTGCACCGAGGTCTGTCCCGAGCACATCAAGATCACCGACAACGCGATCATCCCCTTGAAGGAGCGCGTCGTCGACGCTCACTACGACCCCGTGGCCTGGCTCGGACGAAAGATCCGTCGCAAGCCGAAGCGCTCCGCGGCCGACGCGGCCGTGCAACCGGCCCCCTAAGTCGATGGCGTCGTTCCTTAGCGCCGCGTGGCTGTCGGCGCTGAACGACACCCTCGCCGCCGCGGGGCCCGCGCCCTTAGAGGATCCCTCGTCGGTCTTTCGCGTGGTGCTCGAACTCACTGAAGGACCAAAGTCTTCTCCCCACGCGCTCACCTTCACCATCAGTGCGGAAGGCTCCGTCGCGCAGTTCGGCGATCATCTGGCGGCGAACGCCGTGGTCCGACTCACGTACCGCGACGCGCAGGCATTGACCTCGGGCACGCTCGAGACGGGGGTCGCGTTGCGCGAAGGGCGCTTCAAGGTCCGCGGCGACGTGCAGGGCCTCGTACCACTGATTGGTTGGCTCCAACAAGCACACGCGAACTGACGCGAGCGCGCTGCCTTCGCGCCCTTTTGCCTCTCGCTGCTCTGCGGACCTCGTGGAGGATGACGAGCATCGCGTGCGGCGAACTCCTCACGTTGTTCGACGTCAGTCATTAGACGGCGATGGCTCGGGCACGACCGTCGGCGCCGCGTTGTTTCAAACTGGCGCCCGAGAGCTCTAAATCAAACCCAGCGCGCGAACCTCGTCACGCTCGCCTACGAGCTCGTCGGTCGTGATCTTGACTCGTTCGCGAGCGAACTCGTCGAACTCGAAGCCCTCCTTCACCTTCCACGAACCTTGTCCATCGGCGAGCACGGGAAAGCCGAACGTTAAGCCTTCGGGCACGCCGTACGCGCCTTCACTGGTCACGCCGATCGACGCGCAGTCGTCGACGGGCGTCGCGTTGACGAGGCTCACCACCGTATCGATCGCGGCGTTCGCCGCGGACGCCGCGGAGCTGAGTCCGCGCGCCTCGATGATCGCGGCGCCGCGCTTTTGCACGGTCGTGATGAAGTTGCCCTGCAGCCACGCGAGATCGTCGATGACGTCGGGCACCTTCTTGGCGTTGATCGTCGCGTTCGCGAAGTCGGGGAACTGGGTGGCCGAGTGATTGCCCCAGATGGCGACGTTCTTGACGTCCTTCACCGCGACGCCGGCCTTCTTCGCCAGCTGGGTCTCGGCGCGGTTCTGGTCGAGGCGCGTCATCGCGAACCATCGATCGGCGGGAACTTCGGGCGCGTTGGACCGCGCGATCAGACAGTTCGTGTTGCACGGGTTGCCCACGACGAGCACGCGCACGTCGCTGGCGGCGTTCTCGGCGATCGCGCGACCTTGGGGCTTGAAGATCCCGCCGTTCACGTTCAACAGGTCGCTGCGCTCCATGCCGGCCTTGCGCGGAATGGAACCTACGAGTAGGGCCCAGTTCGCGCCGTCGAAGGCGTGCGTGAGATTGCTCGTCGCCTCGATGCCCGCGAGAAGAGGGAACGCGCAGTCGTCGAGTTCCATCACGACGCCGTCGAGGCTCTTCATCGCCGGCTCGATCTCGAGCAGTCGCAGTACGACGGGCGTGTCGGGGCCGAACAGCGCACCCGACGCGACGCGAAACAACAGGGAATACCCGATCTGACCGGCGGCGCCGGTCACGGTGACGTGCACGGGGGAAGTCATGACGCTCCTTCTTAGGTCTTAGAGACGCTCGACGATGGCCGCGCCGAACTCCGAACACTTCACTTCGGTCGCGCCGTCCATCAGGCGAGCGAAGTCGTAGGTGACGATCTTGTCAGCAATGGTCGCCTCGAGTGCCTTGACGATGTCGTTGGCGGCGTCGGTCCAGCCCAAGTGCTCGAACATCAAGACGCCCGACAAGAGCACCGATCCGGGATTCACCTTGTCCTGGCCGGCGTACTTCGGTGCCGTGCCGTGGGTCGCCTCGAAGATGCCGTGACCGGTGACGTAGTTGATGTTCGCTCCGGGCGCGATGCCGATGCCACCGACCTGCGCGGCGAGGGCGTCGGACATGTAGTCCCCGTTGAGGTTCGTCGTCGCGATGACGTCGTACTCCTTCGGACGCGTCAAGACCTGCTGAAGCGCGATGTCGGCGATGACGTCCTTCACGAGAATCTTCGAGCCGGGCTTGCCGTCGCAGTCGTCCCAGCCCACGGCCACGTCGTCGAACTCCTCCTTCACCAACTCGTAGCCCCACCGCATGAAGGCCCCTTCGGTGTACTTCTGGATGTTGCCCTTGTGCACCAACATCACGGACTCGCGTCCGTGACTCACCGCGTACTTGAGCGCCGCGCGAATGAGGCGCTTCGAGGCGAACTCCGAGATGGGCTTGAGGCCGAGGCTCGAGTTCTCGCGAACCTCCCAACCAAAGGCCTCCTTCACGAACACGCGAAGTTTCTCGGCGTCGGCGCTCCCGGCCTCAAGTTCGAGACCGGCGTAGACGTCCTCGGTGTTCTCACGAAAGATGACCATGTCGACGTCTTCGGGGCGCTTCACGGGTGAGGGCACGCCCTGAAACCAGCGCACGGGGCGCAAACAGACGTAGAGGTCCATGATCTGGCGCAACGCGACGTTGAGCGAACGAAAGCCGCCACCGATGGGCGTCGTGAGGGGGCCCTTGATACCGATCAGGTGGTCTCGAAATTCCGTGACCGTCTCTTCCGGGAGCCAGTTACCGGTCTCGTCGAAGGCCTTTTGACCCGCGAGCACTTCCTTCCACGCGATCGTCTTTCCGTACTTGTTCGCGGCCGCGTCGAGCACGAGTTGCGCCGCGGGCCAGATGTCGATCCCGATGCCGTCACCTTCGATGAAGGGGATGATCGGGTTGTCCGGGACGTGCAGGACGCCCTCGGTGCTCATAGTGATTTTCTCAGCCATGACCCCATCCTACGGCGATTTTCGCGCCCACTTTTTGGCCCCACGGCCCGGGACGTGTCCTTCAGGTGAAGAGCGCGTGATAGATCTCACGCGTCGCGGTGGAGCGGTTCAAAGTGTAGAAGTGCAGCCCTGGCGCCCCGGATTCGAGAAGTCGCACGCACAGCTCGGTGGCGGCCAGGATGCCCTCGGCGCGAACGGCGGCGGGCCCTCCGCGCTGGTTCGCGACCTCGAGGCGTTCGACGAGTGAAGCGGGCACGCTCGCGCCCATCGTGGCCATGCGCCGCACGCCACTCAACGTCGTGACGGGCATGATGCCCGGCAGCACGGGCTTCTCCACACCGAGTTCAGCGAGTTCACCCACGAGTCGGATCCACTCATCGGGCTCGAAGAAGAACTGCGTGACGGCGAAGTCGGCGGCTTCGAGTTTCCTCGCGAGGTGACGGCGATCCGAGACCAAGTCCTTCGAGCGAGGGTGACCCTGGGGGTGAGCGCCGACGCCGACACAGAACTCACCGACCTCGCGGACGAGCTCCACGAGTTCGAGCGCGTACGTGAACTCCGACGCGCCAAAGGCCGGCTCCTCGGGCAGGTCGCCCCCCAGCGCCATGACGTTGTTGACGCCCGCGTCGAGGTAGTTCTTCAAGAGGTCACGCATCTCGTCTCGTCGATGTCCCACGCAGATCAAGTGGGCCATGGCCGTGACGTGGCCCGCCTGTTGGATCTCGGTGACGAGATCGAACGTGCGTTGGCGCGACGCGCGCCCCCCGCGATAGGTCACCGAGACGAAGGAGGGTTCGAGTGCGTCGAGTTCGACCAACGACTGTTCGAGGACGGCCTTCTCCTCGTTGGATTTCGGGGGGAAGAATTCGAAGGAGCGCGTCAATCCCTCACGCAGGAGTTCGTCGACGCGCATCGAGCTAGTTGGCGCGGCCGAAGTCGTCTTCGATGCGCTCGATGTCGTCCTCACCGAAATACGTGCCGTGTTGGACCTCGATAAAGACCACCGGGGTGGGGCCCCGATTCTCACAGCGGTGCTTTTGCCCGAGTCCGATGTCAATCGAGCCGCCGGTAGGAACCTCGTACTCGACGTCATCGAGGATGACCGTCGCGGTGCCGTTCACGACGAACCAGTGCTCGGCGCGATGGTTGTGACGTTGGTAGCTGAGGCGCTTGCCCGGCGCGACGACGATGCGCTTTACCTTGTGATCGAAGAGCTCGTCGTCGAGCACGGTGAACGATCCCCAGGGACGTTGATCGAACTCGCGGCCTTGGCTGTCTCTTACTGTCATCGGACCTTCTCTGCGGCTAGCACGGCGTTGCGTAACAGCATGGCACGAGTCATCGGGCCCACGCCACCGAGACGTGGCGTGATCCAACGGGCGACTTCGCTGACGTCATCGGCCACGTCGCTGAGGAGCTTCCTTCCCACGAACGTCGTTCCGGCTCCGACGACGGCCGCGCCGGGCTTCACCATGTCGCGCGTGACGAGTCCGGCCTTGCCGGCGGCCGCGACGACGACGTCACCGGTGCGAACGATCTCACCGAGGCGCTCGACGCCGGTGTGCACGACGGTGACCGCCGCGTTGCAGTGTGGCCGACGCATCGCCATCAGCAGAGCGAGCGGTCGACCAATGGTGACGCCGCGGCCGATGATCACGACGTGCTTGCCCTCGACGGGCACGTCGTACGCGGCGAGTAACTCAACGATGCCGTACGGCGTGCACGGCAGTGGGCCCGGCGCGCCCATGACGAGTCGACCCAGGTTGGTCGGATGCAGCCCGTCCACGTCCTTTACGGGCTTCACGCGAAGCAACACTTCCTCCTCGCTCACGCCCTCGGGAAGTGGGAGCTGCACGAGAATCGAATGGACGTTGGGATCGTCGTTGAATCGATCGACGATCGCTTCGATCTCCGATTGAGTCGCGGTTGAAGGAAGGTGCTCGTCGAAGGAGCGCACCCCAATCTCCGCGCTCTCTTCGACTTTCATCTCGACGTAGCGCGCGCTCGAGACGTCGTCGCCCACGAGGATCGTGCCGAGTCCCGGCGTGCGTCCCGTCGCCACGAGCCGCTGCACGCGATCGGCCAACTCCATCTTGATTCGAGCGGCGACTGGTTCGCCGTTCAGTAGTTCTGCGGGCATGAATCTCCTAGTGTCGAAAGTGTCGCTCACCGGTGAGCATCATGACGATTCCGGCCTTGTTCGCCGCGTCGATCACTTCGCCGTCGCGAACCGAGCCCCCGGGTTGGACGACCGACGTCACGCCCGCGTCCGTGAGCGACTCGAGTCCGTCGGCGAAGGGGAAGAACGCGTCGGACGCCGCCGCGGCGCCCTTCGCGAAGTCACCGGCCTTGGTCACGGCAACCCCCGCCGACACCACGCGCGACTGTTGACCCGCGCCCACACCCACCGCGACGCCGCCGTTCGCGATGACGATGGCGTTCGACGTCGTGCGCGCACAGACGCGCCACGCGACGCGGAGATCTTGGAGTTGTTGCGCGCTCGGTGTCGCTACGGTGACGCAACGCCACTCGGCGACCGGTATCACGAGTTCGTCCGCGTTCTGCACGAGCGCGCTGTCACCGAACGTGCGCACCGAGAGTCCGAGGGGCTCGGGCGCCGGAGCGCTCAAGAGCCGCGTGGCCCTGCGTCGAGCCACGAGTGTCGTAATGGCCTCGCTCGTGAAGCTCGCCGCGATGATGACGTCGGCCTGGGGACCGGCGGCGATGAGCGTCGCCACGGCCTCATCCACCTCACCGTCGATGGCGACGACGCCGCCGAAGGCGCTCTGGGGATCGGCGGCGAGGGCCTTGGCGAAGGCGTCCGCCAACGACGATCCGAGCGCCGCGCCCGACGCGTTGGCGTGCTTAATGATCGCCACGGCCGCGAATCCCGGGGAGTCCGCTCTCAGTTCGTGCACCAGGCGCCACGCGGCGTCCGCGTCAAAGAAGTTGAGGTACGACAAGGCGCTGCCGGCGTGTTTGGTGACGCCGTCCCACCACGGTGTCGTACCCGCGAAACGGTATCGCGCGCCGATCTGATGGGGATTCTCGCCGTAGCGCGTGACGTCGGCGCGCTCGAGGGAGAGGTGCAGGGTTTCGGGTACGACGGCGTCGACGTCACTCGGGACCCCGCCGACTGCCCCCCCGAGGTCGAGCCAGCGAACGACTTGCGCGTCGTAGGCCGACGTGTGCGCGAAGGCCGCGCGCGCCAACGCGTGGCGCGTGGCGTTCGAGAGCGATCCCGTCGCCTCGATCTCCTTCAGCGCCGATTCGTACTGCGCGGGATTCGTGAGCACGCCCACGTGCGCGTGATTCTTCGCCGCGGCGCGTACCATCGCCGGACCACCGATGTCGATGAGTTCGATCGAGGGATCCGACGTGAAGGGGTAGAGGTTGCACACCACGAGGTCGATCGCGGTGATGTCGTGTTCGACCAGCGCGGCGCGGTGCTCGGCGTTGTCGAGGTCGGCGAGAAGGCCCGCGTGGATGCGCGGATGTAGTGTCTTCACGCGTCCGCCGAGCATCTCGGGAAAGCCGGTGACCTGCGCGACGTCGAGGTGAGCGACGTCGGCGTCACGTAAGGCCTTCGCCGTCCCACCCGACGCCACGAGTTCGAATCCCTGCGCGTTGAGGCCTTGGGCGAGCTCGACAAGACCGGTCTTGTCCCACACGCTTAACAACGCTCGCATCTAGATCTCCTCCATCGTGCCGGCGACGCACTCGGGCTCGAGACCCTGCGCGAGTGACGCCATCACCCTAGCGATGACCTCGGGATAGAGCGTTCGTTCGACGGTCTTGATCCGTTCGTGCAGTGACGATTCGTCGTCGTCGGGCAAGACCTCGACGCGGCGCTGCGCGAGGATCGGCCCGTCGTCGAGCGCCTCGGTCGCGACGTGCACCGTGCAGCCCGACACGCTGGCCCCGGCCGCCAGGGTCGCTCGCACGGCGTGCCATCCCTTGAAGTCGGGCAACAGCGCGGGGTGGGTGTTGAGAACACGTCCGGGAAAGGTCCGATGAAAGGTACCGGTGACGATGGTGCCGAAGCCCGCCATGGCGACGAGATCGACACGTTCCTCACTAAGGCGTCGAGTGAGCTCTTCGCTGTAGGCCTCGCGGTCGAAGGACGGCGTGAAGCCACCAAACGCCTGGCGGTCGACGAGGAGCGCGGTGACGCCGGCGTCGCGCGCGACGTCCAGCCCTCGACACGGTCGGTCGGCGCAGACGAGCGCCACGTCGAGTCCCGCGTTCAGCACGGCTTCGAGAATCGTGCCCGAACCCGACACCAACACGCAGAGGCGAACCGGGACCAAGCGCTACATCGCCCTGACGATCTCGACCATCTTCGCGCCGGCTTCGGTGGGGTTCTGACAGACGAAGACGCCAGCCGCCGACAGCGCGTCCATCTTGGCCTGCGCGGTGCCCTTGGAGCCCGAGATGATCGCGCCGGCGTGCCCCATCTTTCGACCGGGCGGCGCGGTCACGCCCGCGACGTAGGCGACGACGGGCTTGGTCATGTTGAGCTTGATCCACTCAGCGGCGCGCTCCTCCTCTGAACCGCCGATCTCGCCGATCATCATCACGGCCTTCGTCTCGGGATCCTTCTCGAACTCGGCGAGACAGTCGATGAAGTTCGTGCCCGGCACGGGGTCGCCACCGATGCCCACGCACGTGGTCTGTCCTACTCCCTGCATGCTCAATTCGTGCAATGCTTGATAGGTCAACGTGCCCGAACGCGACACGATGCCCACGGGCCCACCGGCCAGCGCGATGTCGCCCGACGTGATGCCGATGTTGCACTTACCAGGACTGATGATGCCGGGACAGTTCGGACCGAGCAGCCGCACGCCCGGGAACTCTTCGACGAGGCGGTTGTACGTCAACGCTTCATCGTGGGCGGGGATGCCCTCGGTGATGCAGACGATGAACGTGATGCCGCCCTGCGCGGCTTCGATGATCGCGTCCGAAGCGAACTTCGGCGGCACGACCACGAACGAAGCCGTGGCACCGGTCGCCTCGACCGCTTCCTTCACGCTGTTAAAGACGGGAACGCCGTCGACGTCACTACCGCCCTTGCCGGGGGTGACGCCGCCCACGACCTTCGTGCCGTAGTCACGGTTGCGCAGGCCGTGGAATCGGCCTTGACCTCCGGTGAGGCCCTGGACGATGACCTTGGTGTTCTCGTCGACAAAGATGCTCATCGTTCTTCCTCAGTTCGCCAGCGCCACCGCGCGTCGCGCGGCGTCCAGCATGGTTGGTTCGGTCATCAGATGGTCGTTGAGGTGCGGCGCCAGCAGCGCGCGACCCTCCACGGCGTTCGTGCCGTCGAGTCGAAGCACGATGGGCGAGTTGATCGTGACGCGTTGCAACGCCTCGAGGACGCCCTGGGCGACCTCGTCGACGCGAGTGATCCCGCCAAAGATGTTGACGAAGATCGACGTCACCTTGGGGTCGGCGTTGATGACCTCGAGCGCGGCCGCCATGACGTCGGCGTTGGCGCCCCCACCGATGTCCAAGAAGTTCGCGGCGCTGCCCCCCACCTGGTTCACGACGTCGAGGGTCGACATCGCCAATCCCGCGCCGTTGGCGATGATACCCACCGTGCCGTCGAGGCCGATGTAGTTGAGGCCCTTCTCCTTGGCCATCTTCTCCCTCGGGTCCTCGAATTCGTCGCCGCGGAACTCCTCCCATTCGGGGTGGCGGTACGAAGCGTTCTCGTCGAGGGTGACCTTGGCGTCGAGGGCGTGCACTTGACCGTCGGGCGTGAGGATCAAGGGATTGATCTCCGCCAAGTCACAGTCGCCCTGGGTGTAGCACTCGTAGAGCTTGACGAGCAACTCGGCCGCCTGCTCGCGCGCGACGTCGTCGAGCTCGGCCTCGGCGACCCAACGCCGGGCGGTCGCGAGACTGAGCCCCTCGACGGGATCGATCGACAAGAACGCAATGGCGTCGGGGTTCTCCTCGGCGACGACTTCGATTTCGACGCCGCCCTGGGCACTCAGCATGCCGAGGTGCGTCTTGTTCGGACGGTCCAGGGTGAACGAGGCGTAGTACTCCTTCGCGATGTCACTCGAACGTTCGATCCACAGGCGCTTCACGACGTGGCCCTTGATGTCGAGGCCCAGGATGTTGCCCGCGTGCTCTCGCAGCTCGGTGACGTCACGGGCGAGCTTGACGCCCCCGGCCTTGCCACGCCCACCAACCTTCACCTGCGCCTTCACGACGACCGGGTAGCCGACGCGCTCGGCGACGGCGACGGCCTCGTCGACGGTGTCGGCCACGTCGCCCGGCGACACGGCGATGCCGTAGCGCGCGAAGTACCGCTTTCCTTGATACTCAAAGAGATCCATTCACTTCTACTTTCGTTGGTTTTCTACTGACGATCGACTGGTCATCCGTGTTGCAGTTCGCGCGCGTCCAACGTCGCTTCGAGCCACGAGCCGATCTCGTCGAGTGACGCGCCCGGGGTGAAGACCCGCGACACCCCAGCCGTTTCCAGGGCCGCGATGTCAGCGTCGGGGATGATCCCGCCCACCACGAGCAGGACGTCCTCACGTCCTTCGCTCTTCAACAGATCAACGACGCGCGGTACGAGCACGAGATGGGCGCCCGACAAGAGCGAGAGCCCGAGCGCGTCGGCGTCTTCTTGGATGACCGCCTGGACGATCTGCTCGGGCGTCTGGTGTAGGCCGGTGTAGACCACTTCGAAGCCCGCGTCACGGAGTGTTCGCGCGATGACCTTCGCGCCACGATCGTGTCCGTCGAGACCGGGTTTGGCGACTACGACTCGGTACGTGCGCTCCATCAGTACTTCAGCATAGAGGCACCACCACGCACCTAAATTCTCGTTCTCCGTGCCTCTCGGGTTCGTCAATACCCCCGAGTAGCGTTGTTAGTCGTGACGACCAACGCCATGAAAGAGCGAGGTCCGCTACGCGCGCTGGCGTCGGCCATGCGACCGCGTCAGTGGGTAAAGAACGGACTGATCGTCGTCGCGCCGGCCGCCGCCGGCACCCTGTTTCACCACGACGTCGCACGCCAGACCGCGGTGGCGTTTCTGGCGTTCTGCTCGGTGGCGTCCGGTCTGTACCTCTTGAACGACCTTCGTGACGTCGAGGCCGATCGTGAACACCCGACCAAACGCTACCGAGCCATCGCCTCGGGCCAACTGAGTGCCGCCGTCGCCACGTCGACGGCGGTCGTTCTCTTGCTCGTCGGTTTCCTGCTGCCCCTGGCCATTTCGCGTCCCCAGAACCTCTACCTGGTCCTCGGACTGTACGTGGTCATCTCGCTTTCCTACATCTTCTGGCTGAAGACCCTCGCGATCATCGAACTGGGCGCCGTCGCCAGCGGCTACTTTCTGAGGGCGTACGCCGGGGCGGCGTCATCACACATCTTCGTCTCCACGTGGTTTCTCGTCGTCATCTCCTTCGGCGCGCTCTTTCTCGTCGTGGGCAAACGCGACAGTGAACTTAAGGCCGTCGGCGCCGGCGGCACGCGCAAGGTCCTCGCGGAGTACACCAGCAACTTCCTCGACTCGGCCCTGACCTTGTGCGCCACGGTGGTCGTCACGGGTTACTGCCTTTGGGCCTTTGACACCTCGAACGCGGGCCTCTCGTCGAACCACGACGCCGTGTTGCCGATTCGCTTGAGCGTGGTACCCGTCGTCTTCGCGGTGCTGTTCATCCTGCGCTACGTCGAAGCGGGTCAGGGCGCCGCCCCGGAGGATCTGGTGATCCAGAACCGCACCGTGCAAGTGCTCATGGTCGTGTGGGCCACCTTGATGGTCTTTGGTGTCTACGGATGAGATCGACGACACTGTCGGGTTGGGGACGTACCAACGCATCGGTCGTTACCCTTCGAACACCCCGCAACGAGGCCGACGTCTTGAGCGAGTTCGCCACCGGCGAGCAACTCATCGCGCGAGGGCTCGGTCGTAGCTACGGTGACGCGGCCCAACTGAGTGGTGGCGTGGTGCTCGACAACCGCGCCCTGGGCGGGATCTCCGCCATCAGCGACGACGGCGTGGTCACCCTCGGGGCCGGCGTCTCCATTGACGAACTCCTCGCGGTCTCGATGCCCGAGGGCTGGTTCATCCCCGTCACGCCCGGCACGCGCCAGGTCACGCTGGGCGGCGCTCTCGCCGCGGACGTGCACGGCAAGAACCATCACGTCGACGGTTCGTTGGCCAATCACGTCCTCTCGATGCGACTGGTCACGCCCGTGGGCCCCTTCACGCTCTCGCCCACCGAGGATCCCGAACTCTTCTGGGCCACGATGGGCGCCATGGGCCTCACCGGCGTCGTGACGTCGGTCACGATCCAGATGCTGGCGATCGAGACGAACCAGATGCTCGTCGACACCACTCGACACGGCGACCTCGAGAGCGTGATGAGCGCCATGGCGACGGGCGACGCCGAGTACCGCTACTCGGTGGCCTGGGTTGACTGCATGACCCGTGGCGCCCACATGGGACGCGCGATCTTGACCCGCGGCGATCACGCGACGACCGAGGACGTGAAGAGAGTCGCGCTGAAGGGTCCGCGTAAGCCCAAGGTGACCATCCCCTTCGAAGCGCCGCGCGGACTTCTCAACCGATGGTCGGTGCGGGCCTTCAACGAGGCGTGGTTCCGTTCCGCGCCGCGTAGCGAACTCGACGAAGCCCAGTCACTCTCGTCGTTCTTCTATCCCCTGGACGGCGTCGCCAACTGGAACCTCCTCTACGGCAAGCGGGGCTTCGTGCAGTACCAGTTCTGCGTACCTGACGCCATGGGCGACACCGTCGTCGACGTCATCAAACGTCTCTCGGAGTCACGCGTCGCGAGCTTCCTCGCGGTCTTGAAGCGTTTCGGTCCGGGGAACCCTTCGCCGCTGTCCTTCCCGCTCTCGGGTTGGACGTTGGCGCTCGACCTGCCGGTCGGCGCCGACGCGCTCCCGGGCGTACTCGACGACCTCGACTCGCTGGTCGTCGCCGCCACCGGGCGCGTCTACTTCGCCAAGGACGCACGACTCCGAGCCGACCAGGTTCGCGTCATGTACCCCCGACTCGAGGAGTTCCGAGCGGTGAAGTCGCGCGTCGACCCGAAGAACCAACTGACGAGCGACCTCGCGCGCCGTCTCGACCTAGTAGGAAAGTAAACATGGAAAACGCCTTCGGCCAACCGCAAAACGTCGTCATCTTCGGTGGCAGCTCGGACATCGCGCGGGCCATCACCAAGAAGCTCTGCGCGGCGCGCGCGCACACGGTGATCCTGGCCGGGCGCAACCAGGAACTCCTCAACGCCGCGGCCCTCGAGGCCCAAGAGTACGGCGCCACCAAGACCGACACCGTGCTCTTCGACGCGAACGACCCGTCGAACGCCGAGCGCACGGTCGCCGAGGCCTTCGACAAGGCCGCCGACCAGATCGATCTGGTCATCATCGCCGTGGGTCAACTCGGCGTCCAGGTACCGGACCAGGAGAGCGCCGCGAGGTCGGCCGAGATGATCACGGTGAACGTCACGTGGCCGGTGGCCGCGCTCGCGGAGATTCGCCGACGTCTCGTCGCGCAAGGGAGCGGTCGGATACTCGTCATGAGCTCGGCCGCGGCGATCCGAGTCCGTGAGAGTACGTACCTCTACTCGGGCGCCAAGGCGGGACTGGACCGGATCTGCACCGGGCTCGCCCAGTCCCTCGAGGGCACGGGTGTCAAACTCCAGCTGCTGCGACCCGCCGTCGTGCGCACCAAGATGACCGTGGGGGCCGACGAGCCCCCCTTCACCACCGGCGCGAACGAAGTGGCCGAGAACGTGATGCGCGGGCTGGCGAGCAACGACGACGTCATATGGAGTCCGCCACTTCTACGCTACGTCTTCTTCGTCCTTCGTCATCTCCCGGCGCCACTGTGGCGCAAAGTGACCAACCGCTAGGGCGCTGGTCATCCCTTGGGCGAGGTCGTCTCTTTCGGGCGCAACGTCATCGTGTAGAAGTCGCGCGTCCACCACGTGGCGAAGTAGCGTAACGCGTTGCCAGCCATGGCGTTCTCCAAGCTGGTGCCGTTGCTCCCGTTGATGGGCGTGTTGAGCGGACCGGCGAAGGAAGAGAACTGGACCCAGTCGGTGTTGATGTCGAGCTCCATCGCCCTCACCGCGCCGGCTCGCACCAAGACGTTGGCGAGGTCCGAGATCGAGAGGCTCGGTCCGCCCACGTAGACGAGGGCCCCGTCCCTCGTGACGCCGAGACCCGACCGCCAGACGTTGAAGCCGCCCCCGAGGGTCTTGCCCCACTTCAAGACGTTGGCGTTGGTCAAACCCGGCACCGGCCTTGCGTTGTCCACGATGAGGTCGAGGTTCTGGCGAACCGACGCCACCTGGCTCGACATCGTCACGTCACGTCCCCACTTGCCCACGGTCATCGTCCCGTCCTTGAAGACCACGGCCGAGGCCGCGCCATTGCGCAACGGGATGAGGGTACGGCCATCGGTGTAGTACCCGCCGTTCGCGTCGGACATGCGAAAGCCCGCGTTGAAGGCGGCGACCAGGTTCTCCGAACTCTTGGCCGTAATCGGTGCCGTGTAGGGGTACGGTCCGCCACCGGGAATCGTCGAGCCGGAGTAGAGCTGGGCCTGCAGCAACGTGGGGTCCATCCACGCGACGCCCACGACGTAACTCGTGTGGATGGCGTCGGGACGAACGAACGCTTCGTACATGGTGGGTACGCCGGTGGCGGTCTCGCGCCCGACGACGTGCCACACGCCCTCACCCGGAAGGGGTGTCCCCGCCGGAGACGGGATCCTCTTCGGCTCGGGAAGGTGCCCACCCGCTGCCACCCTGACCGTGGTCTTACCCGAGCCGAACGCCGCCAAGGGCGGTTTGCCCCCCACTTTCGCGGGATTCAGTTTGTAGTACTCGGTCTCTATCCACGTCACTTCGCTGCCCAGCCCGTGTTGGCGTCCCCACTCCGCGAAACGGGCCTGCAACGTGACACCGTAGGAGGGGTTCGTGAGCGCGAAGCCGAGCGTGGTCCCGAGGTAGCCGAGGACGACGATCGTCACGACCGCCAGGGCCACGATCGCGCGCCGACGCCAGTAGACGAAGGCTGGGTAGCGGCGATTCTTTGGGGCGACCGGTGGCCGATACGCGTGCCTCGGTGAGTTCATGGTCTCCCATTCTCGCACCTCGGGCCCGGGGCCTATCGCGGGGGCCAAAATATTCTTACGAACGATTTAGGCACGATGCAGTGGCGTCATCGCGAGCACGAGGTGCTTGGTGCCGTGCTCGTCGAAGTTCACCGCCGCGCGTGCGTGCGAGCCCTCACCCTCGACTCGAACCACCACTCCCGGCCCGAAACGGTCGTGAACGACCCGCTCGCCCACCACCAAACCCAACTTTTCGGCACCCGTGGAGCGAACCGGTGGCGCGGCGCCCGTCCCGAAGGCCCGACCCTGGGTGAACTCGGTCCCGCGACCCACGAATCCGTCGTCCTCGAGGGAGAAGCTCGATCGCCGGGTGGGCAACGTCGACGAGAGATCCGTCACGAGCTCCGAAGGGATCTCCTGGAGGAACCGACTGGCGATCGCTTCGAGACGTTGTCCCCACATCGTGCGACTCCAGGCGTGGGTCAAGATCAAGTAGCGCATGGCGCGCGTGACCCCGACGTAGAAGAGACGACGTTCCTCCTCGAGTTCGGCGTCGTCGGAGAGCGCGCGTCGATGGGGAAAGACCGTCTCCTCGAGACCGGTCACGACGACGCCGGGAAACTCGAGGCCCTTCGCGACGTGCAGGGTCATGAGTGAGATAGCCCCCTCACCGCTGCCGAGTTGATCGGAGTCCGCGACGAGGGCCATGCGCTCGACGAAGTCGAGCAACGTGTCGTACTGCGCGGCGGCCGAAGCGAGCTCACCGAGGTTCTCCAGTCTCGAGTACGCCTCGTCGGAGTCCTCGGCGCGCAACGCGTCGCCCATGCCCGATTCGCGGACGATCGCGTCGATCATCTCCCTGGGGCTGAGGTCGTTCGCCAGGGCCCTCAATTCGTCGAGCATGAAGGAGAACTTCGCCGCGCCCGCGAGTGCTCGTCCCGTGAGGCCCGCGGCGGCACCGTAGTGGGCCGCTTCGGCGAACGAGAGTCCGTGCTCGGCGGCGTAGACGCCGAGCTTGGCCTGCGCCCCCTCGCCCACGCCGCGCTTGGGTTCGTTGATCACCCTTCGAGCGGACGCCTCGTCGCGGGGATTGACGAGAAGCCTCGCGTACGCGAGCGCGTTCTTGATCTCCTTGCGGTCGTAGAAGCGCATGCCCGAGACGACCCGGTACGGCACGTTCGCGCGCAGCATCTCCTCTTCCAAGACGCGACTCTGCGCGTTCGTTCGATAGAAGACCGCCAGGTCGTTCCAACCCAGGCCGTGTTCACTGCGCAGACGGCGGAGTTCACTCGCCACCCAGCGGCCCTCGTCGTACTCGTCGCCCGCACGGTAGAGGAGGATCTTCTCGCCCTCGTCACCGTCGGTGAAGAGGTTCTTCGCGTGACGGCTGACGTTCTTCGCGATCACCGCGTTCGCGGCGTCGAGAATCGTCTGAGTCGAACGAAAGTTCTGTTCGAGCAGAATGACCCGCGCGTCGGGAAACCGAAGCTCGAACTGCAAGATGTTGCGAACGTCCGCCGCGCGAAAGCGGTAGATCGACTGATCCGAGTCGCCCACCACGCAGAGGTTGCGGTGTTCGGCGGCGAGCATCATGACCAACTCATTCTGTACGCCGTTGGTGTCTTGAAACTCATCGACGAGGAGGTACTTGAAGCGCTCTTGGTACGAGCGCAGGACGTGCTGATCGGTCTTCATCATCGACACCGCGTTCACCAAGAGGTCGTCGAAGTCCATGGCGTTGGCGAGGCGGAGCCGTTTCGCGTAGAACTGATAGATCTCGGCGATACGTCGCCGTTGGGGGTCGTCGCCGTAGGCGTCGAAGTAAGCGTCGGGCGACATCATTTCATTCTTCGCCGCCGAAATCGCCGCCGAGACGCTTCGTGGGGCGAGGCGCTTGGTGTCCAGGTTCAGCTCTCGCATGATGCGCTCGACGGCCGTCTCGGCGTCGCCGGCGTCGTAGATGGTGAAGCCCCGCTCGTAGCCGAGCACGTCGGCGTGCGCGCGCAGCATTCGCAAGCACGCCGAGTGGAACGTCGAGACCCACATGCGATCGGCTTCACCACCCACGAGGTCAACGACGCGACGACGCATCTCGTCCGCGGCCTTGTTGGTGAACGTGATGGCCATGATCTCGAAGGGCCGCGCGTCACCGGTGGCGAGGAGGTGCGCGATCCGTCGGGTGAGGACCCTCGTCTTACCCGAGCCGGCCCCGGCGATCACGAGCAGTGGCCCGCCGCGTTGGGTGACCGCTTCGCTCTGGGGCGACGTGAGACCTTCGAGCAGCGACGTCGGATCGAGTCGACTCAGCGCGTCGAGCGCAGCGTTGTCCCACAGCGACTCGTCGGAGAACGAACCGCGACTCACTCCCACTCAATGGTGCCCGGCGGCTTGCTCGTGACGTCGAGCGCGACACGATTGACGCCCTCGACCTCACGGATCAAGCGGTTCGCGATCGACTCAATCACCTCGTAGGGCAAGCGCGCCCAGTCCGCGGTCATGGCGTCGTCGCTCGTGACCGCACGGATGATGATGGGGTACGCGTACGTTCGTCCATCTCCCATAACGCCCACAGTACGCACCGCGGGTAACACCGCGAAACTCTGCCAGAGTTCGCGATAGAGCCCGGCCTTCTTGATCTCGTCGACGACCACGTGGTCGGCGTTTCGCAAGATCTCGGCGCGCTCGCGCGTCACTTCACCGATAATGCGAACGCCCAGTCCGGGACCGGGAAACGGCTGGCGCCACACGATCTCGCTCGGCAGTCCCAACTCCTCACCGACGCGACGCACCTCGTCTTTGAAGAGGGTGCGCAGGGGCTCGACGAGTTCGAAGGAGAGGTCCTCGGGTAGTCCACCGACGTTGTGGTGGCTCTTGATGTTCGCGGCGTGTCCCGAGCCCGATTCGATGACGTCGGGGTAGAGCGTTCCTTGGACGAGGAACCGCGGACCGTCACCGTCCTTGGCGAGGTCGTGCGCGACCTCCTCGAACTCTCGGATGAAGAGCTCACCGATGATCTTGCGCTTGGCCTCGGGGTCGGTCACGCCCGCGAGGGCGCTGAAGAATCGGTCTTGCGCCTTCACGTGGACGAGATCGACCCCGAACTGACGCGTGAACGTCTCTTCAATCTGGTCGCCCTCGTTCTTTCGCATGAGCCCGGTGTCGACGAAGACGCAGGTCAACTGCGCGCCGACGGCCTTGGTGACGAGCGCCGCGGCGACGGCCGAATCCACGCCGCCGGAGAGTGCACAGAGGACCTTCTCGGAGCCGACCTGTCGGCGAATGGCGGCGACCTGCTCTTCGATGATCGACGAGTTCGTCCACGTCGGAGGGATCACGGCCACGTGATGCAAGAAGTTCACCAACAGGTCCTGGCCGTGCTCCGTGTGCGCAACTTCGGGATGGAACTGCACGGCGTGGAGCCGGCGGACCACGTCCTCCATCACGGCGACGGGCGCTTCGGGCGTCGAGCCCGTGACCACGAAGCCCTCGGGCGCGACGGCGATGGCGTCACCGTGGCTCATCCACACCGTCGTCGTCGCGGGCCAGTTCGTCATCAAGACGGTGGGGCCCTGTCGAGTGAGGGCTGTGCGTCCGTACTCACCGGCGCCGGTGTTGGCGACCTTGCCGCCCAGTTGTTGGGCCATGAGCTGCGCGCCGTAACAGATGCCCAAGATGGGAATTCCGAGCTCGTAGATCGCGGGGTCGAGCGTGGGGGCTGGCACCGCGTACACCGACTTCGGTCCACCGGAGAGAATGATCGCGCCCGGCGCCTTCACTCGAACCTGCGCCGCGCTGATGGTGCTCGGCACGATCTCGGAGAAGACGTGCGCCTCGCGGACCCGCCGAGCAATCAGTTGCGCGTACTGCGCGCCAAAGTCGACGACGAGAACGGTGTCGTTCAATGTCCCATGCCGACGCCTTGGGAGCGCTGCATCTGCTTACCTTCGGTCTGGAGTGACGGTGCCAACATGATCTCGGCCTTTTGGAACTCTTTCAGGGTCTCGTAGCCGCACGTCGCCATGGAGGTTCGAAGGGCACCGAAGAGATTCAACCGCCCGTCGTTCTCGTGCGCGGGTCCGAGGAGGATCTCCCTCAGGGTGCCGCGCACTTGCGTGCGCACGCGCGTGCCACGCGGGAGCGTCGGATGGAACGTCGCCATGCCCCAGTGGAATCCACGCGCCGGCGCTTCGACCGCACTGGTGAGCGGCGATCCGACCATAACCGCGTCAGCGCCACAGGCGATGGCTTTGGCGATGTCGCCGCCCTTACTCATGCCGCCGTCGGCGATGACGTGGACGTAGACGCCGGTTTCGTCAAGGTGGCGCATGCGCGCGCCCGCGACGTCGGCGATCGCCGTCGCCTGGGGCACGCCAATGCCGAGTACGGCTCGCGACGTGCAGGCGTTGCCGGGGCCGACGCCGACGAGCACCCCCGCGGCGCCGGTTCGCATGAGGTGAAGGGCCGCTTGATAACTCGCGCAGCCGCCGACGATGACCGGCACTTCGAAGTCACGTATGAACTTCTTCAAGTTGAGCGGTTCCGCGGTCTTCGAGACGTGTTCGGCCGAGACGACGGTGCCCTGGATGACCAGGATGTCGAGCCCGGAGTCGATGATCGTCTTGGACATCCACGACGTGCGCGCGGGCGTGACCGACGCCGAGGTCGTGACGCCGGCGTCCTTCATCTGCTTGATACGCTCAGCCACGAGTTCGAGCTTGATGGGCTCCAAGTACATCTGTTGCATGCGGGCCGTGGCCTTGTCGTCGTCGAGCTCTCGGATCTCTTCGAAGAGGGGCATCGGGTCCTCGTAACGGGTCCAGAGGCCCTCGAGGTTCAAGACGCCCAGACCGCCGAGTCGTCCGAGTTCGATGGCCGTGAGCGGCGAGATGGCGCCGTCCATCGCTGAGCCGAGCACGGGCAGTTCGAACTTGTAGGCGTCGATCTGCCATGAGATATCGACGTCTTCGGGGTCACGAGTGCGCCGTGAGGGCACGATCGCTATGTCGTCAAAGCCGTACGCCTGACGAGCTGATTTGAAGATGCCGATCTCCACTTCCGCCATGAAGTCCTCCGATAGAAAACACCCAAAGTGAGTGAGCGTTTCTTCCAATCTACTAGGACGCTCGTCTCCTCAGTCCCCGTTCTCACGGCCAAGGGGCGCCGGTGATGAGCGAGAGCAGTTCGCTCAAGACGCGCGCCGTCGCTCCCCAGACGACGTCACCGGGCACCTTGTAAAAGTGGATCGGGAAGTACCCGTCGTCGTCGGCGCCGGGGCGAAGCAGCGCCCGGCGCCAGCGCTCTTCGACGAAGGCGTCGTCCGCGACCAGGTCCGCAAGCGACACGCTGAAGGCACGATCGACTTCAACCGGGTCAACAGTGAAGTTGGGGCGTCCGCTCAAGAGCCCGACGACGGGCCAGATCGACGACGCGGAGGCGAAGCTCACGAGGGGACTCAACCAGGCGAGCGGGGTGACCGTCAACGGATCGAGCCCGATCTCCTCCTTCGCCTCTCGCAGCGCGGTCTCGACGGGGGTCTCGCCGTCTTCGCTACGACCACCGGGAAGAGCGATCTCACCACCGTGGTTACGCATCGACAGGGCCCGTCGCGTGAGGACGACGGATGTTTCGCCCTCTTCTTCGAAGAGGGCGACCAGGACGGCCGAACGGCTCGTCGCGGGCGCGGGTGACGCGTCGGCGACGAAGGTGAGCTCCTCGGGTTCGTCGGGAAAGGGATGGTCCGCGAGGAGGCGACGTTCACGACCGAGACGCTCCGTCACCGTGCGTAGGGTGATCCCGGACCTGGCCGACGCGGGCAGTGCCGACCAGGGGGCGAGTGCCCCGGGCATGACGTCGTCGGGGTCGGGGATCACTTGCGGATAGCGATGACCAACGAAACGCTCGGGTCGTTCGCCATTGGGCGTCATCGTTCTTCCTCTACACTTGTGGTGCGTTTGACGTACTTAAAGTAACAAACGACCCCGACTCCCCCAGGAGAACTCCCCCTTGAAATCCCTCGCCCACTTCTGTGTTCGCCATCGCTGGTACGTCCTGTTCTCGTGGCTCGCGCTCTTCATCCTCATCAACGTCATATCCCAGTCCGTCGGTTCGGCCTACTCGAACGCCTTCAGTTTGCCGGGCACGAATTCCACGCACGCCGAATCGCTCCTCACGAAGGGCTTCCCTCAACAGTCCGGTGACATCGACGAGATCGTCTTCCAGACAACGGGTGGCTCGGTCGCCTCGCACCAAGCGACCATCCAGGCGATGTTGCGCAAGGTCGAGAAGCTTCCCGACGTTGGCGCCGTCATCTCACCGTTCTGCACTGGCTCCTTCGCCCACGGCACGTCCCAATCTGGTGGCACGTGCCAGGGGGCGCTGGTGTCGACGAATGGAACTATCGCGTACGCGGTCGTCAAATTCGCGATGACCGCGAACCACTTGACGAATCCGGAGATAGACGCCGTCATCACTGAAGGTTCATCGATTCGCTCGAGCTCGCTGAACGTTCAATTCGGGGGCAACGCGTTTGGCCAACTGAACTCCACCAAGGGCAGCCCCTTCGAGGCCTTCGGTCTCATCGCGACGGCCATCGTCTTGGTGTTGGCCTTCGGGTCGTTCTTCGCGATGCTCCTGCCCCTCGGCGTGGCGCTCTTCGCGCTTGGTATCGCGTTGGCTGGCGGCATCCTCCTCAGCCACGTCTTGGCCATCGCGCAGTTCGCCCCGATCTTGGGTTCACTCATTGGCCTTGGCGTCGGCATCGACTACGCGCTCTTCATCGTCACCCGATCGCGCCAGGAACTCAAACGCGGCGCCAGTGTTGAAGACGCGGTCACGACGGCGCTCAACACGTCGGGGCGCGCTGTTCTCTTCGCCGGTTCGACGGTCTGCATCGCGCTCCTCGGCATGCTCGTCCTCGGGCTGTCATTCCTCAATGGCGTCGCCGTCTCGGCCTCGCTCACGGTCTTGATCACGATGCTCGCCTCCGTGTCACTCTTGCCGTCGCTCTTGGCCTTTCAGAGAAAGCGCGTTCTTAGTCGCAAGGAACGGCGGGTCCTCGAGAAAGACGGCCCCGGGCCCGTCGTCGTCTCTGGCCCGTGGCAGCGTTGGTCGCAGTACGTCTCGCGCCACCCACGCGTGCTCACCCTGGGCGCGCTCGCGATCATCATCACCTTCATCATCCCCTTCTTTTCACTCCATCTTGGAAGTTCCGACCAGGGTTCAGACCCCGCGAGCTCGACGACCCGCCAGGCCTATGACCTCCTGGCCAAGGGCTTCGGGCCCGGCTTCAATGGTCCCCTCACGATCGTGGGCGCCATCAACAACACCGGTGACAAGACGGCGATGGAGACCCTCGACGCCGCACTGAACGGCAAGCCGGGAGTCGCGTTCGTGCAACCACTCACCTTTAACAAGTCGAAGACCGTCGGCATCATCAACGTGATTCCGACGACCAGCCCTCAAGACGCGAAGACGGCCGCACTCATCTCGACCATTCGGTCGAAGTACATCCCGGCCGCGACGACCACCTCGCACACCGCCATCTACGTTGGCGGCCTCACGGCCATCTTCGTGGACTTCGCGACGGTGCTGACGAGCAAGCTCCCACTCTTCGTCGGCGTCATTGTCTTGCTGGGCTGTCTTTTGCTCATGGTGGCGTTCCGTAGCGTCCTCGTACCCGTCGTGGCGGCGGTGATGAACCTGCTCGCGGTGGGTGCATCGTTCGGGCTCGTCGTCGCGGTCTTTCAGTGGGGCTGGGGTAGCGCGCTGCTCGGCGCGGGTACCGGTCCCGTGGAGTCCTTCTTGCCGATCATCATGATCGCGATCCTCTTTGGGCTTTCGATGGACTACCAGGTCTTCTTGGTCTCGCGAATGCACGAGGAGTGGCTGAACACGAACGACAACGAAGAGGCGATCGTTCGCGGCCAGGCCAACACCGGTCGCGTCATCTCCGCGGCGGCCCTCGTCATGATCTGCGTCTTCCTCTCTTTCGCCATCGGTGGCGAGCGCATCATCGCCGAGTTCGGCATTGGCCTAGGCGGCGCGGTCTTGATCGACGCTTTCGTCATTCGCACGGTGCTCGTGCCCTCACTGATGCACTTCATCGGGAAGTCGAACTGGTGGATGCCTCGCTGGCTCGACCGGATCGTGCCTCACGTCGCGGTGGAGGCGACCGAGTAGCGTCACTACGCCACTTTGTCGGCACGAAACAGGTCGGTCAGTTCCCCCTGCGAGTGCACGTTGAGTCTCTTGAACACGTCGGCGAGGTGGTGGCGAACCATACTTTGACCGGCAAGGAGCGTCCCGGCGGCGCGCGGCACCCGCTCAGCGACCAGGCACTGCGGGCACGCTGGAAGTCAGGATCGGAACGCGAATTGCCCGCTTGGCTCGCCGCTGCGTCCCCAAAACGATTGAGGTCGCGCACACTGGGGACTTCTGAGCGTCGAGCTTGGCGAATCGCTGGCAGCGCCCGACGCCGGCGAGGTCGGCCTTGAGGTTGCGGGTTCGGCGTCGAACCTCGAGCGAATGTTTAAGGAGCGAACCAGCGTGGGCCAAGCGACGGTCCGGCGACGTTCGACATGAAGCGCGTACTTCCAATCTCGCGCGTACGTGAGTGTCATGAAATTCGAACGTGCACCTTCATTAGCAAACTACGTGACGATTCACCGATGCCAACTACGTAGTCTCCCGGTACGGTGACGAATGTGCCGTGTTGGTAGACCCTCAGACTGGAGACGGGTACGTTGAGCGCAACTCTGCGAGAAGACTGTGCGCTCAGTTCTACCCTCGCGAAAGCACGTAACTGCTCTGGCGGTTCCCCCGCAGACTTTGGATCTTTCACGTACACCTGAATGACGTCAGCCCCCAGTTGACGCCCCGTATTCGAAACCGTGACTTGAATGGCGATTCTCGAGGCCACGTGACGCACGGTGGGGTTGGTCAAACGAAACGACGTGTAGTCGAGACCGAACCCAAAGGGAAAGAGCGGCGTCACGTGGTTCGCTTGGTACCAGCGATAGCCCACCTCGAGTGCCGCGCTGCCCGACCCAAAACTGACCTTGCCATTGACACCTGGGAACAGCTTGACTGGCGCCACGGGTTGAGCGTGAGAACTTGCCGGAAAGGTGATTGGAAGGCGGCCCGACGGATCCACCACGCCAGTAAGGACCGCGGCAATCGCGGCGCCGCCTTGTTCACCGGGGTACCACGCTTCGAGGACGCTGCGGACCTGGTGCAACCACGGCATAAGAGCGGGACCTCCAGTGTCCAGCACCACGATCGTGTGCGGGTTCACCGCCGCCACTGCTTCGATCAACGCGTCCTCGTCGCCAGGTAGGTTCAAGCTGGTCTGATCGGCACCTTCCGTGCTTGACTGGTCCGCAAAGACGACCGCCACTTGAGCCCTTCGCGCGGCAGTGACGGCAGCGTTTATGGAAGGTGAAGCGAAGATGACGCCGAACTCGGGAGGGGGATGACGGCTTACGGTGAACCATCGTGCGTCGAACTCGTAGTGTTGTCCTCTTTTGAGCTTGACGACGGTGGTCATGGTGGTGGGATTGTGCAATCCCGCTGAGGCGAGAATCTCTCGGCCGTTGAGGTAGAGCCAGGTGTCACCGATCTGCAGTACCGAGACCTCGTAGATTCCCGTCTTCTTTACACGCAGGCGCCCACGCCAGTGACTCCAGCCCCGGCCCGTGGCCGGCTTCGAGGCGGTGACGATGGCGTTCGTGACGTTGGCCGCGGCTTCAATGGATAAGTCATTGCCCATATCACTTCTGCGCACCCTTCCCTTCGAAATCGCTGTCGGGGAGGCACTCACCACCCCTGCATCGCTCAAGGGGCCCAGGTTGAGGGAAGCGGGGCTGCCCGGCGCGTACGTCACGCGTACTTTTGCGCCGAGCGACGCTCGAAGACCCGCGAGCGGCGTCACCACGAACGGAGCAACGACTCGCGAACTTCCAGAACCAGTGTTGCGGAAACCACTCGCGGCGTCAGTCCCGATGACGGCCACCGAGGTAGTGCGTTTCGAGAGTGGCAGCGCGTTACCTGAGTTCTTGAGCAGAACCACGCTCTGTTCTGCGGCCCGGAGCGCAACCGCGGCGTGCCCCTGGCTCGTCGCGAGCTTTTCGACGTTCAAGGAGCGCGGGTGAGCGATGAGGCCGTAGCGAAACATCTCCGTCAGCAGAGAGCGCACCGCACGGTTGAGAGCACTGACGTTCAGCGCGTTCGTCCGGACCAGGCTGACGATCGTACGGGCGGACGCGGGCTTGATGAGATCGAGGCCCGCGCTGAAGGCCTGGGCCGGGTGCGGCGCGGCGCGGATGTCCGACCGAACGAAGCCCGTAAAGCCCCACGACTTAAGGCTCGAATAGATGTAGGGATCCGAACAGACGCGCTTGCCGTTCAGGGTCCCCGATGAACACATGACCGACGCGACGTGGGCCTGTTCGACGGCGGCTTGGAACGGCGCGTTGTACAGTTCCGCCAATGCTCGTGACGTCACGACTTGACGCAGCCGAGCTCGGGCGGTCTCTTGGGTGTACGCCGCGAAGTGCTTGGCCATGGCCATCACGCCGGTCGATTGAGTGCCCTTGATGTTGGCTACGCCGAGGAGGCTCGTCAAGTAGGGGTCCTCGCCGTACGATTCAAATATGCGTCCACTGAATGGAACACGCGCCAAGTTGAGCCCCGGGCCTTGAACGACGTCGATGCCCTTGGCGCGAGCCTCTGCTCCCACAACGTAGCCAGTTGCGCTGGCGAGGGCTGGGTCGAAACTGGCGCCAATCCCGATGGCCGCCGGAAGTTGTGTCACACCTATCATCCGTCCAGCGAGTCCGTTCGGTCCGTCCGATAGCGTGAGCGCAGGAATGCAGAGCGAGGTTATACCTTTGTTGAGGTTCTCAACGCCGCTGCCGTCACGAAGCGTGACGAAGCCAGCCTTCTCCGCGAGGGTCATCCGGGCCACCACTTCTCCCGCGAGCGACGCGGGACTTTGGCGGCGAAGGAGCGAGGCGTTCACCCAGGGGCACGTGGACGGCGGCGGCGTCGGTCCTCGAGTGACGGCGTCCGCCGACTGGGCAGACCCCAGCACGACCGAACCGGCGACTCCCGTCGCGAATAGTACCAAGCCAGTCGTCAGGTGTAGCAGACGGCTACGCGTGACGTGACGAGACACGGTGGAAGAGAGGTCGGCGTTTACGTGTGACGGTTCGCGCGACGGCGCCAATCTCTCGGACACGACGTCACGCGTGCGCTGGGCAGAAAGTTCGAGAGCGTCCGGATGGTTGATCGCTCGACGTACATGATTTTTCGCCCCAGTCAATAGTCGTCGAGCTGCTCACGGCGGCCCGGCTTTTGGATTGACGCCCGTCTTCACGAGGGTGCCACGCGCAATTCGCCCGCCTCGAAACGCTAGATAGGATTCCGAACTCGGCGCGCCCATTCAGGTAAAGAGTTGATAAAGACTCGATAAGGAGCTCACGGCATCGAAACGTTGGGAGCCATATCAGGCATGAACGTGTTTGAGGTCAATCGCACCAGTTCTCCACTCCCGACGCGTCTCTTCAGCTTCGCTCAAGGAACTTGCAGTTCCCCGGGGAGCTCTCGGGTGCGAGTGACCTCAAACACGCTTCCTACGGGGCCGCGTCGGCCACCGCGGCGTCCAAGACAGTGGGAGGTGAGGTCAGGACCGTCGACATCGCGAAGGGCACCCTCACGCTGAAGTCGGGCTCGAAGACTTACGCCGTTTTCTATAAGGTCACGACGAAATTCACCAAATGCTCGGCAGAGATCCTCAAAGCCGGCGTCGCGGTGTCCGTGACGGGCAGGCTCGTCAAGACCGTGATCGAAGCGAGCCACGTCGCGGCCTGATTACCTCATCGCGCTTGTGGAACGACGCCTGAGAGCATGAGGTTACTTCTTGACGGAGAGGCGTCCGAACGGACTCCTTTGGAGTATCCGCCGTCTCAGTACGAGCTCACCGTCGCGAACATCGGCGTAGCGTCTTGGTTACCCTACGAACTGTGGCGTCAAACGCCAGGAGGCATCCGAACGTATGAGTGACGGGCCCAACACCTTCCTTCGTCGCGACACAGCCGTGGGCCGTGCGAGTACGCCTCGCGTCAACGAACGTTGGGCCTTGCCACTTCTCACCGTTCTCTCTTTAGTGTTGTGGACGTTCGTTGCGCTTAGTCTCGCACGACGGGCATCGATAGGAATACCCCTCGATCTCCAGGTGTATCGCGACGCCAGTCTCAAAATGCTGCACGGAGGTGCCACCTATCACGCGCGATACACGTTCGCGCACCTTAACTTTACGTACCCCCCTATTGGATTGGTGCTGCTTAGCGCCTTCTCCGTCGTTCCTTCGATCGTGGCACTTGTCGCCTGGTGGACACTCAGCGCCATCGCACTGGTCGTTCTCGTGGTCGTTTTGTTACAGGAGTTCACGACACTTCCACGAGCTACGGTCGTCGCTTCATCGTTCGCTCTTGGCGGCGCGTCGTGTCTATTCCTCGAGCCAATTCGGAGCAACTTTGCATTCGGACAAATCAACATTTTCTTGATGCTTCTTGTGGTGATCGATATCTTTCGCGTGCGCTCCACGCGAAAGGGTGTGCTCACCGGACTTGCCGCCGCGATCAAACTCACGCCCTTGATGTACATCGCGTACTTCGTCGTTGTTCGCGCACGAGTCTCGGCCCTACGCGCCGTTGGAGCCTGTTTAGGAGTCACGGCGATCGCCTGGGCTCTCCTACCGGCGGACTCCCGGACCTTCTGGTTGCATCAGGCGTTCAGCCCTGGACATAAGGGGGGATCGATAGGCCCAATGAATCAGTCCTGGTACGGCTTGATCGGGGATTTCTTTCCGGGGACGAGTTCCCTTCGAGCCATTCTTTGGCTGCTCCTCAGTGGAATCACTTTTGTGGTGGGCGTCGCTCTCGCCAAGCGTTACGCGGCCACCGAGCGACGTGTCGAAGCTCTGCTCGCGTTGGCGCTTACGGAACTGCTCGTTAGTCCAATTTCTTGGACGCATCACTGGTCGTGGATAGTTCTGGTACCCATCGCGTGGTACGCGCGAGGGTGCCGTCGCGACAAAGTGAGCGGCGCGATGTTGCTTCTCGTGGCAGTGGCCGTCGCTGCGCCCTACAAGGCGCACCTCACGAGTTGGTTTCACTTTCGTCCGATCTCGGTGGTGATTGGCTTTTCATTACTCTTGTCGGGCGCCATCGTGTTAGTGGTTCTGGCCCTGGAAGAGCGGCCCTGGCGTACTGAGACGCACGTGGAGATGGCCCTTGGTGGCGCCCACGAATCGGGCACGCGATGAGTTGACGAAAGCCGCGAAGAGCCAATGGAGACACCCCGACGTACACCAGCTCTCGGACATCCCGATGATGATGCTGGCTGAAAGGACATCGACGTGCGCGCTCGAAGGAGCGGACTTCGCTAAGGATCAGTTCGATTGATCTGGACTCGCGAATGACCCTTCGTGACCAGCTCTCCTCGTCGTCCAGATGTACGAAATACACCTAGCGCCAATCCCCCAAGGATTTCGAGCCACGAAGCGAAGTGGCCACGATCCGTCCATCACGATGGCGCGACAAGTCAGTCGATAGTCGGCGCGCTCCGGGCCCCACGAGGGCCGAACATCTGAGGCATGCGATCGAGCATTTTGCACGTGAATTACCCATGGCCTCACGTCGAGAACGAGGCGTTCACCGCCGCTTCGCCTTCCTATGCACGCTCCAGATTGCGCGACGGCAATCCCCATCGAAGAGCAGAACAGCCGGGCCAGAGGCCCGGCTGTTCTGCTTTGACTCGACACTGCTCGTTACATCATTCCGCCCATGCCGCCCATGCCGCCGTCGCCCATGGACGCGCCAGCCGGTTCAGGCTTGTCGGCCACGATGGCCTCCGTGGTGAGAAGTAGTGCCGCAATGGACGCTGCGTTCTGCAAAGCAGATCGCGTTACCTTGGCCGGGTCGATGACGCCAGCCTTGACGAGGTCCTCGAGGACCCCCGTCTCGGCGTTGAGTCCCACCGATCCCTTGGCGTCAGCTACCTCGCGCACCTTGACGGCACCCTCGTAGCCAGCGTTCTGGGCGATGTGACGAAGTGGCGACTCGAGTGAGTTCGCGACGATGCGCGCACCCGTGGCCTCATCACCGCTCAACGTCTCGACGAGCTTGTCAACGGAAGCGCGTGCGCGAACGAGCGCGGTGCCACCACCGGCGACGATGCCCTCGTCGATCGCAGCGCGCGTGGCGCTGAGTGCGTCTTCAATGCGGTGCTTCTTCTCTTTGAGTTCGACCTCAGTCGCCGCGCCGACCTTGACGACGGCGACACCACCGGCGAGCTTCGCGAGACGCTCTTGGAGCTTCTCACGATCCCAGTCGGAGTCCGTGTCCTCGATCTCGCGCTTCAGTTGCGCGACGCGTCCCGCGACGTCTTCTTTCGAACCGCCGCCGTCCACCAACGTGGTGGCGTCTTTCGTGACGACGACGCGGCGAGCCTTGCCCAGTAGGTCCACAGTGGCGCTGTCGAGCTTGAGACCGATCTCGTCAGAGATGACCGTGCCGCCGGTGAGAATCGCCATGTCCTGCAGCATCGCCTTGCGGCGCTCTCCAAAACCAGGCGCCTTCACGGCGACGGACGTGAACGTCCCGCGAATCTTGTTCACCACGAGTGTCGCGAGCGCTTCGCCCTCGACGTCCTCGGCGATGATCAACAGGGGACGACCAGCCTGCATGACCTTCTCGAGCACGGGCACGAGGTCGTGAACGGCCGAGATCTTGTTACTGGTGTAGAGGATGAACGCGTCTTCGAGAACGGCCTCTTGGCGCTCGACGTCGGTGACGAAGTACGGCGAGAGATAGCCCTTGTCGAACTGCATACCTTCGGTGAGCTCGAGTTCGATACCGAACGTGTTCGACTCTTCGACCGTGACGGTGCCGTCCTTGCCGACCTTGTCGATGGCGTCCGCGATGACTTCGCCAATGGCGGCGTCAGCTGCGGAGATCGTAGCGACCTGAGCGATCTGGGTCTTACCCGAGACCTCTTGGCTCTGGTCAGCGATGGACTCGACGGCGGCCTTGACGGCCTTCTCGATGCCGCGCTTTAGTCCCGAGGGGCTCGCGCCAGCCGCGACGTTACGGAGGCCTTCCTTGATGAGGGCCTGGGCCAGCACGGTCGCCGTCGTCGTGCCGTCACCGGCGACGTCGTTGGTCTTCGTGGCGACTTCTTTGACCAGTTGGGCGCCCATGTTCTCGAACGGGTCCTCGAGCTCGATCTCACGAGCAATCGACACCCCGTCGTTGGTAATGGTGGGAGCACCGAACTTCTTGCCCAGGACGACGTTGCGGCCCTTGGGTCCGAGGGTCACCTTGACGGCGTCGGCCAACTTGTCGACGCCCGCTTCGAGGCCGCGTCGCGCGTCCTCGTCAAACTTCAATAACT
>Ga0307374_10001036_pt1 | contig 52321 bp, 52 predicted proteins | sample OX3MG_FD_202532 | JGI IMG/M metagenome (GOLD analysis project Ga0307374, IMG submission 202532) | Soil microbial communities from Risofladan, Vaasa, Finland - OX-3 | ecosystem: Environmental > Terrestrial > Soil > Coastal area > Acid sulfate soil | place: Finland: Risofladan, Vaasa | collected...
CAAGCCGAGGGTGATCGTCCTCTCCTTTCCCCACAATCCCACCACCGAGTGCGTCGACCTGGCGTGGATGACCCGTATCGTCGAGTTCGCTCGCGAGCACGACATCGTCCTGGTCCACGACTTCGCATACGCGGACATCGCATTCGATGGCTACACGCCCCCGTCGATCCTTCAGGTGCCGGGGGCGAAGGAGGTGGCCGTCGAGCTGTACACGATGACCAAGTCGTTCTCGATGGCCGGGTGGCGGGTCGGGTTCCTGGTGGGCAACGCCGACATCGTGCAGGCACTGACCAAGCTCAAGAGCTACCTCGACTACGGGACGTTCCAGCCCATCCAGATCGCCGCCATCGTGGCGATGAACGAGGCCCCTGACTATCCCAAGGTCATCAACGAGACCTATCAGGCCCGTCGGGACGCGCTCTGTGACGGTCTGAACCGGATCGGCTGGAAGATCAAGCCCCCTCGGGGAACCATGTTCGTCTGGGCGCCCATCCCCGAGCCATACCTCGACATGGGGTCGCTCGAGTTTGCCAAATACCTGGTCAACGAGGCCGACGTGGCCACGTCACCGGGGGTGGGCTTCGGGCCGGGCGGTGACGCCCATGTGCGGTTCGCCCTCATCGAGAACGAGCAGCGCATCGGACAGGGTGTGCGCAGCCTGCGCAAGGCACTGACCCGCCTGCACTGACCACCTTGGCCGACCCGCCGGCAACCGGGCCGATCTCTGGAGCATCGCCACGCCGTCCCGCATCAGGCGGCGCCAGCCTCGCCCTCGATCGATACCTGGGGATAGGTGCCGAGTCCCAGTTCCAGGCGACAGGTGGATTCTTCTGGATCTCGACTGCTGGAGGAATTAGACGGGATCGTCGGGCGGGAGGAGAACGCCGACCAGAATGTCTTCGAGCCACTCCGCGTACTCATCTTGCGACCAGCCTCGATCGTCACAGAACATGCGGGAGACATCCGGGCCGGCGAGGGTCCAGATGATGTCCGCGGCACGCTCGACACCCATCCGGAGTGGACCACGCGCCGCGATCCACTCCGCGGCTTGGCGCATGTTGCGAAGCCGGTACGCGTCCATCTCGGCTCGGATCGAGGCCATCTCCGGTTCCACCGCCGCGGCCGTCCGCAGGATCTCGTAGACGGGCCGGACCCGGGTCGAGACGGCAGCCATGTCACGGGCGAAGAAGTGGATCTGACGACGTTGGTCGGCCTCGTCGCGGACAACCGTGGCCTCGGGTCGGTCGAGGACGTTTTCGACGCCGGGAGCGGGAGCCAAGCGTCTGTCGATGAGTGCGGTGAGGACCCTCGCCTTGGAGCCGAACACGGCATACACCGTGTCCGGCGAAACCTGTGCCACTTCGGCGATGCGGCGAATCGTCGTTCGCCCGTATCCCTGGGACAGGAAGAGGTCCCCGGCCGCCTCCAGGATCCGTGCCCTGGTCAAGGAGGCTTGTTCCTGGCGGACGGGCGACGAGTATGCACGCTTCTTGACAGAGGCCACAATTAGGTCCAGTATCGATGTATTGAATCCGGTGCCAATCGGATTATAGCCATTGGAGCACCGATATGACCGAACTCCTGACCCTGCCGCCGACGCCGGAGGCGATCTCGGCGATGGTCGCGATTCCCAAGACGTCGATCGCACCCACGATCCTCGCCACCCAGCAGGGTCCCGACGGTGACCTGGGGCCCGAATCGGCGGGGGCCATCCTCATCTTGCAGGCCACATTCACCCGGGCCAACGGGGCCGAGAGGTTCTGGGTGGCGGCCGTTCCGCTGATGGAGCTGCTGGCCTCAGCAGCAGGTTTCATTCGTCGCTACAGCTTCCCCGACGGGCCGACCATCACCTTGATCGCCCTGTGGCGAACGGTCGCCGACGCCAAGGCGTTCGCCGCTTCGCCCGAGCATCGGTCCGCCGTGCGGGACCTGTACGAGCAACGTTGGCAGTACAGCCACTTCTCGGCGGTCTGGGAGATGGCCTCCAACCACGGACGTGTCATCTTCTGCGACCGGTGCGATGGCATCAACGCCGCGTCCGAGAAGGCGTGCAGTGGCTGCGGAGTTGAGCTTGTTGACGTCTATCGATAAGTGTCGAAGCAGTTCAGTGACCGGCCTGCCGCACGTGGCCACGCGGTGGTCGTGGCCCGATCTCCCGATGGACGCGGCCGAGCCGGTCTGAATGTCTGAGATTGCCCCAGAACGCGGGATGGTGAGACGGACCGGGCCAGTAGGGCAGAATCGGGAATGTGAGCGCGGAGCAGTGCGGAGAGTGCGGCTTCGACTCGGAGGATTGGAGCGATACCGGCACGATCGCAGCCATCGAGCGCCTGCCGTCGCAATGGGCCGCGGCCGTCGCAGGGCTGACTCCCGGTGATCAGCTTCGGAGGCCCGTTCACCAGATGTGGTCCATGGCGGAGTACGCAGATCACGTCCGGGAAGTGCTCTTCGGGATGAGGCTCCTCCTCGATACCGCCATCTCACAGCCCGGAACCGACCTCGGAGAGTCGCCGCCGCAACGGTTCGCTCCTCAGCCTCGACAGATTGATGTCGGAGCGGCTCTCGACGGCATCGACCGGGAGGCCCGCTCCTTGTGCCGGCAGCTACACGGACTCTCCCCTCACGACTGGTCCCTGACAGTGACATTCGACGGAACCTCCGTCGATCCGCATTGGATCGCCCGTCACATCGTCCACGATGCGACCCACCACCTGCTCGACATCGGCCGACTGCGCTCGGCACTCTGATGTTCAGGGTTCCTATCCCAGGACCACGGCGATTGACGCCGCTCAGGCTCCCCATCCGGGGAAGAACTCATCGGTCCGGACAGTTGGAGGAGGAGGATCAGGCGGCGAACCACCAGCGGCGGCGGCAACCGGGTCAGGGCAGCCCCGCGCCGCCGACCTCCACGCGTGCCTGCTCGATGCGGGCAGACCGGACCAGGCTGACCACCGACTCGGTACTGACTGGCGCGGTCATCAGATAGAGGGTGCGCCGATCGGACCCACCCAGCGTGCAGGCGAAGCAGGTTTGCGACGTGGTCACCCGATCCACTGTCTCGCCACCCTCGGCCACCAGGATGCATTCAGGGGAGATGGCGTTGGACACCCATACCCGTCCGTCGGCATCCAGGCAGATCCCGTCGGGCGCGCACCAGGTCAGCGGCGCCCAGATCCGTCTCCGGCTCAATCCGCCGTCTTTGTCGACATCGAATGCGGTGAGTCGCCCGGCCAGGGTCTCTGCGATGATCAACGTCCCCCCGTCTGGGGTGATGACCGTTCCGTTGGGGAAGGAGAGCTCCTCCGCGGCCACATGTGCCGATCCGTCCGGGTCGACGCGGATGAGCGGAGTGGTCGGAGGCCCCGGGGGCTCGACCAGCGCCGCCTCGCCCCGCTCCTCGATGAACCCGTCGAGGTCGAATCCGAAGTTCCCGACGTAGGCCCTTCCCGAAGCATCCACCACCATGTCGTTGCCGTAGAAGCCGGCCATCGGGTTGAGGTCCCCGTGCTCCACCAATCGGCCACCGGAGGCGAGGCGGAGCACGGTCCGGGGCTTTCGCGCCACCACCAACAGCTGACCGTCCGGCAGCCAGCCGAGCCCGGCCGGCTCGCCCGGAACCTCCAACTCAACCCTGACGTCGCCGCTCTCTGTCGCCGAATGGACCTTGCCGGAGTAGAAATCCGAGAACCACAGACGACCGTCGTGCCATCGCGGGCATTCGCCGAAATGGAGACCATCGACGAACGGCCGGGCGACGTCAGCGACCAGTTCGGTCATGCGAACCTCCGGGTCTTCGCCGTGGGAACTCCGGGTGGGAGGGTCCACCGGGCACGGTTCTCAGACGCTACGGTCGACCGGGCCCTCCGTCAATCATCGTCCCGGGGTGGCCATCAGGGGCGTCACCGGTGCGCCGACCACCTCGGCACCGTCGAACGACGCAGTCATCCGTGCGGCCGACGTGGAGAACAGCGCCCGTCTGGGCAGCCCCAGCGACCGAAGCTCGTCGGCCACCGGGTGGTCCCCGAGGGTCAGGATGGCTCCCCCGAACCGACCCGACGTCCCCGCTGACGATGTGGTCCACGTGGTGCGTCGGAGCACGCCGTCAGCGAACGAGTAGGTGGGCGGCGCCTTCGGGGGAAGGCGAAGACGACCGCCGGAGGCCATGGTCAGGGACAGGACGTGGGTCCCGCCGTCGACCAGTCGTACGGTTGTTCCGGAGCCTGTCCGGGGACCCGTCGTCGACGGCTCGTCGATGTCGATGGAAGTCACCCATTTCGGGAAGCCCCAGATGTCACGACCGGCCACGCAGGTGAACTCCTGGTCCACCGGAAGGCGATGGATGTAGACGCCGATGGCACCGGAGGCGAATTCGCGGACCCTCACCGGTGCCGACGCCGGCGCCGGGGCGTCGTGGGGGCGGACGACGAAGCTGACCGCCACCTCGTGGTACGAGTCGAGGTCGGTGTCGTCGTATCGGCACACGGCCAGGGCCATCAGCGCCCTGCCCGGGACCGGGCCGGTCACCTCGAGCCCGGTGGGGGAGACGATGCGTTGGGCGGCGGCCGCCGGGACCAGGTACTGCACCCCCCACTGCGCGGCCCGGCGTACCTCGACGGGGAGCGACACGGTGCGGCCCAACACCGACCACGAACGCGCCGGCACCTCCTCGGTGACCAGGCCTTCGACGGCCCGGCCGGGTCGAACGGGGGGTGGGGATGCCATCGAGTGCAGTAGATCACATGCGGAGATACCGTTGCCCCGTGGCCTACTGGATCCTCAAGGTGTTGTTGAGCCCGGTGTTCCATCTCCTCTGGCGGGTCAGGATCGAAGGACGCGAGCACGTTCCGACCCATGGGCCCGCGGTCCTGGCCGCCAACCATCAGTCGTTCTGCGACTCGTTCTTCCTGCCCCTGGCCGTCCGCAGGCGTGTGACCTATGTGGCCAAGGCCGAGTACTTCGACAGCTGGCGGACCGCCTGGTTCTTCCGGGCCGCCGGGCAGATCCCCATGCGGCGCGACGGAGGGGACGCGTCGCAGAGGGCGCTCGACACGGCGACCCACGTGCTCGAGTCGGGTGGGCTCCTGGGCATCTATCCCGAGGGGACCAGGGCTCCGGACTCCCGCCTTCACCGGGGGCACACCGGCGTGGCCCGGCTGTCCCTGCGATGCGATGTGCCCATCATCCCGGTGGGCATCGTCGGAACGAGGGTCGTGCAGCCACCCGGGAGCAGGTTCATGCGTCCGTTCCACCCGGTGACCATCCGGTTCGGACCTCCCGTGGCCTATCGGTGCCGGGGAGAGATGATGACCACCGGCAGATGCGGTGCTGTCCTCGGGGGTGGATCGGACGACGACTCCAGAGAGCGCGACCAGGCCGAACTGCGCGAGCTCACCGACTCGTTGATGACCGAGATCGCCAAGCTGTCCGGCCAGGAGTATGTGGACCAGTACGCCAAGCGGGCCCGGGCGGGTTGAACGCCCCAGACCGGAACGGACCGGTCTGGGCGCCGGCCGAGCCCCGCGTGCCTCCAAGGATCCGGGCGGGCCCGGGGGGGCGGACTCCACCTGTAATCCGCTGGAAACGGTCCGTACACAGTGAGGGCATAGCGTGATGGTGTGTTCAACTATCTGATCAGGGTGCACCTCCCTGACCGGCCGGGTGCACTCGGGGCGGTTGCCAGCCGGATCGGCTCGGTGGGCGGAGACGTGGTCTCCATCGACATCCTCGAACGCGTCGGCGGGGTCGTCATCGACGAGTTGGGCGTCGGTCTGGCCGGAGACCACCTGATCGATCTGTTGCGGGACGAGGTCCTCGAGGTCGACGGGGTGTCCATAGAGTCGCTGCGACCGTTGGAGGGCGCTCTCCCCGACCGCCACCTTGATCTGCTCGAGGCGGCCGCCGAGCTGATCAAACAGACCTCGCCGAAGGCGCTGCTGGAGCACCTGACCGTCCGGGTGCGGCGCAGCCTGGCGGCGACCTTCGCCGCGGTGCTCGACAAGGCGGCCACGGACGTCGTCGCCTCCGACGGCCCGACTCCGGACAACGGTGAGCTGAATGCGCTGGTTCTCCAGGCGATGGACCCGGCGGAGGACTCCGTCGAGGACCCGCTGGACGGTGCCGGCGTGGCCGTCGCCCGCATGGTCGAAGCCGACCTGCTCCTCGTCGTCGGTCGCAGCGATCCGGTACTGCGCGAGCGCGAGCGCCAGTGGATCTCGATCACCGCCGAGCTCGCCGATCACGGCTGGGGAAACCGGGTCTGACCTCCGGACGGGACCGGACCGGCGGCGGCCCGGGCCTGCTCAGCCGGTCCAGTGGCGCGACCGGTCGACGCCGCGGGCCCAGGCCCGGTGGGCCAGGTCCGCCTCGGGAGAGGGTGCGACCGGCGCGAAGTCGGCGTCCGGGGTCCACAGGGCCGCCAGTTCGTCGAGGGACCCCCAGACGCCCTCGGCCAGCCCGGCCATGGTGGCTGCGCCGATGGCCGTGGTCTCCACCGACCGGGGCCGGATGACCGGGAGGCGCGACTGGTCGGCCAGGAGCTGGAGGAGGAGGTCCATGGCCGATGCGCCACCGTCGACCCGGAGCAGCGACGGGGCCGTCGCCGTGAGACCCATGGCATCGATCACGTCGCGCACCTGGAAGCTCATGGCCTCGACGAGGGCACGGGCCAGATGCCCGCGGCCGAGGCCGCGGCTGAGCCCGACGATGGTCCCCCGTGCCCCCGGGTCCCAGTCGGGGCTTCCGAGCCCGGTGAACGCCGGCACGACCACCACTCCCTCGCTCGAGTCCACCGAACGTGCAAGCGGCTCCATCTGGGCGGAATCGTCGATGATGCCGAGCCCGTCCCGCAGCCACTGCACCGCAGCTCCCGAGACGAAGACCGACCCCTCGAGGGCATAGGCGACCGGGGAGCGGCCGGTGGCCGCGCCGCCGTCGACGCCGATGGCCACATCCCCTTCGGCTCCGAGGTCCCAGGCCAGCGTGGTGATCAGACCGACCGCCGGTTCGGGGCAGGTCGGGCCGGCATTCATCACCACGAAGCTCCCGGTTCCGAAGGTGACCTTCGTCATGCCCGGGTCGAAGCATGCCTGTCCGAAGAGCGCGGCGTGCTGGTCCCCGGCCATGGCGCTGATGGGAGTCCCGCACAGCGGGGAGTCGCCACCGAGGGCGGTCTCGGACAGGCGGCCGAATCGCCCGCACGAGGGTCGCACCTCCGGCAGCGCCTCGGCCGGGACCCCGAAGAGGGCGCACAGATCGTCCGACCAGCGCCGCACGACGATGTCGAAGAGGAGGGTGCGGGAGGCGTTGGTGGCATCGGTGGCGAACACGCCGCCGTGGCTTCCGCCGGTCAGGTTCCACAACACCCACGAATCGACGGTGGCGAGGGCCAGATCCTCCTCCTTCGAGAGGGAGCCCTCCTCGAGCAGCCACTGCATCTTGGTGGCAGAGAAGTAGGAGTCCAGCACCAGGCCGGTCCGTTCCCTGATCAGGGGGAGGTGACCCGCATCGGCCAGTGCCTCGCAGGTGGCTGCGGTCCGTCGGTCCTGCCAGACGATGGCGCGGTGGAGGGGCTCACCGGTGCGCCTGTTCCACGACACCACGGTCTCCCGCTGATTGGTGACACCGATGGCCTGGGCCACCCGGTTGTCCCCGGCGAGCCGGCCCGCCACCTCGCCCAGCGTGGTCCGCACCAACTCCCAGATCTCCACCGGGTCTTGCTCCACCCATCCGGGCCTGGGGAAGTACTGGGTGAGCTCTCGATAGGCGACATCGACGACCCGGGCCCGCTCGTCCACCACCAGCGCCCGGACCCCGGTCGTACCGGCGTCGATGGCAATGGAGACCGGCGAGCGCGAGGCCACAGCTGGACTGTAGGACGGGCCGGATGAGGACGCGGGACGGGGCGGGGTCGAGGTCGGTGGGGGCAGGTGCGATGGACCGCCGGGGCTGCTCGCGCAGAGCAATCCTTTGCAAACCTTCGCGATCAGCTCTCTGAACAGGAATTTCCCGAGTCCTGGTGACGGCTGATTTCGAAGGAATTCGTTGACAGGGATGTAACTACGCTGCTGTAATGGACCCACTATCTCGTACCTCGGGGGAGGGAGTACCACTACATATTGTGTTTAGACTGGCCCTACTGACGACTTCCGTGAGCCTGGTCGATTTCCGCCTCCGACACTTCCGGGCCCGTAGGGCGGGCCCCAGCGATCACCGCCGGGTCACGCGACAATCCAGCAAGACAACGCAGCAAGACATCCCAGAGCGACCGAGCATGACAACCCAAAGAGAGGTCCAGCCACATGGCCATCGCCCCCCAGCGCACCGGCATCGGCATCCGACGCCGCTTCACCAGTGCCGACGCGCACCCCTACGACGAGGTCGCCTGGGAACGCCGTGACGCCCGGATCACCAACTTCCGGGACGGGGCGGTGGCCTTCGAGCAACTGGACGTCGAGGTGCCCGAGGGGTGGAGCCTGAACGCCACCAACATCCTCGCCCAGAAGTACTTCCGCGGCACTCCCGACACCCCTGAGCGAGAACGGTCCCTGCGCCAGGTGACCGACCGGGTGGTCGACACGGTTGCCGCGTGGGGCGTCAAGGACGGCTACTTCGTCGACGATGAGGAAGCGGACATCTTCCGGGCCGAATTGAAGCACCTGATCGTCCACCAGATGGCTGCGTTCAACTCACCGGTGTGGTTCAACATCGGGGTGGCCGGGGTGCCCCAGCAGGGCTCGGCCTGCTTCATCCTCTCCGTGGACGACACCATGGACTCGATCCTCAACTGGTACACCGAGGAAGGAGTCATCTTCAAGGGCGGCTCGGGTGCCGGAGTCAACCTGTCACGGATCCGTTCCTCGCTCGAACTGCTGAAGGGCGGCGGTACGGCATCCGGCCCGGTGAGCTTCATGCGGGGAGCCGACTCCTCCGCCGGCACCATCAAGTCCGGCGGGAAGACCAGGAGGGCGGCCAAGATGGTGATCCTCGATACGGACCATCCCGACATCGAGGACTTCATCTGGTGCAAGGCCATCGAGGAGCGCAAGGCGCGGGTCCTGCGCGACGCCGGATTCGACATGGACCTCGACGGCAAGGACGCCATCAGCCTGCAGTACCAGAATGCCAACAACTCGGTTCGGGTGACCGACGAATTCATGGATGCGGTGATCGAAGGCCGGGACTGGGCGTTGACGTCGCGGGCTGACGGCCGACCCCTGCGGTCGGTTCCCGCACGGGACCTGTTCCGCCAGTTCGCCCAGGCGGCATGGGAGTGCGCCGACCCGGGGATGCAGTTCGATACGACCATCAACAATTGGCACACGGCGTCCAACACCGGGCGTATCAACGGCTCCAACCCGTGCTCGGAGTACATGCATCTCGACAATTCGGCCTGCAACCTCGCGAGCCTCAACCTCATGAAGTTCCTCCATCAGGACTCGTCGTTCGATATCGAGGGATTCCGGTCCGCCGTGGAGGTCATCTTCACCGCGCAGGAGATCATCGTGGGCAATGCCGACTACCCGACAGAGAAGATCACCGAGAACTCCCGACGCTTTCGGGAGCTGGGCATCGGATATGCCAATCTGGGCGCGCTGCTGATGGCGCAGGGACTGCCCTACGACTCCGATCAGGGACGCGCCTGGGCGGCGGCGATCACCGCGCTGATGACCGGGCATGCCTACGCCACCTCCGCCCGCACCGCGGCACGGATGGGTCCGTTCGCGGGCTATCACGAGAATGTGGATCCGATGCTCAACGTGTTGCGCATGCATCGCGACGCAGTGGCCGGCATCGACGAGGAGGCAGTACCGACGGACCTGCTGTGTGCCGCCCAGGAGGCGTGGGACCTGGCGGTGGAGCTCGGCGAGGAGTACGGCGTACGGAACTCGCAGGCCAGCGTGCTGGCTCCGACCGGCACCATCGGATTGCTGATGGATTGTGACACGACCGGCGTCGAGCCCGACCTCGGGCTGGTCAAGACCAAGAAGCTGGTGGGTGGCGGCACCATGTCGATCGTCAACCAGACCGTGCCCAGAGCGCTGACCCGCCTCGGGTACTCGCCGGACCAGGTCGACGAGATCATTGCCTACATCGACGAGCACAAGTCCATCGTGGGAGCTCCCTACCTCGCCCCCGAGCACCTGGCCGTGTTTGCCTGCTCGATGGGAGACAACACCATCCACTACCTCGGGCACGTTCGGATGATGGGTGCCGTCCAGCCGTTCATCTCCGGGGCGATCTCCAAGACCGTGAATCTGCCCGAGGACGTGACCGTGGAGGATGTCGAGCAGCTGCACATCGATGCGTGGCGGATGGGCATCAAGGCGGTCGCCATCTATCGCGACAACTGCAAGGTGGCCCAGCCTCTGTCGACGACCAAGAAGGCCAGTGCCACCGACGGTGTGGGCACTAACGCCGGCAACGGTGCGGACGGTGCCGGGGCCGGCGTCATGGATGGGGGCCCGGCCCGCTCCGAGGCCGAGGCCCATGCCCGTGAGCTGAGTCAGAAGATCGCCGACCTCGAAGCCGCCCTCGCCCACGAGCAGAGGCGCACCTCTGAGACACTGGTGGTCGGCGCCGTCCGGGAGCGCCTGCCCCGGCGGCGCAAGTCATCGACATTCGCCTTCAGGGTGGCTGACTGTGAGGGGTACGTGACAGTCGGCGAGTACGAGGACGGGCGTCCTGGTGAAGTGTTCATGAAGGTGTCCAAGCAGGGCTCGACCCTTGCGGGGATCATGGACGCATTCTCCATCTCGGTGAGCCTCGGGCTCCAGCATGGCGTTCCACTCGCCACCTATGTCCGCAAGTACACCAACATGCGCTTCGAACCGGCGGGCATCACCGACGACCCCGAGCTGCGTATTGCCACCAGCCTCGCCGACTACATATTCCGGCGGTTGGCGGTCGACTACCTGCCGCTGGAGGAGCGGGCCGAACTCGGCGTGCTCTCCACTGCCGAGCGGATGCAGCCGACCTTGCCCGGTGTGGAGGAGACGGCGACAGAGTCGGTCGGGCTCGTCGAGACAGGCGCCGTCGACGGCTCGGAGGCCATGGAGGCCGTCAACGCCGTCGAGGCCGTCGACCCGGTGACCGCCACGGTGGTCGATGGCAGCGCCATGCCGGAAGCCGAGCCGGTCGGACCGCCCCTCCGGGGCGACCAGGCGGCCCCGGCAGGACAGCCGCTGATCCGCGCCGAGCAACGGGATGCCCCCTACTGCTACCAGTGCGGAAACGCGATGCAACGGGCGGGATCGTGCTACGTCTGCGGCAGTTGCGGCACCACCAGTGGGTGCTCGTAGTTCGATCGGATACGCGCCAGACCGAGCCCAGCGGGTCCCCACTCGACGGTAGGGTTCGGGTGGGCGACGGCCGAGGTCCCCGGAAGACAGTGGGAGCAGTTCGAACTGTGGAAACCGGCAGGGCCGACCCGGTGGGCTCATGACTGAGCCGACCCTGCCGCCCCCGGGGTCGCCGCCGGCCGCAGAAGGCCGCGGACGCAAGGGGCGGATCCACTGGCTGTCGGACTACGTCTACGGCTCCATCTCGACACTGGTTGCGATCGCCGGTCTGACTTTCGAGACCAACCCGGGGGAGTTGACCACCGCCGGGGTGGTCATCGTGGGAGCGGTGGCCATCTGGTTGGCTCACGCGTTGTCGCGTGTGGTGATCCTGGACTCATGGCAGCACCTCCGGCTGAAGGCCGGCGATGTGATCGGTGATCTCCGGGACTCGTGGTCGATCCTGGCCGCGGCACTGCCCGCCACCGTCGTGTTCGCGCTCGCCGGCCTCCACGTGTGGTCGATCAAGGCGGCCTTCACCATCGCCGAGGTCGTCGGGGTCCTCGGCCTGGCGGTGGTCGGAGTGGGCACCATCGCCGGAACGGATCAGCCATGGTCACGCCGGATCCTCTACGTCGCCGGCCTCGTGGGGGTCGGGGTGATGATCGTGCTCTTCGAGCTGCTCATCCACCTCCTGTAGGACTCGGTCGCCCGGCGGTAGTCTGGTTCGGATCGCCGCAGACGGCCTCAGGCCGAACGACATGGAAGGAGGCGGATGGTGGATGAACGAGAGGGCACCGGGACATCAGAGGCGCCCCCCGATGCCAATGGGCCCATGCCGTTCGAGAGCACCAGGGTGGGGTTCACCGAGGTGGAACTGACCGAGTTGGCTATGGCCGCCGACCCCAACGCTCCGGTGGATAACGACGCGATTCCCGTATCCGTCTACCTCGGGCAGGCGGCAGGGCTCCTGCCCCAGTGGTACATGCCGTCCCCGATGGCACGAAGCGGAAGGCGCTGGCGTCTCGCGGTGGTCCTGGCAATCGTGGCCGCCTTCGTGGCCATCGAGGCCTTCGGCCTCTGCAGCACCTTCGGCCAGGTCGTCCCGGCTTAGCCGCCGGGCGCGGGCCGCCACGGTTGGGGCGCTATCAGTAGCTGGCGGGCAGGAGCGGTGCCACCATCGTGAAGAAGGAGAACACCACCACCAACCAGGCGAGCCCGCCGGCGGCGACGACCAGGGCGCGCCGTCCACCGTGCGTTCTGCGGGTCGCCATCCATACGACGATGGTCAGTGCGGCGACCGCCGATCCCCAAAGGATCGCGGCCGTCCAGTTCTTGGCGGGCGGGGTCGGGGGGGGAGAATGGTGCTCTGTCACACGGTGGACGTCCGCCGTCGGAGCAGCCACGACGTTCGGGTGGCTCAGGGCACTCGCCACCAGCGCCGCGTGCACCACGAGCCTCTGACTGGCGCTGTAGCGCGGGTTGCAGGTGGTCAAGGTGAGCTGAGGCGTCGAAGTCGGCGCCACGACGGCAACGTCGCTGGGGTCGACCACCTGGTTTCCGGTCATCTGGTAGAGGAATGTCCCCTGCACGGTCGTCACCAGGATGGTGTCACCGGGCACCAGGGCGTCGAGATTGTAGAACGGGGCCAGGTAGGTCGTGCGGTGGCCGGCGATCGCCGCGTTCCCGGCCTCACCTGGGAGGGGCGTGCTCGGATAGTGGCCGGGTCCCAACTGGAGCTGCGGCTCGTCAGTTCCCTCGACCACCACCATGGAGAGTGAGACCTTGGGAATGTAGATGGTTCCCACCGGGCTCCCCACTGCCGGGTCGGCAATCACCGGAGCCACCTGCAGGGGCGCGGGGGTCACGGGGTTTTGCTTCGGAGCCGACAAGTGCTTGGCGGACGCTGCCCCGGTCCGGTGCTGGTCGGTGACGAACTGCGCGCGGAGCGCAGCCTGGCTACGGGCGGTCATCAACCCTGTTCCCCACAACAGGAACGGAATGAACAACAGCACCAGGATTCCGGAGACCAGGACGACCCGTCCGACGGCCATTCGTATGGTCGTGAATGACACGCAGGGATGCTAGCTGGGGAGGCTTGGAATTCCGCGTCGCGCCGATGAGGCGTCGCGGCCGGTCGCCTTCCGGCCACTCCTTGCCTCCGGACCAATGCCGGGAGTGGCGAACTGGTCGCCGTGAGTGAGTGAGTGAGTGAGTGAGTGAGTGAGTGAGTGAGTGAGTGAGTGAGGGTCGGAGCAGCCCGGCGCTTCAGGACGGGATCGGCCCGGCCGAAGAGAGTACGTGGTTTCCGTGCTGAAGGGCGTCCACCGAGCGTCAGTGACAGATGGGGCGAGCGGCCCGGTCTCCGCCTACGACCTCATCGGTGGTGGCGGACGATGCGAATCGGATCACTCCCTCTCCTTCTACGTGGATCCGGCTCTGCTGGCCGATCTTTACGGGCCGCGGCTGATCATCACCCCTGACTACATCGGTCCGGAACGCCGGCAGCTCGGCACCCGGTCCGTCCCTGGAGATCGGATGCCCTGGGCCCGACGGCGGGAGCTCGTCGTGGTGGCCCTGGCCATGGTGGTCGCGGTCGAAGTGGCCGTCGTCGTCGCATCGGTGATCGCCTCGCACGCAGGTGCGCAGCGACCGTCGCCCCCGCCGATCGTCCAGCCAGCGCCGGCCGTCCCGACCGGCGCTGGTCACACCCCCGGAACCGGCCGCCACCGCGCAACCGCCCGCCACCGGGCAACCGCCCGCCACCGCGCAACCGTCCGCCACCGCGCAACCGCCCGCCACCGCGCAACCGCCCGCCACCGCGCGCCACCATCGAGCCGGCCACCAACCAAGCCACCAGACAGGCCCATATGGGTCTCGGTAGCACCACGGCTACCTGCCACGGATCGAGTCCCTCGGTGTCGAGCCGACGAGGTGCCCACGCCCGGGTGGCGAGCGGCCACCGTGCGAGGCGCGCCGCACGCCACCGGGACCGAGTCGGGCCGCGTCTGTCGGTAGTGGCGGCGACAACCGGCCCAGCCTGGCCGTCGCCCCCGAGCCAGTCCGACGGCTGCGGAAGAGCAGCTCCCTGCCGGGATGGCCAGGCCAGGTCCCTCGGGCGTCACCTCCGACCCCGAGACGCTTCAGATCCGGTTGGAATCTGCCGATCTCCAGGTATGGGGTCGACGCTGACGGACGGATCCTCCGGGAGCCCGACGGATCACGTCCCGGCTCCGTCGTGGGACGACCTGGTGGACAAGGTGAGCCGCGGCGCCCGACCCGTCCACGAGGAGGACATCGACCCCGACCTGCTGGCCGATCTGGGCGATCCGAACCTGGTCCTTTCGCACGGGTATGTCGGACCTGACCGGCGGGGTCCCGGCCTCCCGGCACGGCTTCGGAGAGCCACCTTCGCGCCGCGGCGGGCGGTGCTCAGGGTCGAGCTCACCGTGGTGGCCCTGGTGGCCGCCGTGACCGTGGCATCGGTGCTGCTGGTCGGTCCCACCAGCACGGGCCAGGTCCAGGCCCGGAAGCGCCCGCAGCCGGCACTCGCACCAGCAACCGCTGCAACCCCGACCACCGCACCCCCTCCGGCCACGACGACCCCCACCACCGCGCCCCCTCCGGCCACGACGACCCCGACCACCGAACCCCCTCCTGCACCACCGGCGAACGCATCGGCGGTAGGGGCCGCGCCGGCGACCACCCCTCCAGCCGCCTCCGCCGTGCCCACTCCCGCACAGTTGGGCGCCCAGGCGCTCGCCCTGGTCCGCTATCCGTGGCAGGGCATCCCCGGCTACAGCATCCAGTTCCTTCCCATCTCCGATGCGCCGTCGCCCGGCTTCTACGGCAACACCACATTCACCTGGGGCCTGGCCGGAGGGCAATCAGTGCTCTACGTGTACCCCGGTGAGACGGTGGAACGACTGGCGGGCATCACCGCGTTCGAGATCGGTCACGAAGTCGACGCCGCCGCCGTGCAGCCGCAGGGCGGTGAGGCACAGATCGAGGACATCCTGGGGATCCATCCGGCAAGCTGGTCCCCGAACTGCGACTGCGCGGAGCAGGGCTTCCTGTCCGGCTGGTATGCAGCCGCCTTTTCGAACTACTGGTCGCCCGGTGTGGGAAACTGGAGCCAGCTGGCCCCGGAGCCGTCCGGTGCGACGCTGACCGCCGTGGAGCCCTGGCTCAATCCGACCATTCACTGATGAACCACCCGTGGGACCGAGCACCGGACCGCCGGGCTTGCTCACCGGCCGGCTGACCAGCTCTGCGTGGCGGATGTGTGGCGCCCTGTGGGCACCCGTCGGTCGATGTGCGCCGGCTCGGTCGTCGCACCGGTGCGGCGAAATCGGTGAAGCGCGAACATGGCCTGGTGGTCGACGGATGCCGGATCAGGGAGTTGCCCGACGGGGGGAGGGAGTTCGTCCTCGACGAGCCCACCCTCTCGTACCTCCGTATCGATCAGCAGGTGAAGCTCCAGTTCGGCCGGACCGAGGTAGCCATCGGCAGCCCGTTCGTGCTGGCGAGCGCCGGCACGGTGCACCACCTCGACCCTCGGCAGCGGGGAACCCTCGGGCCGCTGCTGGCACTGTTCCCCGGCTCGTTGCGTTGGCTGTGGGCGTCGGCCGGAGGTGAGTTGTCCGTGGTGTTCGAGAGCAGGGCCCAGATCACCGTTGCCCCCGATCGGGTGGGCAAGGCGTGGTCGGTGGGGACCGTCAACGACGCTCCTGGCGGCACGGACTGATCCGTGGCCGGTCCGGCACCGGCCGAGACTCAGGTTGTGAGCAACTCAGGGTGCCGGGCGGCGACCATGCGGCGCATGCCGTCCTGCCAGCCGACTGTGGTGGTGCCGACCAGCTGGTGCATCCTCGTCAGGTCGATCTGCACGCTGTCGATGGTGTCACGAGTGGGGGCGAAGCGGACGGGGACGCCGGTCAGCTCGGACAGGAGACCGCACCATTCCTCGATGCTCACCGCTTGGTCACCGCCCCAGTTGACGGTGGTGGCCGGCGTGGAGGCGGCACCGATGAGGCCCGGAATCATGGCGACGATGTCGTCCTCGTGGAGCGGGTGGTAGACGCTCGGGGCATCGAGGTGGACGGGGATCTCGTTGCCGTTGATCATCATCTCGAGGTGGATGGCGGGCCACCCGCCGCGATCGCCGTAGGGAACCGACAGCCGGGCCACTGTGGTCGGGAGGCCGAACCGGTCCGCCGCCCACCTCGCCGTGGCCTCGGCGGCGATCTTGCAGATGCTGTAGGTCCGCAGAAACGGCCAGACGCCATGGTTGTCGCCCAACTCGTCCTCCTCGGCGAAGACGTGGTGGCCGAGCGGCTTGTAGACGCCGGTGGTCGAGCAGTGGACGAAGGCAGCGGCACCCTGGTGGTGCTCCATCAGCCAGGCCAGGCCCCCGCTGTTCGCCCGTAGGTCGAAGTCCCAGTCGTTGGTCTTGGAGACTGCGAAGTTGATCACGTAGTCGGCGTCGGCCGGAAGTGACCCCACGTCTCCGCTGGCCAGGTCGATCGACACGCAGCGAACCCCTGCCGCCTCGAGACGCTCTCGGGCGTGCTGATCCTTGAACCGGGCTGCGCCGACCACCTCGTTGTCCCTGGCCAGGGCCATCGCCACCGGCTCGGCCACCTGGCCGGTCGCCCCGGTGACCACGATTGACTTGCCCCGAAGTGGATCTGACGGCATGGGTGGAGATTCCTCACTGTTGGTGGTCGGGAGTCGGTGCCGGCCGATCCTAGACACCTCGGACCAGGCCCCTGGGTCCGGCCTGACAGGCCATCGGCCCTTCCCCGGACCGAACGCCAGGGCCAGATCGGAAGGGGACCGACTGACCAGGGCGTTCGAACAGGCGATGCCCCGGGCGCGCCGCACCCTCGCCCACGGAAAGTGGCGGTCGGATATGGACATCGCCACCCATGCTGAGCCATACTGTCTGTTCCGCCCGTTTCCGCCGGTAGGCCGCATTTTCCCAGGTCACCGGAGTGAGAGTCGTGCGGTTAGACCAGTTCCCAAAACAGTAGCTAGGAAGTGACGTTCCCATGAGTGCCACCTGGCGCAAGCATGCAGCCTGCCGGGGCATCGACCCAGATGTGTTCTACCCGGTCTCCGACGAGGAGGCGGGTGAGGCCAAGGCCATCTGCGACCAGTGCGCGGTGCGAGAGTCCTGCCTGGAGCACGCACTGGGCAACCGGGAGCGGGAGGGCATCTGGGGTGGGACGACCGAGCGTGAGCGGCGTCGGATCCACCGCCAGCGACGCAAGTCTGCCTGAGCGGGCCTTCGATCGGTCCGGGCCGCCCGCCGTCCCTCCCGGTCCGACGATGAACCCCGGCCAACCCGCCGGGGGGGAGCAGACCGCCGCGGTCGCTCGCCTCCGCACCGAACTCCGGTCCCATCGACCCGTGGACGGGCGCGAGTCGCTTTCGAAGGACATCATCTTGGCTGAGCTGGACCGTCTTCCCCGCCCATTCGACGGGGCAGCCGACCCTACCCACGTGACGGCGTCGGCGATCATCGTCGGGCCCCGCGGGGTGGTCCTGCACCGGCATCGCCGGCTCAATCGGTGGCTTCAGCCCGGCGGGCACCTCGAGCCGGGAGAGACCCCCGAGGACGCGGTCATCCGCGAGTGTGCCGAGGAGACCGGGCTGGCGGTGGAACATCCGGCGGGTGGAGCCGTCCGGATCCACGTCGACGTCCATCAGGCGGCGGACCAACACGTCCACCTCGACCTTCGCTACCTTGTGTCCGCTCCCGACGCCGATCCGGCGCCCGCCCCAGGAGAGAGCCAGGATGTGGCCTGGTTCACCTGGGAGGACGCCGCCGACCTCGCTGATGAGGCACTGGTGGGAGCTCTGGCGGCGACCCGTAGTCTGATCGAGGCCTCTCGGACCGTACCTTCGGCCGAGAGTGAGAGGAGAGGCCGATGGCCGAGCCGTTCGACACCCTGATCGAGGTGCAGATGCACGACACGGCCCTCGACCAGCTGAGGCGCCGGATCGAGACCCTGCCGGAACGGTCGGAGCTGCGCGAGCTGGAGGTGCGCCAGAAGGCGCTGTTGGCGGCCCTCGGGGAGGTGACGGCGCAAGTCGACGCCCTGGCCGAACGCCAGCGCATGCTGGAGGAACGGATCGCGGCGGCAGCCAAACGGCGCCACGAGATCGAGGAGCGGATGCGCTCCGGCGAGGTCTCGGCCTCCCGGGACCTCCTGGCCATGGACCAGGAGGTCCATCAACTGGAGGCCCGACAGACGCAATTCGAGGAGGACGAGATCGCGCTGCTCGAGGAGGAGGAGCCATTGGACTCCCTGTTGGCGGACCACCGGGCCACCGCAGCTGCGCTGACCGACGACGTCGCCCGGCTCAGGGCCGCTATCGCTGCGGCAGAACGTGAGATCGGCGCGTCGATCGTCACCGAGGAGGCACTCCGGGTGGAGAGCGCCTCCCGCCTCCCAGAGGAGTTGGCGGCCCGCTATGAGCGGGTGCGGGCACGGCTCGGCGGGGTGGGAGCGGCCCGGCTGGTGGGGGACCGCTGTGACGGCTGCCACCTGACGCTCCCTTCGGTCGAGGTCGAGCGAATCCGCCATCTTCCGCCCGACAGCTTCGCCACCTGTGCCCAGTGCGACCGCATCCTGGTCCACTGACCCGGTGACCGCCGGGTCGGACCTCCGATGCTGATCCTCGTGCGCCACGGCGAATCGACCGGCAACGCCGACGGCCTCCTACTCGGGCGGATGGACGCGGCCCTCACCGAACGCGGCCTGGCCCAGGCCCGGACCCTCGGCCCGTGGGTGGCGGGTGCCAGCCGGGTGATCTCCAGTCCGCTGGCCCGGGCCCGTGACACCGCCGAGGCCCTCGGTACCGGCCTTCCCGTCGAGATCGACGATCGCTGGATCGAGGTCGACTACGGCGAGTTCGACGGGCGCCCACTCGGTGCGGTCCCCGATGAGGTGTGGACCCGGTGGCGAGCGGACCCGGACTACCGGCCGCCAGGCGGTGAGAGCCTCTCCGAGGCGGGGTCCAGGGTTCGTTCGGCGTGCGAGGAACTCTTCTCCACCGACGGGGCCGGGGCTCGCGGGCCGCGGCCGGTCGTCGTGGTCAGCCATGTCTCTCCGATCAAGGCGGCCACCTGTTGGGCCCTCGGCCTCGGTGACCAGGGGGCGTGGCGCCTCTACCTGGCCACGGCCTCCGTGACCCGGATCACCTGGGGTGCCGAGGGGCCGGTGCTCAACCGGTTCAACGAGACTCCCTGGTCGAAGCCAGGCTGATCGGGGACCTCGGTCGGCTCCGAGCGCCCGGCTCAGATGAGTATGCGGAAGACGGCGAAGGCCATGAACTGCTCGGCCGACGAGGCGGAGCGAGCCGCCTCGAAGCGCAGCGCGTTCCAGCTCTGCCACCCGGTGGCCACCTCGAGGGCTTCGAGCACGACACGTGCCTCGGACCCCCGGGCCGCGATCTCGGGTCCCAGGGTGAAGGCCAACTGCGCTCGGAGCCGTGACCGGTGCCCGACCAGAACCTCGTGGAGGCCGGGAGACCGCTGTGCCCGGGCATTGGCCACCCGGAGCACCGGGCCGATCTCCTCGAACAACAGCCGTCGCTGGTGGCAGACGGCCCGTATTCGGGCTTCCGTCGGCCCCTGGGGCGGCATGTCGGCCACCAAGGACTGGTGGCGAGACAGGTGGAACCGAGCGGCGCTGAGGAACAGGATCTCGACGTCGCCGAAATGGTGGTAAACGGTGCGGAGGGACACGCCGGCCCGGGCCGCCACCAGGCGGGTGGACGGATGCGGGTTGCCGCGGTTGATTAGGTCGATGAGCGAATCGACGATCTCCCTCCGGGTGCGGACACCCCGCGCCAGACGACGGTCGATCGGCATGTCTGATGCCTCGCAGTCGTCCCCGGTGTCCGCACCGGACGCGACCATTCCACTTGTCATTGTGCCATTGCCCCTGCGCCTGCCCTGCCCTGTGGGTGACCTGCCTGGCCGAGCACTCGCCGGCCATGCCCCCATTTGCCGTTGCCGGCCAACCATATGCCGGTGTCGCCGGAAATTGTCGTCGCGGCCCCATCGGTCCTGTCCGCCCCATCGGCCCCGACCGGCCTCGTCCGCCAGACTGCCCGCTGCTTATCGCCGCCGGGTGGACGGACGTCCGGACGGCTGGGCCGGCCGGGTCAGTGAGCGAGAGGGTGTTGATCGGGAAGGTTGTCCTTGACGAACCGACCGTCCTTGAGGATGGCCAGGAGGTTGGCGCGATCCTGCAGGACCGCGATGTCTGCCAGCGGGTCACCATCGACGACCAACAGGTCGGCCAGCTTTCCGGCGGTGACGGTTCCGAGCTCGTCATCCCGGCCCATCAGCTCTGCCCCGTGCTTGGTAGCCCACCGGATCACGTCCACCGTCGAGATGCCGATCTCGTCGGTGTAGTAGGCCAGCTCCTCGGCATAGGGACCATGGGGGAAGAAGATCGCGCCGTAGTCATCGCCGATGACCAGACGCATGCCTGCCGCGTTCGCCTTGGGGAGCACGTCGGCCATGGCGTCGATGTCGGCTTGCAGGGAGTCGGTGAACCCGAGGATGGAAGGGCCCATCGACTGGAGCAGGCGGGCCGGAAACGCCATCGACGGCACCACCGGCGTTCCACCCTCCACGATGCGTTCGATGCACTCATCGTCCATGCCGTCTCCGTGGTCGATGACATCGATGTGGAGGTCGAGGGCCATCAGGATCGCCTGCCGATTGGCAATGTGGCCGCGAACCTTCACCCCTCGGAGGTGGGCCGCCTCGATGCCGGCGGCCATCTCCTCGCGGGTCATCTCCACCTGCTCCTTCGGGCCGACGGTCCCGTGCCCTCCGGTGACGAACATCTTGATGATCTCCGCCCCCTCCTTGATCTCGGCCCGCACGGACCGCCGAAACTCGTCCGGACCATCGCTCGGCCGGATCGCACCCAGTGCGCCCACATGCCAGTCGGGCGGGTAACTCCGGTCCCCGGCATGACCGGTGGTGCTCACATCACGGCTGCAGGGGACGAGTCTCGGCCCGACGATCAGGCCCTTGTCGATGGCCACCTTCATCGATGCATCGATGGCATATGGTGCGCCGGCAGAGACCGCGCTGGTGAATCCGCTGCTCACCAACAGCTCGAGGCTGTTGACCGCCCGCACCGCCTGCAGCGCCATCGGTTCCTCGAGGCCGAAGGGCGCGGGTACGGAGCCGAGGTCGTGGTAGGTGGCATGGAAGTGGCAGTTGACCATGCCGGGCATCACCGTCCGGCCCTGCAGATCGACGATCCGGTCGTCGGGGCGGGTGGACACGGGTCCGGTGCCGACTGCGGCAATCCGCCTGCCCTCGACGACGACGTGGGCCTCGGCGAGGGTGGAGCGGTCGCCGTCGATGACGGTGGCATGGGTGAGGACCAGGCGGGTCACCGGACCGGGGCCCTCGTCGGCGAAGCGGGTAGGAGACTCACGGGTGGACGACTACCTTGATGGCGCCGGTGGTCCGGTCGCCTGCCACCCGGAAGGCCTCAGGTGCGTCATCGAGCGGGAAGTGGTGGGTGAGGAGGGCCTCTGGGACATCCGGGGCGTTCCGGAGCAGACGGATGGCCTCCTCGAATTCGGAGGCGCCGTGGTGGTGGCCGTAGGTGAACGACGGCACCATGGTGACCTCTTTCATCTGGAAGGCCAGGCCGATGGCCACCGGGTCCCAGAAACTGCCCAGGATGCCGATCGTGCCGCCCGGGCGGACCTTGGCCACGGCCGAGTCCAACGAGCCCTGGGTGCCGGCGGCGTCGAGGACGAAGTCGTACTCGGCGCCGACGGACGTTCCCGCCCCGAGGCGCTCTCCCGCCTCGATCCGCCGGGATCGGTGCGCCAGCAGGTCGACGTCGGCACCGAGGTCCCGAGTCGCGGCGATGGTGCAAAGTCCGATCGGCCCGGCCCCGATCACCAGTACCCTCACCCCCGGTAGCACCCCGGCCCGGTTGATCCCGTGCAGGGCTACTGCGATCGGCTCGACCAGGCACGCGTGCTCGAGGGGCAGATCGGGAGAAAGGGCCTTCGCGCAGCGCGGATCGACCCACACTTCGTCGGCCAACCCTCCGTCGAGGGTGACCCCGTACATCGACTGGAGAGCGGACCCACACTGCTGCGGATCACCGGACGTGCAGTGATCGCAGTGGCCACAGGCCACAAAGGGGAGCACGGCCACCGGGGTTCCGTCGTCCAGCCGACCACTGAACTCGTGGCCCAGGGTGATCCGGGAGGGCCCGAACGAGGCCATATGCAGATCGGATCCGCAGATGCCCGAACTGGCCACCGACACCCGCACGCCTACTTCGGCATGATCGATGCCCTTGACCACCTGGATTCCTCCTCCCGTGCTCCTCACTCCGCGCATCCGTCTAGTCCCCAAGCACCGAACGGCGATCGGCGACGGCGAAGACGTGGGCAGCGGCACCTACGATCCGCGATACGTGCTCGGTCATGAACTCGTGCTCGTAGGGCTGGGCCTGGTGGGCATCGAATGCCTCTTCCGACTCCCAGCACTCGAAGAACCGGAATCGGCAGAGCTGCTCGAGGTCCTCGGACCACCAGTAGTCGACACAACCGGCGTCGGCTCGGCTTCGGACGGTAACGGCTTCGAGGGCGGCCACCGTCTCGTCCCGCTCCTCGGGCCGGAAGTCGAGGTAGCCGGTGAGCGCATGCATGGGAATCCCCGATCGTCGTGGCCTCCGGGCTGTCCGTGGACCGGCAGACCGCCCTGCTCGTGGCGGAATCTAACATCCGACCCCGCCGGTGTGTCCGGCGGCCGCGGGTCCGCGCCCCAAGCGCCCGGGCACCGGCTCGGTCGAGAGCGTCGGGGAGCGACCGCCTGGCGGAAAGCGGTCGCTCGACCCGACCCCATCATTGTACGGAATGAACCCCCGATCCGGATCGCGCATCTGCCGGCCACGGCGCACCCTGTGTTCAGGCCGAATCCCGCGATTCTCGGGCATAGCGGGCCGCGAGTTGCCGGGAGATTCCCCAAGCCCTGCCGATCTGTCCGATCGTCATTCCCTCTTCGAGCCCGGAAGCGGTGAGTGAGAGCCTTGACCGGTGTCGGAAGTACTCGAAGTCCTCGATTGCGTCGGTGAGCTCCCGTCGGGCCTGATCGGCCTTGACCATCTGCATCGCCTTGGCCACGCCGGTGCCCCGCTCGAGCGTCCTGGCGATTTTGCGGTAGACGCCCTCCTTCACACGGAGATCGCTCCGGAGCCTGGCGGCAGCCTCGGCCAGCTCTCGAAGATCCGCAATGGCATCGTCGCGATAGGAGGTCATCCGGGGAGCCTACGCCCGCGTCGGGGGTGTAGAAAGGGGAATTCAACGGCTGAGCCCCTACTGGAAGGTCACCGCTAGGAGCATTGGGCAAGACCGATTGCACCATCGTGGTTGTCAAGGGACTGATGCTCAGTGGCGGCGGCCGGAATGGCACGAGGGTCGCCGGCACCTTCTCCAACAGCAGCACCACGGTCAACTCGACGATGGCCCCGGCTTTGGCCGGCACCTGTCCAGGCGCCCCGGGCCCACCGCCGTCACCCACTCGACCACCCGTCACGCTCAATACCTGGGCCAAGTCGGCGACCCAGTTGCGGGCCGCGATCCACATCAATCAGTAGGTGTGGACGAGGACCCGGCGACTGCTCGGGAAGAAGCTGGTGGATCGGGGGGTTTGCCGGGGTGACAAAGTCTCGTGCCGATGGCATGCCGGAGTTGGGAGCATTCAATGGTGACAGAACTCGTGAAGCCGCTCTACACCGCAGAGGCGACCGCTGTGGGCGGACGCTCGGGACACGTCCGCAGCGGCGACGGGCTTCTCGACGTCGACCTCGAGCCACCGGTCGAGATGGGGGGCGTCGGTGGCGGGACCAACCCGGAGGAGCTGTTCGCGGCCGGGTATTCGGCGTGCTTCCAGAGTGCACTGGCCGTTGTCGCTCGACGCAGGAAGGTGAGCGTGGACGACTCGACGGTGACCGCCAAGGTCTCCATCGGGACCATCGGGGGCGGAGGATTCGGATTGGCGGTCACCATCGAGGTGCATATCCCCGGTGTCGACGAGGCCACTGCCCGAACGCTCATCGAGGGAGCCCACGAGGTCTGCCCCTACAGCAACGCCACCCGGGGGAACATCGAGGTCACCCTCTCCGAGGTGTGAGACGGCAGCGGTCGAGACGAGGGATCAGGTGGACCGGCCGTTCGCAGTCCGGCCGAAGACGCCAGCCCCAGCAGTACACCTAACGGCGCCGAGTGCCCATGAGGCCCACCGACCGGAGCAGGTCGTTGGTCAGACCGTTGGTGGTGCGGTAGACCTTTCGCCGAACGGTCCGCCTTGCATAAGAGCCGGGACCCTTGGCCGCGGCCTGCACGTTTCCAAGATCCCGTGCCGCGCGATAGAACTCTGACCTGAGTGAGCTTCGCCGGACCATTTGTTCTCCCTCGTCTTCGACCGCTGTTGGACAAGGCGATCCCGACTGAACCTACTCGCGGGCCCGACTGGATGCCGTCGACGGAGGCGGCTCGTCGATGCAGGGCTGCCCAGCCCATTTGGACCTGGTGCTCAGGTAGCGCCCCTCGCGACCCTCGCGACACCCGCTTCGAGTTCGGAGTCAGTGCCTGCTGGTCCATCGGCCGAGATGGTAGAAGCTATCCAGACGACCAAGGGTTGATGAGCTCAATTCCGACTCCGGCGAAGTCCTTTTCACTTCTCGTCGCCAGGATGCTTGGTTGGCCAGGCAGATCGCAGTGATCTGAACAGAAATGTACAGGTGCCAGGTTGGGGGGCTCCCCCGATGAACTACGTGAGTTCGGCGAGCAGCGAACGGACGCGAGCGTCGATGTCATCGATGATGGGTCGAACCGCATCCACCTGCTTGCCTGCAGGGTCCTCGAGTTCCCAGTCGAGGTAACGCTTGCCCGGATACGCGGGGCAGGTGTCCCCACAGCCCATGGTGACGATGACGTCCGAATCCCTGGCCAACTCGTCGGTGAGTGGCTTGGGGAACTCACGAGTCGGATCAAGGCCCCGCTCTTCCAGGATGGTGACAACCGACGGATTGAGCTGGTCAGCCGGCTCGGACCCTGCCGAGCGGACATCGATGCGACCCTCTGCATAGTGGTCGAGCAGCACACGAGCAGCGAGACTGCGACCGGAGTTGTGGATGCAGAGGAACAGCACCACCGGTGTGTCGCTCATCGGGCTCCTTTCAGAGTGGGTTGTGTGACCGTCGACGGGTAGTGGCCTCTTGCCCACAGGGACACGTAGACGAGACCGACCAGCACCGGTACCTCAATGAGAGGTCCGACGACACCAGCGAGTGCTTCTCCACTGGTGACGCCGAACACACCAATGGCGACGGCGATGGCGAGTTCGAAGTTGTTGCCCGCCGCCGTGAACGAAAGGGTGGCGGTCCGCTCGTAGGGTAGGCCGATGGCCCGCCCGTAGGTGAACGTCCCGAACCACATAATGGCGAAGTAGGCCAGGAGCGGAAAGGCGATCCGGGCAACATCCGCCGGGTGCGATGTGATCGTATGGCCCTGGAGGGCGAAGAGGATGACGATCGTATAGAGCAGCCCGTAGAGGGCGAAGGGGGCGATGCGGGGGATGAGCTTCGTCTCGTACCACTCGCGCCCCCGTCGCCGCTCGCCGATGGTCCGGGTGAGGTACCCCGCCACCAGGGGAATGCCGAGGAAGATGGCGACGGTCTCCGCTATCCTCCAGATCGACAGCTCGAGCCCGACCGTGTGCAGGCCGAGCCAGCCGGGCAGTACCTTCAGGTAGAAGTAGCCGAGCAGGGCGAAGGCCACGACCTGGAACAGCGAGTTGAGCGCCACGAGGACTGCGGCGGCCTCCCGGTCCCCACAGGCCAGGTCGTTCCAGATGAGGACCATGGCGATGCAACGAGCCAGGCCGACGATGATCAGCCCGGTCCGATAGGCGGGCAAGTCGGGGAGCATCAGCCACGCCAGGGTGAACATGACCAGCGGTCCGATTACCCAGTTGATGACGAGCGACGACACCAGTGTCCGTCGGTCCCGTGTCACCGTTCCTAGCTCGTCGTAGCGCACCTTGGCGAGCACCGGGTACATCATCACCAAGAGGCCGATGAAGATCGGCAGCGACGTCCCCGAAGTGACCTGCACTGCGTTGAGGTGTGTGTTGAGGCTGGGAATCGCCCGCCCGAGCACTAGGCCGAGCACCATCGCCAGGATGATCCACACCGGCAGGAACCGGTCGAGGAAGGAGAGGCGCGCCACAACCGCTTCGACGTGGTCTGCCTCCACAGCGGGCGGCACCGCGGACAGCTCGCTCATCTGCAACTTCCGTGAGTGGGGGCTTGATCGATCAGCAGCACGAGGCTGAGCCTTCTGTGGCCTCCACGGAATCCGGCCGGGAACCGCAGCAGGCCGACTCGCCAGGGGCGGCCGACCGCAGCTGGCCGGCAGGCATCTCGGTGTCGGAAAGGACCGTGTAGATCTCCCAGGGCTCACCACCGGGGCCGTCCACCCACACCTTGTCCTGGACGGCGTAGCAACACGAGGTCTCCTCCTCGAGCGCCGTCGCCAGACCTTCGCCGGCCAGACGAGCCTGGGCTACGGTCACCTCGTCGGTCGTGGGCACCTCGACGCCGAGATGGTTGAGGGTCCCCGGGGTCTGGTTGGCGTCTTCGATGAGGACGAGCTTCAGCGGTGGATCGGCAATAGCGAAGTTGGCGTAGCCGGGACGCACCTTGGCCGGCTCGGTGGCGAAGAGCTTCGAGTAGAAGGTGATCGCCTCGTCGATGTCGGCGACATTCAGTGCGAGCTGGACACGGGACATGGTCACGTCCTTTGATAGATTGACTGGTGTCGATGCTAACGCCTACATCGATAGTTGTCAATGCGAAGAGGTGCGCTGTGGCCAAGACCAAGCAAATATTCGACGTGAACGAGTCCAGCCTGTGCTGCGCCTCGGTCATCGAGACGCCACTCAGCCATCCCGACGCCGTCACGCTGGCTCACGTGCTGGCAGCGCTTGCCGACCCAGTGCGACTTCAGCTCTTCTCGATCGTTGCGGCACAGGGCGAGGTCTGTTCGTGTGACCTCGAGACGCCTCTTGGCCGGAGTCAGCCAACCATCTCGCATCACACCAAGTTGCTGGCCGAAGCAGGACTGATCGTGGGCGAGAAGCGTGGTCGGTGGGTGTGGTGGCGCATCGAGTCCACCCGCTTGTCCGATGTGCGGAGGGCGCTCGGGGGCTGAGCGCGCAAACCGGTCCGGGGATCACCGCTGAGGGAACTCTCACCTCCGCCCGTTCATCCCTGGCGTGTTGGAGTGGGGCACTCGACAGCCGCCCTGCTCCCACTTCGCTTTGCCATATCCGCGGTCTGCCGTCACCGCCTTGGGCACCTTTCCGAACCGTGCCGCCACCCGGGCGACGGCTGGCACCAGCATGGGGGCGTCAGGCGCGTTGCCCTGCTCCACCCGATGGTCGACGACGATGCCGTCGACGTTGTTCGGTCACTTGTGCCTTGTAGCCGAACTCGACCGGCTTGCCGAGCCGACCCTTGGCGATGGGCCCGGCATCGGTGTCGTGGAGGGACACGATGCGGGTCGTCCCGGCAGGGACCTTCCCGGCGAGAGGTTCGGGTCTGGGCGACGACCTGGTCCAACACTGCCGATGGTGAGCTCGAGCTCGGTGACGAGGGCTGCTGCCCGGCCCGAGGCTCCTTACCCGCACGGCGAAGGCTTCGACGGGCGTTTGTGGCCACGAACTGGGCGTCTTTGATGGCGGCCTCGGCGATGGTGGCCAGCTCGCCGGTCAGTCCGAGTACATCGTCTTTGGCGTCGCCGCTGCGCCGGCGCAGCCAGGCGGCGATCTGACGGGCACGACGGCGGACCGATCGAGTGCAGTGCCGGAACCCGGGTCCGCCGGGCCAGCCCGAGCGCGTCCAACGCGGCCACGGTCTTGGTCAGTTTGGCCACTCCCTTGGCCAGCAGTCCCGAGTCCGTCGGATAGGCGATGTTGGCGGGGACGACCGTGGTGTCGGCTCGCACCTTGTCGAGCTTCACCACGTGGACGGCCATGGCCTTGTTGAGCAGCGCCTCGTTCAGTTGGTCGACGGCCCGGTCCCCACAGCGGGTGGTGATCTTCATGAGCGTCGTGGGATGGGGCACGGAATCGGTGATTCCAATACGACAGAAGCGCCGCCAGGCGATGGAGTCACGGACCTCGGCGCACAACGTCTCGAAGCCAAGCCGATAGCGGAAGCCGATGAATATTATCCGCAGGTAGGTCTCGATCGGGATCGACGGCCGACCGATCGTTGGATCGAAGAACGGCGTGAACGGTTCGAAGAACACTGGGTCGTCGAGCAGGGGGATCCAGTCTGCTCGAACCCTGGTGGGAGGCGGCTGAACTGGGGCGGGAGGATTGCCTCCCACAGCGTCTGCTGATCGTCTACCTTGGTCCGCAACACGATGGCTCCGCTCTCCGGCAAGAGGGATGGAGCCATCGTTGCGTCATTGGGGCCTGAACGCGGGCACCCTCCGAACATGAACGCGCTGGTCAGGGTGTTCTTTCACATCTACTTTTTCAGTTCGAAGTAGCTAGTCTGCTCTTGTCTGGTCGGACCCCCAAATCGTCAGTGCAGCAACGCGTTCGGGTCGGAGCGACAACTCACGGCAACGGGAATGGTCAACCTTTGCATACGCCAGAGACAATGGCTGTGCCACCTAGATCTTTGGCAGCGAACGTTCCCACACCTGAGACAGTCACCGACGTGCCGGCTGTCGCCGTCTGGGGCGTCGAGCCACCCGATGGCGACGTTACGGTCAGCGAACCCGCGCTAGCAGTAAACGTCAGGGTTGAACTGGCGCCGGATGAGATCCCACAGACGGCCGTGGTCTGGGTGGTGACGATCGTGTCATGGATATGGGTGGCCACCGACATCGCCAGCCCAGCCGGGCACTGCCACGATCCGGCGGCATCGTCCTGAAAGCTCAGGAAATGGACCACGAGGCAGGACGCTACGGCGTCGGTCGGGGACCACGAGGATCCCGCTGCGGCCGTGCTGACCTCCTGCAACAAGGCCGGGAGGGCGAACTGCTCGGTCTCAGCGTTGGCCACCTCGTGGGCCACTAGGGCCAGGGTCGGCGATCCGGCGAACATGGTGTGCTCCGCCCCTGTCGACCACGACGTGCAGCCGGCGGCCACACCGGCGCTCGAGGTGACGCCGCACGGCGTTGCCGTGTCACCCATGCTCCAACTCCAGGTCGGACCAGGGACGATGCCGGCCGCCTCGACCTGTGCGACCAAGGTGGCCGCCGACGGCTGGGGTGCCAGGGTCTCTGCTGGAGCAGGAGGGGCGGTGACGGCGGTGACGGACGTCTGGGGAGGAGTGACAGCCGACGCGGACGCCGAGCTGGCGACCGGGGCGGTGACGGGCAGACTCACGTGACCCGCCGCGATGGCCGATGTCGTCGACGGCGATGCGTCGGCCGATGTCGTCATCCCGGTCTGACCCGCGGCCATGACCAGGGCGGCTCCCCCCACGGTTGCCACCAGAGCTGCCCAGAAGCTGCGGCGAAGCCGACCGCCGGCCCAAATGAGTATGCGCTCCTGCCCTGTTCGATTGTCAACCATGTGTTGAAGTCTAGATTCATCAACACATGGTTGTCAACACATGGTTGATCTGTTCTCAGGGAGTCTGTAGGGTGGCTAGATGACACCAGATGTCGAGACGTTGGCTGACCACTTCATCCAGATGGGACGCCAGGAGGTCATGGACGGAATGCCAGACGGGCGCGAAGCGGCCCTTGGCGAGCTCCGCTTCGCCGACTCCCTCCGTCGCTCGGCCGAGCGACGGACCCAAAAGTCAGCAGACGCCGCCCGTCAGATGGGCGCCAGCTGGCGCGAGATCGGGGAGGCGGTGGGAGGGATCACACCACAGGGGGCCGAGCACCGCTTCAGTGCAGCGGCCAAGGAACGGCGATCGAAGGCGTCAAAGGCGGAGTGGGCGTCGAAGGAGCGTCGCCGCACGCCCAGGGAGGGACCGTCCGAAGACCGATCCTACGAATCTGAGCGGGCCTGAGCGACCGTACCTCCGTCCGATGACGGCTGGGACCCGGGTCTCTCGCCCGCACAGGGGGGGACGGCCTGTCAGGCGGGAGGCAGAGCCGGTGCCGGAATCGGTGCCCCCGGAATGACGGTGGACAGCGAGGTGTAGACCACGATGTTGGAGAGGTAGCTTCCGGTTTCGTGGTCGAACACGCCTCCGCAGGTGACCAGCTGCAGGGCACTCGAGCCGTGCGATCCGTAGACGCGCTGGGCGGGGAAGCTGGTCTTCGAGTACTCGGCCACCGAGTTGACCGTGAACCGGGCGGTCACACCGTCCGCCAGTCCCACATCCACCTGGTCGCCAGCGGCCAGTGTGCGCAGTTGGAAGAACACCCCCGGTCCGAGGTAGCTGTCGACGTGTCCGAGGATGACCGAGGAGCCGATCTGTCCGGGGGTGGGGCCCAACCGGAACCACCCCGGCTGTTCCGTACCGCTAGGCACCTGCACGGTGCCGTCTTCGTTCACCCCGAGACTTCCCACCGACACCGTCAGGCCGATGGCGGGGATGGTCAGAGTCAGGGGCACAGACCGATCGGTGGCCAGAGCGTGCACCATCGGGGCTTCGGCCACCGCTGCCTGCACGGCGCCCGGGGAGGGCGACGGGGCAGTCAGCGGATGGTCACTCCCGTGAAGACCTAACCCGACCAGCGCAGTGCCGGCCACGAGCAGCACCGCCGCCACGGTCAACGCCTGTCCCCGACTTGGGAAGACCCGGCCCGCCCGACCCCACATCATGGCGAGGTCGGAACTGCACCATCCCGTTGGTTGTGGTGCCGGCGCCAGGCGGCCAAGGCCAGGACCCCCGTCGACCCGGCCAAGGCCAACGCACCTAGGCCGATCAGCCCGTCGTTCCGGGAGTGGGAGGCACCCCCGAAGCCGGTATGTGGTGAGCCCACCGGTACGATGGCCGACGTTGCACCGACTCCTGCGGCTGATCCGGTGCCGCTCGATCCCTCTCCCGATCCGACGCTCCCGGTGTTGGTGATCGACCCTGTCGATCCGACTCCCTGACCTTTCGTTCCGCCCGGAGCAGTGGTGGCCGTCGTCGCCGGGGTCGTGGTCGAGGTCGTGGTGGGCGTGGAGGCGGCCACGGTGCAGGCGGCCGGGGTGGTGATGGTGTTGGCGTCGAGAGTGACAGCGCCGTCTCGGGCAAGGACCCGCCCCTGCACGGTGGCGCCGGAGTCCAGCGTGGCCGACGTCAGCGCCATGATGGTGCCCACGAAGGTGCTGAACGAGTTGAGTGTGGCCGAACTTCCCACTTGCCAGAAGACATTGCAGGCCTGTGCCCCGTTGACCAGTTGGACCACGCTGTTGGACGCAGTGACGAGATCGGACGACGCCTGAAAGACGAAGACCGAGTTGGGGTCACCCTGGCCGTTGAGCACGAGTGGGCTGGCTGCGGTGATGTTGGCGGTCGACGCGTGACCGAAGGCATAGACGCCTGCCGTCAGGGTTTGACCACCGAGCTGGTTGTCGCCAGCGTTGAAAGTGGAGGTAGGGGGCTGACCAGCTGCGGCCACGTACGCAGTGGTCAGGTCGTTCTTGGCCGTGGTCAGCAGGGCCGGGTTGTTGACGTTGCCCGCCGGACCCGTGCCGTCGATCGAGTAGATAGACCCGGTCACCTCGGCCTGAGTCAGTCCGGCATAGTTGGTGCCGGCGGCTGGGCTCAGGCCGACGTCGCCGGTGATGGACGAGTTGGGAACGTCAGTGACCGCAGTACCCGCAAGTACCGCGAACGGGGTGGCGGTTCCGAGCTGGACGGTCTGGGCGGCTGAGGCAACTGGACCGAACGCCGCGCCGACCAGAAAGAATGCAGAAGCAGCGATACCAATCGCTGAGGCTCTGACCAGGCGACGAGAGGGCGCTTGATGAGGAAAGCCGGGAAGGGTGTGACGCCGCAAGCCAAGAGAGTGAAGCGCGGACGAGAACCGAACGGACAACATGATGAGCCCCTGAATGTACATCCGAAATTGATAACCGGCTGTCGCGGACGTTCGGAAGTACCCCCGTATTGTACCCTCCGTTGGAAGGATTACGCAACGAGTTTCCAAGAAGCGCTCTGGCTACGGTCTTACTGATCCCAAGGGAACGTTCCTCAGCGACCACGACCGAAGGCTGTTGGATATCGCCCGCCGACCAAGATGACGGACTGCTGGAGCTCGCGGCAAGTCTTGCCGTCGCCGAACAAAAGGCCTACGCATAGTCAGCGGCTGGAGGTGCCGTCCTATCCGGCCACTCGCTTAGCCTCGATCATTCGTCCGACCCCCTGCTGACATCGGTGTTGTCGCCGAGTGGGTGATCGTGATCGATCTCAAGGGCAAGACCCGACTTGGGCGTGAAGTGCCGCGGTGTTGTCATTCGGGTTCGGATGTCACGCCCTGCAGAACTGCTTCCGGTCGGGCGTCGGGACCCACGTCGTCAGGGGATGGCCGCCCGAAGTTTGACGGAGGCGTTGGCGAGGTCTTGCACCCACGGCCAGGCCTCGTCCAGGCGGAGGACGAGTCCCTGGACTTGTGCACGAGGAGTGCAGCCACGTGCAGGACCCGGTAGCGCATGGTCTTCGGCTCGGCCTTGGCCAGTGCCCATTCGAAGCAGAGCATCTGGCTCCAGGCCAACAGTGCCCCGGCGACCATGGTGGTGGCCACCCAGGCTTCGTTGGGATGAAGGCGGTCGTCGCCTCCACCGCCCGCCAGGCGGTGGCGATCGAGGCCACCGGTCCGAACAGCACGGCCTGCTCACGGAGAGACGCCAGGTCGGCAAGACAGTCCGCACCGTCGGCAATGGCAACGGCCAGGTGGGTGAGGACGATGCCCGGATCGTGGGTGTGCCAGTTGATCCCGCAGCCCGCCATGGCGCCAGACATCGCTTCGGTCAGGCCACTCCGATCAGCCAGTTCGGACAACAACGCGGTGCCAGGGTGGGACACCAGATTCTTCCAGTCGGTGGTCACCTGCATCGATCGGGTGGCGCGACTATCGAGCACCTTCAAGGAGCCCTCCTCCTGGTTTCGATTTGCTGCCTTAGCAACAGCGATTCTTCCAGGTCAGGAGGGTTTTCCGCGTAAGCGGACACCGTCGGATCAGGACCGGGACGAATGTTCGAGGTTAGGTACTGCTAGCGGTCATGCAGAGTTTCGGAAATGGGTGCGGAACGGATGGGAACCGACCTGTCAGTGCCCGGGGAGACGGTTAGTCCGTCGCCACTTCCACTGACCGCGCGAGGGGGCGATTCTCATGCCGATCAGGCGATAGAGGCAGTTTGTCTGGTTTCATGGTTCTTCAGGAAGCGATTGAGGTCCTTCAGTTCGAGCGGTTGGGCGAAGAAATAGCCCTGTCCTATATCGACACCTTCGGCCCTGAGAAGCACCCGCTGTTCATCGGTTTCGATCCCTTCGGCAACTGTCACGAGACCCAAGACCTTGCCCAGTTGGACCAGGGTGTGGACGAGGGCTACCGATTCGGGTGATGCAGCCATTTCTGATACAAAAGACTGATCGATTTTCAAGACGTCGATGGGGAACTGACGCAAGTAGGAAAGTGACGAGTAGCCCGTGCCAAAGTCGTCGATGGCGATAAGGACTCCGAGGGCGTTCAGATGCCGGAGTCGGGCCATGCTCGCTTCGACATCGTTCATCAATGTGGTCTCGGTCACTTCCAGAATAAGGCACTCGGGGTCCAGGCCGCTCAGCGAAAGCGCACTCTCGACGTCGTCAATGACACGGTCACGTTCGAGCTGCTTCGCCGACACGTTGACGGACACGACTAGGCGATGGCCTTCAAGATTCCAGGTGACAGCCTGCCGGCAGGCTTCTTGCAACACCCAGGCACCAACCGGAATGATCAGTTCGCTGGATTCGAGGGCGGAGATGAACTCCCCGGGCATCACGACGCCGCGTTCGGGATGACGCCAACGAAGCAGTGCCTCAACGCCGGTAAAATCGCCTGTGGCGAGATTGACTGTGGGCTGGAACACCAGGAAGAACTGATGGGCCTCCAGTGCGCCCCGCAGATCAAACTCCAGATGCCGGTGGGCGTCAATGGCGATCTGCATTGGGGGAACGAAACCAACCGCCCGAGCCTTTCCGGAGTTCTTGGCCTCATAGAGAGCGATGTCAGCATCATGCAGAAGGCGCTCGGGTACGCTCCGATCGCCTTCGGCGAAGCCGATGCTGGCCGTCACCGTCAGGGGAACTTCGCTCCCCGAGACATGGAAAGGATCCGACAGCACGTCAAGCATCCGATTGGCCACTGCTTCTGCGCCTGCAGCGAGCGACGCACCTTCGGTGAGTACAACGAATTCGTCACCCCCCAGTCGTCCGACCAAATCACCGTCACGAAGTGCGCCGCTCAGCCTGGATCCCACGGCAACAAGGAGTTCGTCGCCAGCGGAATGCCCCAACGTATCGTTGATGTCCTTGAAATTGTCGAGGTCGAGAAAGAGCACCGCAAGAGGAGAGTGTACGCGTCGGCCACGTGCCAGCATCTGCTGGATCCGGTCAATGATCAAGGCACGATTGGGGAGTCCGGTAAGCGAGTCGTGGAGAGCCTGATGACGTAGTTCGTCGGTGCGTTCATGCACAACAATCAAGGCCCGTGACCGACTCGTGGCCAGGACGTAGATCAGAACTCCCATCAGGAGGGAGACCAGGGTCCCGCCCAGCAGAAGCACCAATGCATTTGCATTGGTGAATACACCACTTCCGCCCACGACGGCAATGACCTGAACGTGCCATCCGTTGTGCAATTTGATTGTGGTCGATTGAGCTCCATGGGGCGCAGATCCTGCCCTGAACGTGACCTTGGATACGCCGCTCCCGTAGTGGAATGCCACTGCAGTGCCAGGATGACCCTGCAGTGAAGTGGCCAAGACGGTTCGAGGGGCAACCTGGATACCCACCCACCCAAGGAATGCATCGCGACGGGCTCGCAGGGTAGCGGGCACCGCTCCACCCCGGTAGATTGCTGTGCCTACTGCAAGGTCCGCCGTCGGTCCACTTCCGTAGGGCAGATAGGTGCTCTGGCCAGAGTCCCGTGCTTCGATGAATTTCGGACCCAAGGTGCTGTCGCAAACGTCGAGGTTCGGTGGCGAGGTGGACCTTCCATTCGGCGACTCCGTCAGGGAGGCGAAACAGTAGTACGGCCGGGACCCTGAAGGGCGTACCTGGAAAGTGCCACTACCACCTAATCCTGAAGCCTCCACCTGAGCCGCATATTGGCTCAACTGTAATGCTGGCACCATCACAACGGAGCCGATTCCGATCAATTCGGGGAATCGCTCGAACACACGATCAGAACTGGCCCATTGCTGGAACTGAAGTTCGGTCTCTCCAGGGGCGTGCGTGACGAAAGCTCCCGTGTTCACGGCCAGGTCTTGCTCTCGTTCGATCGCGAGCTTCAGCGTCGCGGCAATCTCGACCGCCGACGTCACCGATGACTGTCGTGATCTCTGCCCGTCGATCCGGGCCACCGTCAGAGCGCCGAGTACCGAACCTGTGACTCCAACTAGGACGACTAACGCCACCCAGAGGCTCCACGCGCTTCTGTACGGTTTCACTGATCCGCATCCCGACGCACCCGTGGCGGGATGGGACGGGTCCGGTCCGAGATGGGGCCGAGGCGTGCCGCTGGACACGTGGACACTTCGAGCCCAGCGTTGAGCCGAGACCGCGGGGAGCAGCGAGCAAATTTCGCTGGCGAAGCAGCAGTGAGCATGGTCCCTCCTTCGGAGGAGGCTCCCAAAACGGCTGACTCACGCTGGGCGTTCAACGCCATTCCGAACTCGGAATTGATGTCATTCAGGAAGACGGAAACGAACTACTTCGGATCAGCATCGACGCGATGGGGCAACTCCTTGAGCAATTTCCCGGGCTCTCCCTTTCCAAGGTTTGGAGCCTCCAGGAAACCCAGGGCGGTTCGCGGCCCCGAGCAGTGCGGCCTGGGCTCGGGGCCCAGGCACAAAGGTCCATGGCCAACACACTCGTGGTCTGCCGAATACCTGAGCCGACAACACTCGAAAACTCTGATCTGGTGGGCCGTGCGAGTCTCGATCTCGCCACTTTGGGATTCCAAAGTCCCGGGGCTGAGCACCGTCAGCCTGTGTCTGGCCGCTCGCCGGTGTCGACAAGGTTTTGCGCAATGTCTCGGAGCTTGATGTTCAGGTGCTGGGATGCCCGACGCAGGATGTCGAATGCCTGCGCCGAGTTGAGTCGCTCGCGCTCCATAAGGATCCCCTGGGCCTGACCGATCACCTCGCGGGTTGCCAAGGCGGCATGAAGGTTGACGGCCTTGCGGTCTTCGACTTCGTGTGAATGGGCCGACGAAAATGCCAACCCGGCTATTGCTGCCAAGAGCAGTCCCCGGCCGCGATCGATGACTCCAAAGGCCTGAGGATATCGAGCATAGAGATTAAGGGCCCCGGGAGCTCCATTGATGAGCAGCGGCACGGCCAGCAGGCTTCGGATGCCCCGAGCTAACGCCTGAGGTCCAAAGAGAGGCCATCGGTCATCATCCCCAAGATCGTCGGCGTAGAAGGCAACCCCTTCGGTCATAGCGTCGAGGCATGGACCCTCGCCGGTACTGTGCTGAAGCGAGTCGACTTCGATGACGACGGGATCGGTACAGACTGGTGTGGTGACCACTTTGCCACTGCTCAGAAAGATACCTGCGAAGTCACAGCCTTCTATCGTGGTCACGGCCAACTGCACCACCTGGACCAACGTGTCCTGCACGCTGGCAGAAGAAAAGAGCACGCTAACGGTCTCAGTGATGTTGGTTCTCAGCTCAGCCGAAGGGTCGGCCTTGTTGGTTTGGATTGCGTCCTCGGCCATGGAGTCCTCACCCCTGGTTGTTGCCGGTGTTTGCACGTCAACCGCGACCAATAGAAATCCATGCTCCAATGACAATCGAACCAAGAGCTGGTATGGTTGTCAAGCCTTCGAACGTTGAGGGATTCCCATCCCGGAGGAAGCGACGTGACGTCGACTGCTCCAATGTCGGATCCCGCGCTCGGGCGTATTGCGACTAGGTCCGCGGTGATCCGCAGATGACGACGGTCAGTGATTCTCTGAGCAACTGGTCCGTGTCCATGGAACTTGTCGGAAACGCTGCCATGCTCGCCCTGCGAGGTACGTTCGGTGTCCTCTCCGTGGCTGAACTCGACGCCCTGCTCGACGTGCTGATTGCTGACGGCTACCTCTCGGTCGTTATGGACCTAACCGGCTTGACGGACGTCGACTATATGGCTACCGCTGGCATGGAGGTAATTGTTGATGCTGAAAGGCGTCTTGCCGCCCTGGACCGCACGCTCACGGTCTGTTCGCCGTCGGTCAAGATTCTGCAGGTCCTCGAAACCGTCAGATATGCCGGGTTGAACACACAAGCTGGAACGTCATCATTTGAAGTCGGCGACAAGTTGGTGAGGTTTGCGTGAGCGGGTACCACTGTAGTCGCCCCGCCCGAGAATGCATCGGCTTAAAGCAGAGCCAACCCATGTGCGCTATATGTGATCAGACATACCATATTTTGGCGGTCTCGACCACAGGTGGGACCAGAATCCAGGGTCGAGACCCTTGACGGTCGGACCACCTGATGCACTCGACGTGCACCGCCGGAATGCCGGGCTCACCAAAGGTGAGTTGTGGTTGCGCTACTTTGCGCTTGGGGGCATGAGCACCGAATTCCAACTGGACGCCTACCTTTACGGCGCTACTCAGCCGAGTCCCCATGACCACGACGTGATTGCCCACGCACTCAATGAGCGCTTCGTCGAACGGGGCGGTAACCCCCCGGTTCCGTACCTTATGGATGCGACCGGCGTGTAATGCCGCCTTCCCGCCGATGGCGAGTCATTGTCAATAGTTGTGGATGAGATTTCTCGATCAGGCAGCGGCGGACCCGGTGGTGGTGTCGGTGTCGGTGTCGGTCGTGGGTTCGGTCTTTTCTCGTAGATTGCCGTCGACGAAGGTGGCGCCGGCTCGCACCCGCGGGACGAGCTCGTGTCCGTTGATGCGTCGCCACCGAGCCTGGGCGGCGTCGAACAGCTTGTAAGCCATGGCCAGTCCGGCCTTGCGTGAGCCGGCACCTCGGGTGACCTTGGTCCGGAGCCGCACCGTCGAGAAGGTCGACTCGATCGGGTTGGTGGTTCGCAGGTGGATCCAGTGCTCCACCGGGAAGTCGTAGAAGGCGAGCAGCACGTCCAGCTGGCCGGTGATCTTCTTGTCGCGTTCGGGAAGTCGCTGAAGGCGTCGGCGAATGACTTCACGGCCTCGAGGGCGGCGGTGCGGGATTCGGCCCCGTAGACCGCAGCCAGGGCGTTCTTGGCCTCCGGATGGAGGCGCTTGGGCAGCGCGTCAAGCGCATTCGCCGAGACGTGGGTCTTATGGAGACGTCCGCATGGCATGGGTCCGGCACCGCTGCCACTACTACGCATCGCTCCTAATTCGCTCAGGCGAGTCTCTGAAGACGATCCAAAACAGACTGGGTCACGCATCAGCAGTCGAAACCCTCGACGTTTACGGTCAGCTCTGGCCCGATTCGGATGAGCGAACCCGGGAAGCAGTCCAACGTGAACTAACCACAGAAGTTGAGGACTCTTTGAGGACTGTCGGTGCATCACGCCCGTAGGGCCCAGCTCAGCGGCTAAGTGACGGTGAGCCGGCCTGTAGGCGGGATTCTGTCCACCCTCTTGTGAGGGTTGGGTGGCCATCCATCTGAGCGGTTCACCTGGAGGTGGTGTCCGAATGGACACCGGACGGGCAGTCCGCCCTCCATTTCAACCTTGCTCCGGGTGGGGTTTACCGAGCCGACCGGGTCACCCCGGCCGCTGGTGCGCTCTTACCGCACCGTTTCACCCTTGCCTGTGTGCCGCCCGGAGACGACACCATCGGCGGTCTGTTCTCTGTGGCACTTTCCTGCAGGTCGCCCCGACTGGCCGCTAGCCAGCACCCTGCCCTCTGGAGTCCCGACCTTCCTCGACCCGTGCCCGACGGGGCATCACCCCATCAGGACGAGCCGCGACCACCCAGCCGGCTCACCGTCCCCCTCATCGTCCCACAGACTTCCCACCTGTGGGCGACCCGGAAGGCGACACCCGGCTTTCGGCCTGCCAAAGCGCCACCGGATGGGTCGGTCACAGCGTGGTTCTATCCTGGCGCCGTGCCACTTGCTTCTGGACGGGCCAGACCCGGACCGCAGGCTCCGGATGCTGATGCGCTGTCGATCAGCGACCTCTACCTGCGGATCGACCGTGCTCTGAGGGGAGCGGTCCCAGGCCAGGTCTGGGTGTCGGGGGAGGTCCGCTCGTTCAAGGTCAGCCCGCGGGGCATCTGCTACATCGATCTGGTGGACCCCGTACACGCTGAGGACCAAGCGACTCCGGTCCTGCGGGTGGTGTGCTGGTCGACCCGATGGAGTCGGGTCCGGGCCACACTCGACCGGCTGGGCATCACCCTCGACACCGGCCTGGTGGTTCGGGTGCGGGGGGAGGTCCAGCTGTACAAGCCCCGGGGCGACATCAGCTTCATCATGACGGAGCTCGACACCGACGCCCTGCTCGGGAAGGTGGCGGCGGAGCGCGCCCGTCTGATCAAGGCGCTGATCGACGAGGGCCTGTTCGATCGCAATCGACGCATTGCCGTGCCCGAGCTCCCGTTGCGGGTGGGCCTCGTTGCCAGCCCGGCCACCGAGGGCTACAGCGACTTCATCGGACAGCTCCGGGCATCGGGCATGGCGTTTGACCTTCAGTTCGTTCCCACCCAGGTGCAGGGCCGACATGCGGCGAGGCGGGTGGCCTCGGCGCTGCACCACCTGCAGTCCGGGCGGTGCGACCTTCTGGTGGTGGTTCGGGGGGGAGGCTCCAAGGCCGACCTGGCGACGTTCGACGCAGAGATGGTCGCCAGGGCCGTCGCCAACTCCGACACCCCGGTGTGGACCGGCATCGGCCACACCGGCGACCATTCGATCGCCGATGAGGTGGCCAATCGATCATTCATCACCCCGACCGAATGTGGGCAGGAGTTGGCCCGCCTGGTCGAGGACTTCTGGAGAGCCGGGATGGAGGCGGGGTTGCACGTGAGCCGAATGGCCGGAGAGCAGATGGCCAGGTCCGAGCGCTTGTTGGCCCGCCAGCGGCACCGCACGGTCACCGGCTCCCGGTCGCAACTCGATCGCCATTCCGACCGCCTCGTCCACCGGGCCCACACCATCCGCGGCGCTGTGCGGGGCCAGATCGAGATCCACGGCCGCCAGACGGCGTCCCGAGGCGCAACGCTGGCCAGGTCTGCGGTCAGGGCGATCGGCGCCGGTGAGCAGACGCTCACGTCGCGGTCCGATCGGCTGGCCGTTCTGCCGGACCGCCGTTTGATGGCCGAGGACCTCCGCCTGTCCCAATGGCGGAGGCTTCTCGGTGCCTATGACTACCAGCGCCAACTCGAGCGCGGCTACTCGGTGACCCGTGACAGCTCCGGCAACGTGGTGAGGTCCGCCTCCGGCGTCGAACCCGGCTCGGTGCTGTTCACCATGCTCTCCGACGGTGAGGTGGTCTCGCAGGTCACCAACCCGGCAACGGGACCGACGGCCGGGTCCGGGGCCGCACCACGGGACCGGCAACATGACGAAGGGATGAGTTGATGGCGACCACGGGTGGAGGAGCGACGGATGGAGGAGGAGTCGCAGCAGGCGTTGAAGACCTCAGGCAATTGAGCTACTCGAACGCGGGCGCCGAGCTCGATGCGATCATCGAAGAGTTCGAATCGGGCGTCATCGACGTCGACCGCCTGGTCGATCAGCTGGAACGCGCCACCGACATCGTCGACGAGCTCGATCGCCGCCTGCGCCGCACCCGTATGCGGGTCGAGGAGCTCGTACCCCGGCTGGAGGCGATCGGTCAGACGGAGACACCGACCACCGGAACGGACGATGACGACGAGATCGATTTCGTCGAAGCCGGCGAGGAGGAGCCAGCCGGAGAGCCGCCTGGCGTGAGCGACGAAGAGACCCCGCCCGGCCTGTTCTGAGGGATTCGCGCCGCTCAGTGGATGTTGCGCTCGCCGTCGGACCAGTAGGGCTGGCGCAGCTCACGCTTGAGCAATTTGCCCGACGGATTGCGGGGCAGCACGCCGATGAAGTCGATGGAGGTCGGGCACTTGTAGTGGGCGACACGGGTGCGAGTGGCGGCGATGATGTCCGCCGTCAGGGCCTCGTCGTCGTCGGATGCGCCGGCGGCTCTGACTACGATGGCCTTCACCGTCTCGCCCCATCTGTCATCGGGGACACCGATGACGGCGGCATCGGCCACTGCCGGGTGGGCGAGGAGCGCGTTCTCGACCTCGGCCGGGTAGATGTTCTCCCCACCGGACACGATCATGTCCTTGATCCGGTCGTGGAGGAACAGGTAGCCCTCTGCGTCGAGCCATCCGGCATCCCCGGTGCGGAACCAGCCGTCATCGGACAGGACCGACGAAGTCTCGTCCGCCTTGTTCCAGTAGCCGAGCATGTTCTGATCGGACCGCGTCCATACCTCGCCCACCCCGCCGGTCGGAAGGTCCTCGCCCGAATCGGTGTCGACGATCCTCAGCTCGACATGGTCGAAGGGACGCCCGGCGGAGCGCAGGAGTGCGGCCCGCGGCCCGTCTGGATCGTGATCGCCGGGCATGAGGGAGGTGATGGCCCCGGTCGTCTCGGTCAAACCGTAGACCTGGGCGAAGTCGCATCCCAGCGCGTTCATCGACCGGACCAGCACGTCCTCGCTGATGGGAGAGGCACCGTAGAAGACGGTGCGCAGGGAGCTGGTGTCCGCGGTGGCCAGCTCCGGCGCGGCCAGGAGGAACATCAGCACTGCCGGCACGACGAACGTCTCGGTGACCCCGTGCTCTTCGACGAGCCGGAGCACCCTGGCCGGCTCGACATCCCGGACGATGACCGAATGGCCCCCCCGGGACATGCCGCACAGGGCCCAACCGGTGCCGCCGATGTGAAAGAGGGGCATGGCCACCAGCGAGACGGTGTCGCCACCGATATGGAATACCTGATCAGCCTCGTTCAGGATGCACGAGATGTTCTTCCCCGAGATCATCACGCCCTTGGGCAGCCCCGTGGTTCCCGACGTGTAGAGCTGGGTGACCACGTCGTCAGGGGCCGGCTCGAACCCCGGGTCCGACGCCTCCGTGGTGTCGTCACTGTCACGCCACTCCGCGTACCCGTCCAGCGACACCCATTGGCGGACGCAGTCGACCTGGGGAGCGAACTCCTTCACCGCGGCGGCGTACTCCGCCCCGAAGAAGAGGACCGCGGCACCGGCGTCCTCGATGATCGAGGCCATCTCGGCGGGTGCCAGTCGCCAGTTGACGGCAACACTCACGGCCCCGAGCAGGGCACACCCGAAGAAGACCTCGAAATACTCGATGCCGTTCCGGTCGAGGAAGGCGACCCGGTCACGGGCCCCCACCCCGGCCGCGGCCAGGCCACGGCTCACCCGCTTGGCGTTGTCGTAGACCTCGCCCCAGGTGAGGGTGGTGGTGCCCTCGGTGAGCATCGGCGCGTCGGGAATGTCCGCTGCCCACCCCCGCAGCATCTTGGACGCCGTCCGGTACTCGACCGGACCGGCCTGCTCGCTCCGTTGTGTCGTCACCAAGCCACCTCTTCGACTTTTGCTCCCCTGGAACCGGCAGACACGGTCAGTCCGACGGAAGGAGCCGGGATCCACCGGTCATCGGGGACCCGAGAGACCCCGATTGGGCTGCGACTGCGGCCCGATCGTACTCCGGGGACCCTGGGATTGCGGGTGGCGGAGGCCGGGGCCTCCGCCAGTCGACGGCCCGGCGACCGGGGTGGGCACCTGCAGACATACAGTCCCCCGTAAGGTGTGTGGGTGACCGACACCGTCCCCGGATCCCCGAACCCACCCGGTGCCGACCGGCTGTACTTCCGCCAGTTGCTGGCGGGACGGGACTTCGCCGCCGATGACCCGGTCGCCCGGCAGATGGTCAACTTCGTCTACCTGGTCGGCGACCGGGAGACGGGCGAGGCGGTCATCGTCGACCCCGCCTACGCCGTCGATGAGCTCCTCGGCATGGTGGCAGCCGACGGGATGGAATGCGTCGGGGTGATGGCCACCCACTTCCACCCGGACCATGTCGGTGGAGACATGATGGGATGGGGCATCGAGGGGATCACCCGCCTCCTCGAGGTGGTCCCGGTCCCCGTGCACGTCCAGGCCGACGAGGCGCCGTGGGTGGCCCGTTCCACCGGGGTCGGTGTGGGTGAGTTGTCCGTCCACGGCGGGGGTGACGTCGTCCGGGTGGGGGCGGTGCCCATCACTCTCGTGCACACACCGGGCCACACGCCGGGGAGCCAGTGCTTCCTGGTCGATGGGCGACTGATCGCCGGCGACACGCTCTTCCTCGACGGATGCGGCCGGACGGACCTCCCCGGGGGGGACCCCGAGGCCATGTACGAGTCGTTGACCAACCGGCTGGCCCGGATCCCCGACGAGACGGTGCTCTACCCGGGCCATCTCTACTCGCCCGACCCCTCGGCCACCATGGGGCACACCCGGTCGCACAACTACGTGTTCCGGCTGCGCACGCCCGAACAGTGGATGACCATGTTCGGCGGATGACCCGGCTCGCACCCTTTCACCGGCGCTCTGGGCACCGGCCCACTGGGATCCGGAGCGCTTGGCACCGACTCACTGGACCCCGGACCGCTGGGCCCTGGACCTCCGGGCGTGTTGGTCGTCCCTCGGGAGCCGGACCTACGATGTCGCCCGGATGAGTGATCCCCAGCCAGTCGACTCCACCATCGTCGTGGTCGGAGCGTCCCTGGCCGGCTTGCGGGCGGCCGAGGAGATCCGCCACGAGGGCCATTCCGGTCCTGTGATCATAGTGGGCGACGAGATCCACGCACCCTACGACCGCCCCCCGCTGTCCAAGCAACTGCTGGCCGGTACCTGGGACGTTCCTCGGGTCCACCACCACACCCCGGACAAGCTCGACGCGCTGGGCCTCGAGTTCCGGCTGGGCCGGCGCGCCCTGTCGCTCGACACCGAGACCCGCACGGTCGTCCTGGACGACGGCCGCGAGTTGCACTACGACGGCCTGGTGGTGGCGACCGGGGCTCGGGCGCGTTCGTTGCCTGGGACCGGGGGTTTGCCCGCGGTCCGGACCCTGCGCACGCTCGACGACTGCCTGGGCATCCGATCCGACCTCGAGTCGGCCGGTGTCGGCGCCCGGGTGGTGATCATCGGCGCCGGGTTCATCGGATCCGAGGTGGCGGCCACCTGTCATGGCCTCGGCGCCAGGGTCACCGTGGTCGAGGCGCTCCCGACACCTCTGGGACGGGTGCTCGGCGATCAGATGGGCGAGGCATGCGCGCAGCTCCACCGGGCCCAGGGCGTGACCGTGTTGACCGGTGCCACGGTGGACCGGCTCTCCACCCGTCCCGGGGGCCCGACTCCGACCGCAGTGCACCTGGGCGACGGGACCGTACTCGATGCCGACCTGGTGGTGGTGGGCGTCGGCGTGGCGCCGGCGGTCGGGTGGCTGGAGGGCTCAGGGCTCACCCTCGAGGACGGGGTGGTGTGCAGCGGCACCCTCTTCGCCGGCGACCGGGTGGTCGCCGCAGGAGACGTGGCCCGCTGGAGCCATCCGGCATCCGGGGAGCAGCTGCGAGTCGAGCACTGGACCAATGCCGCCGAGGGCGGTGCCGCCGCCGCCCGCAACCTGCTCGCCGGATCCGCCGCCGCCGAGCCCTATGGCCCGGTTCCCTTCTTCTGGTCCGACCAGTACCAGACCAAGATCCAGGTCCTCGGCCTCCCGGGTCCCGACGACGAGGTGGTGGTGGTCGAGGGGTCGGTCGTAGAGCGCCAGCTGGTGGCCCTCTACCGACGCGGCGACCGGCTCCGGGCGGCGCTGGCGTTCAGCCGGCCCCGGCACCTGATGGCCTACCGGCCGCTGCTGGCGGCCGGCGCCTCCTTCGACGAGGCGCTGGCGGTGGCTCGATCGTGATCGCGACGCGGCCCGTGCTCCGCCCTCCTCGCTGAGACCGTCCTGCGCCGCGCCTTCCGGAACCGGCGGGTGAAGGCCAGGGTTGCGCCAATCTGGGCAGCCGAGGGCTCCACCCCGCCGTACGAGTAGCGCTCCACCAACAGGGTGGCTCCGATCAGGTCGTCCTGGCTCGGTGGGTCGGCCAACGCCAGGCGTTCGCCGTACGCCGAGAGGGTCTCGCCGGTACGTCGGTCCCGTCCCAGGCGGGCGCCGCCCCGGGCCAGGTCGGCGGCGACCTGCCCGGCCCAGGTGGACGGGCGCCGGATCCGCCGCCGCCGGACTTCCAGGGCCGAGCCGGCGAGCCCGAGGACGATGATGATCGGGACCCAGGGCAGGTGGGCGAGAGTGGTGCCGGCCTTGTGGGCCAGCACCGAGCCCGGTGACGGATTGGCCAACGGCACATCGGCGGTGGGGTCGAAGTTCTGCCAGCCGTAGCCCGGGAACCAGACCTGCACCCAGGCATGGGCATCCTTGGCCTCGACGTCATAGAGGTCGGTGATCGGGTTGTAGGAGCCCGGCACATAACCCACCGTCTCGCGGGCCGGGATGCCGAGTGACCGGAGCATGACGACCGTAGCCGTGGAGATCTGCTCGCAGAACCCGCGCCGGGAGCCGAAGAGGAAGGTGTCGACGGCATCGGCGCCCCGCGCCAGCGGGGGGATCTCGGTGGTGTAGGTGACGTGGGTCGACATCCACGCCTCGATGGCCGCCACCTTGTCGTAGGTGTGCAGGCTGGAGTCGCCGGGGGATCCGACGGCGGCGGTGATGTTCCGGGCCAGCCCGGCCACCCTGGCATAGCGGTGGGGGAGTTGGAGATAGCGGGCCTGTTGCGAAGGATTGAGTGCTTGGGCGGCTGGGTCGGTGGGGGGCAGTGGCAAAGTGGCGTCGCGCAATTGCCCGGCGGTCGCCGCGTTGTCCTCCGACACCACCGTGTACACCGTGCCGGCGCCCATCGAGGTGGCGGAGACGATGGTGCCGTCCCCGGTCAGGAAGAGATAGCGGGACTGGATGTACACCCGCTGGGCATTGTCGGCGTGGAACACCAGGTTCGGTCCGGACTGGGCGAGGTAGAAGGTCTGCACATCGGTGGAGCCGGTGGAGAGGGTGCCCAGCTGATCGGCGGCCAGGGGCACGGTGAACGGCGACCCGAACTGCAGTTTGGCCACGCCGCTCCCCCTGGCCGGTTCGGCCGACTGGTCCCAGCTCTGGCCGTCCCACCTGTCGTAGGTCTGGCCGACCCAGAAGCTCGGCCTGGTGGCCCGGACTCGCATCACGACCTGATTGCCCAGCGAGGCGCGGACCCCGGTGTCGAGTGACTTGGCGAATCCCAGGAAGCCGCCGATCCTGGTGCGGCCGGACGGGCTGGCGGCATGGGCGGGCAACGACGCCGAACCGTCCGTGAGGTTGTTCGAAGTGTCGACCGGCGAGGAGTTCGCCGAAGCCGACGGGAAGATGAGCGACGTCGAGACCTTCGGAGCCGGCAGCACCGCCACCAGGAGCGCCGCAACCACGACCACGGCCGCCCCGGCCACGCCCAGGCTGGTCCATGGAACGCCGCGGGCTCCGGCCATGGACTGCCACATTGCCACCAGGCCCCACAGCCCGGCCCCGACCCAGGCCACCACGTACACGCCCAGGGCCAGGTCGACCGACTGGGCGGCCGCCACCGCCATCAGGGCTGCGGAGCCGGCCAGGGAGTAGGCGACGTCCCGCCGGGCGGGCACGTCGAAGGCGTGCGTACTGAGGACCCAGGCGAAGAGGGTGGCCAGCGGCCCCTCCACCGTGGAGATGTCGCCGGGGGTGGCGTTGTGGCTGGCGGTCACGATGAACCACACGAAGCCCCCGATGGCGCAGACTGCCAGGATGGGCTTGATCAGCGGCCACGGCTGCCGGCGCCGCCAGTAGGAGAGGACATTGCCGATCACGGTCGCACCCATGGCGAACAGGGCCATCGGAGCGCCGAGCTCCCCCTGGCTCCAGCAGGCCCCGGTGGCGATGACCACCGTGGCGGCCGAAGCCACCCGGAATTGGATCGAGTCCTCGGGCGGCCCCGGTCGGTTGGCCTGGACCACCCGCTGCCAGAGGGTCACGGCGTACTCCGCCGAGCGCCGGCAGGGCCGGCCCGGTGGCCCGGATCGGGCCGGGTCGGGGGTGTGACCGCCCGGGCAAGGCGCCGGCCAAGGTCGATCCGGTCGCGAACCGGTCGCACGGTGCGGCCCCCGGACTCCACGGTGGCGAGGACCACCGGCTGGCCACGGACCAGACAGCGGCTGACCGCAGCCATGACCCGCTCGGTCTCCTCCTCCGCCCGCTGGGGATCCGGGGGCAGGACCACGTCCACCACGACCGGGTCGTCGGTCCGGCGCACCCGCTCCCGGACCATCAGGGAGCCGACGTGCGCGGTGGCAGGCCAATGGACCGATCGCCGGGTGTCTCCGGGTTGGTAGGGGCGGATGCCCCGGGGCTCGCCGGCCCCGGTCAGGACCCGGAGCTGTGCGTCACCGGCTGCATCGTCGGCCAGGGAGTCCACGGGGCCGGGTTCGCCGAGCCGCGGTGCCACGTGGAGTGGGCGCGGCAGGGGGACCGTCACCTCCCGCGCCCACCACAGCAGGCCGAACGGCGCACAGGTAGCCAGCTCGACGGCGACCTGCTCGACGACGCCCCGTCGGTCGGGCGCGATGGTCACCTCGACGGGGCGGGATCCACGGAGTGCGCCCACCGCGCGGGCTGCGGGGCCCACCGGAAAGCGCGGGGTGATCCGGATCGGCCCCCGGGCGACCATGTCGAGCCGCACCGTCCGACCCGCCTCGGTATCGGACGGGGAGGCGGTGCAGGTGACCGTGGCCCGCCGGGCGGGGAACAGGGGGGCCACCATGCCGGTGATCAGCACCGCGCCCAACAGCGCCCCGACGGCCTGGACCCACCCCGACCCGCTCGAATGGGCGACGCCGGCCCAGGCCACCATGGCCACCAGGCTGCCGACGACCGGGGCGAACCATGCCAATGGATGGACCCGTCTGCGGAGCCGGTGCCCGCCGGGCAGAGGCGCGTCGCCGCGGGAGTGCGCCGGGGAGAGGCCCCACGACAAGGCCGCCCCGGCCACCAGCGCGACCAAGCCGAAGGCCACTCCGGCCACCGTCGCGCCCCGGCCGAACAGGGCCCGTGCCACCACGAGGCCGCACACGCCGGCGACCAGCCCGCCGATGGCTGCATTGACCGTGCGCCATCCGGAGGGTCGGCGGCGGGGCCCGGCGGGGATCACGTCGTGGGAGCGGGCATCTCGGTGACGATCCGACCGACCAGGTCCGGGCCGTCACCGCCGCTTCCCTCGCCGATCAACCGGTGGGAGAGGCAGGCCACGGCCACGGCCTGGATGTCCTGGGGCGTGACGTAGGCGCGCCCGGTCAGGACGGCATAGGCCTGGGCGCTGCGGATGAGCGAGATGGCCGCCCGGGGACTGGCTCCCAGGCGCACGGTCCCGGCTGCCCGGGTGGCTCTGACCAGCGCCACCGCGTACTCGGCCACGGTGGTGACGACGTGAACGGATGCCGTCGTGTTGATCACCCGTTCCCACTGGAGGGGGTCGGACACCGGGACCAGCGTGTCGAGGGCGTAGCGGCCACCGTTGTGGAGCACCAGCCGGGTTTCGACCTCGGCATCCGGATAGCCGATGGAGGTGGACAGCCCGAAGCGGTCGAGTTGGCTCTCGACCAGGGGATAGGTGCCCAGTTGCCCGACGGGATTCTGGGTGCCGATCACCAGATGGGGCCGGGGGAGGGGCCACGACTCGCCGTCCACCGACACCTGCTGCTCCTCCATCGCCTCGAGGAGGGCCGACTGGGTTCGAGGCGGCGTCCGGTTGAGCTCGTCGAGCAGGACGACATGCCCGAACACCGGGCCCCGCCGGAACTCCCACGTGCCGGAATCCGGCGAGAAGACCGTGACGCCGGTGACGTCGGAGGGCAGAAGGTCGGGATGCCCCTGGACCCGGGAGAGCTGGACTCCGAGTGCGCTGGCCAGCGCCCTGGCCAGGACGGTCTTGCCCACCCCGGGAACGTCTTCGATGAGCAGATGGTTGCCCGACATCGCCGCCACCACGGCGATGGTGACCGCCCTCGGAGTCCCGAGGAGCACGGCCGAGAGGGCACCGTGCAGGTTCCGGGACACGGCGACGGCCTCGTCGAGGGCCCGCTGGAACTGGTCCACGGCCATCGGCGATCCGGCCTCCGCTGTTCCGATGCCGATGTCGGTACTCATGGGTTCCCCTGCCTCCACGGCATTCGCGGCCCGATCGACGTCACCGCCGAGCGTGGTGATCCTCCCACCCTAGGCGTTGCCAGGGTGTCCAGACAATGCCCACGGGTGTCCGCAGGTCTGCCCGTCAGCGGATGATTCCCCTGGTCACCGGGACGTGACCGTCTCCGTGGGTGACGGAGCGCACGGTGCTTCGAGCAGGGTCGAGGGAGCACGGCTCAGAAGTCGAGGGCGGACAATTCGGGGATGGTGGCCTCGGCCCTGGCCCGGGCCCCGAGCCAACGGGCCCGCTGTCCCTCCCGCTCGGCGTCGGGCCTCGCCGGGTGCACCACTTCCCTCGGTGCCCACGTGGCAGCCACGTCGTCCTCGTCCGACCAGGTGCCGACGGCCATCCCCGCCAGATAGGCGGCGCCGAGCGTCGTAGCTTCGAGCACCGGGGCTATCTCGATCGGTCGACCGCAGGCCTCGGCCAACGCCCGGGTGAAGACCGGATTGGCCGACATTCCGCCGTCGACCCGCAGCGCGCCGATGGACAGGCCCGAGTCCGCCTCGGCGGCTTCGAGGAGATCGGCGCCCCGATGGGCCACCCCCTCCAGCACCGCCCGCACCAACTCGGGCCGGCCACTGCCGCGGGTGAGCCCGAGGAAGGTACCCCGGGCCCCGAAATCCCATACCGGAGTGCCGAGGCCCAGGAGCGCCGGTACGAACCACACGTCGCCCGTGTCGTCACAGAGCGAGGCCACATCGGCCGATTGGGATGCGGTCTCGATGATGGCCAGGTCGTCCCGGAGCCACTCCACACAGGTGCCGGCCGACAGCATGATCGCTTCGATCCCCCAGGTGACCAGGGACCGTCGGCGCCAGGCGATGATCGGAATGGTCCCCTCCGGCCCTCTGGCCGCCTGGGACGGGCGCTGCGCGCCGACGCACTGGTCGAGCATTCCCCCCGTGCCGAAGGTGGCCTTGGCCAGGCCCGGCCGGGTGCACCCCTGACCGATCAGTGAGGCCTGCTGATCACCGGCCATGCCGGCGATCACCGGTTGCCCGGCGAGGATCTGTGCGGTGCCCATGGCACCGGTGGAGTCGACGATGGCCGGGAGCACGGCTTCGGGGATGCGCAGGGCGGCCAGTACCTCCGGGCTCCATCCCGAGCCGTCACCGTGGATGAGGCCGGTGACGCCGGCATTGGATGCATCGGTGATGTGGAGCTGGCCCGCCGAGAGGGTCCACGCCACCCAGGTGTCCACCGTCCCGAAGGCGAGCTCGCCGCGCTCGGACCGCGATCGTTCCGGGTCGGCCACGTCGAGAATGGCAGCCAGCTTGGTGGCCGAGGCGTTCGGCGCCACCCGGATCCCCTTGCCCTGGAGCTCGAGGCAGGTGCCGACCGTGCGGAGGTCCTGCCACCCGAGGCCGGGCCCCACCGGGACGCCGGTGGACCGGTCCCACACGAGAGTCGATGCCCGCTGATTGGCGATGCCCACCGCCGCCACCGGACCGCCGTCGGCCAGGCTTTTCGAGGCCACCTCGACGACGGCTTCGGCCATGGCCGCCCCATCGAACTCCACCAGGCCGGCGAAGGGGGTTTCGGGCAGGACCGGAACGTGGTGGATGTGGTCGACGGCCCCGTCGGGCCGCACCACCGCCCCCCGCACGCCGGACGTTCCCACGTCCACCACCAGAATGCTCACGGCCAGGGCACCGCGCCGTAGGGACCGGCCAGGCCGAGCTTGCCCGGGTTGAGGATGCCGTTGGGATCCAGCGCCCCCTTGACCGCAGTGAGCACGCCGAAGCCGGTCCCGAGTGCGCCGGCGAGGAAGCGCGACCGGTTGATGCCGATACCGTGGTGGTGGCTGATGGCCCCTCCGGCGGCCATGGTCGCCCGGGTGACCTCGTCCCAGGCCCGCCGGTAGTAGCGGTCGACCCAGTCCCGGTGGCCCGCGGCCGCCGCCGAACCGTCCCGTCCCGCGGGGCTGTCCGTCGAACCTTCCTCCACCGGCGGGCGACCGGCGAACGTGAAGTACAGGCAGGCCCCGTCGGTGTAGGCGTGGGACTGGTGCGACGAGGCGACCAGGGTGCCCTCCACGCCGGTCAGGGCATCGAGCACCGAGCGGTAGAGGCCGGGCAGGACACTCCAGCGCGCCGACACCTCGACCGTGTCGACCACGATTCCGGACCGCCACAGGGGGGCGAGGGCGGAGACGTCGTTTCGGTGTCCCAGCCAACGCTCGACCAACCCGGCGTCGAGCGGGTCGGCGGAGCCACACTCCTGGTCGACCACAGCCATCGTGGCCTCGACCAGGCCAGGGTCGGCCTCATCGAGGACGATCAGTGCATTGGTCTCGGAATGGTCGAAGGAACGGCCCGACTCGGTCTCGTCGTAGAGGCGCAGCACCGCCGGGGTGGCCCCCCGCCGCAGGATCCGGCGGCACGCATCGAGGCCTTCGGCGAACGATCGGAACCCGAAGGCGCGGCGATCCTCGGCCCCGGGCACCGGGTGCACCCGGAACCGGCCCTCGGTGATCACCCCGAGGGTGCCCTCACTGCCCACGAACAGCTGGGTGAGATCGGGGCCGGTCGCCGACCGTGGCCCGTGACCGCCGGTCCGGACCA
>Ga0307374_10001037_pt1 | contig 52310 bp, 49 predicted proteins | sample OX3MG_FD_202532 | JGI IMG/M metagenome (GOLD analysis project Ga0307374, IMG submission 202532) | Soil microbial communities from Risofladan, Vaasa, Finland - OX-3 | ecosystem: Environmental > Terrestrial > Soil > Coastal area > Acid sulfate soil | place: Finland: Risofladan, Vaasa | collected...
CCGGACTTTAACCGGCCGGCGGGAATGGTCGGAGTGAGAGGATTCGAACCTCCGGCCCCTAGCTCCCGAAGCTAGTGCTCTACCAGGCTGAGCTACACTCCGGCGCGGCGCGGTATAGCAGGCTTGGACCCTGATACCATAGTCTTTTTCGCCCGCAAACCCGGCTTCTAATAACCGCGCTCGAGGCAGAAATCGATCGCTTCGTCGAGCGCGCGGCGTTCGGGCGAATCATGGAAGATGCCGAGGGCGCCGCGAGCCGTTTCGGCATAGAGCCGCGCGCGTTCGAGCGTGGCGGCGAGCGTGCCGTGCCGCTGCATCAGCGTGATCGCGTGCTTGAGGTCGTCGTCGCGCTGATCGCCGGCTTCGAGCGTGCGGCGCCAGAAGCCACGTTCCTCGTCGTCGGCGGCCTTGAGCGCGAGCACCACCGGCAGCGTGATCTTGCCGTCGCGGAAATCGTCGCCGACCGTCTTGCCGAGCTCCGCCTGCCGAGCCGAATAGTCGAGCATGTCGTCGACGAGCTGGAAGGCGATGCCAAGATTGCGGCCATAGGCCTCGAGCGCCTTCTCCTCGGTCTCCTTGCGCTCGCCGAGCACGGCGCCGATCCGGGCTGCCGCAGCAAAAAGCGCGGCGGTCTTGGCGTTGATGACTTCCAGATATTGCGCTTCGGTCGTGTCGGTGTCGTTGCTAGTGACCAGCTGGAGCACTTCGCCCTCGGCGATTATCGCCGACGCGCGCGACAAGATGTCGAGCACCTTGAGCGAGCCGTCCTCGACCATGAGCTGGAAGGCGCGGCTGAATAAAAAGTCGCCGACCAGCACCGATGGCTTGTTGCCCCAGACCGCATTGGCGGTGGCGAGGCCGCGCCGCAATCCGCTGGCGTCGACCACGTCATCGTGCAGTAGCGTCGCGGTGTGGATGAATTCGACGGCGGCGGCGAGCGCGACGTGACGGTCGCCGCGATAGCCGCAGAGGCGCGAGCACGCAAGCGTCAGCATCGGCCGGAGCCGCTTGCCGCCGGCGGCGATGATGTGACCGGCAAGCTGCGGAATGAGCGTCACTGGGCTCTGCATCCGCGCCAGGATCAGCGTGTTGGCCTGCGCCAGGTCCGCGGCGACGAGTGCGGTCAGCCGGTCGAGCGACGCCCGGTTTTTGGCGCTCTGATCCGCATTGGCAGGCAATGCCAAATCGTCTCTCCCCTGGCCGGTTGACCGCGCGCGCCGGCACGGCGAGCATAGAGCGCTTGACCCTCGGGTCAAGCGCCCCCGGCCGCACGGCCGGCATGGCGGTCAGTCTATCCGGTTCGGGGTCGATGAAGGAACTGCTGCGCAGCAACGATCCGGTGCGGTTGTCGTGGGCCGAGGCGCTGCTGGCCGCCGAGGGTATCGAAAGCGTGATCGCCGACCGCCATACCAGCATCGTCGAGGGTTCGATCGGCGCCATTCCGCGGCGGATCCTGGTCGCCGACGGCGACCTAGCGCGCGCCCGCAGGCTGCTGGCGGACGCGGAAGGATTGCCATGACCGCGCCGATCACAGCGCCGCTGCCGGTCACCGACGACGCGCTGCTCGGCGGCCGCCTGAAGCTTCTCCAGCCGGCGGCAGGCTACCGCGTCGCCATCGATCCCGTCCTGCTCGCGGCCGCGGTGCCGGCGACGGCAATGGATACCGTGCTTGATCTCGGTTGCGGCGTCGGCGCTGCGGCATTGTGTCTCGCGGCGCGCGCGCCCGGATGCCGGATCACCGGGATCGAAGCGCAGCGCGATCTGGTGCGGCTGGCGGGCGAGAACGCCGCACGTAACGGCGTGGCCGACCGCGTCGCGATCATGGCCGGCGACATCCGCAATCCGCCGCCGCGGCTCGAACCTGGCAGCTTCGCGCACGTCATGGCCAACCCACCTTATATGGAGGCGGACGCGGCGAGCCCATCGCCGATCGCGGGCAAGGCCGCGGCCACCGTTGAAGCCGGCGCCGATCTCGCGACGTGGGTGCGCTTCGCGCTCGTCATGGCGCGGCCGCGCGGCAGCGTCACGTTCATCCATCGCGCCGACCGGCTCGAGCACCTGCTCGCGCAGTTCGCCGGCCGTGCCGGTGGTATCGTCGTGCTGCCGCTCTGGTCGGGTACCGGCAAGGCGGCAAAGCGCGTCATCGTCCAGGTGCGCAAGGACATTGCCACGCCGACGCGGCTGTTGCCCGGATTGGTTCTGCACGAAGCCGACGGACGCTTCACCGCGCAGGCCGACGCGGTGTTGCGCGAAGGCGGGGCGATCGAACTCGGCTGATTGTCATTGCGAGCCGCGGAGCGGCGAAGCAATCCAGGCGAAGAGACCGCATGAAACAGCCGACCGTTTATATCGTGGCGAATAAGCGCAATGGAACGCTCTATACGGGCGTGACGTCGGACTTGCCGCAACGGGCGTACCAGCCCCTAATTGGCGTAATTGGGGTCAGAGTAGATTTAACTGCCGCTTATCGGCGCGCTCCTGCGGCGGTCGTCCTTTCGGCAGCGGCGTGACCCGCCGTCGCATCGCCTCGGCGATCTGTCGCTTGAAGCGCTCGCTGCCGAGCGCCCAGCCGCCGTTGGTCGCAGCGCGCAAATCGTCGACGAACGCGGCGTCGAGCGGCCGGCGGAGCAGCGCCCGATAGGCCTGTTGCCGCTCCGCCGCCGTACCGCCCAGCGCCCGATAGAGCGCGTGCGTGCACACCAGCGAATCATCCGCGCCGTGCGCGTGGGCCCGCCAGCTCGACCACGGATAGTCGCGCGGATATTTGACCATGCCCGCACGCACGGGGTTGAGCTCGATGTAGCGGCAGCACGCCAGGAAATAGACGTCGCTGTCGATCGGCGCCGCGCGATAGCGCCCTTCCCACAGCGTGCCGGTCCGCCGGTAAGCGGCGTTGACATGGCGCACGTAGCGCCGGCCGAGCGATTGCATCATGCGCGGCAGGCTGTCGGCGTGCGTCGGCGTCGCCAGCAGATGCACATGATTGGTCATCAGCACATAGGCGTAGATGGCGCAGCCGTATTCGCCGGCCGCCTCGGCGAGCCAATCGCGATAGCGCGCATAATCGTCGTCGCAGAAGAAGATCGCCTCGCGGTTGTTGCCGCGCTGGATCACGTGCAGCGGCTGGTCGGGCAGGAAATAGCGACCGAGCCGGGCCATTTGAGTTCTCGCGAAAGTCGACGGGGAGTCAGCACGGGAAGGTTAAAGGTCGTTCGCGAATAAATCTACTCTGACCCCGATTCTTTCTGTTTTGCTGCCGCTTCTGATACCGCAGTGAGTCCTTACTTCTAGCACTTCCGCAATTGCGCTCATCTTTCTGCCCCCGAATTTTTCTAATCAGTGTTCGATGAAGGGTCTGATGATTTACGCGCGCGAATACGTGCACGGGCGTCATTAAAAATGAGAAATGCCGCAAAAAGAATCATCGCGGAGGAAAAAATGAGCCACTCCCAATTTTGAACATTCTTGGGTAGAAAATGCGAAAGCGTGACTATCATCATCCCTAGCCCCGCGCCCGCGCCGCCAAGTACTTGATACCGTCGTTTATTCATCGAAGTGACTCCGCACTATGGCCGGCAGGGACGACGGCGAAGACTTCGTGCGGTCGCTGCGAAAGTTGTACTTTCGTCGTACTTCGACGCATGCTCTAAGCTGAGTAAGAAATTTCCACATTGCACTACCTCTCCCTCAACGCATCCTGCTTGTATCGAAGCAGCGGTGACAGCACGTATTGGATCACCCGCCGCTTGCCCGTCTTGATTTCGGCCGTCACGGCCATGCCAGGCTCGAGGTTCACCATCTTGCCGTCGATATCCATCTGCGTGCGGTCGAGCGCGAGGCGCGCGGCGTAGACGAGCTCCTGGCCGCGAGGCTCGCTGCTCTCGTCGGTCGAGCCGGGTGATTTGGCGCTCGAACCATTACTGTCGGCAGGCTTGTTGCGGGCGATGGCGTCGCGCGAAACGCTCTCCACCGTGCCGTGCAGCAGGCCGTATTTGGTGAAGTTGAAGGTGTCGACTTTGATCTCGGCCTTCTCGCCGGCATGGACGAAGCCGATGTCCTTGTTCGGGACCATCGCCTCGACCGCGAGTCGACTGTCCGCCGGCACGAGCACCAAAAGCTGCTGCGCAGGCGTGACCACCCCGCCGATCGTGTGGACGGCGAGTTGCTGGACCGTGCCATTGACAGGCGCCGTCAGCGTATCGAGGTTGCGGTGCTCCTGGGCCTTGACCAGCTCGTCGTGCAGGCTCGCGGCCTTGGTCTCGGCATCGGTGAGGTCGCTCAGGTTGGTGCGCTGGAACTCGGCCGCGGTCTGGCGCCGCTGTTCGAGCAGCGACGCGAGCTTTTCGTCGGCGGCGACGAATTTCGCTTTTTGCACCTGAAGCTCGTTCTCGTCCTCGACGAACTGCTGCTTCGTCTGCAGGTATTGGATTTGCGGGAGGGGAAATTCCACTCTGACCCCATTTAATTCCTTGGATTGGTGCTTCACGAGGCGGATGGCCGCTTCACCGCGGCGGCCGATGCCGTGCTGCGCGATGCGAAGGCGATCAAACTCAGTTGAAAGGTTGAGCTACTCCGCCGGCACCTTGATTGGCTGCGGCCGCTCGGGCGCCGCTGCCATCTCTTTGATCGGCTCGGTGCCGCCCCAGGGATGTTCCGAGACGTCGAACACGACGCCGTCCGGTCCGCGGAACTTAGTCTCGAAGAATACGTCCTTGAGGCTCTCGGGCCGGCGCATGAAGCATTCGGCGCCGAGCGTCTCTAGCTTCTTGATCCAATCCTCGAGATTGTCGGCGACCTGGATGCCGAAATGGTGCAGGCCGACGTAGTCGAGGCCGCGGCCGAGCTGGTCGTAATTCTTGAACTTGAGGATCGCCATGTTGAGCGTGCCGTCGCTCAGATAGACGCCGTGCGCCACCTGCTTCGGGTCGTCGCTCGGCTTGGTGCGCGCGACCTCGCGGAAGCCGAAGGCCTGCTTGTAGAACGCGGCCGTCTTCTCCGGATCGTTGGTGGCGAGCGCGATGTGGCGGATCTGCGGCATGGTTCCTCCGTGGCTTCCCGTTTTTTGCGATTATAGCCCGCCGTGGCGCTGGACGAAATCGGCGATCTGGGCGAGCGCTGCGAGCGAATTGGGCGACGTCGGCGCCTTGGTGATGAACATGTGCGGCTCGCCGGCGAATTTGTGCAGTTCGGCCTCGCCGCCGGCCTTGCGGTAAGTCTCGGCGAAGCGGTCGGCGATGGTGTGGTCGAGATTGTCGTCCGCCGTGCCCTGGATGAGCAACGCGGGCGGCAGGTTGCGCGCGCCGGATTCGACGATCCGCTGCGGATTGCCGTCGTCCATCACCGCTTCGTCGCCGAAGAATGCAGTGTGCGCGTCGAGAAAGCGCTGGATCTTTTTCGCCTGCGCCATGCGGTAGCGCGCCGTCGGATCGAGCACGCCCCAGCACGAGACCAGGAACGCCGTCCGCGCGTCGAACACGCCGCCGCCGGGCAGCGCGGCGTAGCGCGGATCGTCCGGCTTGAGCGCGGCGCAGAAGAGGATTTGCGCGCCGCTCGATGTGCCGAGCGCGCCGACCCGACCGGGCTCGCTGCCGAAGCGTGCGGCATTCGCCTTGAGCCAGCGCAGGCCGAGATGCACGTCGGCGACCGCCGCCGGATAGGGCTGCGCCGGCGGCATGCGGAAATCGAGCGCCGCCACCACGATGCCGGCGCGCGCGAGCGGCTCGTCGAGCGCGGCGTTGTTGAGCCGGTCGCCATTGACCCACGCGCCGCCGTGGACGTCGACCAGGGCCGGGAAGGGACCGGGTCCGCGCGGTCGATAGACCCGTGCTAGCAGCGCTTGGTCGCCGGTGCGCTGGTATTCGACGTCCTCGACGGTGATCTCGTAACTAGGTGCAGCGGCTTGATCGGGCATGGCGGCAGTATCGCGCAGAGCGCGACTCGGGCCAAGCGCCGGCGACGTCTCAGTTTGGCCGTCCTTCGAGACGCCTCGCGCCCTCGATGCTTCGAGACGCGATGCTCCTCAGCATGAGGGCGCGAGGCGTCTCGAAGGACGAGGCCAAACTTAGATTGCCCGACGGTGCCGCACCCGGCGACGGTTGACCCCTCATGGCCGCTCCCCTACACCATCGCCATGCCTGATTTCAGCTTTGGCAAGCTCATCGTCCTCGGCGTCATTATCGCCGTCGTCTGGTACGGCTGGAAATACGTCCAGCGGGTCGAAGCGGTGCGGCGTGCGCTCAAGGCGGAAATCGAACGCCGGCGCGCGGGTGCGCCGTCCGCGCAGAATCGCCCGACCGAGAACCTGGTGAAATGCTCGGTCTGCGGCACCTATGTGCCGTCGCGCGGCGCGCGCGCTTGCAGCCGCGCCGATTGTCCGTGGCCGCGCTGAGGCGACGATGGCGGCGCGCGCGAGCAAGACTCCGAGTTTCCAGGCGCTCATCCTGCGGCTACAGGACTACTGGGCAAAGCACGGCTGCATCATCCTCCAGCCCTACGACGTCGAGATGGGCGCCGGCACCTTCCATCCGGCGACGACGCTGCGCGCACTCGGTCCCAAACCGTGGAGCGCGGCCTACGTGCAGCCATCGCGGCGCCCGAGCGATGGCCGCTACGGCGAAAACCCGAACCGCCTGCAGCACTATTACCAATATCAGGTGATCCTGAAGCCGGCGCCGCAGGACAGCCAGGTGCTCTATCTCGAGAGTCTCGCCGCGCTCGGCATCGATGCCCGGCGCCACGACATCCGCTTCGTCGAGGACGATTGGGAAAGTCCGACGCTCGGCGCCTGGGGCCTCGGCTGGGAGGTCTGGCTCGACGGCATGGAGGTGACCCAGTTCACCTATTTCCAGCAGGTCGGCGGCATCGAATGCGATCCGGTCTCGACCGAGATCACCTACGGCCTCGAACGCCTCGCCATGTACGTGCAGGGCGTGGAGAACGTCTACGATCTCGACTTCAACGGCGCGGGCGTCAAATACGGCGACGTGTTCAAGCGCGCCGAGCGCGAATACTCCGCCTTCAATTTCGAAGTTGCCGACACCGCGCTGCTGTTCCGTCATTTCGCCGACGCCGAGAAGGAATGCGGCGCGCTGCTCGAACGCAAGCTGCCGCTGCCGGCCTATGACCAGTGCATCAAGGCGAGCCACTGCTTCAACCTGCTCGACGCGCGTGGTGCGATCTCGGTGACCGAGCGCGCCGCCTATATTGGCCGCGTGCGCGCGCTGGCGAAGGCGTGCTGCGAAGGCTGGCTCGCGGGCGAGGCGGCCTGATGCCCGATTTGCTGTTCGAGCTGTTGACGGAGGAGATTCCCGCGCGCATGCAGCCGATCGCCGCGCGCGAGTTCCAGCGCCTGGCCGAGATCGCGTTACAGGAGGCGAGCCTCGCCGTGACGCGCATCGAGACCTTCGTCACGCCGCGCCGGCTGACGCTGGCGGTGGCCGGCCTGCCCAAGATGCAGCCTGCCGCCGTCGACGAGCGCCGCGGTCCGCGCGTCGGCGCGCCCGAGCAAGCGGTGACGGGATTCCTCAGATCGGTCGGCCTGACCTCGCTCGACCAGTGCGAGAAGCGCGTCACCGATCGCGGCGAATTCTACTTCGCCATCATCAAGCGCGCCGGCCAGGCGACCAAAGACGTGCTGCCGAAGCTCCTGCTCGACGTCATCACGACGCTGCCGTGGCCGAAGTCGATGCGCTTTCCGGCGGCGCCGTTCCGCTGGGTGCGGCCGCTCGCGTCGGCGCTCTGCCTCTTCGACGGCAAGGTGCTGAAGCTGCCGCTTGGCTCCGTTCCTGTCGGCAATACGACCGAAGGCCATCGCTTCCTATCGCGCGGCGCCTTCGCCGTGCGCGACCTCAAGGACTATCGCGCCAAGCTTGCGCGCGCCAAGGTCGTGCTCGAAGCCAAGGAGCGCCGCGCGCTAATCGACGCCGGCCTTGCCAAGGCTGCGACAAAAGCGGGGCTGAAGGTCCGGCACGACGAGGTGCTGCTCGAAGAAGTCACAGGCTTGGTCGAATGGCCGGTCGTTCTAATGGGCACGATCGATCAAGCGTTCATGGATTTGCCACCCGAAGTGCTGACCACGGCGATGCGTGCGCATCAGAAATATTTCGCGACGCTCGATAAAGCGGGCAATCTCGCGCCTCGGTTCCTGCTCGTCGCCAATATGGCCGCGAGCGACGGCGGCAAGGCGATCGTCGCCGGCAACGAGCGCGTGCTGAAAGCGCGCCTCGCCGACGCGCGCTTCTTCTGGGACCAGGACCGCAAGGTGAAGCTCGCGTCGCGCGTCGACAAGCTGAAGGAGCGCGTGTTCCACGCGAAGCTCGGCACTGTGTACGACAAGGCGTTGCGCGTCGCGACGCTTGCCGAGACTATCGTGCCGCATGTGCCGGGCGCCGATCTCGCCAAGCTGCGCCGCGCGGCCGAGCTCGCCAAGGCCGATCTCTCCTCCGGCATGGTCGGCGAGTTTCCCGAGCTGCAGGGCGTGATGGGCCGCTATTACGCGCGGCATGACGGCGAGCCGGCCGAGATCGCCGACGCGATCGCCGAGCATTACGCGCCACAGGGCCCGAGCGACCGTTGTCCCACCGCGCCGGTCTCGGTCGCCCTCGCGCTCACCGACAAGCTCGACACGCTAGCAAGCTTCTTCGCCATCGGCGAGAAGCCGACCGGCTCGGGCGACGCCTTCGCCTTGCGCCGCGCCGCGCTCGGCGTCATCCGCCTGATCCTTGAGAATAAGCTGCGCGTTCCGCTGCGCATCGTATTCGAGGCGGCGGCGCCGGCGGGCAAGGACCCGGGCGCCGATCTGCTCGCCTTCTTCGCCGATCGCTTGAAGGTCCATCTGCGCGAGCGCGGCGTGCGCCACGATCTGGTCGCGGCGGTGTTCGCGCTTGGCGACGAGGACGACCTGGTGCGCCTCCTGGCGCGCGTCGAGGCGCTGCAGGAATTCGTCAGCGGTGCTGACGGCGCCAACCTGCTCGTCGCCTATCGTCGCGCCGCCAACATCCTGCGCATCGAGGAGAAGAAGGATGGCCGCAGCTATTCCGGCGTGCCGCGGCCCGACCTGCTCCAGGCGGTCGAGGAGCGCAAGCTGGACAAGGCGCTGCACGATGCGGCATTGAGCAGCGCGGCCGCGCTCGAAGCCGAGGATTTTGCCGCCGCGATGCGGGCGCTCGCGGCCTTGCGCGGGCCGGTCGACCAATTTTTTGACAAAGTCACGGTCAATACCGATGACAAGGAATTACGGGAGAACCGCCTGAGACTGCTTTCGCAGATCCGCGACACGCTCAACCGCGTGGCGGATTTTTCGCAGATCGAGGGATAGAGCGATGACCAAATGGGTTTACGAATTCGGTGATGGCAAGGCCGACGGGCGGGCCGATATGCGCAACCTGCTCGGTGGCAAGGGCGCGGGCCTCGCCGAGATGAGCAATCTCGGCCTGCCGGTGCCGCCCGGCTTCACCATCACCACCGAGGTCTGCACGTTCTTCTACAAGAACGACAAGAAATATCCGCCCGATTTGAAGGCGCAGGCCGATGCCGCGCTCAAGACGCTGGAGAAGCGCATCGGCGCGTCCTTCGGCGACGCGGGCAATCCGCTTCTCGTCTCGGTGCGCTCGGGCGCGCGGGCATCGATGCCCGGCATGATGGACACGGTGCTCAATCTCGGCCTCAACGACGTCACCGTCGAAGGTCTCGCCAAGCACAGCGGCGATCCGCGCTTCGCCTACGACAGCTATCGCCGCTTCATTCAGATGTACGGCCAGGTCGTGCTCGGCGTCGACCACCAGTTGTTCGAGGACGCGCTCGAGAACGTCAAGCTCGACGCCGGCAAGACGCTCGACACCGAGCTGTCGGCGGCGCAGTGGCAGGAGGTGATCGAGGCCTACAAGTCGCTCGTCCAGCGCGAGCTCAAGAAGCCGTTCCCGCAGGAGCCGCAGGAGCAGCTCTGGGGCGCGATCGGCGCGGTGTTCGGCTCGTGGATGAACCAGCGCGCGATCACCTATCGCCGCCTGCACGGCATTCCGTCCGATTGGGGCACCGCGGTCAACGTCCAGGCTATGGTGTTCGGCAACATGGGCGACGACTGCGCCACCGGCGTCGCCTTCACCCGCAATCCGTCGACCGGCGCCAACGAGTTCTACGGCGAATATCTCGCCAACGCGCAGGGCGAGGACGTCGTCGCCGGCATCCGCACGCCGCAGCACCTGACGGTCGCCGGCAAGACCGTCAACAAGTCGAAGCTGCCGGCGATGGAAGAGCAGATGCCGCAAGTCTTCGGCGAGCTGCTCAAGGTGCGCGACAAATTGGAAGCGCACTACCGCGACATGCAGGACATCGAGTTCACTGTGCAGCGCGACAAGCTCTATATGCTCCAGACGCGCACCGGCAAGCGCACCGCGCCGGCGGCGCTCAAGATCGCCGTCGAGCTCGCCAACGCCGGCACGATCACGCGCGACGAGGCGGTCCGGCGCGTCGAGCCGCAATCGCTCGACCAGCTCTTGCATCCGATGCTCGATCCGGCGGCGAAGAAAGTAATTCTGGCGCGTGGCTTGCCGGCATCGCCGGGTGCCGCGTCGGGCATCGTCGTGTTCTCGGCCGACGAGGCCGAGGCGCGCGCCGCCAAGGGCGCGGCCGTGATCCTGGTGCGGATCGAAACCAGTCCCGAGGATATCCACGGCATGCACGCCGCCAAGGGCATCCTCACCACGCGCGGCGGCATGACCAGCCACGCCGCGGTGGTGGCGCGCGGCATGGGCCGCGCCTGTGTCGCCGGCGCCGGCGATCTGCGCGTCGATTACAACGCCAAGACGCTCATGGCGAAGGACACTGTCGTCAAGGCGGGCGAGACCATCACCATCAACGGCTCGACCGGCGAGGTCATGCTGGGCGCGGTGCCGACCATCCAGCCCGAGCTGTCGGGCGATTTCGCCACGCTGATGGAATGGGCCGACAAGGCGCGCACCATGGGCGTGCGCGCCAACGCCGACACGCCGGCCGACGCACGCATGGCCAAGCGCTTCGGCGCCGAAGGCATCGGCCTTTGCCGCACCGAGCACATGTTCTTCGAGGCGGAGCGCATTGTTGCCGTGCGCGAGATGATCATGGCCGACGACGGTGAAGGCCGGAAGAAAGCGCTCGCCAAGCTGCTGCCGATGCAGCGCGGCGACTTCGTCGAGCTGTTCCGCATCATGGACGGGCTGCCGGTGACCATCCGCTTGCTCGATCCGCCGCTGCACGAGTTCCTGCCCAAGACGGACGCGGAGATGCAGGAGATCGCCAAGGCGACCGGCAAGGATCTCGGCTTCATCCGCCATCGCGCCCAGATGCTGCACGAGGCCAACCCGATGCTCGGCCATCGCGGTTGTCGGCTGGCGGTCACGGCACCCGAGATTTATGAGATGCAGCTGCGCGCCATCTTCGAGGCGGCGGCGCAGGTCGCCAAGGAAACCGGCAAGCTGCCCGAGCCCGAGGTGATGCATCCGCTGATCGCCACCAAGGCGGAGTTCGACCTGCTCAAGGCGATGACCGATCGCGTCGCCGAGGCGGTCGGCAAGGAGACCGGCACCAAGCTCAAGTATCTCACCGGCACGATGATCGAGCTGCCGCGCGCCGTGCTGCGCGCCGAGGAGATCGCGCAAAGCGCCGAGTTCTTCAGCTTCGGCACCAACGACCTGACGCAGACCTGCTTCGGCCTGTCGCGCGACGACGCCGGCAGTTTCCTCGACGCCTATTTGCGCCAGGGGCTGCTCGAGCACGATCCCTTCGTCTCGATCGACCAGCAGGGCGTCGGCGAGCTGATGAAAATCGGCATCGAGCGCGGCCGCCGCGCGCGCAAGAAGCTGAAGCTCGGCATCTGCGGCGAGCACGGCGGCGATCCGGTCTCGGTGCTCTTCTGTCACGAGATCGGTCTCGACTACGTCTCGTGCTCGCCTTATCGCGTGCCTATCGCGCGCCTCGCCGCAGCGCAAGCGGCGCTCGCCAAGGAGCCGGCCGAAACGACGGCGTGAGTTAGCCGCGCTTCATCCATGCCGGCGGCTGCGGCGTGAGTTTCGCGGAGGCCGCCGACAGCGGCCCGCCGAGCGCATCGAGCTTGAGGATCGCCAGCGCCACGCCGTCGGCGCCCGAGCGCAGCTCGCCGACCTCTTCGCCGTTGCGCGTGACCGGCGTGCCCGGCGCGGGCAGGCGGCCTTCGACCGACACCGGTACGAGGCGCTTCTTGACCAGCGCGCGATATTTCGTCCGCGCGGTCAGCTCCTGGCCCATGTAGCAGCCCTTGCCGAAATCGATGCCGTTCAACTCCTCGAAGCCGTTCTCGAGCAGGATGGATTTTTCGATTTCCAGGTCGCGGCTGCCGTCGGGCACGCCGAGTGCGAGGCGATGGCGGTCGTACGCCGCCGCGTCGGCGCGCGCGATTCCCGCCGCTGCGATCTCGCCTTCGCGTCCGGCCGGAATCAGAAACCGCACGCCGAGTGCGGCGAGCCGCGGATCGCCATAGGCGACGCCGCTCGCGAAGGGTATCGCCGCGCCCGCGCCGAGACCGAGCTTGGCTATCGCTTCGTCACCCCAGGCTGCGGCGATCGTAAATCGCGCGCTCGCATCCGCCAGCGTCGCCTTGGACCGGAGCTTATAAAGCGCGAGCCGCCGCTGCAGATCGGCGAGCCGCGCGCGCTCGCAATCGAGATAGAGCGCATCCCCCAGCGCGATGATGAAGAAATCGTGCAGGTATTTGCCCTGCGCGGTCAGCAGCGCGGCATAGACCGGCGCGCCGGCCACCGCCTTGGCGACGTCGTTCGACACCAAGCCTTGCAGGAAGGCGACGCGGTCGGCCCCGGCGACTTCGAGCGCGCCGCGGTTGGCGAGCGGCGTGAAGGATGGATTCATCTGCGCTCCTCGGCCCGCTACAGGTAAGCGAGGGGCCGAGGCTTGGCAAGCGGCGGAGCCCGGCCTATAAACCGGCCCATCCACCGCCCGCGAGCGCGCTTCCGGCATGAAAATCCTGTTCGTCACGGCGACGCGAATCGGCGACGCCGTCCTGTCGACCGGGTTGCTGCGCTATCTCATCGAACGCTATCCCGGCGCGCAGCTCACCATTGCCGCCGGCCCGCTGGCGGCACCGCTGTTCGGCGAGGTGCCGGGCCTGGCGCGGCTGATCGTCGTCGAGAAACGGGCGCGCGGCCTGCACTGGCTGTCGCTCTACGGCCAGGTCGCGGCGACGCGCTGGGACCTCGCGGTCGATCTGCGCGGCTCGGCGCTCACCTATTTATTATGGGCGCGCGAGCGCCGCGTCATGGGCAAGGGCAATCCGGACGAACATCGCGTGCACCAGGTCGCGCGGCTGTTCGATCTCGAGCCGCCGCCGTCGCCGAAGCTTTGGATTGGTGCGCGCCACGTCGCCGCGGCCGCGGCGCTCATTTCGCCAAGCGCGACCGTGCTCGCCATCGGTCCGGCGGCGAACTGGCCGCGCAAGGAATGGCGCGCCGCGCGTTTTGCCGAGCTCGCCGCACGGCTCACCGCGCCGCAGGGATCGCTGCCCGGCGCGCAGGTCGCCGTGATGGCGGCGGCGCACGAGCGCGCGCAGGCCGCGCCGGTGATCGCGGCGCTGCCGCGCGACCGTGTCGTCGATCTCGTCGGCAAGGTCGATCTGCTCACCGCCGCCGCGATCCTGCGCAATGCCGCGCTGTTCGTCGGCAACGACACCGGCTTGATGCATGTCGCCGCCGCGTCCGGCGCGCCGACGCTCGGCCTGTTCGGGCCGAGCAACGTCAAGGAGTACGCGCCGTGGGGGCCGCGCGCGGCCTATGTGCAGACCGCGCTGTCCTACTGGGAGCTGTACAAGCCCGGCTGGCATCTCACGCCGGCCGACAGCAGCATGATGGACTCGCTCTCCGTCGAGATGGCGGAGGACGGCGCGCGCGCCCTGTTGGGGCGGATCAAGGGCGAGGCGGCGTAATATGGCCGATATCGTCATGGCCGACGACGGCGTCGCGTTCGACGGACACACCGGCGAAACGTCGCCGCTCGGCGGCGCCGAGGCGGCGTTTGTCTCGCTGGCGGAGACATTCGCGGCGCGCGGCCATCGCGTGCGCGCCTTCACCAATTGCGCCGCGCCGCTTGCGCACAAGGGCGTTGCGTGGGCGCCGATCGCGCACGCCATGCCCGACACCGCTGATCTCTATATCGCCAATCGCGGCGACCGGCTGATCGCTCGCGTGCCCAATGCGCGCACGCGCGTCTTCTGGATCCATAATCCGGGCGCGTATCTCAAGAAGCTGCGCTACATCCGGGCGCTGTGGCGCTGGCGGCCGATCATCGTCGCGATCGGCGACTATGCCGGCCGCACGGTGCCGTGGTGGCTGCCGAAACGCGGCCTCGTGGTCATCCCCTATGGCCTTGCCGACGTGTTCCGCCACGCGACGGAGCGGCCGGTGCCGCCGGCCATCGCGATCTTCACCTCCAATCCGCAGCGCGGCCTCAACTGGCTGCTCGATCTCTGGACCGATCTCATCCAGCCGATGGTGCCACGGGCGGAGCTGCGCATTTATGCCGGTCCTGCGGTCTACGGCACGGCCGGCGCCAGGCACGCGGAGGCGATGGCGCGCGTGCTCGATCGCGCCGCCGCGCTCGCCGATCAGGGCGTGCGGCGTCTTGCGCCGCTGCCGCGCGCGGCGTTGATCGACGCGTTGCAGCAGGCGCGCGTCATGCTCTATCGCGGCGACTTGAATGAGACCTATTGCGCCGCCGTCGCCGAGGCGCAGGCGCTCGGCGTGCCCGCCGTCGTGATGCCGCTCGGCTCGCTGCCCGAGCGCGTCGTTGATGGCGTCACCGGCGTGATCGCGGGCGACGAGAATGCCTTCGCCACCGCCGCCGTGCAGATGTTGACCGACGATGCGCAATGGCGGCGCATGCACGTGGCGGCGCTGGCGCAGCAGCGCGGCCTGTCGTGGGATGACGTCGCAGTCCGTTTCGAAAGTCTGATGCAATGACGCGCCTGGTCCAACTCATGGCCGGTGCCGAGCATGGCGGCGCCGAGGCGTTCTTCACCCGGCTTGCCATCGCCTTGCAGCGCGCCGGCCAGGAGCAGCGCGTCGCCATCCGGCCCTATCCGGCGCGCGTCTCCGCGCTGAAAGCGGCCGGCATCGAGCCGGTCGCGCTGCCGTTCCGCGGCGGTCCGTTCGATTTCGCGACGCGACGCGGCCTGCGGCAGCTCATCAGCGCCTACCGGCCGCGCGTCGTTTTGAGTTGGATGAACCGGGCAACGTCGCTTTGCCCGCGCGGCGATTTCGTGCATGTTGCGCGCCTCGGAGGGTACTACGATTTGAAATACTATCGCGGCTGCGACCACCTGATCGCCAACACGCGCGGCATCGCGGCCTATCTGACGGCGCAGGGTTGGAGCGCGGATCGCGTGCATTACCTGCCGAATTTTCCGACCGTCGCGGCAGCGGGCGCGCCGCCGCTCGCCGGGAAACGCCCTGATGCGCAGCTGGCGCTGGCGCTCGGCCGCCTGCATCGCAACAAGGCCTTCGATGTGCTGCTCGAGGCACTGGCGCGCGCCCACGGGATTCATTTATGGCTCGCCGGCGAAGGGCCTGAGCGCTCCGCGCTCGAAACGCAGACGCGCAAGCTCGGCCTCTCAGACCGCGTGCGCTTTCTCGGCTGGCGCGACGATGCGCCGGCGCTGCTCGCGGCGTGCGATTTTCTTGTCGTCCCGTCGCGCAGCGAGCCGCTCGGCAACACGATCGTCGAAGCCTGGGCGGCGGAACGGCCGGTGATCGCGACGGAGACCGCCGGTCCGAAGGAGCTGATCGTCTCGGACGAGACCGGATTATTGGTACCGGTGGAGGACGCCGCGAGCCTCGCGCTCGCCCTCGCGCGCATGGCCGAGGATCGCGACTTGCGCCGCCGGCTCGCCGCTGCCGGTCATGCGCGCTATCGGACCGAATTCTCCGCGCCGCGCGTCGTCGCCGCCTATCAGGCCTTGTTCGCGAAAGTCGCCGCCTGATGTGCGGTATTGCCGGGTTTATGACCCTGTCGGGCGAGGCCCCGCCGGCCGGCGGCCTCGCCGCGATGGAAACTGCGCTCCAGCATCGCGGTCCGGACGGCTATGGCCACTATCGCGCCGGCGATGTCGGCATGGTGCAGACGCGCCTCGCCATCATCGATCTCGCCACCGGCGACCAGCCGCTCTATGAGCCGTCCGGCGCGGCGCTGGTCGCCAACGGCGAGATCTACAACTACATCGAGCTCAAGCAGGATCTGCCGCCGGCGGTGTTCGCCACCGCGTCCGACTGCGAGGTGCCGCTGCATCTCTATCGCCGCTTCGGCATGGATTTCACGCGGCACCTGCGCGGCATGTACGCCATCGCGCTGCACGATCCTGGCGCCGGCCGGCTGATCCTGGCGCGCGATCCGTTCGGCATCAAGCCGCTCTATTATGTCGAGACGCCGCTCGGCCTGGCATTTGCCTCTGAGCCGCAAGCGCTGATCCGCGGCGGCTTCGCGCCGATGCGCGATGGCGCGCCGCTGCTCAATCCGGTGGCGCGCAACGAGCTGCTCCAGCTTCAGTTCACCACCGGCCGCGAGACCATCTTCCAGGGCGTGCATCGCGTGCTGCCTGGCGAGACCGTCGTGGTGGCGCGCGGCCGCATCGTCGAGCGCCGCCGCATCGACGCGCTGCCTTCGGGCACCGCGCGCGCGCAGAGCGAGACCGACGCGCTCGCCGCCTTCGATCGCGCCTTCGCCGACAGCGTGCTGATCCATCAGCGTGCCGACGTGCCTTACGGCATGTTCCTGTCGGGCGGCATCGATTCCTCCGCCGTGCTGGCGATGATGGCGCGCCTCAACGAGCGCCCGGTGCAGGCCTTCACCATCGGTTTCTCGCATACCGACGCAGCCGACGAGCGCGCGGCGGCGCGCGTCGTCGCGCGCCGGCTCGGCGCCGAGCATACCGAGGTCGAGTTCCGCGAAGGCGATTTCTGGCAGTCGCTGCCGACGATCGCGCGCGCGATGGATGATCCCGCCGCCGATTACGCGGTGCTGCCGACTTACAAGCTCGCCGAGACGGCGCGCGCCGCCGGCCTCAAGGTGATCCTGTCGGGCGAGGGCGGCGACGAGCTGTTCGCCGGCTACGGCCGCTATCGCTCGGTGATGCGGCCGTGGTGGCTCGGCGGCAAGCTGCTGCGCGGCCGCGGCAATCTCGAAGGGCTCGGCGTGCTGCGCGCCGACCTCGCCGGCTGGCGCGACGGCATCCAGGCGGCCGAGCTCGCCGCTGCGCAAAGCGGCCGCTCGCGGCTCCAGGTGGCGCAGGCGACCGATTGCGCCGACTGGCTGCCCAACGATCTGCTGACCAAGCTCGACCGCTGCCTGATGGCGCACGGTGTCGAAGGCCGCACGCCGTTTCTCGACCGCGCCGTGGCGCAGGCCGCGTTCCGCCTGCCGGATGAGCTCAAGGTCCGCAAGGGCCTGGGCAAGTGGCTGCTGCGCCGCTGGGTCGAGCAGCATGTGCCGCAGGCGCAGCCGATGGCGAAGAAGCGCGGCTTCACCGTGCCGGTCGGCGAATGGATCGCGCGGCGCGGCGTGCAGCTCGGTCCGCTGGTCGCGGCGCAGCCGGGCATCGCCGAGCTTTGCGTTCCCGGCGCGGTCGCAACCCTGTTCCGTGAAGCCGACAAGAAGCGCGCGGGCTTTGCCGCCTGGACACTGCTGTTCTACGCGCTGTGGCATCGCCAGCACATCGAGCGTCGCGCTAACGGCGGCGACGTCTTTACGATCCTCGGCGCGCGCGCGTAAGATCGGCTCACAATAAAGACCCAGGGAGGGTCGCCATGTCTGTGGTCAAGGCCGCCGATTTTCTGTGGGGGCGGCTGCGCTCGCCCGATCTTGATCAGGCCGAGGAATTCCTCACCGATTTCGGCTTCGCGCGCGTCGCGCGCACCGCCGACAAGCTATTCATGCGCGGCACCGATCCGGTGCACCACATCCACGTCACCGAGCGCGGGCCGTCGAAGTTCGTGGGCTTCGGCTATGCCGTGGCGAGCGAGGACGACCTGAAGCGCGCGGCCAAGGCGCCGGGCGCGTCGGGCATCGAGACGCTCGACGAGCCGGGCGGCGGCAAGCGCGTGCGCCTCACCGATCCCAACGGCTATCAGATCGAGCTCATCCATGGCCTCGAGAAGGTCGCCAAGCTGCCGGTGCGCGAGAACGTGATCAATTGGGGCGAGGCGAAGCTGCGCCGCGCCGGCGTGCTCTGCCGCCTGCCGCGCGGCCCGTCGCAGGTGAAGCGCATCGGCCACGGCGTGCTGATGTCGACCGAGATCGGCAAGACGCTCGCCTGGTATCGCGAGACGCTCGGCCTGCTGCAATCGGACGACGTCTATGCCGGCGACAAGGCCAACGTCATCGGCTCGTTCAACCGGCTCGACCGCGGCGACGACTATGTCGACCACCACGTCTTCTTCTGCATCGTCGGACCGAAGACCGGGCTCAATCACCTGTCGTTCGAGGTGCGCGACATCGACGACGTGATGCTCGGCCACGAGCACATGAAATCGAAAGGCAAATACAAGCACGTCTGGGGCATCGGCCGGCATGTGCTGGGCTCGCAGATCTACGACTATTGGGAGGATCCGTGGGGCCGCGTGCACGAGCACTGGACCGACAGCGACGTGCTCAATGCGCGCGCGCCAGCGAACCAGGTCTCGGCGGAGGACGGTCTCGTGTCGCAATGGGGCCAACCGGTGCCGCAGCCCTTCATCGGGCACGCGATTCCGTAGGTTGCGGCAGCGTCATTGCGGGGCCGCTTGGCGGCCGAAGCAATCCACACCCCGGCGTCTTCTCTTTCGTCACCCCGGCGAAAGCCGGGGTCCAGAGCCCGCCCTGGACTTGATCCGGGGGCAACAGCACGCCGCTCGCCCTGGATTCGCTTGCGCGGGAATGGCGTAGAATAAGAAATGGAGCGCGGAGGACTCACCATGGACGGCGCAACCAAAACGAAACCGGCGGTGAAATTCGCGTTGTCGCGGGCGAAAGGCGCGCGCGTCGTGCCGGGAAGGCGCGAGTTCTTCCAGTACCGCGATCTCGGCGTCACCGACGCGACCGGCGGCAAGCTGCGCGCGCAGTTGACCTCGGCGCGCGCCGGCATGAACCGGCCGACCGGCTGGCACTATCACGTCTGCGAAGCGCAGTTCGTCTATATGGTCAAAGGCTGGATGGAGCTCGAATTCGAAGGCCAGGGCGTCATTCGCCTCGAGCCCGGCGATTCAGTGCTGATCCCCGGCGGCCTGCGGCACAACGAACTTTGTGCGTCGGACGATTTCGAGCTGATCGAGGCCTCGATCCCGGCGGCGATGGACACGGTGGCGTGTGAGGGGCCGATGCGCTGAATCAGCGCGCGAGCTTCCACCCCAACTCCTCCCCCGCAAGGAACGGCTTCACCGCGCTGCTGCCGGTTTTGACCTTCGCGGGCACTTTCCATTTTTCGCGGCGGAGCGTCACGCGTGTCTCGTTGGGCGGCAGGCCGTAGAAGCGCGGGCCGTTGAGCGATGCGAAGGCCTCGAGCTTGTCGAGCGCAGTGTCCTCGTCGAAGACGCGCGCGTAGATTTCGAGCGCCGCCGGCGCGCAGAAAATGCCGGCGCAGCCGCAATCCTTCTCCTTGTCGGCGATCGGATGCGGCGCGCTGTCGGTGCCAAGGAAGAATTTCGCATCGCCCGAAGTCGCGGCGCGACGCAGCGCCAACCGATGCGCCTCGCGCTTCGCCACCGGCAGGCAATACATGTGCGGCCGCAAGCCGCCCTGGAACAGCGCGTTGCGGCTGATGGTCAGGTGATGCGGCGTGATCGTCGCGGCGACGTTCGGCCCTTGTGCGCGCACGAAGTCGATCGCGTCGCGCGTCGTCGCGTGCTCGAACACCACCTTGAGCTCAGGCAAGCGCTTCACCAACGGCGCCAGGATGCGCTCGATGAACACCGCCTCGCGGTCGAACACGTCGACCGCGGGATCGGTCACTTCGCCGTGGACGAGCAGCGGCATGCCGATGCGCGCCATGCGTTCGAGGGCCTTGCCGATGCGCGCGATGTCGGTGACGCCGCGCGCCGAATTGGTCGTCGCGTTTGCCGGATAGAGCTTGGCCGCGACCCACACGCCGTCCTTGTACCCGCGCTCTATCTCGTCCGGCGAGGTAGCGTCGGTGAGATAGGCGGTCATCAGCGGCGTGAACTTCGCGCCGCGCGATAGCGCCTTGAGGATGCGTTTGCGGTATGCCTCGGCGGCGGAAACGCCGGTCACCGGCGGCACCAGGTTGGGCATGACGATGGCGCGGCCGAAGACGCGCGCGGTAAACGGCAGCACGGCCTTCATCATCGTGCCGTCGCGCAGATGCAGATGCCAGTCGTCCGGACGCCGCAGCGTCAGGCTGTCACGTGCCATTCCCTTGTCCCCCGCTCGCGGCGTCAGTATATCCTACCGGCGCTAGCCAAGGAGAAGCCATGACCGCCGCCATCATCGGCTGGGCCCATTCGCGCTTCGGCAAGCTCGAAGGCGACGATATCGAAAGCCTCATCGTCCGCGTCGGCAGCGAGGCGATCAAGGATGCCGAAATCGCGCCTGCCGACATCGACGAGATTTTCATCGGCACGTTCAACGGCGGCTTCGTGCGCCAGGAATTTCCCTCGTCGCTGACGCTGCAGATCGATCCCAGCCTGCGCTTCAAGCCGGCGACCCGCGTCGAAAACGCCTGTGCGACCGGTTCGGCGGCGATCCACCAGGGCCTCAACGCGATTGCGGCGAAGCGCGCGCGGCGCGTGCTCATCGTCGGCGTCGAGAAGATGACCGAGATCACTGGACCCCAGGTCGGCGACATCCTCATCCGCGCCGCCTATCTTAAGGAGGAGGGCGAGATCGAGGGCGGCTTCGCCGGCGTCTTCGGCCGCATCGCCCAGATGTATTTCCAGCGCTATGGCGACAAATCCGACGCGCTCGCCAAGATCGCCGCCAAGAACCACAAGAACGGCGCCGCCAATCCGCTGGCGCAGATCCGCAAGGATTTGGGCTACGATTTCTGCCGCACCGTCTCGGACAAGAATCCGATCGTCGCCGGACCGCTGCGCCGCACCGACTGCTCGCTGGTCTCCGACGGCGCGGCCGCGCTGGTGCTGACCGACATCGACACGGCGCTCGCCGCGAAGAAAGCCGTCGTGTTCCGCGCCGCCGAGCAGGTCAACGACTTCCTGCCGATGTCGAAGCGCGACATCACGGCCTACGAGGGCGCGGCGCTCGCCTGGCAGCGCGCCTTCGACCATTCCGGGGTCACGCTCGACGATCTCTCCTGCGCTGAGGTGCACGACTGCTTCACCGTCGCCGAGCTGCTGATCTACGAGGCGATGGGCATGGCGAAGAAGGGCGAGGGCGACAAAGTCGTTGAGGCCGGCACCGCCGAGAAGACCGGCAAGCTGCCGATCAACGCCTCGGGCGGCCTCAAATCCAAGGGCCATCCGATTGGTGCCACCGGCGTTTCCATGCATGTCCTCCAATCCATGCAATTGACCGGCACGGCGGGCGACATCCAGCTCCCCAACGTGAAGCTCGCCGGCGTCTTCAACATGGGCGGCGCCGCCGTCGCCAATTACGTCAGCATCCTCGAACGCCTGCGCTGAAAATGCGGGAAAGCCATCGTGCGCCCTTCGATGATGCTCATCCTTCGAGACGCCACGCGCCCTCATCCTGAGGAGCGCAGCGTCTCGAAGGAGAGGGCGCGTGGCTCCTCAGGATGAGGAGGAGTTGTGAATGGCATTAAGACTTTGGCCTCACCCTGAGGAGCGCGGCGTCAGCCGCGCGTCTCGAAGGGCGCACGCTGGCCATCCAGCATGGGAAAACCGATGAGCGGCAATTTCACGGCGCTGCTGTTGGAAGAAAACGCCGGCAAGGTCGCCGCGCGCGTTGCGTCGCTGCCGGAAAGCGATCTGCCGGCGGGTGACGTCACTGTCGCCGTCGAGTATTCGACGCTCAACTACAAGGACGGCATGATCCTGCAAGGCATCGGCAAGATGGTGCGGAAATATCCGCACGTGCCGGGCGTCGACTTCGCCGGCACGGTCGAAAGCTCGACATCGCCGGACTGGAAACCTGGCGACAAGGTCGTGCTCACCGGCTGGCGCGTCGGCGAGAACACCTGGGGCGGCTATGCGCAGAAGGCGCGCGTCAAGGCGAGCCAACTGGTGCGATTGCCGAGCAACATCAGCACCAAGCGGGCGATGGCGATCGGCACCGCCGGCTTCACCGCGATGCTGGCGGTGATGGCGCTCGAGGACAACGGCTTGAAGCCGGGCGCGGGCGAGGTGCTGGTCACCGGCGCGGCCGGCGGCCTCGGCAGCGTCGCCGTCGCGATCCTGGCGAAGCTCGATTACCAGGTGGCGGCGTCAACGGGCAGGCTACAGACCCACGACTATCTCAAAAGCCTCGGTGCGACGACGCTGATCGACCGCGCCGAGCTCGCCAAGGCACCGACGCGGCCGCTCGACAGCGAGCGCTGGGCCGGCGCCATCGACAGCGTCGGTAGCACGACGCTGGCGACGGTGCTGACCCAGCTCAAGTACCGCGCCGCGGTCGCTGCGTGCGGCCTCGCCGGCGGCAGCGACCTGTCGGCGACCGTCCTTCCGTTCCTGCTGCGTGGCGTGCGTCTGATCGGCATCGATTCCGTGATGTGTCCGCTGCCCCAGCGCCAGACCGCCTGGGCGCGGTTGGCGCGCGACCTGCCGCTCGACAAGCTCGACGCCATGACCGAAACCGCGCGGCTCGTCGATCTGCCCGAACTGGCGGCGATCATCCTCAAAGGCGGCGTCCGCGGCCGCCTGGTCATTGAGATCCCGCATGGGAATTAAAAATTCTCCATCTATTCAGATGGATATAGACATTTCCTAAGCTTTAACCTAATTTTCACCGCCAAGTGCTTGAACGTCCCTATAGGAATCGCTGTGAAGCGAGGGGATTCGGCCTTGTCGGACACCATGATCGATCGCCGCCGGTTCAACCAAATTCTCGCCGCGCTGGCCGCCGGTGCCAGCCTCGGCCAGGTGCATCGCGCGCTCGCCGACACCGCGCCGCGCCGCGGCTTGCCACTCGTCATGCTCGACGCCGGCCACGGCGGCATCGATCCGGGCGCGATCGGCGTCGTCGGCACCTACGAGAAAAACATCGCGCTGCCGACCGTGCTCGAATTGGCGCGGCAGCTCCAGGCGACGCGTCGCTTCCGCGTCCAGGTCACCCGCCGCGACGATGAGTTCATTCCGCTGGCGGGACGCGTCGCGCGCGCGCGCGCGGCGAACGCCGATCTGTTCCTCTCGGTCCATGCCGATGCGCTGCCGAGCCGGTCGGAGCGCGGCGCTTCGGTCTACACGCTGTCAGAGAAAGCCTCCGACCGCCAGGCGGCGCTGCTTGCCGCCAGCGAGAACCGCGCCGATCTGGTCGCCGGCATCAAGATGTCGCACGATCCGGAGGTCAACGGCATCCTGTTCGATCTCGCGCGCCGTCAGACCAACAATCTGTCGATCCGCTTCGCGCAGGACGTTGTCAACGAGCTCGGCCGCCACGTCACGATGCTGACCAACAGTCATCGCTCCGCCGGCTTCGCGGTGCTCAAGGCGCCGGACATCCCGTCGGCACTGGTCGAGATCGGCTGTCTGTCGAACCGGACGGAGGAGCGCGATTTGCGCCGGCCGCCGTATCGCAGCGCGGTGGCGCGCGCGCTCACGCGCTCGATCGGCGAGTATTTCGACGCGATCGGCGCGTGATTAACCATACGGCCGGCGGTTGCCGGGCATTTTAATAATTTGTTGAGAATTTGCGCGGTATAACGACCATGCGGTTCGGGACTCCGGTCCCACCGCAAGTCCTTCGGGCTTTTCCTCCCTGAACTTGGGCCGCGCCGCAAAGCGCGGCCCATTTTTCTTACGCCATCGCGGGCTGACGGCTCGCTCCTCGCCGTGTAAGATCGCAGCGTGGACAAGCGGGTGCTCCAGAACGGGCGCCTGCGACGGAGGCTGCGATTGGCGGGCCGTGCTGAATCGACGGCCCGGGACGCCATTCGGCCGCTGCAGGCGCTGTTGGCGGCGGCGATTCTGACGCCAATCCTGCTGTTCGCCGGCGCCGCTTGGCTGAATTACCACACGACGCTTGGCGACGCGCGCGAGCGTATCAGCCGGCTGGCGGACATTGCGGCGCAACAGGCGCAGACCGTCTTCCAGACCGATGCCTTCGCGGCCGATCGCATCGCCGACCACACGGCGACGATGACGTGGAACCAGATCGCCCAGTCGTCGGAGCTGAATCAGTTTCTCAAGCAGATCAAGGCAAGCCTGCCGCAGGCTTCGGTTATTCGGCTGATCGCGCCCGACGGTCGCGTCGCCGCCACCGATGCCCAATTTCCCGCGCAGGACCAAGTCGTGATGCCGCGCCACTACCTGCGCGTCCGACGCCCCGGCATGGATGAGATCATGGTCTCGCCGATCCGGCGCGGGCAATCCGGTGAGTTCGAATTCATCGTCGCCCGCTCCAAGCCCGATCGCGGCGCACCCGGCGGGCTGATCGAGATCGTCATGAATCCGAACTACTTCACGAATTTCTACATGACCATCACCGATCAGCAGGATTCCCGCATCGGCCTGGTGCGCAGCGACGGCGTGCTTCTGGCGCGCGATCCGCCGGCCGGCCAGGCGGTCGTCTATGCCGCGGACAGCCCGCTGATGCAGGCCGTCCGCGGCGAGCCCATCTTTGGCACCTACGACGTCGGCTCCGCGGTAAACGGCACCGAACGCCTGTTCGCGTACGAAAAGGTCGGCAGCTTGCCGGTCTATGTCGTCGCCAGCATCGACCGCGCGGCGATCATCGGCGCCTGGGCGCGGACGATGGGAAGCCACCTGATCTACGGCATCCCGGTGACGCTGTCGCTCATCGCCGCCACCATGATCGCGCTCCGCCGCGCCCGCCAAGCCGCCGAGGAGGCGGAGCGCCGCGCCGAGCTTGAGGAGCAGATCCGGCAGGCTCAGAAGATGGAGGCGATCGGCCAGTTGACCGGCGGCGTCGCGCACGACTTCAACAATCTTTTGACCGTGATCATCGGCAGCCTCGAGCAGCTGCAGCGTCAGGTCGCCGCGGAACCGGCCAAGCGGCTGATCCAGGCGGCGACGCGCGGCGCGGAGCGCGGCGCACGCTTGACGCAGTCGCTATTGTCCTTCTCGCGGCGGCAATCGCTGCATCCGGAGACGGTCAATCTCAACCGGGTGATCAAGGAATTCGGCGAGCTGTTGCGCGGTGCGGCGGGCGACCATGTCCAGCTCCAGTTCCTGCTCAGCCCGACGGTCGATCCCTGCCGCGTCGATCCGGCGCAGTTCCAGGCGGCGCTGCTCAATCTCGTGGTCAACGCGCGCGATGCCATGCCCGAGGGCGGTGGTCGGGTGTCGATCGAGACTGGCTCCGTCATGCTCGATGCCGCGTCGAGCGCCGACGTCGCGCCGGGCCGCTACGTGCGCGTGACGGTGAGCGACACCGGCTCCGGTATGTCGCCCGAAGTGATCGAACGGGCGTTCGAGCCGTTCTACACCACCAAGGAGGTGGGGAAAGGCAGCGGCCTCGGCCTGTCGCAGGTCTACGGCTTCGTCAAGCAGTCGGGCGGACATATCGATCTCGGTTCCGAGTCGGGCGTCGGCACGACGGTGCGCATCTACTTGCCGCGTGCCTACGACGCGCCGAACGAGTACGTCGAGCCCATCGCCCGCGCTGCCGAGGGCAGGGCCGAAACCGTTCTCGTGGTCGAGGACGACCCCGACCTGCGCGAGATGGTGGCGGAGAATTTGCGTTCACTCGGCTATAGCGTGCTGACGGCGGCGGACGCGCCGGCGGCGCTCGACGTAGTCGAGCACGAGGCGAAGGTCGATCTGCTCTTCAGCGATTACTCGATGCCGCGCGGCATGCTCGGCGACGAACTCGCGCGCCGCGTCCGCCGCGTCAGGAGCGGCATCAAGGTGCTGTTGACCTCGGGCTACGCCGCTTCCCACCGCGGCGTCGGCGCTGCCGATTTCACCCTGCTACAGAAGCCGTATCGCCAGGACGAGCTCGCCCGCGCCATCCGTCAGGCCCTCGACCACGGCTAATTTGCTATGCTGCGGGCCGATGAGCCAGGAGCCCGCCAAAACGCCGGCGACCGCCTTTGCCGGCGGTCCCATGCTGCATGCGCAATTCGACGCCCTGGCGCGGGAGCTGCACGCCCGGCCCTACGGCGTCGTCGCGGCGCCGGCGCGCGTCGTTCATCTGGCGCTCACGGGCGGCGACAGCGCGGTGGAGCGCGCGGCCCTGACGCGACTCTGCGCGACCCAGGAGGTTCCGGCGCCACCGGCCGGCGCGTCGCACGTCCAGCTCGAATGCGAAGGCTTGCGCCTGACGTGGGAGCGCCACGCCGAATTCGCCACCTATACCTTCGTGCTGCCCTGGCGCGGCACCGCACCGTTCGAGCCGGCGAGCGCGCTCGCGCTGCCGCATGATTGGATCGCCGGCCTGCCCGGCCAGGTGATCGCCGCGGTGCAGCTTGCGCTGATTGCCGGCGAGCCGCCGGCACCGGCGGTCGTCGCCGACCTGTTCGAGGGCCGCAACATCGTCGGCGGTGTCGCCGCCGGCGGCTTGGCGGAGCTGGCGACCGATTTTCGGCCCGATCGCGAGAACTTCGTGCGCATGATCGTGCACGGCGGTGCCGTGTCGTCGCCGCGCCAGGCCGGTCGCCTGGTGCAGCGGCTGCTCGAGATTGAGACCTATACGATGATGGCGTTGCTCGGCCTGCCGCTGGCGCGCGAGATCAATCCGGCGGTCACGGCGATCGAGCGCAACCTCGCCGGCATCGCCGAGGCCACGACCGGCGCCGAGGCGCTCGAGGACGAGCAGGCGCTGCTCAAGCAGCTGTCGGGTGTCGCCGCCGAGCTGGCGACGCTCGGCGCGCGCACGCTCTATCGCTTCGGCGCCGCGCGCGCCTATTACGCGCTGGTGCAGAAGCGCATCGAAGAGCTGCGCGAACGCCGCATCGAGGGGCGGCAGACGGTCGGCGAGTTCATGGAGCGCCGCCTGTCGCCGGCGATGCGGACCTGCGAGACGATGGAGCGCCGCCTCGATGCGCTGTCCGAGCGTGCGGCGCGCGCCAGCGACATGCTGCGCACGCGCATCGACGTCACGCTGGCGGCGCAGAACCGCGACTTGCTGCTGTCGATGAATCGCCGCGCCCGGCTCCAGCTTCGCCTGCAACAGACTGTCGAGTTCTTTTCCATCGCTGCCATCACTTATTACGGCGCCGGCCTGGTCGGCGACCTTGCGCAAGGCGCCGCGACGGTCGGCTATGCGGTGAACGAGCCGCTCGCCGTTGCCGTGTCGGTGCCGGTGATCGGCGGCCTGCTGATGATCGGTCTGTGGGCATTCCACGAATGGCTCGGCCGCGATTGATCGCGGTGCGACCGTCGCGAGGCTGATCTTCAGCGCGCCTTCTTCCTCGGCCGTTCCTTCGACGCTGCCGGGCGCGCCTTGGCTTCGGGCGCGGCGATCATGGCGAGGAGCGCATCCGCCGCCTTGCTGCGGTGACGCTCGCGGTGGCTTACCGCCGAGAACGAGCGGCGCGGCAGCGCGAACGGCACGCGGTGCAGCGTCCCGGCGCGCAGGCTCAGATCGACCAGGAGCTCCGAAATTGCCGTCGCGCCGGCGCCGGCCTCGACTGCCGCCCGTACCGCTTCGTTCGACGGCAGCTCGAGGGTGATGGGCAGCGATTGGAGCTCGATGCCGAATCGCCGCAGCGCCAGCGCGAATTCCGAGCGCGTGCCGGAGCCCGGTTCGCGCAGCACCCAATGGGTCTGGGTGAGGTCGTTGGGCTCGATCGCCTTGCGTCCGAACCAGGGATGAGGGCGTCCGACGACGACGACGAGCTGGTCGCTGGCGACGATTTCCTGCGCCAGCGCCGGATCATCGACCGCGCCTTCGACGAAGCCGAGATCGGCCGTGCCGCTGCGCACGGCCGCGGCGACTTGCGCGGTATTGCCGATCGACAGCGACACCTCGATACCCGGATATTTCCGCCGGAACGCGACCAGCTTCGCCGGCAGCCAGTAGCTGGCGATTGTCTGGCTCGAATGAAGGACGAGGCGGCCGCGTTTCATGCCGCCGAGCTCGGCGAGGGCGCGCTCGGCTGCTTCGGCCCGGGCAAGCACCGTCTTCGCTTCGTCGAGAAACAGCCTGCCGGACGCTGTCAACTCGACGCGGCGGCCTACACGGTGGAAGAGCGGCGTGGCGTAGCGTGCCTCGAGCGCCGCAATGGCGGCGCTGACGCCGGACTGCGTGAGGCCGAGCATCTCGGCCGCGCGCGTCATGTGCTCGCGCTCGGCAACCGCGACGAAGATGCGCAGCTGCTCGAGCGTCATCGCCGGCTCACAGGAAGAGTCGGACCAGCACCAGACTGAAGCCGGCGAGGAACGCGCTCGACGCCGCGCACAAGGCGAACGGCCGGACGCCCTCGGCGGAGAGCTTGCGGATGTCGGTGTGCAAGCCCATCGCGGCGAGCGCCATCGACAGCAGAAACGCGGTGGCCTGCACGATCCAGTGCATCGGCACCGGCGGAATCGACACCACGCTGCCGATGCCGATCAGCGCCAGAAAGCCGAACACGAACCACGGAATCGGCGCCGCCGCGATCTTGCCGCCGGGCGCGCCGCCCCGGCGATAGCGGCCGGCCAAACCCATGGCGATCACCATCGGCGCCAGCATCATGACGCGCGACAGCTTGACGATGGTGGCGACATGGCCGGCGTCGGGACTGATCTGGAACGTCGCCGCCACCACCTGGGCGATCTCGTGAATCGAAGCGCCCGCCCACAATCCGTAGTGCCGCGCATCGAGCCCGAGCGGGTGTGCGAGTAGCGGATAGAGCACCATGGCCAGCGTGCCGAACAGCGTCACGCTGGCGATCGCATAGGCCGAATCCTCGTCGCTGCCGCCGACCACGGTATTGGCCGCGACGACGGCCGAGGCGCCGCAAATCGCCGTGCCGGTGCCGATCAGCGCGGCCAGCCGCCGGTCGACGCCGAGGCGCTTGCCCAGCCAGACGGTGAACGTGAAGCTCGCTGCGATACACACTGCGATCAGCGCCAGGCCGGGCACGCCGACCTCGACGAGCTGCGCCACGGTGAGCTGCAAGCCCAGGAGCACGATGGCGGCGCGCAGGATCCGCCGCAGCGAGAAGGCGACGCCGGGCGCCGCGGCGCGCGGCGTACCGACGACGTTTTGCACCGCAACGCCGATCGCGATCGACAGGATCATTGGGCTCAAATTGCCGAACCCGGGCAGCAGCCGCAGCGCGAAGGCGACGCCCGCAATCGTTCCCGTCAGCAGCAGGCCGGGCCACAAGGCGGCGGTCGGCTGGGATCGGTCGCGCAAAGCTTCGCGTGACTCGCCGGCGGGAGCCGCGACGGCGAGCGGCAGACTGTCTGTTGGTGGCATCGGGGAAGGGGGCCTGTTTGGTTTGCGGCATCATTTCCATCGGCCCATGCCCCGTCCAATTCATTGTAGTGATGCATTTGACAAGTTGCACAGATTAATCCGGCGGCGGCGTGGCTCGTTGGATGTACTCATGCACGATTCGAACTTTCGTCCGTGATCGGCGACAATCCAGCGGCGACGACTTAATTTCGGCGGTGCCGGAAGCGAGGGAGGCAAGCGATGAACGCGAAATCGGCCATGATTCCACCAGCGCGGATTGCCGTCGTCGGACTGGGCAACATGGGCGTGCCGATGGGCGCGTGCCTGATCCGCGCCGGCTATGCCGTCGTCGGCTTCGACGCCGCGGATGCGGCGCGTCAACGCTTCGTGTCAGCCGGCGGTAATGTTGCTCCTACATTGGCGGCGGCCGTATCGGACGCCGCGCTGGTCATCACCGTCCTGCCCAACGGCAAGATCGTGCGGGACGTGGTGCGGGCGATGCGCGCGCATCTGCCGCCCGGCTGCGTCATCGTCGACATGAGCTCGTCCGATCCGGTCAGCACGCGGGCGCTGGGCGAGGACCTGATCGGCGCGGGATTCGAATTTGCCGATGCGCCGGTTTCGGGTGGCGTCCGGCGGGCGGTCGACGGCTCGCTGGCGATCATGGTCGGCGGCGCGAGCGCGACGGTCGACCGTATCCAGCCGGTGCTATCAGCGATGGGCCGCGCGATTTTCCGCACCGGCGCGCTGGGCTCGGGTCACGCGATGAAAGCGCTCAACAATTACGTCTCCGCCGCGGGCCTCGTGGCCGCCGTCGAGGCGATCGCGATCGGCCGTCAATTCGGACTCGATCCGGCGCTGATGACGGACATCCTCAACGCGTCGAGCGGCCGCAACAACACGACCGAGGTCAAGCTCAAGCAGTTCATCATCTCGGAGGCGTTCAATGCCGGCTTTCCGCTGCGGCTGATGGCCAAGGACGTGCGCACCGCCGACGATCTCGCGCATGCCATGGGTGTCGCGGCGCCGCTCGCCGATGCCGTTGCCGATCTCTGGGACGCGGCCACGCGAGATCTGCCCGACGGCGCCGACCACACGGCGGTCGGCCGCTATCTCGATCGGCTGCCGGTTCGCGTGACGGCGAAGCGCTAGGCGACCGGCTCGGCGTCGAGCCGGACCGCGATGCCCTCGAGCGCGCGGCTCGACGCCGGGTAGCGCTTCATCACCAGCGGGTCGTGGCCGGGAATGATGTGCTGCGGCGAGCTCGCCAAGCGCTTCAGCGTGCGATGACCCTCGAGCATGTCGGCGACGTTGTACACGATGGGAAAGCAGCGGCCCTGGTCGAGATGCGCATAGAGGTGCGCCGCGTCCGACGCGAGCACGACCCAGCCGCGCCGCGTCATCACGCGCAGCGACTGCAATCCCATGGTGTGGCCGCCGATGAAATGCAGCCACAGGCCAGGCGCGATCTCCTCGGCGCCGTCGTGGAACCGCAGCCGTCCGGCGAACAGCCGCCGCACCATACCGGTAACGTCGTCCGCCTCGAAGCTGTGACGCATCGTCGCGTGGCACATGCAGCGGCCGGTGACATAGGCCATCTCGCGATCCTGGATGTGGAACCTCGCGTTGGGAAAGAGGTCGAGATTGCCGGCGTGGTCGTAATGCATGTGCGTGATGATCACGTCCTCGACCTTCGCTGGATCGATGCCGAGCCCTTCAAGCCCGGCGGCCGGCGAGCGCAGCAATTCGCGCCCGCGCTTACGCGCCTGCTCGGCTCCGAAGCCGGTATCGACGATGAAGGTTCGGCCGCTGCCGGTCACCGTCCAAACGAAATAGTCGATCGGCATGGGCGCGTCGTGTGGATCGCCGCCGAGAAAATTGTCGCCGGCGCGGCGGTCGTGCCGCGCATAGCGGATGGCGTGGATCTCGTAGGTCGGCGTATCGGCCATGGGTGTTTCCTCCGGTTCGACGGCATCTTTGCGGCGTCGGCGATCGCTGGACAATGCCGAATCGCGCATCACCCGGCCCAAGCCACTCTGATGCTAGGCGGGGAGAAAGATGCGGTCGCCCTCCTTCATCTGATTGACCTGCGACAGCGCCCAGTCGCGCTCGGCGCTCTCGTGACCGAAGATGTGGGCTGCCAGGATCATGTCGACCGTGGTCCCACCATCGCTCGACAGCGGCAGGCTGACGCGTTTGACCTGCATCGGCTCGCGCTGCTCATTGAGGAAAAAGAAGTTCTGCGTATAGAGCGGTTGCCGCCGCTCGACCATTTCGCGGTAGATGTCGACAATGTATTGCCGGTAGCCGGCAATGTCGGGCACCGATTCGTCGAGGAACTGGCCGGTCGGCTCGCGGCCTGTGGCGCGCCAGAAGACCTCGCCGACCCGACGATAGCGGAAGCGGATCGACCTGTTCGCGCGCACGACCTCGAGAATCATCGTATGGGGCCATAGGGCGGCGGAAAGCTCGACGGGGTCGATATCGCCCCGGGACGGCATTGGGCGTCCGGCGCACTTGCTGCGCCAATAGCGATAAATACTTTCGAGGCGGGCGTCGCCGAGGACCGCCGCTGGATCGCCGGCGGATGCTGGATTGGGATTCATGCCGACCCGGTTCTCGGCTCCATCGAGTCGTCTCAACCTGAGTGTTGCCGGTCACAGCTGTTATCGGTGTCATCGTCGAGTGTCAATATAGCCGGCCATGCCGCTTTCGACGGCCCGGCGATATTGCGCACAGGCGAGCGCGTCGTAGAAATGAGGCCGAAAGCCTTCGCTCGAACGAACGCGCGCTTGGTCTCTCGTCGTCGTCACGACGTTGACCGCGCAGGACGCTTCCCTACCGGCCGCGGCATCAGCAGCACGCAGAGCACGATAAACGCCGCGATGGCCGCCGAAGCGAGCGGCCCGTTAGTGGGACCGCGTATTGCCGCTCTGGTTCAGCCGGTCCCACTGCGCGTGCGATAGAACGGTGAACTCCCGCACCATGCCGGCCTTGTAATCGCCGGGCAGCTGATTGCTGAGGAGGACATACGTGCCTGGCTTCAGCACCAGACGCACCGTCTCAGTCGCACTTTGCAGCATGTCCTCGAGTCCCTCGAACGGCGGCAACTTGTCCTCGTCCACCGTTCGCGACTTCGCGTCATAGGGCAGGCTATCGATCGAGCCTTTCCACGGGAAAACCAGGAACTCGTGCATCTTGCCCATAATGGGATCGGTCGATGTGTTCGTGACGACGAACTCGACGGATCCTTCTTCCATTTTGTCCTGGCTCAGCGTCATGCCCTCCTTCCCGCTTTTTTCCCACAGCTTCACCTTGATCGACGGCGCGTCAGCGAGCGCCACCTGCATTCCGGCGAGAAATACGGCTGCGGCTGCAACGGCGAAGACGCGTGTTTGAAAAGGCATTTGACGCTCCCTTGGTTGGTTTTGACCGTGTTCGGCTGATGCGGAATTTGCACAAATATTCGTACCGGTAGTCGCGTAGGGCCAGCGGAAGCTATTCACCCGACGTTCCCCGGATGACCGGGCTCGACGCAAAGGATAGTCCACTGCTGCGGCACGCGAAAGCCAACGACGTCCGGTACGGTTCCGGCGTGCTGAACTCCTGGAACCCTTCGGGAAAGGCTGGGATGAATGGTCACCGCGAAGGTTTGATCGATCGCTCCAGTCACGTTTTCCGGTGCCGCAGGCCGCTATACGGCGCGCGGCGCATGCCGTAATGTAAAAGCTGCTTGGATCGCGCCGGGGGGATTGAATTGCGACGAGATATAAGGTCGGTCCTTTCTGTTCCCCTGTTTTCGTTCCTGTCTCTGGCCATTGTCGCGGTGGCCGCGCCGGCAAGGGCCCAGCCGCCGGCGGATCCGGACGGCATCTGGACCTTGCAGGACGAGAATTCCTCGGTCGCGACCGGTTCGGGGCTAAAGGACAAATATTACGTCAACGGCTTGCGCCTCAATTGGACGTCGCCGACCGACACACTACCGGCCTCGCTTGCGAATTTCGAGAATTGGCTCTGGGGACCGGGCCGGAGCCGCTACGCGCTCGAGCTTTCTCAGTCGATGTACACGCCATCGAACGTCCAGCTCGTCCCGCCCGATCCGACCGACCGGCCCTATGCCGGCGTCCTGACCGTGACCGGCTCGCTGCTGCACGACACCGATTCCTCGCGCAGCATTATCGGCCTCCAGGCGGGCCTCGTCGGGCCGGACGCCTTGGCCAAGCAGGTGCAAAACGGCTTCCACAGCCTCGTCGGCTATAACCCCAGCCGCGGCTGGAACTACCAGATTCACGACGAGCCGGTCGCGGAACTGCTGGCGGAGAAGATCTGGCGCGTGCCGCTGCTGCGCGGCGGATTGCAAATGGATGCGCTGCCCGAGGTCGCGGGCGGCGCGGGCAATCTACGGGTCTACGGTCTGGCCGGATCGGTCGTGCGGATCGGCCAAGGACTCGATTCGGATTACGGCGTGGCGCGGGTCAATCCCGGGCTGAGCGGCAGTGACGTGTTCGTGCCCACGCGCAATCTGGTCTGGTACTTTTTCGCCGGCGCGGACGGCCAGGCCGTGGCGCACGACATTACGATCGACGGCAACACCTTCCAATCGAGCGCCAGCGCCAAACGAGCGCCCTTTGTCGGCGAGCTCGAGCTCGGCCTTGCCGTCATACTCGGCCGCGCGCGGCTCTCCTACACGCAGGTCATCCAAACCGAAGAGATCAAGGGACAGCACGGCGGTCCCCATCAATTCGGGTCGCTGGCGCTTTCCGTTCGGTACTGACCGTCGGCTGCGAGCGTCTTAACGCGCCGGAGAGCTGGCGCCTTCCGCGTCGTGAGCGAATTTAACGCCCGCCAGTTCCATGGTGTGCCGGACGTTCCGGAAGCCGTCGGGCGTGACCTGCACTTCGCCCCTGAAGGGGTAATCGAAGGCGACGATGAGGACGATCACCAGCGCCAGCGACGCTGCGACGGCGCCGGTCATCAGCAGGTGCATCGCAAAGCTCTCCATGCCGAAAAGATACGTGAGGCCGATGACGATGGCCGCGCCGAGCACCACGACCCACCAGACCGCCGGGTCGATATGGTCTTGCGCCGCCAGGATGCGATTCTGCCGCGCGTCATAGAGCGCATTCAGGCGGCGCAGCGTCTCCGAGACCATCGCCACTTGCACGGGATTGGACGTTGCGACGCTGCCCAGGCTTTGGTGGAACTTGAAGAGTGGTGCCCAGCCTTCGTCTCCGACCGGCGCGCCTTTTGCCATGGCCGGCCATTCCTGGGTGAGCACGATCTCGACGTAATCCCGGATGTCGCCGATCAACGCCGTTCTGGTCGGCTCCGGCATCGCGGAAGAATCGCGGAACAGATCGCCGGCCAAAGAGGCTTCGATCGCCGCCGTGTCGCCGGCCTTGCCGAACGATTCCCAGGCTTCGACGGCGATGAAGGCAAGCAGCACCGCGAAGACGACCCCGATCAGGGCCGAATTGAAACCGGTGAACTCGTTATGCTTCCGCCGCAGCTCGAGGTGAAGCAGGCGGGTCGAAACACCAAGACCAACGAGCGAGAGACCAACCACGAGCACGATGACCACGGAGGCCATCTCCCAGGTCGGTACGCCGTATATCCAGTCGACGAGCATGATCCCCCCAGACCGTGTCGCTGCACCAATGCGCCCGCCCGATATTACCGCACGACCGGCCGCGATCCATCCGGGGCGATCGCCGGTGAATTAGTGAAAAGACGAGGGAAGTCTTCGGCAAAGAGCTGGTGCTGCCGCTGAGGATTGAACTCAGGACCTCTCCCTTACCAAGGGAGTGCTCTACCACTGAGCTACGGCAGCATCCGGGATGCGCGGGACATACACGAGCCGCGCCCGGCTTGGCAAGGCGTCTCGGGCGCCTTGACGCGGCGGAACGATGGCCGCAACTCTAGGCCATGACGGTTAAGGAGCGGCAAACTCCCGGCCGGCGCGACTCGCGTGCCGCACAAGCGGTGAACGAACAGAATCCCAAGGCGGCGGCGAAGCAGGCGCGGCTCGCCGAAGCGCTACGCGCTAACTTGGCGCGCCGCAAGGCCCAGGCGCGTGCTCGCATGCCGGAGGCCGACGATCCGCCATCGTCGCAAAAACCGCCGCGTTCCGCTTGAGGCTTTTCTCCCCATCCTTTACACCGTGACGAGCCGAACGGGCGGGAGCGGGGAGCGCACTCATGTCGATCATGCCGGACAAATGGATTCGCGAGATGGCGCTCGCGCGCGCCATGATCGAGCCCTTCGTCGAGAAGCAGACGCGCCAGGGCGTCATCTCCTATGGCCTGTCGTCCTACGGCTACGACGCGCGCGTCGGCCGCGACTTCAAGATCTTCACCAATGTCTCGAGTGCCGTCGTCGATCCGAAGAATTTTTCCTCCGAAAGCTTCGTCGACAAGGAGACCGACATCTGCGTCGTGCCGCCCAACAGCTTCGCGCTCGCCTCGACGATGGAGTATTTCCGCATTCCGCGCGACACGCTGGTGATCTGTCTCGGCAAGTCGACCTATGCGCGCTGCGGCATCATCGTCAATGTCACGCCGCTCGAGCCCGAATGGGAGGGCCACGTCACCATCGAGATATCGAACACCACGCCGCTGCCCGCGCGCATCTATGCCGGCGAAGGCATCTGCCAATTCCTGTTCTTCAGGAGCGATCAGGTCTGCGAGGTGTCCTATGCCGATCGCGGCGGCAAGTATCAAAAGCAGCGCGGCGTGACGCTGCCGCGGCTCTAATGCGGTTTCGTAATTCCGCCACAAAGTCCGGCTACGCAGGCGGACCTTTGGGCGAAAATCCTGTAAGCAAGGCATAATTCAGGCATGGATAAGATCCGTATCCGCGGCGGCCGCCCCCTGCATGGCTCGATCCAGATCGGCGGCGCGAAGAACGCGGCGCTGCCCCTGATGACCGCCTGCCTGCTCACCGACGAGCCGCTGGTCATCAAGAACCTGCCGTTCCTGGCCGACATCACCACGCTGTCGCACCTGCTGGTCCAGCACGGCGTGTCGGTCACCATGCCCGGCGCTGAGAGCGCGGACGAGCACGGCCATGTCCTCGAGCTGCGCGCCAAACGCATCGTTTCGACCACCGCGCCCTACGATCTGGTGCGCCGGATGCGCGCTAGCGTGCTGGTGCTCGGACCGCTGGTCGCACGCCTCGGCCAGGCGCGGGTCTCGCTGCCCGGCGGCTGCGCCATCGGCACGCGGCCGGTCGACCTCCACATCAAGGCGCTCGAAGCGCTCGGCGCCACCATCGCCATTGAGAAGGGCTATATCCACGCGACCGCGCCCAATGGCCTCAAGGGCGGCGAGATCGTCTTCCCGTCGGTTTCAGTCGGCGCGACCGAGAACGCGCTGATGGCGGCGGCGCTCGCCGACGGCGAGACCGTCATCGTCAACGCCGCGCGCGAGCCCGAAATCGGCGATCTCGCGTGCTGCCTCAACAGCATGGGCGCCAAGATCGCGGGCGCCGGCGGCGAGCGCATCACCGTGACCGGCGTGCCGCGCCTCCATGGCGCGACGCATAGCGTCATTCCCGATCGCATCGAGACCGGCACCTATATGATGGCGGCGGCGATCACCGGCGGCGAGATCGAGCTGGTGGGCGCGCATTACGATATGGTCGCGGCCGCGGCGCAGGCGCTCGAAGGCACCGGCGTCGCCGTCGAGCGCGTGCCGGCAGGCGTCAAGGTCAGCCGCCGCGCCAACCGTCTCAAGGGCATCGATGTCGCGACCGCGCCGTTTCCCGGTTTCCCGACCGACCTCCAGGCGCAGTTTATGGCGCTGATGGCGACGGCGGACGGCGATTCCATCATCACCGAGACCATCTTCGAGAACCGCTTCATGCACGTGCCCGAGCTCAATCGCATGGGCGCTGACATCAACGTGCAGGGCGCATCGGCATCGATCCGCGGCGTCGCCAAGCTCACCGGCGCACCGGTGATGGCGACCGATTTGCGCGCGTCGGTGTCGCTGGTGCTCGCAGGATTGGCGGCCGAGGGTGAGACGATGGTCAACCGCGTCTATCATCTCGATCGCGGCTACGAGCGGCTCGAAGCCAAGCTCGCCGCCTGCGGCGCGGCGATCGAGCGGGTCGCCGGCGAGGGCTGACCGCGCGCGATGGCGACCCGCGCTCAGCCGGATCAGGGCCCTACGCGGCTCCGCCTCAAGGCCGAGGACGACGAGGACTTGGCGGTGATCTCCACCGTGCTCCAGGACGCGATGGTCCTGGTCGGCGACATGGTCTACGAGGCCGAGGACCGGTGCTTTGTCCTGGTCGCCAACCGTTTCCGGCACGAGAGCGAGGCCGAGCGCGCCCGGCACGGCGAGCGCGTCATGGCCGGCCTGCGCATCGACGGCGTCACCGCGGTCAAGCGGCGCGAATTCGATCCGCGCGATGCCGAACGACTCCTGGTGCTGCTGGCGGTGCGGTCGGCGTCGGGCGCGATCTATCTCGATTTCGCCGGTGGCGCCAGCATTCGGCTGGAATCCGGCGGCATCCTGTGCCATTTAGATGACTTCGGCGAGCCTTGGCCTACGCGCTTCCGCCCGCGTCATCCCGACGAGGACGCGGGCTAGCGAGTGCCGGCTCGGTCTGCGCGTCATGCCCGGCCTTGTGCCGGGCATCCACGTCGTGTAGCAAAAAACTCATGGATGGCCGGGCCTGTGGCCGACCATGACCTCAGTATTTAATAGCGGCGATACGAGCCAATTGCGCGCCTGTTCATTGGAGAATTTGTTTGCTCGGTAACGAAACGCTAGTACTGGCGCTGCCCAAGGGCCGCATCCTCGACGAGGTGGTGCCGGTGGTGCGGCGCGCCGGAATCGAGATCGAGCGCGAGTTCGACGATCCCGACACGCGCAAGCTGCGCTTCCGCACCAACCGCGGGAATCTCGACGTCATTCGCGTACGCAATTTCGACGTCGCCACCTTCGTTGCCTTCGGCGGCGCGCATATCGGCGTCGCCGGCAGCGACGTGCTGATGGAATTCGAGTATGCCGAGGTCTATGCGCCGCTCGATCTCGGTGTCGGCAAGTGCCGCCTCGTGGTCGCTGCGCCCGCCGAGGATCTCGGCCACGACGATCCGGCGCGCTGGAGCGCCGTGCGCATCGCCACCAAATATCCCGAGATCACGCGCCGCCACTTCGCCGGCCGCGGCGTCCAGGCGGAATGCATCAAGCTCAACGGCGCGATGGAGCTCGCGCCCGGCATGGGCCTATCCCGGCGCATCGTCGATCTCGTCGCCACCGGCCAGACGCTGCGCGAGAATGGCCTGGTCGAGATCGAGCACATCGCCGACGTGACGTCGCGTCTCATCGTCAACCGCGTCGCGCTCAAGACGCGCAACGCCGAGATCGGCCCCTGGATCGAGCGCTTCCGCGAGGCCGCCCGTGCCGCTTAGGCTCGACAGCGCGGCGCGCGGTTTCGCCAAGGACTTCGCCGCGCTGCTCGATCTGAAGCGCGAGCTGGCGGCCGACGTCGACGCGGCAGTCGCGGCGATCCTCGACGACGTGAAGGCGCGCGGCGACGCCGCGGTAATCGACTGCACCCGCCGGTTCGACAAACTCGCGCTCACCGCCGCGACGCTGCGGTTGAGCGTCACCGAGATCGCCGCCGCCAAGGCGAAGTGCGCGCCCGACACGCTCGAGGCGCTGAGCCTCGCGGCCGCGCGCATCGAGGCCTATCACCGGCATCAGGTGCCGCGCGACATCGACTACACCGATCCCGCGGGCGTGCGGCTCGGCGCGCGCTGGCGGCCGATCGGGGCGGTCGGCATCTACGTGCCCGGCGGCAGCGCGGCCTATCCGTCGTCGGTTTTGATGAACGCGGTGCCCGCGAAGGTCGCGGGCGTGCCGCGCGTTGCCATGGTGGTGCCGGCGCCGGAGGGCGCGCTCAATCCGCTGGTGCTCGCTGCGGCCGAGCTTGCAGGCGTGAGCGAGATTTACCGCATTGGCGGCGCGCAGGCGATCGGCGCGCTGGCCTATGGCACTGAAACCATCGCCGCGGTCGACAAGATCGTCGGACCCGGCAACGCCTATGTCGCGGCCGCCAAGCGCCGGGTCTACGGCCGGGTCGGCATCGACATGATCGCCGGACCCTCTGAGATCCTGGTGCTGGCCGATGCCAAGAACGATCCGGCGTGGATCGCCGCCGATCTGTTGTCGCAGGCCGAGCACGACACGGCGGCGCAAGCGATCCTGATCACCGACGACGCGGGCTTCGCCGACGCCGTCGCTGCCGCCGTCGACACGACGCTCGCGACGCTGCCGCGCCGCGCCATCGCCGGCGAGAGCTGGCGGCGCTTCGGCGCGATCGTCGTGATCCATCGCTGGGACGAGGCGGCCGATCTGGTCAATCGCCTCGCGCCTGAGCATCTCGAGATCGCCGTCGACGACGCCGTCACACTGGCAGCCGATATCCGCAACGCTGGCGCCATCTTTCTCGGCCGCCACACGCCCGAAGCGGTCGGCGATTACATCGCCGGTCCCAACCACGTGCTGCCGACGGCGCGCAGCGCCCGCTTCTCGTCGGGCCTTTCGGTGCTCGATTTCGTGAAGCGAACGTCGATCGTGCGCTGCGATGCCGCCAGCCTCAACGTCATCGGACCGGCGGCGGCAACGCTCGCTAAGGCCGAAGGGCTCGACGCGCACGCGCTGTCGATCACCATCCGTCTCAACATGCCACGCGGCTCGTAGGTTTATTGATATGGGTGCAGTTCGCACCGGCAGCGCGACCAGTCACCCCCACCCTAACCCTCCCCCCTCGAGGGGGAGGGGACGGGAGGGTGCTGCTGCTGCGGCATGCTCTTCGTCGACGCATCGTGCCGATCGCGCGAAGCACACAGGGTGCGAGTTCGCGCCATGACCGACGATCACCACCGCATTGCCCAGGTCACGCTCGACGAGCGGAGCGTCATCCGGCGCAAGGGCGACGTCGAGCACGAGCGCGCCGTCGCCATCGCCGACCTGCTCGAGCAGAACAGCTTCGCGCCGAGATCCGGCGCCGCGGGGCCTTTCAACCTGCATCTCGGCATTGCCGAGGAGCGGCTGGTGCTCGACCTGCGCGATGCCGCGGACCAGCCGGTCGAGCGCGTCACGCTGCCGCTTGCGCCGTTCCGCGGCCTGGTGAAGGACTACTTCCTGGTTTGCGAGAGCTATTACAGCGCAGTCAAGACCGCCGACCCGTCGCGCATCGAGGCGATCGACATGGGCCGGCGTAGCCTGCACAACGAGGGCTCGCAGTTGCTGCGCGACAATCTCGCCGACCAGGTGGATATCGATTTCGACACGGCGCGGCGGCTGTTCACGCTGCTCTGCGTGCTGCATATCCGATGAGCGGACGCCATTCCATAACCGTCATTCCCGCACAAGCGGGAATCCAAGGCAAATGCACAGTCGCTTTCCTGGACCCCCGCTTTCGCAGGGGTGACGGAACGACGGCACTAACCGCGCCCGCGCCGATCCTCAAATCTCTTGACCGGGGCGGAGCGGCTAAGGATGTTTGAGCCCATCAATCGGCAGTCAGGGAATGCCGAAAGAAGATTTGATCGCGTTCTCTGGAACGGTGACCGAGCTTCCGCCCAATGCGATGTTCAGGGTCAAGCTCGACAACGATCACAGTGTCCTGGCGCATACCTCGGGCAAGATGCACAAGAACCGCATCCGGGTCCTCGCCGGCGATCGCGTCAACGTCGAGATGACGGCCTACGATCTGACCAAGGGCCGGACCACCTTCCGTTTCAAATAGCCGCGGCGCCGGGCCGCACGTGACCAACCCTCGCCTTGTGCTGGCCTCGGCTTCGCCGCACCGTGCCGCACTCCTCGCGCAAATCGGCCTCAGGCCCGATGCCATCCATCCTGCCGCGCTCGATGAAACGCCGCGTGCCGACGAGACGCCGGCGACATACGCGCTGCGGCTCGCCGAAGAAAAGGCGCGCATGGTCGCTGCCGGCGAACCCGGTGCTTTCGTGCTCGCCGCCGACACGGTTGTTGCCTGCGGCCGCCGCATCCTCGGTAAGCCCGCGACCGAAGCCGAGGCGCGACGTTGCCTCGCGCTGCTCTCCGGTCGGCGTCATCGCGTCCACGGCGGCATCGCGGTGGTGACGCCGGACGACCGGCTTGCGAGTCGTCGAATCGAGACGGCCGTTCTGTTCAAGCGCCTGACGCGCGACGAGATCGACGACTACGTCGCGTCCGGCGAGTGGCGCGACAAGGCCGGCGGCTATGCCATCCAGGGCATCGCCGCGCGCTTCGTGCGCGGCATCGTCGGCTCTTATTCCAACGTCGTCGGCTTGCCGCTCACCGAAACGGTCGCGCTGCTCGTCGGCCAGGGCTATGCGCCCGCCGCGCGGTTCGGCCGATGAAGCGCGAAGTCGCGCTCGCCGTCCACGGCGGCGAGACTTGGGCGGCGCTCACGGAAGACGACACGGTGGTCGAGTTGCGCCTGGCGCGCGGCGGCACGGCCAGCCGCGTCGGCGAGATCTGGCTCGGCCGCGTCGTTGGATTGCGGCCCGAGTTGCCGGCGGCGCTCGTCGATATCGGTCTCGACCGCCCGGCTTTTCTCAGCGCGGAAGACGTCGTGCCGAAAACGCACTTCAAGGCGCTGCACGAGGGCGCGGCCGTCACGGTCGAGATCGCCAAGGACGCGCGCGCCGACAAAGCCGCGGGCGTGACCATGCGGCTGTCGTGCGCGCTCGAGCCGCCGGCGGGCGCCAAGCCGCCGCTGCGGCTCGATGCGCCGTTGCCGCCGGCCGCGGCGCTTGTCGCGACGTGGCTTGATCCGGCGCCGGATACGATCGCGGCCGATGATCGGGCGGTCTATGCCGAGCTGCGCAACGGACTGCGCGCGCGGCATCCTGCGCTCGTCGAGCGCCTCGCCTTCGCCAATGAGCCGCTCTACGAACGCGGCGGCATCGGCGATGCGGTCGAGCGGGCCTTGGCGCCGCGTCTCGCGCTGCCCGGCGGCGGCTTCCTGCTGATCGAGCCGACTGCGCTCGGCGTTGCCATCGATATCGACAGCGGTGCGGCGAAGTCTGCCGTCGGTGTCAATCTCGGGGCGGCACGGACGATCGCGCGGCAGATCCGGCTGCGCAACCTGGCCGGGCCGATGATGGCTGGATTCGTCGGCATGAAAGGGAAGGGCGCGCGCGACCGCGTGCTGGCCGCGCTCAAAAAGGCGCTCGCGCGTCACGCGCCGGATTGCCAGGTGCTCGGCTGGACGCGGCTCGGCCACGTCGAGCTGGTGCGCAAGCGCCGCGCGCCGTCGCTGGCGGAGGTGTGGGGGAAAGCCGTTTAGCTCAATTTGTCAGCAGAGCGCCGCCGCTGACGATCGCCACGACGCCGGTGCTGGTGCAGTTGTCGCCGAAATTCGATGTGCCGGAAAACTTGATCTGGTTGGCGACGAGCTGCGTGCAGCCGTTGGTCGACGTCGAACTGCCGCTATAGGTCGGATCCTCGCTCGGCATATAGATGACGCCGGTAAAGACGTTGCCGCTGCCGCCGGCGATCGTGTTGTCCTCGACCGGCGCTCTGCCGTCGACCCACATCACCATGCCGGCGAGGCTGCCGCTCGCCGGCGCGGTAAGTTGCACGGTCGAGCCGCCGTCAAGATTGATGGAGCCGATGGAGCTCGCGCTGCCGCTGCTGGTCAGAATGATCGTCACGCCATTGCCAGTCAGCGTGGCATTGCCGGCCACCTTCAGGTCGCCACTGTCGAGGATATAGGTACCAGGATTGAGCGTGACATTCGCGTTGCCGGTCAGCGTCAAGCCACCGCAATAGACGCCGGGATCGAGCGTCTGTGTCCCTGACGTATGCAAATTGCTCTGGTCGCAGCCCGAGAACGACGGAATTGTCCGCGAGGCATAAGGATCCGGTGTCGCCGGCGAATTCGTTCTGATGACGGGCGATGAGACGCAGCAGCCGCTGTAATTGCCGCCGAGTGTCACTGATGATGCGATGAGCGTGCTCGACAGGGTCAGATCGTTCGCGTTGGTCGAGTTGACCGTCAGGCCGCAATTGTTGAGATCGACGGCCGTGCTGCCGGAGACGTCAACGGCGCCGCTCGCGCTGGGATCGAGCGCCAGCACGCAGGCCGATGTGGTGCCCGAGTTCTTCGCCGTCGCGGAGGCGGTCACCGGGATAGCGCTCTCGTAAAGCGACATGAACGTCGTCGGCACCGAACCGACAACGCTGATGGACATGGTATAGGCGCTGCCGCTGGTGTCGGGCGTGATCGTGGTTGTGGTAATGGTTGTCGGTGCCGGCAACGCGGCGGTGCCGGCGCTGACATAGCTCTGGCTCAAGGCAGTTGCCGTGCTCTGCGCGCCGGGACTGGAAAGCACCGATGCGCCGGCCAGCGCCGCGGCATCGACCGTGCTCTGCAATGCCGCGCGGACGCTCGCCGCGCGGCCGTAATCGACGCCGACGCCGGCCGCGATGACGAGCGGGATCATCATCACCGCGAAGAGCACGGCGACAGCACCCTCGGTGTTGCGGACAAGTCGATGGAACCAGGCGATGAACATCGGGCGTTTGACTCGGCGAAAATCTCCGGACTGGCCGCTCGCCAATGCGGCCCGACATCAAACCTCCGTTAAAGCTGGTTGCTGGCGAGTTAAGAGGCGGTGAAATGGATTCGCGTCGGCTTTCGCCGCCTCGGTAGGGGACTTGGTTACCGACCGTTAGCCATAAGGGCTCACGTGCGCGTTGCCGCCGGGCGCGCGCGGCTCGTCAGTTGGTCAGGGTGAGGCTGGTCGTGCTGGTGCCGTTGCCCGAGCCCGAACCACCGGAGCAGGAAAAGTTGTACTGCATATCGTTGCCGTAATTGTAGGAATCGAAACTGCCGCCCATGTCGTTCCAATCATATTGGTAGCTGTTGCCTCCGAGCTGCGAGCAGCTTGGCGCGGCACTGGTCATTTCCGTGTTCATCGTCGGCCCGCTTCCGCAAGCGTCGCAGACGCCGGTCATATTGCCGTTGTCGTCGTAGGTGTTGGTGTTCTCGCTGGATCCCGAAGTGGTGTAGCACTGCCCCTGCGGCGCGCTCGGATAGCTCCACGTTCCGCTGCGCGAGTTGTACGTGCCCTTTTCGACGATCAGAGCGCAATCCTGGGTGGTCTCGTAAACGCCGTGCGTGCCGGTAGTCGTGCCGCCGGGCGCGATGTTGTAATACTCGCTCGGCGGTTGCAGGCTCGAATAAAGCCACTGGGTATCGCCTGGCTGCGAGCCGTACATGTTATTGCCGTAGTTGCACCCGCCCAGCGAGGGATTGCGCGCACCGGTGACATTTTCGATGGCGAAGCCGATTTTTGCGCTGGCGGCGACGTTGAAGGCCGCGCTCGTCGTCGGGCTGGAGGTGTTGTTCGACCACAGCAGGTTCATCGCCGACGCGTCCGGCACGCCACCGTTGGCCGGCACGATGTACCAGTAGATTTCGTTGACATCGCAGGCGTAGCTCACGAAGCCGCCCATATTGAAGCTCGCCGTGACGACCGGGTTCTTGGCCGTCGCCGAAGCCGTAACGGTGATTGCCTTTTCGTAGAATGACATGAAGGTCGTCGGCATGTTCAAGGTCACCGTGACCGACATGGTATAGGCGACGCTGTTGCCGCTGCCGTTGGTCGCCGGCGTAACCGTGGTCGACGTCACCGTGGCGTTTGACGGCAATGCGGCGGTGGCCTTGTTGACATAGTCCTGGGCAAGCGCGGTCGCGGCGCTCTGCGCCGACGGGCTCGTATAGGCGGACGCGCCGGCCAAGGCCGCGGCATCGACCGTGCTCTGCAGCGCGGCGCGGACCTCGGCCGCACGGCCGTAATCGACGCCGGCGCCGGCCGCGATGACGAGTGGGATCATAATCACGCCGAAGAGCACGGCGACCGTACCCTCGGTGTTGCGGGCAAGACGGCGGAACCAAACGATGAACATCGGGCGTTTGACTCGGCGAAATTCCTCGGACCGGCCGCTCGCCAATGCGGCCCGGCACCAAACATCCGTTAAGGCTGGTTGCTGGCGAGTTAAGGGGCGATGAAATGGATTTGCGCCGGCTTTCGTCGCCGCGGTACGGGCGCAGGATTTGGTTACCAGCCGTTAGTCAAAACGACTCGCTTGCGCGCAGGCGCACGCGGCTCGTCAGTCGGTCAGGGTAACGCTGGTCGTGCTCGTGCCGTTGCCCGAGCCCGAGCCGCCCGAGCAGGAAAACGAATATTGCATGTCGTTGCCATAATTGTAGGAATCGAAGCTTCCGCCCATGTCGTTCCAATTATATTGGTAGCTCTTGCCGCTGAGCTGCGAGCAGCTCGGCGCCGCGGCGGTCATCTCCTTCGACATTTTCGGTCCCTTGCCGCAGCCGTCGCAGACACCGTCCATGTTGCCGTGGCGGTCGTAGGTGTTGGTGTTCTCGTTCTTGCCATTGGCAGTAAAGCACTTGCCCTGCGGTGCCTTCGGATATGTCCACACGCCATTTTTTTGGGTGCCCTTTTCGACCGCCAGGGCGCAATCCTGTGTCGTCTCGTAGGTCGCGTGCGTGCCGGTATTCGTGCCGCCGGGAGCGATGTTGTAGCTCGTGCCCGGCGTCGAGAGGCTCGAATAGAGCCACTGCGTGTCGCCGGGCTGCGCGCCGTACATGTTGTTGCCGTAGTTGCAGCCGCCCAACGAAGGATCGCGCGCGCCGGTGACGTTCTGGATAGCGAAGCCGATCTGCGCGCTGGCGGCGACGCTGAAGCTTGCGGTCGTCGTCGGGCTCGCCGTGTTGTTCGACCACAGCAGGTTCATGGCCGAAGCGTCCGGCACGCCGCCGTTGGCGGGCACGACGTACCAATAGATTTGGTTCGTATCGCAGGCGTAGCTCACGAACGAGCCCATATCGAACGTCGCGTTGACAACTGGGTTTGTCGCCGTCGCCGAGGCCGTGACTGTGACCGATTTCTGGTAAAACGACATGAATGTCGTCGGCACCGAGACCGTGACGCTCGCATACATCGTATAGGCGACGTTGTTGCCGCTGCCGGTCGTGCCGGGCGTGACGGTGGTCGATTTGACGGTGACGTTCGATGGCAGCGTGGCGGTGCCCTTGGTGACATAGCTTTGTGCTAGGTCCTTCGCGGTGTTCTTGGCGGAAGGCGCGGTATAGGCGCTGGCGCCGGAGAGCGCCGCGGCATCGACCGCGCTTTGCAGTGTGCTGCGGATCTCCACGGCATGGCCGTAATCGACGCCTGCGCCGACCGCGACGGCGAGCGGGATCAGCATCAGGCCGAACATAACCGCGACGTTGCCGCGGGTATCGCGGGCAAGGCGGAGGAAACGTATCGAGATCGTTTTGAGCATGGCCTAGCTGTGGGTGATCGTGCCGACGTTGTAGGGCCGCTGATAGGCGGTCTGGGTCAGCGTGTAGCTCGAACTCAGCACGTAGCTGACCGGCGAGGTATAGGCATAGGTCGCCTGGACGATGACGACGCTGTCGTTGGTGTTGGGCACCAGGCTCGTCGCCAGCGTCGTGGCATTCGCGATCGCAGTCGCTGTGTTGCAGGTCGTGTCGTTCCAGTCGACGACGAGGCCCCCACTGGTATTGGTGACCTCCGCGACCGCGACCTTCAGCGACGCGCCGGCGAGCGGCGTCATCGTGAGTTGCCCGCCGTTGCAGAAATTCGTCATCGTGGTCGAGGTGATGTTCGATTGCTGCGCGATCATGTCGGCGACGGATTGCGCCGCGTTCATCAGCCGCATGTCGGCGGCGACGACGCGCGTCACCTCGAACAGCCCCATGAACAGGGTGATCATCATCGGCACGATCAGCGCGAACTCGATCAGGGCGGCGCCGCCCTGATGCGCGACGAGACGGTGCAGGCGGCGCAGCATCAATAGGGCTCGTTCTGGAAGGCGACGGTCACGATCAGCAAATCGGAGTTGCCGAGGAATTGCGTCGTCCACGGGATGAGGGTCGGCCGTTTATAGGCGATCTGGGCCAGCATGTCGGTGGCTGAGCTGCCCGCCGTATAGGTGTCGGGCAGCGTTCCGGTCTTGGCGGTGAGCGAGCTGAAGCTGCTGGCCGACGCGACGTAGTATTGCAGGTTGGTCGAGCACGCGGGGATGAGCACGGTGCCGACTTCCTTGCAGACCGCGCTGACGAATGTGCTGCTGCTGCTCGCCTGGTTGGTGCGGATGAGGCGCGCCGCGTCGCGCAACGCGTTGTCCATGACCGACTGCGTGAACAGCACCAGGCCGAGCTCGATCGTCATGACAACGAGCAGCAGGAAGATCGAGCCGACGACGGCAAATTCGATCGCCGCCGCTGCGCGCGTGTCGCGCGCAAGCCGGCGCCAATGCCCGATGCGCCGGGCCAAACCTTGCAGATGGCCGTGCTTGTCCATGGCCGGTGCTGTTGCTGCCGATGGTTTAAATCTTATTGCGTCGCGCTTAACGAGACGTGAAGCGGCGCGGAATTGGCGAAAATTCCATGGATCGCCCCCAAAACGGTGCTCCGCCGCGGGTCTGCGGACCCTTCGGTAACGTCTCAGTTTGGCCTCATCCTGAGGAGCCCCGCGCCCTCGATGCTTCGAGACGCTACGCTCCTCAGCATGAGGGCGCGGGGCGTCTCGAAGGAGGGCCAAGCTGAGACACCACCGACCCTTCGACATTCGCGGCCGGCGGCTATAAATTTTAGCCATGGACGATGCACCGCTTACGAAACCGGCCCGGCCGTGCCCCATCTGCGGCAAGCCGGCCGCTGCGAAATATCGGCCGTTCTGCTCGGAACGCTGCGGGATGGTCGATCTCGGTCGCTGGTTCACCGGCAACTATCGCGTCCCGACGGATGAGAAAGCGGAAGACGCGGCACCCGACGCGCGCGCCGGCGATGCGGACGATGCGGACAATGATCGCTGAACCACCGGCCACGACCGGCGTTCCTCCGGTGCGGGCCGTCCGGACGCCCTCGCGGCGGATAGTGTCTCAGTTTGGCCTCATCCTGAGGAGTCCCGCGCCTCGATGCTTCGAGACGCCCTCATCCTGAGCCGGCCGACCTCTTCTTCGAGACGCTTCGCTCCTCAGGATGAGGTCGGCCGGACGAAGGACGCTCGTCAGGACGAGGTTCGCCGACGAAGGATGCTCCTTAGCATGAGGGCGCGAGGTGTCTCGAAGGAGGGTCAAACTGAGACACCACGGATTGGCGGGCCGGCTGGACACATGCGGCCATTTCTGCGATAAGCGCGCCGCTCGATGGGAGCGCCCAGGTAGCTCAGTTGGTAGAGCACGTGACTGAAAATCACGGTGTCGGTGGTTCGATTCCGCCCCTGGGCACCATCCTTTCCTCTCCCCAGCCACCCTTCCGCCGTTGCTCGTACGCGCTCTCCGCGTTAACTATCTAATAAACAATAGAGTTTTGCAATTTCGGCGCAGTCTGGCGTCGATGAGCGCACCTCGTCGGGCGAGGGGTACCAAAGAACATTGTTGGTATTTTTGTTGGTATCTTGGACCCCTGTTGGTATCGTGTTGCCGAAAAGCGGGATTGCATGGCGCTCACGGACGCGACGTGCCGGAATGTCCGGCCTGGCTCCAAGCTCCAGAAGTTTTCCGACGGCGGTGGGCTCCAACTGTGGGTGCAGCCGTCTGGCGGACGGTTGTGGCGGCTCGCTTACCGCTTTGGCGGCAGGCAGAAGCTTCTGGCGTTGGGCGCCTATCCAGCAGTTTCCCTGACCGATGCTCGGGCGGCACGAGCCGAGGCCAAGCGGTTATTGGCAGTCGGCACCGATCCTTCGGAGGACAAGCAAGAGAAGAGAGGGGGGAAATCCGGCGACAGTTTTCGCGCCATTGCTCAGGAATACGTCGTCCGGCTCAAGAAACAGGGCCGCGCCGATAAGACGATCACCAAAACCAAATGGCTCCTGGACTTCGCCTATCCGATGCTGGGTGACCGCTTAGTCAGGGACATCGATGCGCCGACAGTTCTCAAGGCGCTCCGCCAGGTTGAGGCGCGCGGTCGCTATGAGTCGGCCCGGCGGCTCCGATCGACCATCGGCAGTGTGTTTCGCTACGCAATTGCAACGGCCCGTGCTCAGTCTGATCCAACCGTCGCTCTCAGGGATGCGCTCATCCGACCGCGGGTGACCTCGCGTGCTGCGGTCACTGATCCGAAAGCCCTCGGTGCGCTTTTGCGTGCGATCGAATCCTTCGAGGGACAGCCAAGCACAAGAGCGGCATTGCAACTCATGGCGCTCTTGTTCCCGCGGCCTGGAGAATTACGCGCCGCGCAGTGGACAGAATTCGATCTCGACAGGGCTGTGTGGACGATTCCCGTAGCCCGCATGAAAATGCGCCGACCGCATCGCGTGCCGCTGTCGACTCAGGCGATCGCCATCGTTAAGCAGCTTCGCGAGATTTCAGAAGAGGGCGCATTGCTATTTCCGAGTGTTCTGACCGCCACGCGACCGATTTCGGATAACACCCTTAATGCGGCCTTGCGCCGCCTCGGCTACCGCAAAGACGAGGCGACGGCGCATGGCTTCCGGGCAACGGCATCAACACTGCTGAACGAGTGCGGGAAGTGGCATCCTGATGCGATCGAGCGCCAACTGGCGCACATTGAAGACAACGACGTTCGCCGCGCGTATGCCCGTGCTGAATATTGGAAAGAGCGCGTCGAGATGATGCAATGGTGGGCGGACTATCTTGATGAGTTGAAGACCACTACATCACAAACAGATCCCCGGGCGTCCTCAGCTATACGCGCCCGCGCGATCATTTAGTCTCTCGCTGGTCGCCTTCTAAGAGGCCTAGCGACGCAGCGATCAATCCGGCGATCGGCAGCGAACAATAGACGTTCGCTACGAAGCTCCCGCCGGGTGATCGAGATTGCCGACATTCGTTGGCCTCCCATTGTTTTCTCTTGTTTGCGCCGAGCGGCGTAATGCTGGCGGCTTCTATCTGTCGAGAACGATGGTGCCGTCCGGTTCCTTGGCTCGCGAGCAGCAGAGAATTACGTGTGACGATCGCTGCGTCTTGTTGAGGACGTAATCGCGATGCTCGATCTCGCCGCCGAGATAGGGCGTCTTGCAGACGCCGCACAGGCCATCGCTGCACTTGACGTCGATGTTGACGCCGGCCTCCTTCAGGGCTGTCGTCGCACTCTTATCGGCAGGCACGAGCACCTTGAGCCCGGATCGCATGAGTTCCAGCGTGAACGCATGGTTTACAAATTGGGCGGTCTCCGGCACCGAGAAATACTCCCGATGCAGCGCATCCTCCTGCCACCCTCGCGCGAGTGCGGCAGCATAGACCGCATCCATGAACTCGGCGGGTCCGCAGGTGTAGAGATGGTCTCCGGGCTCGTAGTCTCCGAGCACGTCGGCGACATGGAGGCGGTTCTCGTCGCTGAAATGGAAACGCACGCGGTCGGCCCATGGCATCGCCTGCAGTTCCGGTATGAAGGCCGCCTGCGCGCGCGTGCGCGCCTTGTAGTAGAGCGTGAAGTCTGCACCGGCCCGGCTCAATTCGTGTCCCATTGCGATCAGCGGCGTAACACCGATGCCGCCCGCCATCAGGATGTGCCTCAGACCATCCTTCACCACCGGAAAGTGGTTGCGCGGCTGCGACACGACCACAGGCACGCCGGGCTTGAGCATCTGATGGATTTTGATGGAGCCGCCGCGGCCCTGGTCCTCTCGGAGAACCCCGACGAGATATTTGCTGTGGTCGCTCGGATCGCTGGCGAGGCTGAACTGGCGAATGAACTGCGGCGTCACCATGATATCGATATGCGCGCCCGCCTCGAATGAGGGCAGCGGCGCGCCGTCGCGCGGGACAATCTCGAACAGGTCGATCTTGCTGTCTGCGGAGCTTTGCCAGCGCTTGCTGATCTTTGCCACGATCACAGGCGGCGGACCTTCGAGGGGCTTGATACCGGGCACGAGGTCCGTCGTATCGCCGGCGGCGACACGACGCCGGTGCTCTTCGGGGCTCAACAGCGCCTTGTAGGCGGCGATACCCGCCTCTCGATCGATGGGAAACGGCGCGGGCACGGGCGGCGGCATCAGCGGCGCCGGATAGGCGGCGAGCGTCTGGTCTCGTACTTCACGTCGATGTGCTTGTTGAGCTGGCGCATGTTGGTCGTCCTTGCCTTCACGACCCTGCCGGTGCCGTCGTTTGCGACATCCCACCACCATTTCTTGATGGGATTGATCCGGCCGCGATTGAGCATATCGTCGAGGCGCGCGATCCATTTCGCGGCCCATGGCAGGTTCATCGCCGCCCAGCGGAACGGTGCCTCACGCACGAGGCCTGCAAGATTCCAGGGGCACGTCTTCATGCAGCGCCCGCACATCGAGCCGGCCATGTTGGTCATTCGGTAGCGGGTGCATTTCTCGACGTCGGCCTTCCAGATCTCATAGCCGTTGAACATCACCTTCGGGCCGGACGAGATCGCGCCAGAAGGGCATTCGCGCGCGCACTTGTTGCACGAGCCGCAGAACTTCTGCAGGCCGAAATCGATTGGTTTATCGGCCATCATCGGGAAATTGGTGGTCAGGATGCCGGTTTTCTGGCGCGGTCCGAGGAATGGATTGAGAATGATGTCGCCAATACGGCTCACCTCGCCGAGGCCGGCAAGCAGGACGAGCGGCGTCTGGATAACGTCGCTGTCCGCGGCGGAGTGCGCGGTTGCGCCGAATCCCAAATTACGCAGATGCTGCCCAAGCACGCCGCACACGAGACCGGCGCGCATGTAGGTTCGCATCGACTGCGCGCTCGAGATCCAGTCGTCCCCGGAAGCACCTTCCATGGTTTCGTAGCCCTGGTCGATCATGACCGAGACGGCCAAGGGATGGG
>Ga0307374_10001038_pt1 | contig 52301 bp, 51 predicted proteins | sample OX3MG_FD_202532 | JGI IMG/M metagenome (GOLD analysis project Ga0307374, IMG submission 202532) | Soil microbial communities from Risofladan, Vaasa, Finland - OX-3 | ecosystem: Environmental > Terrestrial > Soil > Coastal area > Acid sulfate soil | place: Finland: Risofladan, Vaasa | collected...
GACCGCACCGAGGCGTCGGGGCTCACCGGCCCCGGCCAGTGCATCGCCCTCTCGGTCTCCGGCGCCGAGGCGGAGATCGGCGAGCGCCCCGAGGTGCTGCGCACCCGCTACCTGGAGGCGCTCGGCGCGCTCTTCCCGCGGGTCCGCACCGCGGAGGTCGTTGACTTCGTCGTCTCGCGCGAGCACGAGGCGACCTTCCGCGGCGTGCCGGGCACGGCCGCGCTCCGCCGCGGCGTGGAGACGGGGCACCGCGGCGTCTACCTCGCCGGGGCGTGGACCGACACCGGCTGGCCGGCGACGATGGAGGGCGCGGTGCGCAGCGGCACGCGCGCCGCCTGGCACGCCCTCGTCGGCCTCGGCGCCCGCCGCGGCCTCCCTGCTCTCGAGGAGGAGGCGGCGTGATCCCGACCGAACGGGTGCCGGAGATTCTCACCCGCGCCCGCGGCCACGTCGCGCCGGCGCTGCGCGCCGCGATCGCGGTGCTCTCGCCCGAGCTGCGCCCCGTCGCCGAGTACCACCTCGGCTGGCGGGACGAGCGCGGCGCGCTCGTCGGCGGTGACGGCGGCAAGGGCGTGCGCCCCGCCCTCTCGGTGCTCTCCGCGGAGGCGGTCGGCGCCGAGGCCTCGGTCGGCGTGCCCGGCGCGGTGGCAGTCGAGCTCGTCCACAACTTCTCGCTCATCCACGACGACGTGATCGACGAGGACGTCGAGCGGCGCCACCGCCCGACGGTCTGGGCGCTGTACGGGATCGGCCCCGCGGTGATCGCCGGGGACGCGCTGCTCGCCCTCGCCCAGCAGGTCGTGCTCGGACCCGTCCCCGGCCCCGACGCGGAGCGCGCCGCGCGGCGCGTCGCCGACGCCACCGCGGCGATGATCGCCGGCCAGGCGCTCGACATGGCCTTCGAGCGACGCGACGACGTCGGCGTCGCGAGCTGCCTCGCGATGGAGGCCGGCAAGACCGGCGCCCTCCTCGGCTGCGCGGCCTCGATCGGCGCCGTCCTCGCCGGAGCCGACGAGCCGGTCGTCGAGGCGCTCGACCGCTTCGGCGTCGAGCTCGGCCTCTCCTTCCAGGCGGTCGACGACCTCCTCGGCATCTGGGGCGACCCGGCCGCCACCGGGAAGCCGGCGTGGAGCGACCTCCGCCAGCACAAGAAGAGCCTCCCCGTCGCGGCCGCGCTCGCGAGCGGCGGCGCGGCGGTCGCCGAGCTCTCGTCGCTGCTGTTCTCCGAGCATCTCGAGGAACGCGACGTCGAGCGGGCGGCGGCGCTCGTCGAGGAGTGTGGCGGCAGGGACTTCGCGACGAGCGAGGCCGCGGCGCACCTCGCCACCGCCCTCGCCGCCGTCGAGGGGCTGGCGCTTCGCGAGGAGAGCGTCGCCGAGCTCGTCGAGCTCGCCCACTTCGTCGTCGAGCGGCAGTTCTGATGACCGTCCTCGACCGCTCCGTCACCGCCCTCGGGGCGCGTGCCCGCGAGACCCTCGTGCGCGCCCGCGACCACCTGCTCGCCCGACAGTCGCCCGCCGGGTGGTGGAAGGGCGACCTCGAGACGAACGTCACGATGGACGCCGAGGACCTGATGCTGCGCGAGTTCCTCGGCGTGCGCGACGAGGAGGAGACCGCCGCCGCGGCGCGCTGGATCCGTTCGCACCAGCGCGACGACGGCACCTGGGCGAACTTCTTCGGTGGCCCCGGCGACCTCTCGACCACCGTCGAGGCCTACGTCGCGCTGCGCCTCGCGGGGGACTCCCCGCAGGCGCCGCACATGGCGGCCGCGGCGCGCTTCGTGCGCGAGCAGGGTGGCCTCGAGGCGACGCGGGTCTTTACCCACATCTGGCTGGCGCTGTTCGGCCTCTGGCCGTGGGAGGACCTGCCGGCGGTGCCTCCGGAGGTGATGTACCTCCCCCCGACGGTGCCCTTCAACATCTACGAGTTCGGCTGCTGGGCACGTCAGACGGTGGTCGCCCTCACCGTCGTGATCGCCTACCGCCCGGTGCGCCCGCTGCCCTTCGGCCTCGAGGAGCTGCGCTCGGGCGCCAGCTACCAGCCGCCGGCGCGGGGGATCACCGACTGGCGCGGACGCTTCGGCCTCCTCGACTTCCTGCTGCACCGCTACGAGCGCCTCGCCCGGCGCGAGCTCGTCCGCCGGGCGGTGCGCGAGCCGGCGCTCGCCCGTGCCGAGCGGTGGATCGTCCGCCGCCAGGAGGCCGACGGCAGCTGGGGCGGGATCCAACCGCCGTGGGTGTACTCGATCCTCGCGCTCTCGCTGCGCGGCTACCCGCTCGACCACCCGGTGATCAGCAAGGCCTTCGAGGGCATCGAGGGCTTCCTCATCCGGCGCGACGGTGTGCGCTGGCTGGAGGCCTGCCAGTCGCCGGTGTGGGACAGCGCGCTCGCGGTGATCGCGCTCGCCGACGCCGGCGTCGCCGCCGACGACCCGGCGCTGCGCCGCGCCGCGGCGTGGATCCTCGGCGAGGAGGTCACCGTGCGCGGCGACTGGGCGACGCGCCGGGAGGGGACCCCTGAGGGCGGCTGGGCCTTCGAGTTCGCGAACGACAACTACCCCGACGTCGACGACACCGCCGAGGTCGTGCTCGCCCTCCGGCGGGTGCGCGCCGAGGAGCCCGAGGCCGTCGAGGCGGCGGTCGCCCGCGCCCTCGCCTGGTCGCAGCCGATGGCCTCGTCGGGTGGCGCGTGGGGCGCCTTCGACGCCGACAACACCCGCGACGTCCTCTACGAGATGCCCTTCTGCGACTTCGGCGCGGTCATCGACCCGCCGAGCGCGGATGTGACGGCGCACATGATCGAGATGCTCTCCCACGAGCCCGCCGCCGACCCCGCGGTGCTCGCCGCGGGGCTGCAGTGGCTGCGCTCCGAGCAGGAGCCGGACGGCAGCTGGTTCGGCCGCTGGGGCGTGAACTACGTCTACGGCACCGGTGCCGCCCTCCCCGCGCTCGTCGCCGCCGGCGTCCCCGCCGACGACCCGGCGGTCGTCGCGGGCGTCGAGTTCCTCGAGCGCCACCAGAACGAGGACGGCGGCTGGGGCGAGGACATCCGCTCCTACGACGACCCCTCGCGGCGCGGCGTGGGCGCCTCCACCGCCTCCCAGACCGCGTGGGCGCTGCAGGCGCTCGTCGCCGCCGACGCCGCGGACTCCGAGGCGGCGCGGCGCGGCGTCGAGTTCCTCGTCGCCACCCAGCGCGAGGACGGCAACTGGGACGAGCCCTACTACACGGGCACCGGCTTCCCGGGCGACTTCTACATCAACTACCACCTCTACCGGCTCGTCTTCCCGCTCTCCGCCCTCGGCCGCTGGTGCCGTGCGGTCGGCGCCCTCGAAGGAGGCACGCCGTGAGCGGGGGGCCGGTCTTCCTGGCACCGCTGCGCCTCGAGGCCTCGGCGATCCGCCGCGGCGCCCCCGCGGCGACGATCGAGCGGGTCGGCATGGGGCCGGCGCGCGCCGCCGCGGCCTGCGCCCGCCTCGGGACGAGCATCCCTGCCGGCCGTCCGGTCGTCCTCGCCGGGGTCGCCGGCGGCCTCGTGCCGGGGCTGTGCGCGGGTGAGCTCGTCGTCGCGTCGGCGATCGTCGGTGGCGACCCAGAGGGGGCGCAGCTCCCCCTCGCCGCCGCCCCGTCGATGGCGGCGCACCTCGAGGCGGCGGGGATCCCCGCCCGCCTCGCCCCCGTCTACTCCTCGGCGACGATCCTGCACGGGCGCGCGGCGCGCGTCGCCGCGGCGTCGAGCGGCGTCCCCGTCGTCGAGATGGAGGCGCGCTGGCTCTCGCCCCTCGGCGCGAGCCGCCCCTTCGCCGTGCTGCGCGTCGTCCTTGACACCTTGGAGGACGAGCTCGTCTCGTTCGCCTCCCCGCGCGCCACGGTGCGCGCCCTACGGGTGCTGCGCGCCGCCGCCGCGGCGCTCGCGAGCTGGGCACCCGCCGACCTCTCCGACCCACTTACAAGGAGCAACTAGCCCCGATGTCGATTCCCCTGCGCCAGAACCTGCGGATGGCCACCTACCTGCTTTCGCGCCGCCTGCGGCGGACCGAGAAGTACCCGCTGATCGTCGAGCTGGAGCCGCTCTACGTCTGCAACCTCGCCTGCCCCGGCTGCGGCAAGATCCAGTACCCGACGGAGATCCTGCGCAAGCGGGTCTCGCCCGAGGACGCCTTCGCGGCGATCGAGGAGTGCGGGGCGCCGATGGTCTCGATCGCCGGCGGCGAGCCGCTGCTGCACCCCCAGATCGAGGAGATCGTCGAGGGGCTGATCGCGCGCAAGCGCTTCGTCTACCTCTGCACCAACGCCGTGCTGCTGCGGCGCAAGATCGACCGCTTCAAGCCCTCCCCCTACTTCTCCTTCGTCGTCCACCTCGACGGCCTGCAGGAGCGCCACGACGCGGCCGTCGACCGCGAGGGCGTCTTCGAGGAGGCGGTCGCCGCGATCCGCGAGGCCAAGGCCAAGGGCTTCCGGGTGACGACGAACTCCACCTTCTTCTCCAACGACTCGCCGAAGACGATCCGCTCGGTGCTCGACTTCCTGAACGACGACCTGAAGGTCGACGCGATGATGATCTCGCCCGCCTACGCCTACGAGAAGGCGCCGGACCAGGACCACTTCCTCGGCGTGAAGGAGACCCAGGCGCTCTTCGCCGAGGCCTTCTCCGAGGGTCACCGCAAGCGCTGGCGCCTCAACCACACGCCGTTGTTCCTCGACTTCCTCGAGGGCAAGGAGGACTACCAGTGCACCCCGTGGGGGATCCCCAGCTACTCGATCTTCGGCTGGCAGCGCCCCTGCTACCTGATGAGCGATGGCTACGCCTCGAGCTACAAGGAACTCCTCGAGACCACCGACTGGTCGAAGTACGGGCGCGGCAACGACGAGCGCTGCGACAACTGCATGGCGCACTGCGGCTACGAGCCGACGGCGGTGCTCGCGACGACGAAGTCGCTCCGCGAGTCGCTGCGCGCGGCGGTCGGCACCCACTAGTCGGCAGCGCGCGCCACGTCGCAGCCGCCGCCGCGAGCTGCCTAGGGTGGTCACCGCGGGGCTGTAGCTCAGCTGGTTAGAGCGCCTGGTTTGCAACCAGGGGGTCAGGGGTTCGAATCCCCTCAGCTCCACGCACACGAACGGCCACCGAGCGGGCACCAGCTGGTCGCCGCGATCGTCCGGAGGAGGAGCACGTGACCCGCGCCGTCGTCGCTTTCGGGACCGACCTCGCACTCGAGGTCCGAGAGATCGAGCCCTCGCCCATGGGCGACGAGGACGTGCGCGTGCGCATGGTCGCCGCGGGGATCTGCCACAGCGACCTGTCGATGACGAACGGGACGCTGCCGAGCGAGTTCCCCGTCGTCCTCGGCCACGAAGGCGCGGGCGAGATCGTCGAGGTCGGCGCCGCGGTGCGCGGGCTCGCCCCCGGTCAGCACGTCGTCTTGAACTGGTCGCCGCCCTGCCGCACCTGCTACTTCTGCCAGCACGGCGAGCCGTGGCTCTGTGAGCAGAACGCCGGGGTCGCGAGCCGCGACCGCGGTGCCCGCCTCGACGGACAAGCGTTGCACGCCACGCTCGGCCTCGGGGCCTTCGCCGAGGAGGTCGTCCTCCCCCGCTCGGCGGTGATCCCGGTACCCGACGAGCTCCCCCTCGCCGAGGCGGCGCTCCTCGGCTGCGCGCTCCTCACCGGGGTGGGCGCCGTGCGCCGTACCGCCGGCGTGCGGGCCGGCGAGTCCGTCGCCGTCATCGGCCTCGGTGGGGTGGGCCTCTCCGCTCTCGCCGGGGCGCGCCTCGCCGGCGCCGCACCGCTGATCGCGATCGACCGCTCACCCGAAAAGGAGTCACTGGCGCGTGCCGAGGGGGCCGACGAGTTCCTCGTCTCCTCCGACGAGCTCGCCCGAGAGCTGCGCGCCCTCACCGGCGGGCGCGGCCCGGACCACGTCTTCGATTGCGTCGGCAGCGCGGCGACGATCCGCACCGCCTGGTCGGCGACGCGCCGCGGCGGCGCGACGACGGTCGTCGGCGTCGGACCGCGGACCGAGAGCGTGAGCTTCAACCCCCTCGAGATCTTCCACTTCGCGCGCCGTCTCACCTCCTCGGTCTTCGGCTCGAGCGACCCCGAGCACGACCTGCCGGAGCTCGTCGAGGCGATCCTCGGGGGCGCCCTCGACCCCGCCAGCCTGGTCACGCACCGCTGCGGCCTGGACGGGGTCGCCGAGGCCTTCGCGCGGATGGAGCGGGGCGTCGGGGGGCGGACGCTGATCGTCTTCTGATTCCCGATCGGAGCCGCCCGACGGGTCGCGCTCCGTTGCCGCTTGGATAGTCTCGGCGGACCCGGCCGACCGGCCTCGACGAAGATCGGAGCCGCTCCGTGAGCATGTTGGACGAGTTCGTCGGCGCCCTGCTCGCCGTCGGCGACGCACCCCTCCCCGATGACGTCGCCCATGAGACGCGGCGCTGTCTGCTGAACGTCCTCGGCACCACGATCGGCGCCAGCCGCGCCGCCGAGGTCGACGCGATGGTCGGCTGCGCGCTCGAGTGCGGCGGCGCCGAGCTCGCCCCCCCCGGGCGGGCCGAGGCGCTCGACCGCCTCTTCGCGGCGACGGTGATCGGCTTCTGCGGCCACTTCGACGACTACGACGACACCCACCTCGAGACCGTGATCCACCCCGGGGCGGCGACCCTCGGTGCGCTCTACCCGCTCGCAGTGCTGGCGGGGAGCGACGGCACGAGCGCGTTGAAGGCGATGGCGCTCGGCGTGGAGAGCCAGCTGCGCGTCGGGATCGCGATGTCCCCCTCCCACTACGACCTCGGCTGGCACATCACGGGGACCTGCGGCGTGGTCGGCGCCGCGGTCGCCGCGGGGGTCCTCCTCGGGGCCGACCTCGCCGCGCAGGCCGCCGCGATCGAGCTCGCGGTGAACGCGGCCGTCGGCCACCGTGAGGCCTTCGGCACGCCGGTCAAGCCCTTCCACGCCGGCAAGGCGGCCGCCAACGGCCTGCTCGCGGCGTTGCTGGTGGCGGCCGGCGCCGAGGGCTCGCCGGGCGTGCTCGAGCGCGAGGGGGGCTACTTCCACGCGCTGAGTGACCTCTGGTCCGCAGAGGTCCTCTCGCCCGCCGACGTCGAGCGGCGCTGGGCGCTGCTCGACAACACCTACAAGCCCTTCCCCTGCGGGATCGTGGCCCACCCGGCGATCGAGGCCGCGATCGGCCTGCACGAGCTCCTCGGTCCGGAGCCCGACGGCGAGGTGGCCGCGGTGCGCGTCGACTGCAACCCGCTCGTCGTCGAGCTGATGGGGCGGCCGAGCGCCGCGACCGGCCTCGAGGCGCGCTTCTGCGCGTTGCACGGGGTCGCCTGTGGGCTCCTCTTCGGCAGGGCCGGCCTCGCCGAGTTCTCAGACGCCCTGGCGTCGGACCCGGTCGTCGACGCGCTGCGCCGGCGGGCCACGCTCGCCCCCGACGAGGCCGTCGGGCGGGAATCGGCGCGGGTCACCGTGACCCTCGCCGGCGGCGCCGAGCGCTCCGTCGAGGTCGCGGTCGCCTCCGGTTCGAGTGGGAGGCCCCTCACCGACCAACAGCTCCTCGACAAGTTCACCGCCCTCGTGGAGCCGGTGCTCCCGGGGCGCGCGGCGCGCCTCGCCGACGCGGCGATGGCGCTCGGGAAGGGGAGCACGATCAGTGATCTGCAGGCGGTGATGGCGTGAGCGGGCCCTCGAGCGAGCGCCTCGCCGAGGCGGTGAGCGCCCAGCGGCCGGAGACGATCCCCGCGGCGGCCCGCGAGCGTGCCGTCGCGCTGCTCGCCGGGGCGTTGGCCGCCGGCGCCGCGGCCCCGCCCCCGCCCCCGCTCGCCGCCGTGCTGAACTCGCTCGGCTCACCGCCCCGCTGCTCGATCTGGTCCTCGGGTGAGGCGACGGGGGCGACCTACGCCGCCTACCTGAACGCCGCCGCGCTGCTCGGCAGCGGCGCTCCCTTCGACGCGCGCCTCGCGGCGGCGATCGTCGCCCCCGCCTGTGTCGCGGCGGCCGAGCTCGCCGAGGTGCCCGGCAGCGACCTGCTCTGCGGCGTCGCCGTCGGGATCGAGGTCGCGCTGCAGCTCGCGGAGGCGCTCGGCACCCGCCACGAGGAGCGCGGCTTCTCGCTCCTCGGGAGCGCCGGGCGCGTCGGCGCGGCCCTCGGCGCGGCCCGCACGCTCTCGCTGTCGCCGGCCGCGGTGCTCGCGACGACCGGCTTCGCCGCCACGCAGGCGGCGGGGCCGCTGCGCGGCGCGGGGACAGCGGCGCGCGCCCTCCTCGGCGGCAAGGCCGCCGCCGACGCGCTCGAGGCGGCGCTCTACTGCCGCGCCGGCCTGATCGGCCCCCGCGAGCCGCTCGAGGGGCGGCGGGGCCTGTTCGCGCTCGAGCTCGCCGGCGACGCGTCGGCGATCGACGGCGCCCTCGGGGAGCGCTGGCTGCTCTCGGCCGCCGCGGCAGCCGACGCCCCCGCGCCGGTCGCTGCCGCCGCGGCCGAGCTCCTCGTCGGCGGCAGCCTCGCGACGCTGCTCGCCCGCGCGCAGGGTTGAGCTTCCCCTTCTGTCGCCGGGGCCGAGCGCGCCCCGGCAGGCTCTTCCTCGCGTCGCTGCTCCTCGCGGCGCCCGCCGCCCTCGCTCCACCGGCGGGGGCGGCGCCCGCCCCGCTCACCCTCACCACGGCGGGACTCCCGGGCGGGGTCGTCGGCGCGACCTACGTCGCGGTACTCGCCGCCTCGGGGGGCACGCCCCCCTACAGCTGGTCGGTGGCGAGCGGCCCGCTGCCGAGCGGCCTCCTCCTCACCTCGGCCGGGGTCCTCGCCGGCGTCCCCGGCGCCGCCGGAGCCGCGGGGATCGCCGTCCGGGTGACCGACGCGAGCGGCGCGACGACCGTCAGGAACCTCACCTTCAGCGCCGTCGCACCACCGCCGCCCCCCGAGGCGCTGTTCGGCGTGAGCCAGGCGGGGGCGCTCGTGGTCGCCGGCTCCTCGCCGCTCGCGAGCGGCCCCGCGGCACCGGGTGCGCCGGTCGTCGGCCTCGCTGCCACCCCCTCCGGGTCCGGCGTGTGGGCGGCGACGGCGGAGGGCCGGGTGCTCGGCGTCGGGGTGGCGAGCTTGGGCTCGGTCGCCGCGGCGCGCCTTCGCGGGAGGATCGTGGCCATCGCCGCGCTGCCCGACGGCGCCGGCTACTACCTCCTCTCCTCGCGCGGCCACGTCTACGCCTTCGGCGTCGCCCGCGGCCACGGCACCGTCGCGCGAGGGGCGCGGGCGGTCGGCATCGCCGTCCCGACGAACGGCCACGGCTACCTCGTCGCCTGCGCCGACGGCAGGGTCTTCGCCTTCGGCGGCGCGCGCAACAGCGGCGGCGTCGTCCGCCGCCACCGCGCCGGGGCGATCGTCGGCATCGCCACGCTGCCGGGCGGCGGCTACCTGCTCGTCTCGGCGCGGGGACGGATCTTCCGCTTCGGCGCGGCGGTCACCGTCGTCCTCCCGAGCCCTCGACCCACCTCGGCGGTCGCGATCGCCGCCGCGCCCGTCGGTCGCGGCTACTACGTCGTCGCCGCCGACGGGAGCGTCTTCGCGGCGGGGAGTGCGCGCCAGCTCGGGAGCCTCGGCGCCGCCGCGCCGCTCGCCGCCGTCGCCGCCGCGGCGTAGGGCCCTCAGGCCGCGGGGATCGCCCGCCGCCGGGCGCGCAGCTCGTCGAGGACCTCGTCGGGCACGGCGAGGTCACCGAGCCCGCTGCCGATCATGAGGCCGGGCTTGTAGGCGCCGTGGAAGTCCGAGCCGCCCGTCGCGACGAGGCCGTAGCGGCGCGCGAGGGCGGCGAGGGCGGCGCGCTCGTCGGGGAGGTAGCGGCCGTAGAGGCACTCGATCCCCCCGAGGCCGACTCCGGCGAGGTGCTCGACGAGCTGGTCGAGAGCGGGCGCGGCGAGCTCGAGGGAGTGCGGGTGGGCGAGGACCGCCACCCCACCGGCCTCGACGGTGAGGCGGATTGCCTCCTCCACCTCGGCGTCGGCGCGCGCCACGTAGGCGACCCCGCCCTTTTTCAAATAGCGGTCGAAGGCGTCCTCGATGCTCTCGGCGTGGCCGCGGCGGACGAGCACGGCGGCGAAGTGCGGTCGCCCGACGACCTCGCTCCCCGCCTGGGCGGCGACCTCGTCCGCGTCGAGGGGCATCCCCAGCTCGGCGAGGCGCGCGAGGAGGCGCACGTTGCGGCCGGCCCGGTCCTCGCGAAGGCGCGCCAGCTCGTCGTTGAAGGCTCCGGCGGCGCGGTCGACGAAGTAGCAGAGGAGGTGCATCCCCCCCGGCTCGAAGGCACAGGAGACCTCACAGCCGGGGACGAACTCGAGGCCGAGCTCGCGGGCGCGCTGCGCCGCCTCCTCGAGGCCGGCGACATTGTCGTGGTCGGTGAGGGCCACCGCACCGAGCCCGGCGGCGGCGGCGAGCTCCATCACCCGCGCCGGGGAGTCCGAGCCGTCCGAACAGGTCGAGTGGCTGTGCAGGTCGATCACCGCGCTGAGCGTAACGAGCGGCCCGGCAACGACCCGGCCGGCGGCCCCGAGCTGTCACAATGGGACCGTGCGCGATGCCTGTGGCGTCTTCGGTGTCTACGCCCCCGGCATCGAGGTCTCCCAGCTGATCTTTGACGGCCTCTTCGCGCTGCAGCACCGCGGCCAGGAGTCGGCCGGGATGGCGGTGAGCGACGATGAGGAGATCTTCGTCTCCAAGGACATGGGCCTCGTCACCTCGGCCTTCGACGCCCGCAAGCTCGCCGCCCTGCAGGGGAGCCTCGGCATCGGCCACGTCCGCTACTCGACCCAAGGCGAGAGCACCTGGCAGAACGCGCAGCCCGTCTACCGGGCGAACGGCCGCGCCGGCTTCGCCCTCGGCCACAACGGCAACCTCACCAACGTCGCCGCCCTCGAGGTCGAGGAGGGGATGCTGGCCGGGGTGATGACCTCGGACAGCGACCTCATCGCCGAGCTCGTGGCCAAGGAGTTCGACGGCGACGAGGACGCTCCTTCGGACGCCCTCGAGACGGCGCTCGTGAAGGTCCTCCCCCGCCTCGAGGGGGCCTTCTCGCTCGCCCTCCTCGACGCCCAGCACGTGATCGGCGTGCGTGACCCGAACGGCTACCGGCCGCTCTGCCTCGGCCGCCTCGAGGGAACCGACGGCGGCTTCGTGATCGCCTCGGAGAGCCCCGCCCTCGACATCGTCGGGGCGAGCTTCGTGCGCGAGATCCAGCCCGGTGAGATGGTCGTGATCGACGGCGACGGGGTGCGCTCGTCGTTCCCCTTCCCCGAGGTGCGCGTCGAGTCGCACCTGTGCATCTTCGAGTTCGTCTACTTCGCCCGTCCCGACTCGCGGCTGTTCGGCAAGGAGGTGCACGCCGCCCGCCGTCGCATGGGCGCGCAGCTCGCCGCGGAGTCACCCGTCGAGGCGGACCTCGTGATGGGGGTGCCGGACTCGGGGGTCCCCGCCGCCGAGGGCTTCGCAGAGCGCAGTGGCATCCCCTTCGGCCACGGCCTCGTGAAGAACCGCTACATCGGGCGGACCTTCATCGCGCCGACGGTGCAGGCCCGCCTCGACGCGGTGCGCCGCAAGTTCAACCCGCTGCCGGAGAGCATCGCCGGAAAGCGCCTTGTCGTCGTCGACGACTCGATCGTGCGAGGCCCGACGGCGAGCCAGCTGGTGCGGATGCTCCGGGAGGCGGGGGCCGCCGAGGTCCACCTCCGCATCTCCTCGCCACCGTTCGCGTGGCCCTGCTTCTACGGGATCGACACCCCCGACCGCGGCGAGCTGCTCGCCGCGCAGGTGCCCGTCGAGGAGATCGCCGCCTACCTCGGTGCCGACTCGGTCGCATACCTCTCCCTCGACGGGCTGCACCGGGCGATCGGCGTGGAGCGGGGCTTCTGCTCGGCCTGTCTCACCGGCGAGTACCCGACCCCGGTGACGCTGCGAGAGAAGGTCCCGAGCCGCACCTAAATTTAGGCGCTCTCCCCGGCCCGCTGGCCGAGGAGAGCGAGCAGCTCGCGCTCGCGGTCGTAGCTGAGGAGCTCGTGGGCCGCCGCGAGGGGGAGCCAGCGCAGCTCGTCGACCTCGTCGTTCACCGCGAAGGCACCGCCGAGCAGCCGCATCAAGAAGAAGGCGACCCGCTTCTCCCGGTGGTGGTTGTCGCGGTACTCCGAGAGGCCGAGCAGCACCGAGAGCTCGCACTCGAAGCCGGTCTCCTCGAGGACCTCGCGCCGCGCACACTCCTCGTCGCTCTCCCCGGGCTCGTTCTTCCCTTTCGGGAGCGACCAGTCGCCGTGCGCGGGGCGGTGCACGACCGCGACCTCGAGGCCCTCGGTGCCCTCGCGGAGCACGACGCCCCCGGCGGCGCGCACGAGGTCGCGTCGTGTGCGTTCGGCGTGTGTCACTGCCCGAGGGTACCGCCCGCCCCCCGCCGGGAGCCGGCTTCTCCCGGGGCCAGTAGCGTGGACAGCCGTGCCTCCCGCAGAAACCCTCCTTCCCGGGGAGGTCGAGTGGCAGTTCGACGCCCTCGACCTGCGGCCGGTGGAGCGCTTCATCGCCCGCGTGCAGGGGCTGCACTCCCCCGCGCGGCCGGGCCTCGAGCTCGCCGCCCGCCCCGCGAAGCGTCTCGCCGACTGCTACCTCGACAGCGCCGACTGGCGGATCGGTCGCGCCGGGCGCGTGCTGCGCGTGCGGCACTCGGGGCGCAGCTTTGTGGCGACGCTGAAGGACCTCGTCGACTCCAAGGACGGCCTACGGAGCCGCATCGAGATCGAGGAGCCCCTCGCAGCCGGCGCCCTCCCCGCAACCGGCGACGGGCCGGTGACGTCGCGGGTGCGCGCCCTCGCCGGTTCGGCGCGGCTCCTCCCCGTCCTCGAGGTGCGCACGCGACGGCGCCCCTTCATCTTGTCCCGCGCCGGCGTCGAGCTCGGCGAGCTCGTCCTCGACGAGACGGCGATCACCGCCCCGACGCTGCGCCGGCCGCTCCGTCTACGGCGGGTGGAGCTCGAAGTGCTCGGCGCGGCGACGAGTGAGCTCGAGCCCTTCGTCGTGGCGCTGCGCGAGGAGTGCGGGCTGCAGCCCGCGGCGCTCTCGAAGTTCGAGGCGGGACTGCTCGCCGCGGGGCTCGAGATCCCGACCCCGGCCGAGCTGCCGGCCATCGCGGTGACGCCGGAGTCGACCCTCGGCGAGCTCGCGTTCGCGGCGCTGCGCGCCGACACCAACGAGGTGCTCCGCCGCGAGCCGGGCACCCGGCTCGGGGAGGACCCCGAGGAGCTGCATCGCATGCGGGTCGCGACGCGGCGGCTGCGCGCCGCGCTGAAGCTCTTCGCCGAGGCCCTCCCGGTGCGCGCCGCCCACCTCGAGGAGGAGATCGGCTGGCTCGCCGCGGAGCTCGGTGTCGTGCGCGACCTCGACGTGCAGCTGGAGCAACTCGCCGAGTGGAGCGCCGAGGCCGCGCCTGCGGACGAGGAGGGCCTCGCCGAGCTCGCCGCGGCCCTCGAGGAGGCGCGCCTCGGTGCCCGCACGGGGCTGCTCCGCTCCCTCGACAGCCGCCGCTACCAGCGCCTCGTCGCGGGGCTGCGGCAGATGCTCGCCGCCGCGCCGCCGCGGCGCTCGGCGCGGGCGCGCACCGCGTGTGCGGTCGGCCTCCCCGAGCTACTCGGCGGTCGCCAGCTGGCGGCGCGCAAGGCCGCTCGCCGTGCCCGCAAGAGCGGGGCCGCCGAGGACTTCCACCGGCTGCGCATCCGGGTGAAGCGGCTCCGCTACGCGCTCGAGTTCTCGGCCCGCAGCTACGGCTCGCTCCCCAAGCGCTACACCCGTGAGCTGGTCGGCCTCCAGGACGAGCTCGGCGCGATGCAGGACGCCGTGACTGCCGCCGAGCGCCTCCGCGAGGCGGCGCTGTCGGGGACGGGCGCCCTCTCGCTCGGCGCGGTCTTCGCCATCGGCGGCCTCGCCGAACGCTACCGCCACGAGGCCGAGCGCCTCCGCGCGCTCGTCGGCGAGGAGGCACGGGCGGTGGACGGCGGCCACTGGAAGCGCCTCGCCACCGCCCTTGAGCGGCGGCGCAACGATGCGCTGGCGGCGATCGAGGCGGCTCACCCGGCGCCGCGCCCGAGGGCCCCGCGACGCCCCGCACCCCTCGCCCGCCTCGCGCTCCTCCCGCCGAGCGCCGAGCTCCCCCCCGAGGCCGGCCAGGGGGGCGTGCCACTCCCCAGTTGAGCGGCCGCCGGCGCCCGGTTTGCGGCACCCCGCCCCGGGCCCTGATGCTGGCGCGGTGACTTCTGAGCGCTACACCCACGGCCACCACGAGAGCGTGCTGCGCGGCCACCGCTGGCGGACCGTCGAGAACTCCGCCGCCTACCTGCTCGCCGACCTCGCGCCCGGCCAGGCGCTCCTCGACGTCGGCTGCGGCCCGGGGACGATCACCGTCGGCCTCGCGGCGCTTGTCGCCCCCGGGGAGGTCGTCGGCCTCGACCGCTCGCCCGAGGTCGTCGCCGAGGCGCGCGCCGCGGCTGGCGCGGCGGGCGCCCCGGCGGTGCGCTTCGCGGAGGGCGACGTCTCCCGCCTCGACTTTCCCGACGGCGCCTTCGACGTCGTGCACGCCCACCAGCTCCTGCAGCACCTCGCCGACCCGGTGGCGGCGCTCGTCGAGATGCGGCGGGTCTGCCGCCCGGGCGGTCTGGTGGCGGCGCGCGACGCCGACTACGGCGCGATGACCTGGTACCCGCGCCTCCCCGAGCTCGACCGCTGGCGGGAGATCTACGAGGCGCTGGCGCGTGGCAACGGGGGAGAGCCCGACGCCGGGAGGGTGCTCCACGCCTGGGCGCGGCGCGCCGGCTTCACCTCGGTCGAGGCGACGGCGAGCGCCTGGCTCTTCCAGCGCGAGGAGGATCGCGCCTACTGGGGGGGGCAGTGGGCCGAGCGGGTCGTGCACTCGAGCTTTTCCGCGCAGGCCCTCGAGCGGGGGCTCGCGGACCGCGCCGGGATCGAGGCGATCGCCGCCGCCTGGCGGCGCTGGGCGGAGGACCCCGACGGCTGGTTCACGGTCCTGCACGGGGAGGTGCGCGCCCGCCCCTGACCTCAAGTCGGGGCGCTGTTCTGCCGTTAGGTACTAGGAGAGGAGTGGGCATGACCACCGAGCAGTGGCCGCCGCGGCGGTCGAGCGAGATCGGCGTGGTGAACGGCGCCGAGTTCCGCGTCATCGCGGGCCACGAGCTGCGCCGCTCGATCCGCGACGGTCGCTGCCTCTCGATCCTGTGGATGAGCGTCGACCATCGCGGGCCGGTCGCCCTCGAGGCCGCCGTGGTCGAGCGCGGCGCGCTGCGCGCCCTCGGCGACCTGCTCAGCCTCGAACTGCGCCTGAGCGACGTGATCGGCGTGGTCGGCGAGCGCGAGCTCGCGGTCGCGCTCCCCGACACCGACGCCGCCCAGGCTGAGGTCGTCCTCGACCACCTGCAGGCGACGATCCCCGAGCTCTCGAGCCGCTCGCGCACGCCGTTGCTGGCGCGCGCCTCCACGGCCACCTTCGAGCCCGGGGGCCTCGCGCTCGAGCTCCCCGAGCTGCTGGCCGCCGCCCGCGGCCCCCTCCTCCGCCCCGTCTAGGCACCCGCCCTCACCGCCGCGGCGCCCTGCCGGCGCGGCCCGATCGCTCCCCTGCGCCGACGCTGCGGCGCGTCTGCCGTACGCAGCGGCGTCCCCGCGTCGCCGGGTCTGGTGAGGTGGACGTGGCCAGAGTTTTGTATGTTGAGAAAGTCTTCAGTACCCTGTCGCAGATGTCGCTCATCACCGGGGAGATGCCCGACCTCGCGCCGGAGATCCTCCGCCAGCGCCTCGTCGTCGAGGGATCGCTCGCCGCGCCGATCGGCGCGGTGGAGATCGAGGGCTACCTCGCGCAGCTCTCCAACGTCTGCGGGATGCGCCGACTGAACGACCCCGTGACCCACTGCTCGGAGAGCTACGGCTGGGCGGGGTGGGTGCACTGGGAGTCCTCGGGTGCCCACATGTACGCCTGGGAGCGCCCGCGGCTGTTCTTCAGCGTCGACATCTACACCTGCAAGGCCTTCGACGCCGACGCCGTGCTGCAGTTCACCGCGGACTTCTTCGGTGCCGGCGAGGTCGTCGCCAAGTCCTTCTGACGCGGCCCCTTTCCCGAGCCTGATCGCCGCCGTAGCGTTCCGCTGATGCTCGCCCTCGTGGAGCCCGACCCCCTCCGCCTGCTCGTCGAGGCCGCGATCGCCGGCCACCCCGACACCCCCTTCGGCGCCTACCTCTTCACCGCCGACGAGCCGGCGGCGGAGATCGCCCGCCACGTGGAGCGGGAGATCTTCCTCGACGCCTTCGGCAATGACGCCGACCAGCTCGCCGTCGAGTACGGCGCCTACGAGAGCCGGAGCGTCTTCTTCGTCGTCATCGACCACGGCCGGCGCCTCCCCGCGGGGGCGATGCGTCTCATCGCCCCGGGCGCGGCGGAGCCGGGGCTGAAGAGCATGGAGGACGTGGAGCGCTTCTGGGAGACCCCCGCCGAGGCCCTCCTCGGGGCGCGCGGCATCGTCCTTGCACCGGAGCGGACCTGGGACATCGCCACCCTCGCGGTCGCCCGCGACTACCAGCACGCCCTCGGCTCGGGGCTCGTGAGCCTCGGCCTCTACCAGTCGGTGGTGCGCAGCTGCCGGGAGGTCGGCGTCGAGCACCTCGTCGCGCTCTTGGACTCGCTCGTCTACCGGATCACCCGCGCCCGCTACGCGGAGCCCTTCATCGCCTACGGCGAGCCCCGCCCCTACCTCGGCTCGACGGCGAGCTACCCCGTCTACTGCTCCCTCGCCGAGTGGGAGGAGCGGCTGATGCTCGTCGAGCCGCCGCTCTTGGAGATCATCTACCGCGGGCGGGGGATCGAGGCGGCCTGCTCGCCCCTCGACCCCGAGCTGCTCGCCAGCCGCATCGGCCGGCGCCCTTCGACCCTCGTCTGATCAGCTCGCTGCCGCGGCGATCGGCCGCAGACGGACCTGCTCGTCGCTCGCGCTGCGCAGCAGCGCCGTGAGGTCAGAGAGCTGGTCGGCACGCACCGGGCGGGCGTACAGGTAGCCCTGCACGGCGCGGCAGCCGAGGCGGTGCAGCAGGCGCGCCTGCTCGGCGGTCTCGACCCCCTCGGCGATGGTGTCGATCCCGAGGGCGCCCGCCATAGCGAGGATCGCCGAGACGAGGCTCTCCGACGGGCTGTCCACCTCGCGCAGCCCCTCCACGAAGGAACGGTCGATCTTCAAGATGTCGACCGGCAGGCGCTGCAGGTAGGCGAGCGAGGAGTACTCGGTGCCGAAGTCGTCGAGAGCGAGGCGGATGTCGAGGCGCCGCATCGCGGAGAGCGCGGCGATCGCCACGTTCGGGTCGCGCATCATCTCGGACTCGGTGAGCTCGAAGCAGAGCGCCGAGCCCGGGAGCGAGTGGTGGAGCAGCGCGCTGCGCACCCGCTCGACGAGGTGGTCGTCGTGCAGCTGCGCGGCCGAGACGTTCACCGCCATCGAGAGCTCGCGCCCACCGAGGGTCGCCCGGCAGAGGGCGAGCTGCTGCAGCGCCTCCTCGAGGACCCAGCCGCCGATCTCGACGATGAGGTCGCTCTCCTCGGCGAGGGGGATGAAGCGCGTCGGCAGGATCACGCCGAGCTTGGGGTGCGCCCAGCGGACGAGCGCCTCGAAGCCGAGCAGCTCGCCGTCGGGGAGGGAGAGGACCGGCTGGTAGACGAGGTGCAGCTCGCCGCGGTCGATCGCGTGGCGGAGGTCGTGCTCGATCTCGACGCGCGCCTCGATCTCGGCGCGCATCGAGTCGTCGAAGACCGCGACGGTGTCGCGCCCGGCCTCCTTGGCCTGGTACATCGCGGTGTCGGCGTCGCGGATCAGGGTCTCGACGGTCGAGGCGTCGGTGCTCAGCGCGAGGCCGATGCTCGCCGTCACGAAGAACTCGCGGCCGTCCATGCCGAAGGGGCTGCGCAGGCACTGGCGGAGGCGGTGCGCGGTCTCGCGCGCCCCGTCGACGCTGCGCGGGTCGGAGAGGACGACGAGGAACTCGTCGCCACCGATGCGCGCCACGAAGTCCTCGGCGCGCAGGTTGTCGCACAGCCGCGACGCCGCCTGCACGAGGAGCACGTCGCCGTGGGTGTGGCCGAGGGTGTCGTTGATCAGCTTGAAGCGGTCGAGGTCCAAGAAGAGCAGGCCGACGCCGCCGACGCCGCCCCGGCGCCGGCGGGCGTCGGCGAGGCAGGCCTCGAGGTGCTGCTCGAGCTGGCGGCGGTTCGGCAACCCGGTGAGGCCGTCGTGCAGCGCCTGGAAGCGGAGCTGGCGCTCGGAGCGCTCCGCGGTGCGCAGCGCCTGCAGGATCTCGAGGATGCCGGCGCCGGTGAGCGCGATGACGATGAGGAAGAGCACGATCCGCTCGCTCAAGGGATCGCGCCCGGCCTGCAGGATGAGCAGCGCTGGCACGGTGAAGGCGAGGGCGACGAGGGCGACGCGGCCCCCCGACCAGCGGGGCGCGCCGTCCTCGGAGGCCTCGGTGAAACGTCGCATCGAGGGCTCGAGCGCGCAGCTCGCGGCGGCGAGGTAGGCGGCGAGGTAGGGGAGATCGAGGAGGCTCGCCGGCGGTGAGACGACGTGGATCTCGGCGAGCATGTAGAGGACGTCACCGCCGAACATCGCGCCCATCGTGGCGACGAGGAAGCGCTCCGCCGCCGAGTAGCGGCCCTCGGCGTTGAGCACGATCTGCAGCGTGGTGACGGCGAGGAAGAGCGACATCGCCGGGTAGCAGGCGAGCACGCAGCGCACGGCGATCGGCGTCGCGCTGCGGGAGACGACCGGCTCGATGAGGTAGACCCAGCTGCAGGCGAGCATCGCGAGACCGGCGATGAGGCCGTCGCAGATGGTGCTGAGGCGCCGCGGGCGGTTGCGGGTGCGGGCGAGGACGAAGCCGACGAGGCCGGCGGCGAGCAGCCCGTAGCCGGGGAGGGTGATGAGGTCGGGGATCACCGAGCGGCCCGCCCCGAGGTTGCCGAGGGTGTTGAGCTCGACGCGCGCCGCGCCCCCGGCAGTGAACAGCACCAGCGCCGCGAGGACGCACAACCAGGTCCAGGCGTGGCGGGGGCGGTAGCGGCGGACGGCCCAGAAGATCGCGCTGAGGGTCGCCACCGAGACGAGCGGGAGGGCGAGCCACGAGGTCACGGGGACGAGGTCGAGCGCGACGGCGAGCACCGCGAGCGCGCCGAGCAGCTGCACGGGGCGGCGGCCCGAGGGCTCGCCCACCGTCGCGTAGCTCAGGTGCTGGCGCACGACCGCGATGCTCATCCTCGGAGCTAACGGCTGGTTCGCCCGCGCATGTGAGCAACTCGGCAAAGAAAATCCGCCGCTGGCTGTGTAGTTCTCCGCGTGCGATGCCGTTAGTTCCCTACGAGCGCGGATCCGTCGCGTGACGAGTGGTGCACCCCGCCAGGACGGCGGAGTGGAAGTGGCCCAGGGAGGGGCAAATGGTGGTGGAGACCCCGGTCGTCGCCGTCGGCGAGCCCGCCGCTCACAGCGCGCGCCACGACGCTCCGTCGGGCAGCGACCGCTGGGGCGAGTTCTGGGCGACCCGCAGCCCCGCGGCCCGCAACGAGCTGACCCTCGTCTACCTTCCCGTCGTGCGCGCCGCCGTCGGCCGCCTCCCGGCCGAGATGCGGGTGCACTGGGACCCCGAGGACCTCGAGAGCTTCGGCCTGCTCGGCCTCCTCGACGCGATCGACCGCTTCGAGGCGGGCTCGGACCCCCGCCTCTTCCCCGCCTACGCCCACAAGCGGGTGCGGGGCGCCGTCTACGACGAGCTGCGCCGCCTGGACTGGCTCCCTCGCTCGGTGCGCCGCCGCGTCGTCGCCTACCGGCGCGCGCTCGACCTGCTCTCAGGCGAGCTCGGCCGCACGCCGAGCACAGCGGAGGTCTTCGCGGCGATGGGCGTGGGGGCCAACCGCGGCTCAGAGATCATGCGCGACGTGCAGTCGGCGCAGCTGGCGAGCATCCAGCAGGGTGACTCGGCGGGGGACCAGCCCTTCTCCGACCACCTGATGTCGGACCGCGACCGCGAGCCCGAACAGACCGTCGTCGCGTCGAGCGAGATCGAGGAGATGCGCCTCGCCGTCGCCAGCCTCCCCGAGCGCCAGCGCGTCGTCATCAACCTGCGCTTCCTCGGCGGCCTCACCCAGTCCCAGGTGGCGACCGTCCTCGGCCTCTCGACCTCGCGCATCTCCCAGATCGAGAGTGGCGCACTCGCGGAGCTCCGGCGGCTGCTCTGCGAGGAGTGGCTGCAGCGCCTGGAGGAGGCCGTCTGAGCCCTCTCGGGGGTGCTCAGCCGATGCGGTCGAGCCAGACGAGCGGGATCCTCCGCGTCGTGCGCGACTGGTTGCGCACGAAGGCGGGGTTCGACTCGGAGCGGGCGACGACGAGGCGGTCGTACTCCTCGCCCTCGGAGTCGACCGCTGTCGCCTGGTACTTCTCGGTGCCGAGCTCGACGGTGACCTCGGGGCTGGCGAGCAGGTTGAGGTACCAGTCGGGGTGCTTGGGGGCGCCGCCGTTGGCCGCCGAGAGGACCATCCGGTCGCCGTCCCAGGAGAAGCCGAGCGGCGTCTCGTGCGGTTGGCCGCTCTTCGCGCCGGTCGTCGTGAGGATCATGATCCGGCGCCCTTCCCAGTCGCCGCCGACCTTGCCCTCGTTGGCGCGGAACTCCTCCGCGACCGCATTGTTGTAGGCCTTGCCGTCCTCGTAGTCGTCCCGAACCGCCATCGCGCGCTCCCCGTTTCCGCCGCCCGCTGTCGGGGCGGCCTCGAACCGGGCGACATGGTAGCGAGGGCGCGGCGGGGCCGAGCCCGCCCCGGGCGCCGACCCTTCCGGCGCCGGTAACTTGACCGCGGTGGGCGACCTCGACGAGCTGGGCGGACGGCTCGCGGCCACCGACGAGCAGCTGATGGCGGGGCGCTTCGACGACGCCCGCGCGCGCTACGAGGAGCTCCTCGACGAGCTCGGCGGCGCGGTGGCCGGCGAGGGTTTCGAACGGCTCGTCTTCCGGGCCGCCCTCCTCGTGCGCGGCGCGCTCTGCCAGTACCTCGTCGGCGCGGAGAACGAGGCCGACGAGATGCTCGGCTACCTCGACCGTCAGCTCTCCCAGGCGATCCTCCACGAGCGCGACGGCGAGCGGGCGGCGCTCCTCTACGAGGCCCAGGAGAACGCCCGCTACTACCGACTGCGCCTGGAGGAGGCCGCGCACGGCGCGGAGCTCGAGTTACCGGTCGCGCTCTGCGAGCACGGACGGCAGGTGCCGCTCCTCCCCTGCGGCTTCACCGCCGAGCACCCCTGAGGCGGCGCCTCACTCGAGGCGCTTGGCGAAGAAGTGCTCGGCGAAGGCGTTGTCGTTGTAGCGCTCGCGCTCGCGGTAGCCGCTGCTGCGGTAGAGGGCGAGGGCGGCGTCGAGGCTGCCGTGGGTGTCGAGGAGCACCTCGCGATAGCCGGCCGCGCGCGCCGCTTCCTCGAGCGCCGCGAGGAGGAGGCGGGCGTAGCCACGGCCACGGGCCACGGGGGCGACCCACATCCGCCGGATCTCGCCGGTGCCCTCGGCGAAGCGCCGCACGCCGCCGATCGCGAGGGGCACGTCCTTCGCGAAGCCGACGAGGAAGAGGCCGCCCGGCGGCTCGAAGTCGGCGGCCTCAGGGGGCGCTGCGAGGGCCGGGTCGAAGCCCGGGATGTGCCCCGTGAGCTCGGCGAGGTAGCGGTCGAGGAGCTGTTCGACCACGGGCTCGTCGATGCGGTGTGCTTCGAAGCGGAGAAAAGTGGAGGTCATGGCGTCGCGCGCCCGACGCTAGCTTTGCCGGATGCGCCGGGCCCGCTACCACTACGGCCCGCGCCGCGGGCAGTTCGGTGAGCTCAACCTCCCCGACAGGGTCTCCGAACCGCTCCCGGGGGTGCTGCTCCTGCACGGCGGCTACTGGCGCGGCATCTACTCCTACCGCCTGATGCGTCCCCTCGCGCGCGCGCTCGTCGAGCGGGGCTTCGCGGTGTGGAACGTCGAGTACCGCCGCGTCGGCCTCGGCGGGGGCCGCGGCGGCTGGCCACAGACCTTCGAGGACGTGGCGAGCGCGGCGGACTTCCTCACCGGGATCGCCGAGGTCGACGCGAGCCGCCTCGCGAGCTGCGGCCACTCCGCCGGCGGCCACCTCGCCCTCTGGTTGGCGGGACGGCACCGCCTCCCCGAGGGAGCGCCGGGCGCCCGACCCGACCAGCTCCTCTCCGCCGCGATCTCGCTGGCGGGGGTGAGCGACCTCGAGCGCCTCGGCGACTTCGGCCTCGGCACCGAGTCGGTCGACCGCCTCCTGGGCGGGACGATCGGCGAATTCCCCGAGCGCTTCGCCGCCGCCTCACCGGCCGCCCTCCTCCCCCTCGGCCTGCCGCAGCTGCTGGCGCACGGCCTCCTCGACAGCACGGTCCCCCCGGCGATGAGCGAGGCCTACGCCCGCCGCGCCGGGGCCCTCGGCGACGACGCCACGTACCTGCCGCTCACGGGCCTCAACCACCGCCAGCTGATCGAGTCCTGGCACCACGTCGTGGAGCCGGTCGCGGAGTACCTCGACAAGCACTTCGCGTGAAGCTGCGGCCAGCGCGGCCGCACAGCAGAATGGCTCCGGCCCCGACGGCGGGCCGGAGAGGGAGGACCGGGCATGCGGGTCATCGCGATCGAGGAGCACTTCTCCACCGAGGAGCTGCTCGCAGCCTCCCCCCGACCCCAGGCGGCACCGCTCGCGGCGCGCCTCCTCGACACCGCCGAGGGACGGCTGCAGGCGATGGACGAGGCCGGCATCGACTTCCAGGTCCTCTCCTCCTCTGCCCCCGCGGTGCAGGAGCTCGAGGCGAAGGCGGCGGTGGAGATGGCGCGGCGGGTGAACGACGAGCTCGCCGAGATCGTCGCCGCGCACCCCGACCGCTTCGCCGGCTTCGCGACGCTGCCCACCCCCGATCCCGAGGCGGCAGCGGGAGAGCTCGCCCGCTGTATGGACGAGCTCGGTTTCAAGGGCACGATGCTGCACGGCCACACCAAGGGCCACTTCCTCGACGAGGCGCAGTTCCTCCCGATCTGGGAGGCGGCGGCCTCCCTCGACGCCGCCGTCTACCTCCACCCGACGCCGCCGACCCCCGCGGTCGCCGCCGCCTACTTCTCGGGGATCGACGAGGAGGTCGGGCGGGTGCTCTCGACCGCCGCCTGGGGGTGGCACGCGGAGACCGGGCTGCACTCGCTCCGCCTCGTAGCCTCCGGCCTGTTCGACCGCTTCCCCGCGCTGCAGGTGGTCATCGGCCACATGGGTGAGAACGTCCCCTTCTCGCTGCAGCGGGCCGACTCGACCCTCGCGCGGGTTCTGCACCTCGAGCGGAGCGTCTCGCAGTACTTCCAGGAGAACTTCTGGCTGACGACGAGCGCCTACTTCACGGTGCCGCCGCTGCTCTGCGCGCTGCTCACCTTCGGGGCCGACCGGCTGATGTTCTCTGTCGACTATCCCTTCTCCGACAACGCCCAGGGTCGGCACTTCCTCGACAGCGCGCCGATCAGCGACGCCGACCGGGAGAAGCTCGCGCACGGCAACGCCGAGCGGCTGCTCGGGCTCTGACTCAGCCGTTCCAACGCATCTCCTCGGCGACCTCTCGCTCGCGGGGGTCGCCCGCGGCGAAGGCGTCGAGCACCCCGCGGCGGTCCTCGGGGCGGCGGTTCTGGCTGAGCTTCCAGTTCCCCTCCAGGCGGTCGAGGAGGACCTCGAAGCCGACGATCGCCTGCAGCTGGGCGTCGATGTAGTCCGCGGGGGCGTCGGCGACCGCCCAGCGCTCGCTGCGCGGCGCCTCGGCGAGGTCGGTGAGGCGGGTGACGAGGGCGCGGGTCCAGGCGGGGTCGTCGTGGACGACGAGACGGCCGTGGCCCTGCACCGAGAGGTAGTTCCAGGTCGGCACGACCTCACCGGTGGCGAGGCGGCTCGGGTACTCGATCGGGGAGACGTAGGCGTCGGGGCCGCCGATGATGACGAGCGCCTCGTCGTCGGCGAGGTCGGACCACTGCGCGTTGGCGCGGGCGAGGTGGCCGACGAAGGAGCCCGGAGCCCCCTCGCGGGGCTCGTAGAGGAGGGGGAGCGAGCTCGCGGTGAGGCCGGCCGAGGAGCGCGTGACGAGCTCGGCGAGACGGGGGAGCGCGAGGAAGGCGGCGAGGCGCTCGGGGGGTGCGACGAACTGCCGGGGCAGGTACACGGCGAAACCCTACGGGTCCCGGCGAGGTTGCTGGCTAACTGGCTTCGGCGAGGCGGGCGAGCAACCGCTCGAGCTCGGCGACCCGCTGGTCGAGGTTGCCGATCGCTGCCGAGCTCGTGGAGGCGAGGCGCCGCAGCAGCTCTTCGGTCACCTCGCCCCTGCCCGACGGTGCCGCAGCGGGGACTCCCTCCTGCAGCGCCCAGGCCGGGACGGGGAGCTTTGCTGCGGCGTAGGTGAGCTCGGCCCACTTCTGGAACAGCGGCCGCACCGCGAGGTCGTAGGGGTCCGGTGGATAGCCGAGGCCCTGCTTCTCGGCGCCGATCACCGCTGCCCGGAAGACCGCCCGCAGCGTCGGGTCGACGGGGATTCCGCCCGGGAGCTCTGCGAAGTCGACGGGGATCTGCTGTGCCGACTCGTAGCCACAGGCGAGGATCGCCTCCCGGTAGCCGGCGCAGAGCTCGGCGACGATCGGCTGCTCGGCAAGCGTGACGCGGGCGCGGGGCCCGGCGTGACGGGAGAGGACACCGGGGTTGGCGAAGTCGTAGCCACTGAAGTGGTAGCTGCGCAGGGGCGCTTCCCCCGCGTGGATGACGCCGTCGCGGAGCGTGAGCGGCCGCTCGTGCAGGTTCCAGTACGCGACGTTCACCCCGGTGTCGCGCAGCACGTGGAGCGGAAAGAACGAGGGGGCGAAATCGAGCCAGCGCTGCTCGCTGACCCGATGGCGCGCCGGGTCGACGTAGCACTCGCGGCGCAGCCGGCTCTCCAGGAAGTCGATCAGGCCGATGCCCTTCTCGCCGACGCCGATCATCCCGGCATTGAAGGTCCCCGCCGAGAGGATCGTCGTGTCGTCGGGGCCGCAGTCGTCGAGCGGGTAGGGGGTGAGGGCGTGCGGGGTGAGCACGATCCCGTGCTCCTCGATGAGCTCGCCGACGTGTGCGAGGGAGCCGTAGAGGTGGATGTCGGAGTCGATGAACATCACCGGGCCGCCGCTCTCGTGCAGCACGTGGTGGATGAGGAAGGGCTTGATCGCGAGGTGGTAGTCGTCGGCGTGGATGAGAAAGAGGCGGTGCAGTTCGTCGTCGCCGAAGGCGAGCTCCTCGTTCCAGAGCAAGCGGGACGGATCAGAGGCGGGGTCGACCTCGTGGTGGTGGTCGTCGGTGAGGAGGATCCAGAGCGTCGACTCGGGCATGTGCCGGCGGATCGTCGCCCCGAGGGCCTTGGCGTAGGGGAGGTAGCGGCGGGAGGAGGTCGTGCAGAACTGCATCGGCGGCATCGGCGGGCTCCTTCACCTCGAGCGGCACGCGTCCAGTCGGCGCGGGCCTCTCTCCTCCAAACGACGGGGTGAGCTCCCGGGTTGAGCGCAGCCGAGCTACGCGGACCTTTCTGATGAGTCAACGCGGGCCGGTACGGGGGAGCGAACAGGTCGCATAGGATGGGTCGCTCGCTGGTGCCCTGCCAGTGTCCACCCCGCCGGCGAAATTGCTGCGCAGGGACCTGTGGTGCAGCTCGGAGTGCACGCCGGCCTGTCAAGCCGGAGGTCGCGGGTTCAAATCCCGTCAGGTCCGCGGACCGCCGCCCGGCCCCTCGGAATCTCGAGCGGGCCGGCACGGCGGCCTGAGGTCGGGTAGCTCAGTAGGCAGAGCGCGCGCCTGAAAAGCGCGAGGTCACCGGATCGACGCCGGTCCCGACCACACAGGGGATCGTTCACCAGTTGGCCCCAGACGGCGGTCTACGGCATGGCGCCCAGCCCTGGAGGTTCTCTGACCGGAGGCGGCCATGACCGACGAACAGCAGATCCGCTGCGACTGATCGGACGATGGGCGGCCGCAGCGCACGCCGGTGACCTGTCGACCGTGCTCGCAGATCATGACCGGGCATCGTGATGTTCGACGTGCCACCCCCTGACCAAGGCGTACGCGGGATCGATGCCTACGAAGCGACGTGGCGGGGGTTCTTCGAATGGCAGGCGAGCGGCTCCGTGTTCGAGATCGAATCACTGGAGGTCACCGCTGGGGCCGATGTCGCGTTCGCGTATGCATTGCTCCGTTGCGGCACGCCCGAGGAGCTCACCCGCCGACCCGACGAGCGGCAACGGCTGACGGTCGGCCTGCGCAAGGTCGATGGGCGTTGGGTCGTCGCGCACGAGCACCACTCCTTCCCGGATGCAACAGGCCCGGGCGGCCAGTAGGAGCCCGAAGCGTCGCGGGGTCGCCCGGCCGGTGCTCAGTGAATCGAGACGAGCGACGCGGACACGACCAGGTTCGACAGATAGTGGTGCGTCGTGTGGTCGAAGGTGCCGGCGCAGGTGACGAGCTCGAGGGTGCTCGGTCCGTTCCCGGCGTAGATCTGCCGGGCGGGGAACGTGGCCTTGGTGTAGGTCGCCATTGACCTCACGGCGAACACGACGCGACGGCCGTCGGCCAGGCTGACCCGGATCAGGTTCCCTCGGTGAAGGGCGCGGAGCTCGAAGAAGACCCCGCGACCCGACACCGAGTCGATGTGCCCGAGGACCACGGCGTTGCCGGCCTGGCCGGGTGAAGGGCCGAAGCGGTACCAGCCGGCCTCGTGGTAGCTCGTCGGCACCTCGACCGTGCCGTCGGGGCGCAGCCCGAGCGACGAGAGCCGGGTGTCGACCCCGATCGCGGGAATCGACAGTTCGACGGGCGCGGAGCGCACGACAGCCGGTGGCCGTCCGGCCGGCGCCTTGATGGGCACGGGCGGGGTGGCCACGATCGGAGGGGCACTGCGGAACGAGGGCCCCACCTCGCCGGCGGGAACCGTGACCGCGATACCAAGAAGGGTCAGGCCCGCGGCGCCGAGGAGGACGGAAAGTGCCAGCCAGCGGTTCAAGGTCGGGACAATTCACGGGTAGATCGTGCCGGGGTCATCGGTGCCCGCCGGGTCGGCTCGGGCGGAATCAAGAAAGGCGACGGGCGCGTCTCGGAGTTCGCGACCGTCCGCGCCGGTGCCACAGGCCGGCCGCGCCCGCCGCGATCGCCCCGATCAGGGCCGCCAAGCCGGCCCGCATGAGGAGTGGAGAACTCCCGCCCGCGGTGCCTCCGGCCCCGGTCTGGGGCGCCCCGAGTGGGATCTTCCCCGCGGACTTCGGGGTCGTGGTGGGGGTCTGTCCCGGAGTGCTGGTGGTGGTGTGGGCGATCGTCGTGGTCGTGACCGGCCGGGTCGTGGTCGTCACGCTCCTCGGCGTTGTCGTCCTCGTCGGAACGGTCGTGCTCGGGGCGCTGCTCACCTTCGGGGCCGTGGTTGCCGGCGGTGTGGTGGCTTGTGGCCCCGGCGTGGCCGAGGGCGTCGTGGTGACCACGACCGGGAGTGCGACGCTACGGGTGGCGAGTGTCGTGGTCGTCGCGGCCGCGACGACCGTCGTCGTTGTGATGGCAGGCGGCGTCGTGGTCGTCGTCGTTACCACCGCCGGGGGCACCGGAGGGGACAGCACCGTCATCTGCTCGCTCCCGCACGCACTGAGGACGGGGCCCACGTTGAAGCCGGGGTCGCGAAAGCTCGCCTGGAACCAGTAGTCGCCCGGCTGGGTCGCAACCCATGCGGCCGACGGCGGGATCACTCCGTTGGTGACGACGAGATCGGTGCCGAGCGAGACGAGAAGATTGGAACAGCCACTGTCTCCATACAACGAATAGGTGACGAAGCCATCCACAGTTGAAGTATTGGTACCTGAGAGCGCGGTCTGGTCGGTCACCGCGGTGCCCACAGTGACCGGACTCGGAGGACTCAATACAGTAGTAACGGAGGTGATCGCGACCGCGCCCGCAGGTCCGGCCGAGGCTGCGAGCGCACCCCAACCGAGGAGGATGATTCCGAGAACGGGAGCGGATAGGCGCGAAATACGCCGGCCCAACAGGCTATTTCTCTTGGCGCTTCTCTTGGTCCGCGCCAGTGGTCGGCCCGCGCGAGGGCCATGGGCAGAGGTAACCTGCGCCCCGCTGTTGCCGACCCGCGCAAAGAAATCCACCATGAACACTCATCATTCCGCTGGTATTGGATGCCTTTGACGAGTGTATAGACGCTCGCTTCAAAAGCAAGAGTGAATGCCACTGGATGGCATATCAACACGCGCGAATGACCCGAGTTGATCAGTGCTCATCCGGCCGATGATCACCGTTGATCGGCACGGGAACAGCGCCCACCGACACCAGCCGCGCTGATCGCCGCCGTTCGAGGTCGATCCGGGACCACCTTGGTACCGTGGAGCCGCGCACCACACACGAGGGTGAGGACGATGCCGTCGACGCGGCGCAGGCACCGCGCTGGGCCCGCAACGGTGGTTCGGGCGATCACCGGTGTAACCGCGCGTGAGTGACACCGACCAGTGACTTATACGGGTAGGCGGAGCGATGCACAAGATGACTATAATAAAGGTCATGCCCGAGACACTCCCGTTGGCCAAGATCAAAGCTCACCTGTCGGAGATCGTGGACCGAGTTGAACACCAGCACGAGCGCGTTGTTCTCACGCGAAACGGTCGGCCGGCGGCGGTGCTGATCAGCCCGGACGACCTCGAGGCGATCGAGGAGACGCTATCGATTTTGTCTGACCCGAAGGCAATGCGAGCGATCCGCAAGGCCGAGGCAGATCTCGATTCTGGCAAGGTCGTCTCGGCTGACGATTTGCGGGCGAAGTACCTGCAGAAGTGAGCCCGTGGCGCCTCGAGGTCGCGCCTGCCTGCGAACGGACGCTCGCGCGGCTCTCGGAGCGGGTCGCGGCAGCGATCGTCGAGTTCCTCGTTGGCCCCTTGCTCGATGATCCAGAACGAGTCGGCAAACCGCTGCAGCGCGAACTCGAGGGCTACTTCGTTGCGCGACGAGGCGCCTATCGGATCGTCTACCGGATGCTCGATGAACAACGAGTGATCCGTGTCGTTCGCATCGAGCACCGAGCCGACGTGTACCGCCAACGTTGAGTCGCCCAAATCGCCGGGCGTGGCGTGTGGTCCCAGAGTCGACGCGTGCCAGCATGGCACCGTGAGCGAAGCAGACGACCTCAGTCCCCCAGTTGATGAGATCGAGGAGTGCGTCCGGTCACACGCCCGCGTTCTCTCGTCGGTGAGCGCCCTCGAGGAGCACGACCTTCGTCAGCCGAGCAACCTTCCGGGTTGGAGCCGTGCCCACGTATTGAGTCACTTGGCGCTGAATGCCGACAGCGTCGTCCGACGACTCGGCGGCGCACTTCGCGGTGTGGTCCTCGAGCAGTACGTCGGCGGAGCGGCTGGGCGCGCTGCCGAAATCGAGGAGGCGGCGACGCGGAGTGCAATGGAGATTCTTGATCACGTCCGCAAAAGTGCTGACGATGTCGACACACTGTTCGCTTCGTTCCCGGAAGAGGCATGGGCGCATCCGATCAGCGCGGTCAACGGACCGAATCGACCCGCCCGATCGGTGGTGTTCGCTCGGTGGAGGGAGGTCGAAGCCCATCACGTCGATCTCCGACTCGAGTACCAGGTTGCCAACTGGCCGGAAGTGCTGGTGGCGCGGTGGCTCCCGACCACGCTGGATGGTTTGGAGGACAGAGCGGATCGTCGGGAACTCCTTGCTTGGACTCTCGGGAGGGGCCCGGCACCCGAACTCGCTCCCTGGGGCTGACCTACTCGGCTATCCCATTTGGTGTTGGAGATCAGCGCCGCCACGCGTCCCCTTCGGCACCTTGCAGCCGGGCCCGAAAGCCGCCACAGCTTGGGTCTCGCGTGATGCCTATTTCCTCATCGACGAATTGACCCGCGATATCGCGATAATCACCCGATGCAACTTCTGCTTTGTGACTTGGATGGAGCCCTCATCGATCGAGCCGCTGCCTTTCGTGAATGGGCTCAGCGGACTGCCGCGGCCCATGGCCAAGATGCCTCGTTTGTCGATTGGCTCATCCGTGAGGACCAAGACGGGCACCAGCCGAGGGAGGAGCTCTTCTCCCCGCCTCCTGGAGCGGCTCGAGCTCGCTGAACCGCTCGATGACGTGCTTCGTCGAGATAGAGAGGACTTCCCCGGATTCTTCCGACCCGATACATCAGTGTCAGGTGCACTCCGTGAGGCAAGGTCCGCGGGGTGGGCGATCGCAGTGGTCACCAATGGAGACAGCAATCAGGTGAGAAAAAAGCTCGTAGCGGCGGAGATCACCGATCTGGTGGATGCTGTCTGCATCTCGGCCAATGAAGACGCCTGGAAACCAGATCCTCGGCTGCTTCACATCGCCGCTGAACGTTGTGGCTCTTCTTTCGAAGGTGCCTGGATCATCGGAGTGACGCAATTCGGCGACACCACAATCAACGCCTTCAGATTCTCCGTGCTGAGTCGTTTGTTCTCTTGCCCAGTATTCACGTCAGAATGGGAGCACCGCTGCAGCGGCAAGAGCGGCGTCGAACTGTCCCCAGTTCCCTCTCTGCTTCAGATATCCAATAACGTGACCCACGTGCTCGGTGACCAGGCGGGAGTGAGCCCCGATCGGGCTGGAGCATGGGCGCCGGGCACTCCGATGCCAACGTGCGCCCCGCGTCGAGCACGAGCGAGGTGAGAAGTCGGCGTCGGCGCGCCGGGCGTTCCGCGGCGCGCTGCACACTCGTGGTCGCGGCCGCGGCTGCGGCAATGGTGGCGCTCGGTGGCGAAAGCGCTGGGGCGTCGGTGACGAACGGGCCAAGCATCATCGCCCTTCTCACCGCAAGGCAATACGTCGACGCCGCGACGACGGTCCGAATTCAGGGAACGGTCACACAGGTCACGAACGAGTACCGGGTCGACGTCACGCTGTTCGCGAACGGCGACAGCAGTGGGATCGTCACGGTCGACGGTCATCTCGCCCGGATCGTCATCGTCGGCACCTGGTACTACCTCGAGGGCACCGCCGGATTTTGGACGAGCGTGTTCAATCAATCTCCATCGAACAGCGAGCGGCTCTCGAAGGAGTGGATCGGGGTACCGCGGTCCTCGCTCACCGGGCTCGGGGCGAACCTGAGCATGGAGCACCTGCGGAGCGGGTTCGACCTGTCGCCGAACGTCGTGCTCGCAAGCGCCGGGATATCGACCGTGGACGGGCACCGCGCTCTCGGCGTCCGCATCTCGGGCAAGGGGACTCTCTGGATCGCGGCCTCGGGTTACCGCCCGGTTGCTTTCGACGGCACGAACTCCGGGAACGAGCTCTCGATCCGATTCAGCGATTGGGGGCGCGGCGCCCCGCCGAGGGTTCCGCCGGGAGCGGTGCAGTTTTTCGACAGCGGTGCGTCGAGCGCGCGGGCAACAGCGGTTAGCGCTCGTTCGGCGCAGGCGCGCCCGTACGAACTCCGATCCCCGTTGATCCCCGCGAGAGCTGATGCGCCTCCTGCTTGACACCCCGCTGCCCAACGCGAAGCTCGTACGCACCGTCCGACCCGGCCAGGAGGGCGGCTGCCATCGCGATGGGAGCGCGCGAGTCGTCGCCGACGGCACCGAGATCGAGGGCCAGCCGAGGTGATCCGGGAGATCGGCGCATCGCGTCCCAGAGTTTGTGGTCTCGCCGCAGCTGGGTAACGAGTGTGCCTGCACCTCTTCACGGCCTGCGGCGCGACGAGTGCACCGTCGCCCGTCCGACATGAACAAACCAGAGCACGGCGGTGACCGGTGACGAATGATGAAGAGGAGCGGCGACGCCGGGGATGGCGTCTCAGAGGAAAGGGTCAACGCCGCGGAGTGGCTCGTGCAACGCCCGACCCCGCAACTGAGGCGATCTTCCGAGAGCGGCAGGCGATCGTCCCGATGGACCCTTTTGGGCGCGCGTCTCACCAGTACCGGCGTGGCGATCGCCTGCGAGTCCTCTCCGTCAACGAGACCGCGCTGTTGCGACAGGTCGTGGCTCGTTCACTCCGCCAATTTGACGGCATCGACGAGGTGGTCACCGTTCGCACCGTCGAGGACGCGATCACACAGCTCCAGCGAGGCCACTTCGACCTCGTGATCAGCGACTGGCACCTTGGAACGAGCTCGATGTCCGGTGTGGACCTGCTCCGAGCGTTCCGCTCCGCTGGGTGGGCGATTCCGTTTGGCCTCATCGCTGCGGAGGTGGACGACTTGCGCCACGCCGTCGCCACCAACGTAGGGGCTGCATTTGTGCTCGAGAAGCCGTTTTCGCCGGACACGCTCGCGAAGGCGATCGGGCTACGCGAGGTGGGTTCGCACCACGCACGCCCGGGGCCTCAGGTTCAGCAGCGTGGAGGAGGAACTCTCGGCATCGCTGTCGAGGCTCTGCGATACAGCTGTCACGGTGATGCCATCGCCGGTGGGAGCAGATCTTCATGCACATCGAGTCTCCGCCCAGTACGCGACCGGCGTAGGGACCGTGACAGCGCGCGTCGTGTTCGAGATCCGTCTCGCCGCCTCGTTGGCGGGAGCGATGACTCGAGTCGCTCCCCCGCTGGCCGAGCGGAACGCGTCTTCCGGACTACTCGGAGAGGTCCTCTCGGACGCCCTCGCCGAACTTGGCGACATCCTCACGCGGTTCGTCAACCGTTCCGCGCGAAACGTCCGCTTCGAGCGGCTTGAAACGTACGCTCCCGGCGAACGATTCGAGCCCGAGGACGAGCACCGTCGCGTGCAGAATTTCTACGTGGCGGTCACCAGGTACGACGCCGGTGTCGTGTCCCTGGTAACCGAGATGCTGGATGGGTAGAAGACGAGCCCCCCGCTTCGCGCTCCCGAATCCACAGTCGGACCGACCTGAGCGGCCACGGTTGGCAGGTCACGCTTGCGAACCCCGCGATCGCGGTATCTGCAGAGGAGCACCGAATTGGGTGCGTTGTTTTTGGGGCGCCGTGCGGATGCTCGACCGGGGATCCGCGACCCAGCCCGAGGTGGCTCGATGATCTCTTCGGAATCGAGACTTCTTGCGCGCGTGCACTTCCCGACGAACCGAACCGGGTCGAGCTGCTAAGCCGAGCAGAGCGCGTGAATGTCCCCGATGCCCTGAAGGTCGCATTGCGAGGTCTTCCGGCCTCGACCTTCCGTACCCGCTGCGAGCCAGGGAGGCCGTCGAGCAGCTGAGCAACCCGTGAGGGCTGCGCCCGGCCCAACCCGACACCCCGTAGCTCTCCGGGCCGCGACGACAGTGGCGGCGCAGCTGCGGCGGGAAGCTGCCAGAGGTGGCGAAGCACCGGCTAGCGCCGTTCAGAGCGATCTCGGCCCAATACGACGCGCATGAGGCTCAGCTCAGGGGATCAGGACACCCTCTGGCGTGACCTTCGATTCCCAACGCGGCACGGCGACCATGAACCCGCTGTCGACTTTGATCGCCTGCTCACAGACGTGCTTCAGCGCGACATCGTGGTCAGCCTGGGATCTTGGAACGTAGACGTAGAGGACTGAATCTCCGACATCGTTCTTTGACCAAATGGTGAACTGCCGAATCTGGCTGCCCTGCACGTAGGGAGCCCGTCCCGGTATGCCTGTGTAGTTGTCCCTGACCTTCATTGCGGCGGCGCCTGCTCCCTGGGGTTTGAGCCTCGTGGCTCGCCCAATGATCTCACCTGGTTGGTCACTGCACGTGCGAGAGCCGCGAGATCGCCGTGACGACGCCGAGACCGGGCGCACGGTTCGGCCAAGCAGGCCGTCTGCGGAGATCGGGGCCGGCGGCCGCAGGGCCACCGAGGATCGCACCGCTCGTCAGGTCGGAGCGTTCACCAGGACCTTGTTCGGGTCGTGCACCACCACGGTGCCGCCGATCATGTCGTGCAGGGCCCGGTGCTCCTTCGTCGACACGAAGAGGATGAGGGAGATCAGCTCGGTGATGAGGCTGAGGATTCCCCCGACGAGCCCCCCGATCACCTCTCGAAGCGCCATCCGCCACCACCCCGCCACACGTCCTACCTCCGGCCGCCAGCACCGCATCCCGAGCACCTGGAGCGCGGGCGTCTGGCCACGCCCCCAGATGACGAGGCCCCAGATCAGGTAACCGATGCCGAGGGTGACGATCGAGAGCACGAGACCGAGGAAGAACGCCCCGATGCGCCGACCCACCGACGCGAGTTGCACTCCGACGGGAAGGACGACGCCACGGCGCAGCGCTACCTCACCCAGCTCGAGGCGGTGGGTCGGATCACGATGACCCCCCGCTACGGGACCGCAGGGCGCCCCGAACACCGCTACCGCCATCTGCGCAGCGACGTCTCGGGAGCGGGGTGACCGAGAGGCGCCTCGCTCTCTCCGCGCGAGGAGCGGCCCGCGGTGGCGCCCGCCGCCGAGCCGCTCTTTCGCCCACCGGGCCTATGCGCACGAGGGCCGGTCGTCGAGCGTGCCGGCCAAGACGCTCGGGAGCGGCTCTTCGTGCAGCACTGCGAGGCGCCGGGTGGCGCGGGTGAGCGCGACGTAGAGGTCGTTCAGCCCCCGCGGGGAGTGGGCGGCGATCGCCGCCGGCTCGACGAGGAGCACCGCGTCGAACTCAAGCCCCTTCACCTCGGCGACGTCGACGAGCGCGACCGCCGCGCCGAGCGGGTTCGCCTCGTCGAAGTCGCTCCCGAGGCGGGCGCGTAGCCCCTCCGCGAGGGCGGGGAGGAGCGCGTCGGGGGCGATCACCGCGAGCCGCCCTTCCCCGAGCGCCCCGACGAGCGCCGCGGCCGCGGCGGGGACGGCGTCGAGCAGGGTGCCGACGGCGACGGCGGTGCTCGTCGGCTCCTCGCCGGTCGAGCGGATGGCGACCGTCGGCGCCGTGCCGGGCGAGGCCACGGCGAGGACGGCGTTCGCGACCTCCATGATCTCCTTCGGGGAGCGGTAGTTGGTCGAGAGCTCGACGAGGCGCCAGCGCCCGCGCGCGAAGGGCTCGAGGAGCTCCTGCCAGGAGGAGGCCGCCCACGTCGCGCCGCACTGCGCGAGGTCGCCGACGACGGTCATCGAGCGGTCCGGGGCGCGGCGGAAGACCATCGACCACGCCATCGGTGAGAGCTCCTGGGCCTCGTCGACGATCACGTGCCCGTAGCGCCAGGTGCGGTCGCGCGCCGCCCGCTCCGCGAGGGTGCTGGTGTCCTGTGCCGCGAAGCGGTCGACGAGCTGCTCGGCGTCGACGTCGATGGTGAGGTCCATGCCGCGCAGCGCGCTGCGCGCCGTCTCGACCTCCTCGCGCCGCGCTGCGGCGCGCCGCCGCGCCGCCCGCTGGTCCGCGGCGTCGGTCCACGAGCCGAGGAGCTCGGCGGCGGCGTCGAGGAGGGCGACGTCCTCCACCGTCCAGTCGGCGTTGTCAGGGTCGTCGACGCGCTCGCGGTAGAGGAGGGCGGGGTCGAGGTCGAGACCGCGGGCCGCCGAGCGCAGCAGCGGCGGGTTGCCGAAGAGGTCGTTCAGGAGCTGCTGGGGGGAGAGCACCGGCCACATCCGCTCCATCAGCGCCCGGAAGACGCGCGTCCGGCGCAGGCCGTTGCGGGCCTCGTTGAGCTCGCGCGGCCCCGGCACGGGGAGGCCGATCGCCACCCGCTCCTGGCGGAAGAGCGCGGTGGCGGCATCGAGGAGGGAGGCCTCGACGGCGAGGCGTGCCTGGTTGTGCGGGTGGCGCGAACGCAGGCCGCGCTCGCGGCCGCGCTCCAAGAGCTCGACCGGGAGCACGATGCGGACGCGCTCGAAGGCGATCTCGACGGCCTCGCGCGGCCGCCGCTTGCGGTCGCGGATCGCGTTCGCGAGCAGGTCCGCCATCACCGGCGACCCCTTCAGGGCGGCGAGTGGCTCTTCGTCGTGGCGGGCGGTGCGCACGCCGGGGAAGAGCGAGCGGGCGGTCGCCATGCGCACCCCCGCTTCGCCGAGGGAGGGCAGCACCTGCTCGATGTAGCGGAGGAAGACCGGGTTTGGCCCCATCACGAGCACGCCGCTCGAGGCGAGGCGCATGCGGTGGGTGTAGAGGAGGTAGGCGGCGCGGTGCAGGGCGACGGCGGTCTTTCCGGTGCCCGGGCCGCCCTGCACGACGAGGGTGCCGGCGAGGTCCGAGCGAATGATCTCGTCCTGCTCGCGCTGGATGGTGGCGACGATGTCGCGCATGTGGCCGGTGCGCTGCCGGCTGAGCGCGGCGAGCAGCGCCGCGTCGCCGCGCAGCTCGTGCATCTCGCCCTCGGGGAGGGACTCGAGGTCGAAGACCTCGTCGTCGATCGAGACGAGCTGGCGGCCGCGGGTCATGAAGTGCCGCCGCCGGGTCACGCCCTGTGAGGAGCCGGCGGTCGCGCTGTAGAAGAGGGCCGCCTTGGGCGCCCGCCAGTCCATGAGGAAGGGGTCGTCACCGTCCCCGGCGAGGCCGACTCGGCCGACGTAGAGGCGGTCGCCGGTCTCGAGGTCGAGGCGGCCGAAGCACAGCGGCAGGTCCCCGATCGCGAGCGTGTCGAGGCGGCGCTCCAGCTGGCGGGCGAGCACGTCCCGCTCGGTGCGCGCCTGGGGAGGGCCGCCCGGAGGGGCGAGGCGCACCTCCGCGAGCCGCCGGCGCAGGCCGGCCGCGTAGTCGTCGAGGCGCTCGTAGAGCATCGCGATGTACGCGGCCTCGCGCTCGAACTCCCCCGCCGCGCCGCCGGGGGCGGCGGCCGGGGTCCCGAGGTCGATCATCGGCCGGCCCGCAGGTGGGGCCGGAGAAGCGTCGGAGGAGGTGCCAGCGCGCGCATCGGGAGCAGAAAGGCTACTGAATCGGCCGAGGCGCGGTCCGAGCGGCCGATTTCCGCCCTGCTTTGCCGTCGCGTCATGAGCCTCCTCACCGCTGCGGCGCGCGCCGCCCTCACCGCCGGTCGTCTCGCCACACTCGCGACGGTGAACGCCGACGGCAGCCCCAGCTCACGATGGTGTGGATCGGCGTCGAGGGCGACGAGATCGTCATCGGCCACATGCGCGGCGGGTTGAAGATGAAGAACATCAGTCGCGACCCCCGCGTCGTGCTCACCGTGGAGGCCGAGGGGGCCAACGCCGTCGGCCTCGCGAACTACCTCATCGTCCAGGGCCGGGCCTACCTGACCGAGGGGGGCGCACCGCAGCTCCTGCAGCGCCTCGCCGAGGTCTACGTCGGGCCGGGTGTGCGCTTCCCCCCGTCGGACGACCCGCCGGCCGGCCACGTGATCCACATCGTCCCGGAGCGCATCGGCGGGCTCGGGCCGTGGGGGGAGTGGCACGAGCCACGCTGACCCGCGGCCGCCGACTCGCGTGCCGCCACCGGTGAAGCCGCGGCGCCCGAGACCGCGCGGCGTCAGGATTCTCGCGCCCGTTCGACCAGCCGGCAGAGCGCGTTCACGAGGAGGATCTGCCGCGGCGTGCGGCAGCGGGGCGCGAGCAGCGTCGGTGAGCAGACGAGGACGGCGAGCGCCTGGGCGCGCGAGACGGCGACGTTCAGCCGGTTCAGCGAGAAGAGGAACTCGAAGTCCCTCGGCAGGTCCTCGATGCTGCTCGTGGCCATCGAATAGAGCACCACGGGGGCCTCGCGCCCCTGGAAGCGGTCGACCGTGCCGACCTCCACCCCCTCGGGCAGGCGGGCTCGCAGCACGGCGATCTGCGCGTTGTAGGGGGTCACCACGAGGAGGTCCTCGGCATCGAGGAGACGCTCGTCACCGCGGGCGTCGGTGAAGGTCCCGCCGATCAGCTCCTCGACGGCGAGCGCGACCCGCTCGGCCTCCTCGCTGGACGAGGTGCGGTTCCCGTGGTGCGACACGGCGAGGAAGCGCAGTCCCGCCCCGGCGAGGCGCTCCTCGGGCGGCAGCCCCGGCACGGGGTGGCGCGCCGTCACCAGCTGTCGCTCCAGTCCCTCGATGCCGACGAGCTTCTGGTCGTAGGCGACCTCGGAGATGAAGGCGGTGATCGCCGGGTGCATGCGGCGCGTGTGCTCGAGGAAGAGGCCCCGGCGGGGGTCCATCGTCGCCTCACCGCCGATCATATGGGCGAGCGCCGAGATCTCGGAGCCCTCGGGGTGTGCCGCCTGGATCGGCTGGTCGAGCTGGGCGGGGTCGCCCACGAGCAGCACATCCCGGCTCGCGCTCATCGACGCGAGCGTGTTCGCCAGGCTGAACTGGCCGGCCTCGTCGACGACGAGGAGGTCTAGACGGTCCGCCATGTCCGGGTGGGCCATCAGCCACGCGGTGCCCCCGATGACGTCGACCTCACCTGCGTCGAGCAGCGCGCCGGCGGCCGCGGTGCTCGAGAGGTTGACGATGCCCGCGAGCTCCCGACCGTCGTCGATCCGGCGGGCGACCCGCACCGCGACACCGTCGCGTGCCGCCTGCGCGGTGACGGCGGTGAGGAGGTTCTCGATGACGCGGTGGCTGTTCGCTGTCACCCCGACGCGCTTTCGCTGTGCGACGGCGTCGAGGATCACCTTCGCCGAGGTGTAGGTCTTGCCCGAGCCCGGCGGCCCCTGCACCGCGAGGGCGCCCCCTTCCAGCAGGGGTGCGACGCGACGCAGCGCCTCGGCGCCCCGTTCGCCCGGACGGGCGAGGGCCGTGCCCGCAGGTTCGCCGCGCAGGCGCGGCGCCTCTCCGAGGAGGAGCTGGCAGGCCGCGCGCTGCGCGGGCGCGGGGTGCGCGAAACCGCTCGCCGCGAGGGCGCGCGCGAGACGGATGAGCGCCTCGCGGAGGACCGCGTTGTTGACCACGCCGAGCGGTACCAGGGCTTCGGGGTGGGGGAGGTCGGCGTTGGCACCGCGCCGGAGGGTGAGCTGGCCGCGGCCGGGCTCGGTCGGGGAGGTCCCTTCGAGGGCGACGAGCTCTCCGGCGGCCGCGCCGGTCGCCGGGTCGACGGGCCGGTCGCCGAGGCGGAGGCCGACGTCCTGGGCGGGGAAGGAGTAGCGGTGGTCCTGGGAGCGGCGCACGGCCTCCCCGGGCCCTTCGTAGCGGAGCTCGCCGACCGCCGCGCCGTCGTCGCGGAGCTCCTCGGAGGTGAGCTCGAGGCGGGCGAAGAAGTCCCGCCAGGCGGCGTTGTCCTCGCGCTGGTGGAACTTGAGGAGGTGGCCGAGGAGGGAGGCCGCCTGCTGCTCCGGCGAGCGCAGCGGCGGCTCCTCGGGGACCCCGGCGCGCAGCGCCCCGGCGGCATCCTCGGCCGCCGCCAGCCACGCCGCGAAGGAGGCCGAGGGGCGCCGTTCCCCGGCCTCCTCGCCCTCCTCTCCCCGCACGACCTCGAAGGGATTGCTCCGCGCGAGGGCGAGGAGCCAGTCCCTGAGCGCGAGGGTCGAGCGGCAGTCGACGGCGTTGTAGTCGGCGATGCGCTCGAGGAGGAGCGCGTCGCGGGGCTCGCTGTCGAGCCACTCCTGGTACATCTCGAGGCTCTCGGCGGCGTTGCGGACACTCTCGTTGCGCACGATCCCGTAGAGCGGCTCGAGGGACTTGATCGAGTACGACTCGGCGCCCACGACGACGCCGTTGCGCGCCACGCGGTAGAGGTCGACGAGCACGCCGTCGCGCAGCAGGTCGGCCACCTCCTCCTCGCGCACGCCATGGCGGTTGGAGAGGCGGGAGAGGGCGCTCCGCTCGTAGGCCGCGTAGTGGTAGACGTGCATCCCCGGGTGCTCCCCGCGGCGACGGGCGATCTCGTCCATCAGCCGCTCGAAGGCCTCGCGCTCCTGCACCCGGTCCTCCGCGAAGAGCGCGTGGAACGCCCCCTGCGCGTCCACCCATCCGAAGAGGTACTCGAGGCCGCCCTCGTCCGCGTAGGGGAAGCCCTCCATGTCGAAGAAGAGGTCGCCAGCGTCGGGGGCGGGGAGGGAGTCGAGCGCGTCGCCCGGCGCGCGGGGAAGGAGCGTCACCGAGGTCACGCCGCGCTCGGCGCTCTCCAGCTGTGCGGCCGCCTGGCGGTGCAGGCGGGCGAGGGTGCGCCCGCCGACGCGTGTCGCGGGTGGCGGCGGCGCGCCGGCGAGGGCGCGCAGGGTGGTGACGCCGACCTCCTCCAGACGGTCGATCTGCTGGCGGCGGATGTCGGCGACGAGCGAGAGGTGGTCGTCGTCGCGCCGCCGCTGCTCACAGCGCGCGGCCCACGAACAGAGGTCGCAGTGCTCGACGGGGACCGGGTAGGGCGCCTCCTCCCCGAGGGCGCGCAGGAAGCGCGCCCTCACCGAGCGCAGGTAGGCGGCCGCCTCCCGGTAGGCGAAGCGCTCCTGCGCGCCGTTGCCGAGGGCGAGGATCAGCTCCGCGGGAGGACAGCCCTGCAGTGGCGTGAGCAGCTCCCCGTAGAGGGCGACCTGCAGCAGCGCCGTCGCCTTCACGTGGCGGGCGAGCTTGGTGTCCACCACGTCGTAGGCGTGACCGAGCGGGGCGTCGGGGCGGTCGACGCGGAAGAGGAAGTCCGGGTGGCCGAGCCAGCCGCCGTCGAAGAAGGTCGCCTGGTAGACGACGTCGTAGCCCTCGGCGAGCGCCGCCCGGCTCTCCTCGGTCGCCGTCCGCAGGCCCGAGCTGGTGAGGGGCGGCCGCGCCAGCTCCGCGACCCGCCGCCCGCCCGCCTTCAGCGCCTCGAGGTAGGCGGCCTCGTGCGCATCGCCGTAGCGGGCGGCGAGCGATGCGCGGTCAGCGGGGCGTTCCCGCAGCCCGAGCGCGGCCTCCCGCTCGAGGAGCGGCAGATGGCCGCACGCGACGAAGCCGGTGAGGTCGGTGGCGCTGAAGACGAGCGAGCCGTCGAGCTCGAACACGGGCACTCCCCGGGGGCGACGCCGCCACTCTTGCAGCTGGGTGTCGCAGCGGGGCCCGGTCCCGCTGCCCCGGTGTCAGGCCGGCTCGCCGCCCTCGGTCGCGAAGCGTCGCCGCGCGTCGTCGGCGGCGCCCTCCCAGCGGGCCTCCACGCGGCCGAAGTGCCAGATTGCGAGGGCCACCACCCACGTGAGGACGAAGAGGCCGACGATCACGAAGCCGGCGGTGTTGATGTTGAAGCCGGCCATGAACTTCCAGAAGCCGCCGGCGAGGTTGAACTCGCCGGAGATGAGGCCGAGGATCTCGATCGTGCCGATGAGGAAGGCGACCGTCACCGAGAGGCCGGTGATGATGATGTTGTAATAGACCTTCCGGATCGGGCGGCTAAAGGCCCAGCCGTAGGCGAAGTTCATGAAGCAGCCGTCCATCGTGTCGAAGGTGCTCATCCCCGCGGCGAAGAGGAAGGGCAGCGAGAGCACCCCGTAGAAGGGAAGGCCGCTCGCGACGGCGGTACCCGAGAGGACGAGGAGCGCGACCTCGGTCGCGGTGTCGAAGCCGAGGCCGAAGAGGAGGCCGATCGGGTACATCTTCCACGGCGCGTCGATCCTGCGGGCGAGCTTGCCGAAGAAGCGGTTCATGAGACCCCGCTTGTTCAGCTGCTCCTCGAGCTCCTCGTCGTTGTAGAGGCCCTTGCGCAGGTCGAGGAAGACCCGCACGATCGACACGAGGATGACGACGTTGAGCGCCGCGATCAGGTAGAGGAAGGTGCCCGAGACCGAGGTCCCGACGATCCCGGTGACGTTGTGCAGCCCCGAGCTGCTGTTCTTCACCTGGCTGTCGAGGGCCCTGATCCCGAAGTTCAACAGCACCGACAGCAAGAAGACGACCGACGAATGGCCGAGCGAGAAGAAGAAGCCGATGCTGATCGGCCGCTTGCCCTCGGCCATCAGCTTGCGCGTCGTGTTGTCGATCGCCGAGATGTGGTCGGCGTCGAAGGCGTGGCGCATGCCGAGCGTGAGGGCGAGCAGCCCCGTCCCGGCACCGAAGACCGAGGTCCCCGAGAGGTGGTAGCGGTGCGAGAGCGCCGCGAAGAGGAGGAGGAAGCCGACGAGGTAGAGGGCGATGATCACCGCCGTCATCCCACCGATGCGGGACCACTCGGCGGGGGTGAGGGCGTCCTGCACGCGCCGCCACCGAGAGGGGGTGGGACGGGAGCGGCCGGCGACCGGGACGGCCTCGGTCGCGGTCTGCACGCCTCACAGCTACCACAGATGCGAACTGTTCGCAATCAGGATCTGGGCGCCGGGAGCGCCACGACGCTCAGCCGGGACTGAAGCCGAGCGGCCCGCGCTTCGGGGACGGGCCGATGCGCTCGTCGTCGGCGAGCAGCGCGCCGACGATCCCGTACTCGAGCGCCTCGGAGGCTCCGAGGGCGCGGCCGTGCTCGAAGTCGAGGAGCACGTCGCCGACCGAACGTCGCCCCTTGGTGGCGTCGGCGAGGCGCGCCAGCAGCTGGCGGTAGTCGGCGTCGGCCTGACGCGCCGCCGCGTCGAGCTCGCTCGCGCTGCCGGTGAAGTTCCGCCACTCCTCACGGAGCACGAAGCGGGCGTTGCTCCCCGCGAGACGCGTCGCCGCGGCGGAAAAGGCGACCACCGGTGGACCGACGATCGCCCCGAGGCACACGGCGCGCAGCTCGACGCCGACGATGTCGAAGGCGTCGACGAGCGCAAGCGTGGCGCGCACGCTCCCCCCGTGCAGCGACATGAGGACCGTGACCGGGGCGTCCCCGCTGGCGTCGAGCGTCCACAGCTCGGCCGCCGCCGCGGTCGCCCGCGCGTCGTCGAGGTGGCCGACGATCGAGAGGGTGCGGGCCGCGTAGAGGCGGCCGCGCACCTCGTCCTCCCATCCGCCGCCGCTCATCGGCCCGCAGGCTCCTCGCCGAGTCGGAACTCGAGCGAGCAGCCGAGGGCGGCGGCGTAGCGCTCCAGGGTCGAGAGGCGGACGTCGAGTGCCCCGGCCTCGATGCGGGCGACCGCCGACTGGGAGGTCCCCATGCCCGCAGCGACCTCGGTCTGGGAGAGACCGAGCTCGTGGCGGCGGCTCACGAGCTGACCGGCGAGCTCGCCGCGGCGCCGCGCCGCGATGTCCCGGAAGCCGGGCAACAGCGGCTCGTGCCGACGCTCCGTCATCGCCGGCCCTTCATATCAATTATGGTATCGCAATTGACAGATACCACCGATGATGCAGGAGGGCCCATGACCCCGCGCGCCTCGCTCATTCCGACCGTCCTCGAGTCCTCGGCTCGCGGCGAGCGGGCCTTCGACATCTTCTCGCTGCTCTTGCGGGAGCGGATCGTCTTCCTCGGCACCGAGGTCACCGAGGACGTCGCCAACCTCATCATCGCCGAGATGCTCTACCTTGAGGCCGAGGATCCCGAGCGCGACATCACCCTCTACATCAACCCGCCCGGCGGCCTCGCCTACGCGGGGATGGCGATCTACGACGTGATGCAGCACGTCGCCTGCGAGGTCTCCACCACCTGCATCGGCATGGCGATGTCGGCCGCCGCGATGCTGCTCGCCGCCGGTGCGCCGGGGAAGCGCTTCGCGCTGCCTTCCTCCAAGGTGATGATCCACCAGGGGAGCGCCGGGACGAGGGGCGCCCCGAGCGACATGGAGATCCAGCTCCGAGAGGTCATCTCGCTCACCAGACGGATGGCCGAGATCCTCGCCCACCACAGCGGCCGCCCCGTCGAGGAGATCGAGCGGGACCTCGACCGAGACTTCTACCTGAGCCCCGCCGAGGCCCGCGAGTACGGGTTGATCGACGAGATCATCCTCCCCCGGCGGGGCGTCGCCGCCCCTCCCCTCGCCGCGCCTGAGGCGCTCGCCAGCTGAAGATGCCCCCGCATCTGCGCGCCGGGAGGTACTTGCCGACGGCGCGGCGGCCGGCTTCGTGGGTGGAGCCGACCCGGCGGCAGCGGGCGTCGTCCTCGCAGCGCCCTCGGGGCCGGTCGGCGGGACTCGCGCCGACCCGAGGTTGAGGGCGCAACATTCGGCGCTAAGTTCCAGGCGATGAGTCACCCGCGGCCCGTGCCCGTGCGGGTGGGTTCGGGCCATACGGTGTGCACCCTTACCGTTCGCCCGGCTTCTTGCCGTTAGTTGGCGCTGGGCAATGAACGACGGGAACAGGATGAGGCTCCACAAGACGCTCCGTTGGTCAGCGCTCGCGCTCGCGCCGCTCGCCGTGCTGGGCGCCGCGCTCCCGGCCGCCGCGGCCGCCCGCAGCGCGGACACCCCGCTCGCGCCGGTCTCGCACCTGCGCATCCGGCTCAGCGCGACAGCGCTGATCACCGGCAAACCCCTGACGGCCACCGTTGTCGTCACGCCGCGCAGCGCGCGCATCGTCACCTTCCAGCGCCACAGCGCCCATCGCTGGCGCAACCTCGCCTCCGCGGTGAGCAGCACGACCGGCAAGGTGGTCGTGCGCCTGCCGGCGACGGCGATCGGCACCTACGTGATCCGCGCCACGGTGAACGCCACCACCACTGCCGGCGCGGGGGTCAGCCCGACCGACACCGTCGTCGTCTCGCCCGTCCCGCCGCCGTGGGCGGGGGCGGTGCTGAAGCCGGGCTCGACCGGCGCGCAGGTGGTCTCGTTGCAAGAGCGTCTGAGCTCGCTCGGCTACTGGCTCGGTGGCAACAGCGGCTACTACGGGGATGCGACCATCCAGGCCGTCTACGCCTTCCAGAAGGCCGCCAACCTCCCCGTCGACGGCAACGTCGGCCCGGCGACGGTCACCGCCCTGGAGAAGGGCGCCGTGCCGGTGCCGAGGAGCAAGTCGGGCTACGTCATTGAGGTCAACCTGAAGAAGGACCTCGTAATGCTCGTGAACAACGGGAAGGTGCTGCACACCCTCAACACCTCGACCGGTGGTGGCTACACCTACATCCAGTCCGGCCAGACCAACACCGCGATCACGCCCACGGGGGTCTTCCACATCAACCGCGTCGTCGACGGCACCGTGACCGACGTCCTCGGCACGCTGTGGCGGCCGCGCTTCTTCTACGAGGGCTACGCGCTGCACGGTGACAGCTACGTGCCGGCGGTCGCGGTCTCGCACGGTTGCGTGCGGGTGAGCAACGAGGCCATCGACTGGATCTGGGCGAACAACCTCGCGCCTGTGGGCGCCGAGGTCTGGGTCTACTGATCGGCGGGCGGCGCCTCTTCGCTTGAGGCGAGGAAGGCCCTCGCGACGCGCACCGGCGCCCGCGTCAGCCAGGCCTCGACGATGCGGCGCTCGAGCTCGTCCGACGGCACACGGTCGAGCGCGAGCAGCACCGCCGGGTAGCCGTCGAAGTGCGGGGTCGTGAAGTAGACCTCGGGGTCGCCGGCGATGAGCGCCTCCTTCTCCCCCTCGTCCTCGACTCGCGCGCCGAGGATCGGGCCGGCGGGCGCCGCCGCGCCGAGCGCCTGCAGGTCGGCCGCGCGGAGCGGCCGCTCCCAGACGAAGAGCGCCCCTCGCACCCGCCAGCCGAGCTGTCCGTGGGTGGCGCGCTCGCTCGTCTCGGGCAGGCCGAGGGCGATCGCCCGCACGTCCTCGAAGGTGACCACCGCACCGCCTCAGAGGCGCTCGCCGGCGCGGACCGGCGCGGCGACGGTGTTGCCCGGCTGCGCGAGGGGGCACTGCCACTCGGCGTCGTAGCGGCAGGAGGGGTGGTAGAGGAAGTTGAGGTCGACCACGAGGCCCTCGGCGCCGCCCCCGAGGTCGGCACCCTTCGCCGTGTCGAGCGCGTAGCGCCCTCCCCCGTAGCTCGACGCGCCGGCGGTCCCGTCGCGCAGCGGCAGGAAGAGGCCGCCGCCGTACTGCTCGAGCCACCACACGTCCACGGTCGCCGCCACCGGCTGCGGGAGCTCGACGCGGCCGATGAGGCGCATCCTCGTCGTCTGGTCGCCGTCGGTCGGCACCGAGAGCTCGTGGGCTCCTGCTGGGAGTAGGGGGAGCTCGAAGCGCAGACCCGCGTCGTAGGGCCAGTAGGAGAGGCCCGATCGCCGGAGGGGGTCGCCGTCGGGGAGGGGGCTCTGCGGGTGCTCGCGGAAGAGCCGGTCGCGGCCCTCGCGCCAGCGGGCGTGCGCCGTCTGCGGCTGCGCTTCGGCACGCACCGCTGCGTAGAGCTCGCCCACCCGGCGGCGCCAGTCGGCGAGCTCGAGCTCGGGGTGGGGCGTCACGGCGCGGTGTGGCATCGGCCGCCGCGCGCGCTCCTCATGCCGGGAGCGAGGTGTGCTCGAGGCGGACGCCCTCGAGGTCGCAGTCGATGAGCGCCGCGCCGGCGAAGTCGCAGTGCGAGAGGTCGGCCTCGACGAGGGCGACCTCGGTCAACTTCGCCTCCCGGAAGCTCGAGCCCGCGAGGCGGGCGCGGTAGAGCAGGGTGCCGTCGAGGCTCGCGCCGTCGAAGAGGGCGGCGGGCGCGTCGAGGTCGTTCCACTCGCCGCCGGTGACCATCGCTGCCGCGAAGGAGGCGCCCCCGGCGGTCGCGCTCCGCAGGCGCGCACGCCGGAGCACCGCCCCGTCGAAGCGGGCACCCTCGAGCGCTGCCTCCTCGAGGTTCACGTGCACGAGCGTCGCGCCGTCGAGGCGGGCGCCCCGCAGCGAGGCGCGGAGGAACGACGTCGCGTCGAGCACACAGCCCCGCAGGTCGGCCTCGTCGAGGCGTGCGGAGGCGAGGACCACGTCGCTCAGGTCGGCACCGCCGAGCTGCGCAGCGCTCAGGTCGACACCCTCGAGGACCGCCGGGCGGTTGCCCCGACGAAAGGCGTTCCACTCCTCGGGGTCGCGCCACAGCATCGCGAGCTGGTCGAGCGCGGCCCGCCAACCCTCTCCGACCTCGGTGTCGGCGAGGTCGACACCCTCGAGGCGGGCGCTCACGAGCGAGTAGCCGTCCGCCTTGCTGCCGGCGAGGCTGGCGCCGCTGAGGTCGAAGCCGGAGAGATCCGCGGCCCGCAGGTCGAGGCCGGCGAGGTCGCTCGCGCGGAGGATCCTCCGGGGGTCGGCCCCTGCGGCCTCCACCTTGGCGCGAAAGGACGATGGGTCCTCGGTGAGCAGCGCGACCCAGTCGGGCTCGCCACTCATCGCCGGCTCACTTTGCGGCGACGAGGGCCTGCAGCTCCGCGGCGCGGGCCACGCCCTGCACGAGCTCGGGGCTCATCGGTGGCGCTTCGGTGGTGCCCGTCGCCGCCGCCGTCGAGGCCACCGCAGACGTGACGGCCGCCGCCGTCGGCGCCGTCGTGGGCGCGGTGGTGGCGGTCGTCGTGCCGGTGCTCGTGGTGCTCCGCGCGTTCTCGTAGGCGGTCGTCACCTTGGTGCCGACGCTCAGGATCTTGGTCCGCAGGGCGCCGAGGGCCGCTTCGTCGTAGCCCTTGAAGGCGTCGTGCACCGTGACGAGCGTCGGGTCGTCGCCGATGTTGGGGTTGGCGGCGCGCACCTTGGCCGCCGCCTCCTCGGCGGTGCGCTGCGACTTCTTGGCGGCCAGGTGCGCGTTCGCGAGCGTGCGCAGCGCGACGAACTCGGCGTCGGCGGTGATGCCCGGCACCAGCTGGGCGCCGGCGATGCACATCCGGTCGATGTACTTCGCCGCCCGGTAGGCCGCGTAGGGCGGCTGCTCGGCGTAGTGGAGCAGGTCCTTCAGGGAGTCGCCGATCTGCTCGTTGAAGGACTGCTTATAGAACTCCTTCGGCAGCACGGCGTTGATCGACTCCGTCGCGCCGAGCTTCTTCGCGTCGCGCAGCGCCGCGGTCTTCTTCGCCGCCGTCTGCATGCCGATCACGACGTGCAGCGTCGAGCCCTCGGTGCTGTAGACCTCGTTCGCGTAGGTCAGCCCCTCGGAGATCTTGCTCGCGATCTGCTTGGCGAGCGCCGCGTAGCGGTCGGCGAGGCCGGCCTTCGGCGCGGCGTCGTCGGCGAGCTGCGCCTTCAGCAGCGCCATCTGGAGACGGAGCTCCTTCACCTCGAGGACCGACTGCTCGTAGAGGCGGTTCGAGGCGCGCAGCCGCAGCGCCTCGTGGTGGAAGTGGTCCCCGGTACCGCTGCCGATCAGCCGCTCGGTGGCCGCGTCGAAGTCCGCCTCCATGTCGGCCATGGTCATCTGCACCCGCTCGTCGAAGACCTGGAACCGCTCGTTCGCGGTCCGGAACATCTCGAGCTTGCGCCTCCGTGCGGCGGTGTCGGTGATCCCCTCGGTCGTGCTCGTCACGTACGCCGCCCACTGCGGTCCCGTCATGTAGCGGCGCTGGTGGACGAGGGACCAGATCTCCTGGTCGTCGGCGCGCGCCGCGGCGTCCTCGCCTCCGAGTGCGTGCTCGGCGGCCCCGGGGGTGAGGGTCTTGGCCGCCTCGTCGACCGTCGGCGCGCCGTGCATGAAGTCGAGCGCGTAGAGGTTCAAGTCGAAGACGGTGCCCGGGTCGTAGGGGGTGCCGGTCCTGTTCCGGAAGAGCTCGTTGAAGACGACGACGCCGCGCTCGGAGTTCGAGCCTCCGGAGGCCACGTCGACGTCGGAGGTGACGGTGTCCGAGCCCACCGAACCCTTGAACTCCATCATCGCGTTGGAGGCGTCGCCCCCCGCGTCGACCTGGCTCGCCTCACGGCTGAGCCGGCCCGCCGCCGCCTCGTCGGGGTGTGCGCTCGCGGCGCGCGCCACCCGCCGCGGCAGCGCCTGCAGCGTGAGCTGCTTGATCTCGTTGAAGACGGCGGCGCGCATCTCCACCATCCCCGTCATGAGGTTGACGGCGGGGCCGTGCAGCGCCTCGCGGTCGATCGCCGCGGGGAGCGTCGGCCACTGGTTCTGCGCGAGGTACGCCTTGGTGCGGAACCAGTTCGCGCCGAAGGGTCCCTTCAGGATCTGCCACAGCTGGCTGTTCAGCCCGGTGGACTCGTCCGAGCGCCAGCGCGCGACGTTGGTGTCGTTGAGATGGGTCGCGAGCTCGACGACCGTCGTCGGCGCTGCTGCCGCGGTCGCGGCTGACGTCGCGGGGGTCGTCGGGCGCGGCGCGCCCGCGGGGGCGGAGGTCGCAGTCGTCGTTGCCGGCGCGGTCGCCGTGGCCGTCGCGATGGTGGCGGCGGCGGTGCCGCCGGGTGGGTCCTCCCGCTGCACCGCCTGCAGAGCCCCGGTCACCGCGCGATTGCCGACCAGGCGCTGCATCGCGAGGACGCCGTTCTCCGGCTGGGGTGTCGCGGCGGCGCGGGCGGCGTGCCGCTGCCGGTGGCGTCGAGCCGCGCTGTCGCTTCGTAAACGCTGCTTGGTCGGCACGGGCCTCTCCGCGGCGGAAGGAGTGCACCGAAGCTACCGCAGCGCCGTCGGTCGCCCGCTCCGAGCGGTCAGCCCCGGATCACCGCGTCTCGCAGGGCGAGGTCGAAGTCCTCGCGAAGCAGGCTCAACGTCGTGGTCGCGCCGAGGGTCACCACGTCGCCCGTGCGGGGGACGTGGTGGAGGAGCGCGATCTCACCGAACTGATCGCCGGCATCCAGCTCGGCGACCATACGATTACAACCGAGCGCACATCGCCCGGCATGGCGCCACAGCTGCCGAAGTCACCAGTCTCATCTTCGATCCAGGGCCCTTGATCGTCGTCATCTCAGATGAGCACCGAGTCACACATTGTGGTCGGCGGGTGACCCATCGACCCGCTGACTTCACATCTCCCACACGGCCGGGTGGGCTCAGACCTGGCCCTGCAGAGATTGGCATCTCCGTCAGTCGTCGTGGAGAGAGCGGGTCGGACGCCGGTGCCGACGCCCCGCAGCCCGGCCTTGAGGCCCGTGACAGACCGCCAGTGACCGTCCGAAACCCCTAAACCCCCTGTTTCGCTCCCCGCGTGCTCCCCGCACGCTCCCAAGGGGAGCCGAGAGGAGGACGAGATGGGTTTCATCGAACGACGCAACGGCCCCTACCGCGACCCGCTCGGGCGCCAGCTGTCCGAGACCTTCACGCGAAAGCTCGACGCCGAGCGGTTCCTCCGCGAGGTACAGGTCGGCATCGAGCGCGGCCGGTGGCTCGACCCGCAAGGCGCCGAGCTGACGCTCGCCGCGTGGTCCGAGGAGTTCCTCTCCATGGCGCGACGGCTCGCGCCGACGACCCAGCAGACCTACCGACGGGACATGCAGAAGTACATCCTCTCCCGCTTTGGTGCGTACCGAATTGGTCGCCTTCCCGCGGACGAGATCGAGAAATGGTTGATGGACGAGATCGACGCCGGCTACCGGATGGGCCACTCGTCGATCAACGTCACGCTCGACCGTTACGGGCACCTCTTCCCTGAGCTCGACGAAGCCATTGCGTCGTCGTTCGAGACCGAGATCGCCGCGCAGCGGGCCGCCCGCGCGGGCAACGTCGTCCAGGGCACGTTTGCGGGCTAGCTGGGCCTCGATGATCCACCCGCCGACCGATTGCCGATCAAAACGCGGCTCCACCTGAGTTCGCCGTTGTCGATGCTGGCGCCTTTTGGTGGCCACTGGTTCCACCACTTGATCCACATGCTGCTGCACCGATGCCGAGGCCCACTACGCAGACAATCGGCACCAGCCGCCGAAACAGCTTGCTCCTGACGCTCAGCCGGGGTTGCACGAGCTCGAAACTCTTTCTTTCAGGGGAACCTGCGCCCCATTTTCCTTGGTATTTGAATCCATTAGCCATCGATTCCTCATCCCCAACCGATCGTTCGTTTCCGGGAGGCCTGCGGCCTGAGCGCCCTGCCTCCCCTCTCAAGGAGGCAGTTCTGCCGAGCAGCATCACGCAGACCGTTCAGCTGCAGTTCCCCGAGCTCATTGACATCACCACTCTCGCCGAGCTGCTCGGCGTGAGGGAGCGCTATGTCAGGAGGATGATCCAGGAGCGCCGGGTCCGGTCGTGAAGGTCCGACGCCTCGTGCGCTTTGACCTTGCGCAGATCCGCGAGTGGATCGACGAGCAGCGCCGGTCGGGAAGGGCACTCTGAGACCGATCGGCCGAGCAGGTTATGTCTGACAGAATGGTACGGTAGTGGAGATCAGATTTACCCAGGCAGCACGGAGGCATCGGATCGGCCGGGCCTCGGTTCGCTCGGTGATGGCAAACGGGACTCCGACCGCGACTACGACACACACCGGTGACGTGGCGTGGAGGTGGACTGGAGCCGACGAGCGAGGGCGCGAGCTCGACGTCATCGCCGTCGAGACCCAGGGCGAACAGGACGCAGCACCGGTCCTGCTGGTCATCCACGTGACGCCGAACTACCGGACAGGAGACCCGTCGTGAGCAGGCAGAGAGCCCCGCTGGTGACGACCGAGGTGCCGATCGGCCCGGACGTCGACCTCGACCGCGAAGATGTCCGGCTCCGAAGCGGGAAGCGCCTTACCTCCAAGCTCGCGGAGGAGATCGTCGAGGAGGTCCGGCGCGCGGGCGGCCGACCCTCCCTCTCAGGCGACGCGACCCGTTCGCCGCAGATTGCGTTCCGCGTCCCGGCCGAGCTTCGCGACCGCGCTGCAGAGGTCGCGGCAGCCGAGGGTAAAACGGTCTCGCAGCTCGCTCGTGAAGCGCTCGAAGCTCGACTCGTCGGCTGACGCCGGCCTCAATAACCGAGGGCGCCTCAGGGCCCGCTGTAGCACTGAGGAGGCTCCCATGAGCAAGCGCCACTTCGGCTCAGTTCGTAGGTTCCCTTCCGGTCGCTACCAAGCGGCGTATTGGCACGACGGGAAGCGGCACGTCGCGAAGCAAATGTTCGCGACGAAGGGTGATGCGCTTGCTCACCTCGCGTCGATCGAGACCGATCTCCGACGCGGCGCGTGGATCGATCCGACCCGAGGGAAGGTCACATTCTAGGCGTGGGCGAAGCAATGGCTCGACGGCCGAGCAGACCTCCGGCCGGTCACAAGAGCGAAGTATCAGCACATGCTCGACCGTCACGTCGTACCGGTTCTCGGCAAAACGGAGCTCGCAAAGCTCACGCCCTCGATGGTTCGTGCTTGGTACATGGACATGCGCGAACGGTTCGTGACAACGGGTGACGACGCTTACCGGATGCTGCGAGCCGTCCTCAACACTGCGGTCACCGATGGTCTAATCGCACGGAACCCCTGCCAGGTGCGAGGCGTGGGCTTGGCTCAATCGGTCGAGCGACCCGTCGCAACCGTCGCCGAAGTTGCTACCGCGGTCGACGCGAGCTTGCGAAGGGCAGCGTGACCCCGCTCCGAGCGGTTTCCAGCGGCCGTTCCGCGCGCGATCGCGCGCGTAGCGCGCGCGGCGGGGTTAGCCAGGGCTCGGAAGCAGTGCGATCAGGCCACAAAAAGTCGGTCTGAAGAGGCTGTCGCACAGTTCCTCAGGGCGCCGAGCGGCCCGATCCCCGGCGATCTGCGATCTGTGTGTCGGTAGACGCCGGCTTCCCGCCGGACGGTCTCAGATCACGGCC
>Ga0307374_10001039_pt1 | contig 52186 bp, 40 predicted proteins | sample OX3MG_FD_202532 | JGI IMG/M metagenome (GOLD analysis project Ga0307374, IMG submission 202532) | Soil microbial communities from Risofladan, Vaasa, Finland - OX-3 | ecosystem: Environmental > Terrestrial > Soil > Coastal area > Acid sulfate soil | place: Finland: Risofladan, Vaasa | collected...
GCCTTTGGCACCCGGACGACCGTGCCGTCGAGCACGTCGGCGCGGTCGATCATGCCGATCTTCTCGAGCTCCGCGGCTGCGAAGTCGAGGAAGCGGCCGTCCGGCATCGACCAGAGCGCATCTCCCTCGCGGCAAAAGTACTCGAGGCCGAGCCAGATCGTCGAGGGATCGGCGACCATCGCCGGACTCCAGTTGTTGAACACCTGCAGCCGGCCGATCTTGACGTCGGGCTCCTGAATGTAGATCCAGTTGTCCGGCGGCATGCCGTTCGCGCTCCTGCGGTCGGCGCGGCGGCCAGTCGAGCGCATGCGGCGCAGCAAGAGCCCCGCGGCCATGAAGTCCCGATAAGGCAAGTGCTCGGCGATCCGCCGCAGCTCGCGGTCCTCCGGTTGCAGCATCGCGACCAGATCCCGCACCGGCATCGTCGAGACCAGATGTGCGCACGGGAAGCGGTGCACGGAGCCGTCGGTCTCGTCGCGCGCGTCGATCGCGGTGATCGCCGCCCGATCGCGTACCAGGGCGACGACGCGGTGTCGGAGCAGCACCCTCCCGCCCCGCGCCGCGACCTGCCGCGCCACTTCCTCCCACATTTGACCGGGACCGAACTTCGGGTACAGAAAGCGCTCGATGAGGCTCGTCTCGGTGCCCTTCTGCGCGGTGTCGGCGAAGTGGCGCAGCGGCCGCCGCAACGCGTGCGCGACCGCCTTGCCGACCGACAGGCCTTTGACGCGCTGCGCGCCCCATTCGGCGGAGATATCGCGGCAGGAGACGCCCCAGACCTTTTCGGTGTAATCCTTGAAGAACGTGCGATAGAGCCGCTTGCCGAAGCGATTGACGAAAAAATCCTCGAGCGATTCCTCCGCCGAACGTGGTAGCGCCTGCGAGCGCGCGTAACTCAGGCCGACGCGCAGGGTCTCTGCGAGCCCAAGATTGCGCACGGTGTCCAGGTTCAGCTTCAGCGGATAATCGAAGAACCGCCGTCGGTAGAAGATCCGCGACAGGCGCTGCCGAAGGAGCATCACCGCGTCTTCGGATCGTGGCGCGTACGCGGCAGGCCGGAACTCGCGCGATTGCCCCTGATAGGCGATGTGCACCGCGGCGGCGGACGGCGCGTCGGAGTCGGCCACGGGCAGGATTTCCTGCCACCAGCGCATGACCCAGTCGGATTTAGAGAAGAAGCGATGCCCGCCGAGGTCCATCCGGTTGCCGCGGTAATTGATTGTCTTGGAGATGCCGCCAACCTGCACTTCGGCCTCCAATACGATCGGCTTGATATCGGAGCGGCGCAGCAATTCGAGCGCGGCGGTGAGCCCGGCGGGGCCGGCGCCCGCGATCACGACGGTCTTTTCGCGTCCAGTCGAAGACATCGTTGGGCGCAACGCGGTTCAGGCGGTCGCAGGCCGCACGAACAGGAGTTGCCGGCGAGCCAGAAAATTGCCCGCGAACGTAAAGCCCGCCGCGACCGCCTTCGCCGCCATGTAATGCAGGCCCGCATACCGGACGCCGGCGTAGATCACCACGGCATTCACCACGAGTCCCAGCAAGCCGATCGCCGCAAACGTGGCGAATTCGAGGCGGCGGTCGGCGACCCGGCGTCTCTTGAAAACGACCGTCACGGAAAGACCGTAGGCGACAAAAAGACCGACCGTGAACGACACGGTGGCGGCCGCCAGGTACCACCAGGCGAAGAAGTGCACGAGAATGAATAGAATGCCCGCGTCGACCGCGAGTGCGGCCGCCGACGCCAGTGTGTAACCGAGGGTTTCCTTGAGAAGCACTTTCATGCGCCGCGCATCGTAGCGCGAACGCGCCGGCAGTCGTAGAGGTACCAGTTCTTCCACGCATCCACGGCGGTATGTGGGATGGCGCCAAACCCGACGTATTGGTGGGCGATCAGAAAGCCAAGCGCGGGATCCCGGCAAACCTTGACCAGCAGCGACCTGGTCAGCGGCTTCGGCCATGGCGCCTTCTTTGCCCCGCGCTTGCGGATTCGGGCTGCACGGCGTTTGGTCAATATTTGATAGTCGGGCGGCATCAACGGCCGCAGCACGTTCGCGCGTCGACGAATCTCGAGGGCCGTCTTGCGGGAGAACACGACGCCGGCGGATTGGTCGACCGACAGGTAGCTCGGTCGTCGCAGGGTGAGCCAGGCGAAGATTGGCGAATCGCCGCCGTCATCCACGTAGACGCTCGCGGACGGCGCAATTGCGCGCCGCCAATTCGTGAAGACATCGCGGCGCGCAGTTAAACCGGGGATCGGCGGGGTGCTAAACGCGAAAGGGGTCGTGACGATCAGCACGGCGAGGAGAGCCGTCGACAAACTCAAGGGAAGCCAAAACCCGCTGAATCGCCGCAAGGCCCGCCAGACCAGCAACACGAGCAAAAGCGAGAAGGGCTTCAGCCCGAAGATGTTGCGCAAGCGCTGCAGAAGCAGCGCCCCGTCATGCAGGTCGAGTTTCGACGACAGGTAGGTCCACGAATTGCCGATCGCCCAAACGACGGCCAGAGCCGCAAGACCAATGGCCGCCCAGCGCAAATAACGGCCGAGAGGCGGTCCGATCCGCGTGCGTACCGCCCACAACGCGATTGCGGCGCCGACCGCCGCGGTGCCGTCCACCGACGGCAACGTCCACGCGAGCACCAGAAGAATCGCGCAAAACGGTCCCACCGTTGCATCTCGCCAAAGGCGCACGAAGGACGCCGGGATCAAAATCACGCCGGTTACACTCGTGACCCAATCCCACCGCCAGGCCTGGCCCTGCAACAATAGCGCGACCGGCCCGATCGCCCCCGCGATCCCGGCGACGGCAAGCCCCGAGCCGCCGACCAGCAGCGCACCGATGCAAAGTTTGCGCAGCCGCGGATCATCGCGCGACACGAGCGCGGCGAAGGCCACAGTCAAGAACGGCCTCGCGTTCAGATCCCAGTCCCGCCAATGCCACAGTTGCAGAAACAGGAATTGCGATCGCTCGCGAACGACCTCGAGCCATGCCGGATCCATCACGGCGAGCGGGCCCGAGGAGACTCGCCCGAGGACCGCGGCGCTCGAGATGACCAGGGCTGCGGCAATACCACCGGCGGTGCCGATCGCGTTCCAGCGTAGGCTCGTCCACGCACAAAGCAGCATCAAGAGTCCCGGAAAAGCCATCAATGGATGCAGCATCAATGCGAGTGTGACGGCCAAGAGCGCCAGCAAGCGCTTGCCGCCGAACTGACAAGCAAATGCCGTGACCACGAGTGCCTCGGCCGGCGAACGTGCGGTCAGGTAATCCTCGGAATAATGAAATATGCCGTATGCGCCGTAGACGCCGACGGTCAGTATCAGCATTGCCACGGAAAACCAGGCGAGGTCGCGGTTCGTGACCTCGTTGGCGAAGAACCACGCCGCCGTCAAAAACCAGGCGGCGCAAAAGCCGAGTAGCAGTGCGCCGGCCATGTGCAGACCCAGCGTACGGATGCACGCCGCATAAATCGGTGAGAATAGGGTGAACCGGTCCTGCGACGTGTTGCGCAGATAAATATCGGTTTGCAGCGCCGGGCGAATTCTCGCGAAGGCCTGGAATGCGTAGATGTGGGCGTCGCGCGTCAGGCCGCCGTATTGATGCGTCAGAGTCCAGAGGACGGCGAGCAGCAACACGAGCGACAACTGGATTGCAGCGAGATACAGCCGGGGCTGCGCCAGGCGCGCACGAGGATGTCTCGCCGCCGAACCGAAACCTTCCGCGAGTTTCATGCGAGATCGGGTAAACAATGTAACTTCGTTAGGCAATGCGCAACGGCGACATTATGTCCGGCCGTGCGGGCAGGTTGTGTGACCCAGTGCCCACGCGGCCCGAGATAGCGGGTCGGGCGGCGGCCGCATATGCCGGTCGCGATTGGGCCGCGTCGTGGCATCGGGCATCTATGGGAGCGATCCGCCGGCCGCCTTCGGCGTGCCGCTGCATATCTGCACCAAGACTTCGTAGTACGAATCCACGCATCGCTCCCAAGACCAGATCGCGCGTGCTCTGTGTTTGCGCGCCTGGCGCTCGGTGACGCGTGGCCAATTCACGAGCAGTCGCCGAAGTGCCGCAATCCATGGTTCGGAATTATCGCGGCGCGGCACCGGGCAATGCGTGATCAGATCGGCGACCGGCGGGCACGCGCCGGCGACCTCGTCGGTGCTGAGTATCATCGCGCCACATCCCAGCGCCTCCTGCACGACCAGCGGGAAGCCCTCGCTGTAACTCGGCAACAGCAGGACGTCGGCCAGCTCGTAGATCTGCGCCATACCGTCCGAATCGACGTAGCCCAATACCCGCACGTTGGGCAGCGCCCACTTCCGTGGATCGCAGGGGCCGCGACCCGCGACGAGAAACTGCACGTCGGGAAGCGCAACCGCGACGCCGCGGACGATGTTGATGCCCTTCTTGCGGACGCGCCGTCCCGCGAACAGCACGATCGGGCGATTGGGGTCAAGGCCATGGGCGCCGCGCAGTTGCGCTCGCGTGCGGGTCCGTGGAGACCGCAACTTCTCGAAGTCCAATCCGTTCCAAATCGTCACGAGCTTTGCCTCATCCCGTGCCCGCGGCCGCCAATGGGCGTGCGTCGTCTGCGCGACGCAAGCAACGCGGGACGCGATTGCGAACATCCATCGCCCAATCGTCTGCTCCGCGATCCAGAAGAGCGCGGAGAACACCCGGTTGCCGGTGCGCACCGCGCCGGTATGCTGGGTCAGGAGCAGAGGCACTCCGTGCCACCGTGCGAAGATCGACGCGAAGATGCTGCTTGGGTAAGAGAAGTCGTGGACGTGCACGGCATCCGATCTGGCAACGGCGCGCGACAGTTCGAGCAAGGCCCGCGGACTCCACAGGGGGTATGGCAGACCGGTGAGGCGCTCGATACCGTTCCAGGAGCCGACCGGCACCATCGTGATCGATGGGTTGTGATTCTCGCCCACCGCATCCGTGCGGCTGGCGAACCACTCCACGGTGACGCCGTGGCGAATCGCCAGACCAGCACATATATGGCCCGCGACCCGTTCGATACCGCCGCCATGGGCTGGAAAGTAGTGCGTCACGACCGTGATGTGCAACCGATCGTCCTCTACGTCGCGCCGGGCTCGCGCACGCCGATGCGGTAGGTCAGGCGTCGATGCAGCAGGAAATTGATCGGCGCGTTGACAATCGAAAGCAGCACCGCGGCGACGAGATAGTTCAAGCCAAACCGCCCGACCAAGGCCGCGAGGGCAATTCCGTTGCAGACGAGACTGGCTAAGTTGATGAGATAGTATCGAAGAAGCCCGCGGCGGTTGCCTCTGTCGCCGGCTCGGAACGCGTAAGTACCCGCTGTCACGTAGGACAGCGCGTTGATGGCCAGGAAAGAAATCGTGTAGGCGACGAGATAGTTCCATCCTGCGACGCTTACGAGAGCGTACAGCAGTACCCAGCCGAGAACCGCGGAAAGCAGGCCGATTCCCGAGAATCGTAAAAATTCGCGCACTTGGGCGCTGCCGGAGGAATTCACCGAACGACCTCCCGGTGCCGTGCTCGCGCGATCAACTGAAACCCTCGCCGGGTGCGCCATAGATCGTCGATGCGCAGAGCGCGAGTCAACCAACGCGCCACAAGCCGACCCGAACGTGATTCTCCGGAGCGCGCCGCACGGGCGGGGCCGAGGTGATTGATCGCGCGGTTGTAGATCCAACTCACTGGGCCGCCCCAGGTATACAACTTGTCGATATGCAGCCCCGCATTCGCGAGCAGAGTCCGGAATTCATCGACCTCGAAGCGCCGCAAGTGGCCTGCCGCCTCGTCCTGCGTCGACCAGTGGCGCATGCCGGCAGGCACCGAGAACAGCAAGATCGCGCCCGGCTTCGCGAGTCGCCCCAGCACATTGACGACGGCGCCGGGATCCGGGACGTGCTCGAGAACTTCGCTGCAGACGATCAAGTCGAACGATTGCGCCGTAAACTGTTGTGCCACGTTCAGTATGTCACCGCAGACGATTCGCGGACGCAGATTCACCGGCGCGTGCTGCAATGCCGTCGCTGAGAATTCGACGCCGAAGACTTCAATGTCCGGGTGCCGCCCTGCGATCAGTCCGAGCAGCACGCCGGGCCCGCAGCCGACGTCCAGGACGCGCGCCGCCGTCGGCAGTGCGTGCGGCAGTTCGGCCAGCAACAGTCGGTACCGGGTGTATGTCAGCGGACCGACCGCCTGGACGGGTAGCCAGTATGCGGCCCACTGCGCGTCGAATTCGCAACGCCCGGTCCCCGGGGGGGGAGGTATTATCGGAGGGTTAGCCACGCCGCCTCGGAATCAATTGAAATCCCCGAATTGCGGATTCGATCGCGCATTATACGCATCCGCTTGGTGAGCATCGTTTGCTTGATGCGCGGGCCACATCGGGATTGCGAAGTCTCATCGATTGTTGCGGTAGCATGGACAGTCCACACGGTGAATGTGACGCAATGACACGGAACCGACCTTTATTGGCAGAGGCGGTTTGCGCCACGGCGAGCTTCGGGCACGCACGCAGGTTGAACGAGGTGGCCGGCAGGTGAGCGCCGCGCAACTGCGTGCCGGACGGGTTGGTCGGCATGACGCCGACTCCCAGCCGGGATTGTGGCCGCTCGTCGGTGTGCTGCTTTCGTGCCTGTTCCTAGGTTATTTTGTTGAGCTTGACCACGGCGTCTTATCGAGTGCGGGCTTCTCGCCGATATTTGCCCTGTTGCTGGCGGTCTACGATGCCCATGCGGCCGTACTGTCCACGTTGATCTGTTGCGCGGCGGCTTTTTGGACGAACTGCGCGCCGATCGACGGCGTTGCCGCGCGCTTTGGGCGTAAGCCGATGATCGTGATCGCGGCATTCGTGCTCGCCGCGGCGGCATTGACGATATTCGTCTACCACGATGCCCCGTTGGCGATGGACGAATATGCGGCGGTCTTTCAATCGAAGGTGTTTGCGCATGGGCGGATCGCCGCCCAACTGCCGCCCTATCTGGTCAAATGGCTGATCGCGCCGGGATTCAACGGGGTGTTTTTGTTCGCCTCGCCGATCACCGGCAACGCCGTCGAGGCATACTGGCCGGGGTTTGCACTGCTGCTCGCGCCCTTCCAGCGGCTCGGTTTGCCGTGGCTATGCAATCCTCTGCTCGCGGGCGGTGCGTTGTATTTGACGCATCAGATAACGCTCGAGATCACCGCCGATCGCCGGACCGCCGGATTTGCCGTGTTGTTTGCGATTGCGTCCGGTGCCTTCGTCGCCAATGCCATTTCGTTCTATTCGATGCAAGCGCACCTTACGGCGAATTTGCTGTACGCATGGCTGCTGATGTCGCCAAGCCGGCGCCGCGCATTCCTCGCAGGGCTGGTCGGATCGCTCGCGCTGATTCTGCACAACCCCGTTCCGCATGCGCTTTTCGCCATACCGTGGCTCGCTTCGATGGCTATCGACAGGGGCCGGCGCAAATTTCTCTTGCCCCTGGTATTCGGTTATCTGCCGGTGACCATCGTCGGCGGTTTCGGCTGGTTTCTGTATCGCAACGGCATCGGTGACGATCTTCACCGTGCGGCCTCGTCGCTCAGCGGGTTCGCTTCCATCTATCGTTGGCCCGATGCCGTCATGATGAATGCGCGCGCCGCCGGGCTCGTGAAAATGTGGGTCTGGGCCGCTCCGTGCTTGCTCCTGTTCGCATCGATTGGATTTTTCCGGCGACGCCGGGATCGGAATGTGCGACTGCTGGGCTGGTCGGCGATTTGCACGCTCGCGGGGTATATGTTCGTGGTCTTCGACCAAGGCCACGGTTGGGGATACCGCTATTTCCATTCGGCCTGGGGAAGCGTGCCTATCCTGGCGGCTTGCGCAATGACGGGCAATTCAGCGGCCTCGGTGCGTCTGAGATCTTTCGCCGGCGCCAACGCGATTCTCGGCCTCGCACTGCTGGTGCCGTTTCAGTTGACCCAGATGCAAGGATTTATTGAGTGGCACCAGGCCCAAGTGCCGGCGCCAATCCGACCGGGGAACGATGTCTACTTCGTACGCCCCGCGGGCGGATTTTACATTGGCGACCTAATTCAGAACGACCCGAACTTGCGCTCCAAGGATCTCATCTTGTTCAGCCACGGCTCGCAACGCGATGCGGCGCTCGTGCACCGTTACTGGCCGCCGGCGACCCGGGTTGCCTGGGGGCCATTCGGTGAGGAATGGAACTTGGGTCCGATCGATCAAAGACGTCGCACCCGCGCGGACCCGCACCTGCATTTCGTGTTCCCGGCGGCGCCGGTCACTCGCTCTCGATGAACCCGAGCAGAAACGCGCCGAAGACGACCTGGGTGCCGATCGCGAGCGTCGTCACCGAGGGGATCGTGACGCGCATCATCTCGTTCGGCACGAGCGGCCCGAAGGACTGTTCGCCCCATTGCACGACCGCATAGGCGGCGCCGGCGAGGCCGGCCAGCACCAGCGCGGCGCCGATCGCGATCGAGCCCTCGAGCGAGGCGAGGCGCAGGAGCCGTTCCGGGAAGCCGTTATCGACGCGCAAATGGAGCTTGCGGGCAAGCGCCTGGGCGAACAGACCGAAGAACGAGACCTGGACGCCGAGCACCGCGGCGATCGAAAAGTACAACAGCGCGTTGATGTCGAGCGTGAAGAAGCCCGGGATCGGGATCGACCGGAATGTGAGTACCGAGGCGCCGGCGAGGCCGGCCGTCGTCAGCGCAAGCCCGGGGTAGAGAAACAGCCAGCGCGGGCTGCGCAGCAGCATGAAGCGCAGATGTCGCCAGCCGTCCCGCCAGGGCCGCAGGTGCGGTGGGCGCCCGCGGCCGTCGGGGCTCAAGGTGGTCGGTACCTCGGCGATGCGCAGGTTTGCGAGCGAGGCCTTGACGACCATCTCGCTCGCAAACTCCATGCCGGCGGCGCGCAGGTCGAGGTCGAGGATCGCGCGCCGGTCGAAGCCGCGGATCCCGCAATGAAAATCGCCGACGGGGACCTTGAACAACCGGCGGCCGATGAACGAAAGCGCTGGGTTGCCGAGGTAGCGGTTCAGCCTCGGCATGGCCCCGCGCCGTATGCCGCCCGTGAACCGATTGCCCATCACGAGTTGATCGCCTGCGCGCAGACGCGCGATGAACGCATCGAGTTTGGTGAAATCGTAGGAATCGTCGGCGTCGCCCATGATCACGAAGCGGCCGAGGGCCCCCTGGATGCCGCCGGTCAGTGCCGCGCCGTAGCCCTTGCGCACGACCGACAGGACCCTGGCACCGGCCGCCGCGGCGAGGTCCTGCGAGCCGTCGGTCGAGCCGTTGTCGGCGATCAGCACCTCGCCGGCGATCCCCGCCTTTTCGAGATAAGCGCGCGCTTTCGCGACGCAGCCCCCCACCGTCAGCGCCTCGTTGAGGCAAGGCATCAGGATCGTCAGTTCCAGGTCCCGGCTCATTCGATCCCGAGTTTCTTGATCCGGTAGCGCAGCGCGCGAAAGGACATGCCGAGCATCTTCGCGGCGGCCGTCTTGTTGAAGCGGGTCCGTTCGAGGGCCTTCACGATCGCGTCGCGCTCGATGTCCTCGAGGTGATCGCCGAGAGGCGCGGCACCCGGCGCGCCGCCCGCGCCCGGGCCCGGGACCGCGCCCAGGACGTTGCCGCCGGCCGCTGCGGACGCCTTCGGCCGCAGCTGGATGTCCTCGATGCGGATCTCGCCCGTCGTCGACAGCGTGATCGCGCGCTCGAGAATGTTCTCGAGCTCGCGCACGTTGCCGGGAAACTCGTAGGTCTCGAGCGCGCGGAGCGCGTCGGGCGCGAGCGCGGGCGGCGTCATCTTCATGCGCCGGCCGAGCCGGCGCAGGATCGATTTGGCAAGCTCGGGGACGTCCTCGGGGCGCTCGCGCAGCGAGGGGACACGCAACTCGATCACGTTCACGCGGTAGAACAGATCTTCGCGGAAGCGCCCCGCCGCGACCGCCTGCGCGAGGTTCTTATGGGTCGCGGACAGCACGCGTACGTCCACGGCGACTTCCTGCTGTTCGCCGACCGGGCGAACGGCCTTTTCCTGGATCACGCGCAGGAGCTTGACCTGCATGTGCAAGGGCAGGTCGGCGATCTCGTCGAGGAACAGCGTCCCGCCCTCGGCCGAGGGGATCAGCCCCTTCTTGTCGGCGACCGCGCCGGTGAAGCTGCCGCGCTTGTGGCCGAACAGCTCACTTTCCATCAGTTCCGTCGGGATCGCACCGCAGTTGACCGGCACGAACGGTGCGTCGCGGCGCGGTCCCGACTCGTGGATCAGCTTCGCGACCAGCTCCTTGCCCGTCCCGGACTCGCCGAAGATGTGCACCGGCGCCTGGCTGCGCGCAACCCTGGCGATCATCTCGCGCAGGTCCTGAATGGTGCGCGACGCACCGAGCAGGCGCGGCCCGTAAACGCCGGTGTCGCCCTCGGCGGCACCCGCCAGCTTCAGCGCGCTGCCGACCAGCTTGCGCAGCACCGCGAGGTCCACGGGCTTGGAGACGAAGTCGAACGCGCCGAGTTTGAGCGCGCGCACCGCGGTCTCCATGTTGCCGTGTGCGGTGATCACCGCGACCGGGACGCTCGGCGCGTGGCTCTGCATCCACTCGACGAGGCCGAGTCCATCACCGTCCGGCAGCCGCATGTCGGTGAGGCAGAGGTCGAAGCGCTCGGCCTTCAGAAGCCGCTGCGCGGCGGCGATGTTGCCGACGCTGCGCGAATCCAGGTTCATCCGCCGCAGCGTCATCGTCAGCAGCTCGCATAGATCCGGTTCATCGTCGACGATCAGGATGACGGCCTTGGGCATCGGTCTATTGTAGCCGCGGACGGGATGCCGCTACTCCTCCCAGCGCTGGGGATCGGCGAAAACGATGCGGAACACGCTGCCGCCGCCGGCCCGCGCCTCATACAGGAGCACGGCGCGGTTCAGTTGGCACAGTTCGCGCGCGATGAACAGGCCCAGGCCGGTGCCGCCCTTGCGGCCGGTGAAGAACGGCTCGAAGATCCGATCGACGGCCTGCGGTTCGATGCCGGGTCCGCGGTCGGCGACTTCGAGAAACGGGCGGTTGTTCGGTGCGAGGCGACCCACGCGCACGTCGATCCCGTCGGCGGCGTATTTCAGCGCATTGTCGCAGAGATTCCAGGCGACCTGGCGCAGGTGGCTCGGGTCGAAGCGCACCTCGATCGCGGCCCCGGCGTCCCAATGCACGGCGGGGTTGGCGCCGGCTCGCGCTGCGGCGACGCGCAGCGACTGCGCGGGGACTTGCATCGTCTCGGCGAACTCGGCGAGAAAGTCCTCGAGCCAGCCGCCGAGTGGCAACCGCTCGGGCTTCGTCGCCTCGCGGCGCGAGAGCTGCAGCACGTTGTTGATGATCGTGCTCACCCGCTCGGCGTTGTTCCGGATGATCGTCGTCAGCCGGCGCTCGTCGGCGCCGAGTCCCGGACTCTCGCCGAGCAGCTGGCCGGCATGGCTCATCGCGCCGACCGGGTTGCGTATTTCATGCGCGATGCTCGCGGACAGGCGGCCGAGGGCAGCGAGCTTGCTCTGCTGTACGCGCTCGGCCATCGCGGTCGTGTCCTCGAGGAATACCAGCGTCGGTCCGCCCGGCTTGCTGCCGAGCGGCGCGAAATGCGGCTGAATCAGCCGTGCGCCGTCCGCGGCGACGAAGGTGGCGGGCGCCTCGTCGTGGCGTTCACGCCGGCGCCAGGTGCTCAAGCCGTACAGCAAACGCGGTGCGACCTCGCCGAGCAGCGCATTCGGTATCGCCCGGTCGTCGCCCAGGATCTGCGCGGCGGATTCATTGATCAGGCGGATCTTGTCGTCGGCGTCGACGACCAGCAGGCTCTCGCGCAGGTGCTGCACGATGTATTGCGACAGCTGCGCGAGGTTCGCAAGATCGATGTCCTTCTGCCGGACCAGGTCCTCGCTCTCGCGCATCCGGCTCTCGACGAAACTCGCCGCGGCGGCGACGATGAACAGCACGGCGCCGAGCACGCCGGCGGTCGCGTAGGCCGAGATGTCGACGCTGCCGTTCAGCTGCTGCCAGATCGTGAGCGCGAGCATCGAGAGCGCGGCGAGCGCGGCGAGGAACAGGGCGCTGCGGGTCGGCAGCAGGAACGCAAGGCCGCCGACCGGCACGAGGAACAGCGATCCCAAGCCGCTCATGACGCCGCCGCAGGCGTAGACGATCAGCATCAGCACGGCGAGATCGACGGCGGCCTGCAGGATGAGCTGGGTATACGCCGTCGCCAGGCGCCGGCGCACGGCGAACGTGCTCAGCAAGCCGAACGCGAGGTAGAACAGCGTCGCGCCGTAGAAGATCTGCGGCGAATCGATCGCGAGCGCCCGGTGCCGGCTCAGGGAGTCCACGGCGAGCAGCGCCGCGGGCACCAGCACCCGATAGAGGTTCAGCAGTCCGAGCACGCGCCAATTGAGTGCGTGGCGAGGTCCGGGCAGGCGGTCGGTGGGGGTGACCAAGCGTTCGATCCTGGGTTTCGGCTTTGCGCAGTTGCTGAGCTTAATTCAGAATAACGCGCCTTACGCGGTCCGATCGCATGGGAAGGACGATTCATGAACTTGCACGAGTACCAGTCGAAGAAGCTGTTTGCCGAGCACGGCATCCCGGTGCCGAAGGGCATCGTCGCCGATTCGCGGCAGGGCGCAGTTGCCGCGGCGCGCGAACTCGGGGGCTCCGTCTGGGTGGTCAAGGCGCAGGTCCATGCCGGCGGCCGCGGCAAGGCGGGCGGGGTGCGCGTGGTGAAGGACCTGGACGCGGTCGGCGCGGCCGCCGCAGGAATGCTCGGAACGCGGCTCGCGACGCACCAGACGGGCCCGGAAGGCCTGCCGGTGGATCGGGTGTACGTCGAACAGGGCTCGGACATCGCGCGCGAGATCTACCTGAGCCTCGTGCTGAACCGCGAGGCGGGGCGCATCGCGTTCGTCGCCTCGGCCGCGGGCGGCATGGACATCGAGGAGGTCGCCCTGCACAGCCCCGAGAAGATCCTGCGCATCACCGTGCAGCCGGCGGCGGGTCTGCAGGATTACCAGTGCCGGCAGCTCGCGTTCGGGCTCGGTCTTGGGGCGCAGATCGCCCAGTTCGGCCGAATCGCCCGGGGGCTGTATGAGCTGTATCTTGCGCAGGATGCGAGCCTCGTGGAGGTGAATCCGCTGATCGTCACCGGCGGCGGCGATCTGATCGCGCTCGACGCGAAGATCAACATCGAAGACAACGCCCTGTTTCGCCAGAAGGCGCTCGCCGCGATGCGCGATCCGTCGCAGGAGGACCCAATGGAGCGGCGCGCGGCGGAGCACGAACTGAATTACGTCTCGCTCGATGGCAACATCGCCTGCATGGTCAACGGCGCGGGCCTCGCGATGGCGACGATGGACCTCATCCAGCTGCACGGCGGCGCGCCGGCGAATTTCCTCGACGTCGGCGGCGGCGCGACCAAGGAGCGGGTCAGCGCGGCGTTCAAGCTGATCCTGTCGAATCCGAAGGTCTCGGCGATCCTCATCAACATCTTCGGCGGAATCGTCCGCTGCGACATGATCGCCGAGGGCATCATCGCCGCCGTCAAGGAGGTCGGTGTGAGGATCCCCGTGATCGTGCGCCTGGAGGGGACGAACGCGCTGCGCGCGCGCGAATTGCTCGCCGGCAGCGGGCTCGGCGTGACTGCGGCGAGCGATTTGACCGACGCGGCCAGCAAGGCTGTCCGACTTGCGGGAGTGCATTCATGAGCATTCTGATCGACAAGAAGACGAAGGTGATCTGCCAGGGATTTACCGGCAAGCAGGGCACGTTCCACTCCGAGCAATGCCTCGCCTACGGCACCAGGCTCGTCGGCGGCGTGACCCCCGGGCGCGGCGGCTCGCGCCATCTGGGCCTGCCGGTGTTCGACACCGCGAGGGATGCGGTGGCGAAGACCGGCGCCACGGTGAGCATGATCTATGTGCCGGCACCCTACGCCGCCGACGCGATCCTCGAGGCCGCGGACGCCGGCATCGAACTGATCGTCTGCATCACCGAGGGCATTCCGGTCAACGACATGGTGCGGGTCAAGGCGACGCTCGCGAGCTACGCGACGCGGCTGATCGGACCGAACTGCCCCGGCATCATCACGCCGGGTGAATGCAAGATCGGCATCATGCCGGGCTTCATTCACCAGAAGGGCCGGGTCGGCATCGTCTCGCGTTCCGGCACCTTGACCTATGAGGCGGTGTTCCAGACGACGAACAACGGCCTCGGGCAGAGCACCTGCGTCGGCATCGGCGGCGATCCGGTGCGCGGCATGAATTTCATCGACGTGCTGGAGCTGTTCGAGCAGGACCCGCAGACCGAGGGGATCGTGATGGTCGGCGAGATCGGCGGTAGTGACGAGGAGGCGGCGGCGGCCTTCATCGCGCAGCGGGTGACGAAGCCGGTGGTGGCCTACATCGCCGGCGTCGCGGCGCCCGCCGGCAAGCGCATGGGCCACGCGGGCGCGATCGTCGCCGGCGGCAAGGGCACCGCGGCCGCGAAATACGCGGCACTGGAGGCGGCGGGCATCACCACGGTGCGCTCCCCGGCCGAGCTCGGTTCGAGGATCGCGGCGCGGCTGAAGCTTAAGCGCCGGACGGCCCCCGCGCGCGGCAAGACGCCGCCGAACGCGTCCAAGCGCGCCGCCACCAAGCGCGCCGCCGCCAAGGCCGCCCCGGCCAAGCCGGCCAAGCGGCGACCCGTCAAGCCGCCGGCACGCACGGCCGCCGCGCGCTCGAGGGCGCCGCGGGTCGCGCGCCGGCCCAAGTAGAGATACCGCCTTGACCGGCCAGTGGCGGCTGCGTGGCGTGATGGCGCAGCTGAATCTCGTCGTCGGCGACGTCGACGGCAACACGTCGCGGATCATCACGGCGGCGCTCGAGGCTCGCGACCGCGAGCACGCGGACCTGGTCCTGTTTCCGGAACTCGCCGTCTGCGGTTATCCGCCGGAGGATTTACTGTTCCATGCGGGCATGCGCCAGCAGGTCGCGGGTTCGCTCGAGCGCCTGCGGCGGGAGATCGCCGGGATCACGCTGATCGTCGGTTATCCGGAATACGACGGTGGCTGCATCTTCAACGCAGCGGCGGTGATGCGCGACGGGCACATGCTCGCGAATCATCGCAAGGCGCGCCTGCCGAATTACCGGGTGTTCGACGAGAAGCGCTATTTCACCCCCGGCACCGAGCCGACCGTGGTCGGTCTCGGCGGCGTGCAGGCCGGGGTGCTGGTCTGTGAGGACATCTGGGAGGAGGGGCCGGCGCGCCGCGCACGTCAGGCCGGGGCGCAATGGCTCCTGGTGATCAACGCCTCGCCGTACGAGGTGCACAAGCAGGCTCAGCGCGAGGAGTCGGTCGCCGCCCTGCGTGCACGCGAGACCGGCTTGCCGATCGTGTTCCTCAACCTGATCGGCGGCCAGGACGAGCTGATCTTCGACGGCCATTCCTTCGTGATGGACGCCGCCGGCCGGGTGACGCAGCGCGCACCGGCCTTCACCGAGGGCCTCTACGCCTTTGAGGTGGCCCTCGACGGCAGCGGGGCGGTCGCGCCGGTTCCGGGCGCGACCGCGCCCTTGATGAGCGTGGAGGAAAGCGTCTACGGCGCGCTCGTGCTCGGCACGCGCGACTATGTCGACAAGCACCGCTTTCCCGGTGTCGTGATGGGCCTTTCCGGCGGAGTCGATTCGGCCTTGACGCTGTGCGTCGCGGTCGATGCGCTCGGCGCCTCCCGGGTGCACTCGGTGTCGATGCCCTCGCGCTACACCTCGGCGATGAGCCGGGAGGACGCGGCGCTGCAGGCGGCCTGGCTCGGCGTCGAGCACAGCGAGATCTCGATCGAAGGGATGTTCGAGGCGACGCTCGCGGCGCTCACCGGAGAATTCACCGGCCTCGCGCCCGACACGACCGAGGAGAACATCCAGTCGCGCTGCCGCGGCGTGCTGTTGATGGCGATCTCGAACAAGACCGGCAAGATGCTGCTCACCACCGGCAACAAGAGCGAGATGTCGGTCGGCTATGCGACGCTGTACGGCGACATGGCCGGCGGCTTCGCACCGATCAAGGATTGCAGCAAGCTGCTCGTGTACCGGCTCGCGCACTGGCGCAACGCGCGTTCGCGGGCCATTCCTCGGCGCGTGATCGAGCGCGCGCCGTCGGCGGAACTGCGCCCGGAGCAGCAGGACACCGACAGCCTGCCGCCGTACGAGATCCTGGATCCGATCCTCGAGGCGTTTATCGAGGAGGATCTGTCGGTCGATCAGATCGCGGCGCGCGGCTTCGACCGGGCGACGGTCGGGCGCATCCTCGACATGGTCAAGCGCAACGAGTACAAGCGCCGCCAGGCGCCGCCCGGCGTGCGCGTGAGCGGCCGGGCGTTCGGCCGCGACTGGCGCTATCCGATCACGAGCGGTTACCAGACGCGCTAGCGGCGCTGCGCGCGCAGCGCCGGCGCCCGGTGCTACCAGATCTTCCAGAAATGCCAGTGCTTCTTCACCTTGCGCTGCGGCTTCGGCGCGTAGGCGCCGGTGTAGTTCGCGTCGTAGACGCGCTGCGCGCTCGCCGCCAGGTCGGGCATGTTCAGCTTCTTGTAGCCCGCGATCAGCACCTGCAGGGCGTGCTGCTCGACCGGCGCGCCGTCGTAGTGGGCGATGCAGTATTTCGCGCGATCGATCGCGCCGACGTAGGCGCCGCGCTTCATGTAGTAATCGGCGACGTGCATCTCGAAGTTGGCCAGCCGGTTGCGCAGGAAGATCATGCGCTTGCGGGCGTCGACGGAGTACGGGCTGTGCGGGAATTTTTGCACCAGCAGGGCGAAAGCCTCGAAGGACTTCAGCGAATTCTCCGGTGGGCGCGCCGACAGGTCGACCTTGAAGTCGCGCTCGAGGAAATTGCGCTGGCGCGAGAAGTACACCAGACCCTTCATGTAATAGGCGTAGTCGACGCTCGGATTCGTCGGGTTCTCGCGGATGAAGGTGTCCGCGGCGTCGATCGCCGGCTTCGTCTCGCGGTTCTTATAGTACGCGTAGATCAGGTCGATCTGACCCTGGTGGGCCTGCTCGCTGAACGGGAAGCGCGCCTCGATGGCTTCGAGTTGTTTGATCGCATTGACGAAATCCCCGTCATGCATGTTCTTTTGGGCGTGCTGGTAGAGGATTTGCGGGCCGGCCTTGAAGTTCGGCCCGCGATGCGTGCGGCAGCCGGTGCCGAGCGCGGCGACCAGCACGGCGACGGCGAGCGGCCGAACGGAAGATTTCCAATCGCGCGGTCTCACATGCGATTCCTTACAATGGTCACGAGCCGACGGAGCGCGGCAGTATACCCGAAGCCCGGAATGACACTTCGAGCATCCCGATGAACGCGGAGTTCCAGCCAATCGATCTCGAGATTCCGCCCGACCTCGCCGGCGAGCGGCTCGACCGGGCTCTTGCCCGGCTGCTGCCCGAACATTCGCGCAGCCGGATCCGCGGCTGGATCGATGCGGGCGAGGTCGAGTGCGGCGGCCGGCGCTGCCGGCCGAGCGACACGGTCGACGTCGGCGACCGTATTCGGCTGCGCGCCGCGCAGGCGCCGGCGGCCGGCGCCGCGGTCGAGGCGGAGGCGATCGCCCTGGACCTCGTGCATCGGGATCGGGAGTTCTTCGTGATCGACAAGCCGGCGGGTCTGGTCGTGCACCCGGGCGCCGGCAATCCGCGGCACACCCTGCAGAACGCCTTGCTCGCGCTCGATCCGCGGCTCGCGCAGGTGCCGCGGGCGGGCATCGTGCACCGTCTCGACAAGGACACGAGCGGCTTGCTGGTCGTCGCGCGCACGCTCGCCGCGCACACCTCGCTGACGCGCCAGCTGGCCGCCCGCAGCGTCAAGCGCGAATACCTCGCGCTGTGCCGCGGAATCCCGACCGGCGGTGGCACGATCGATCGGCCGATCGGCCGCGATCGCGTCGACCGGCTGCGCATGGCCGTGCGGGCCGATGGCCGGCCCGCGGTGACCCATTACCGCGTGCTGCAGCGGTATCGCGCGCACGCGCTGCTGCGGGTCACGCTCGAGACCGGACGCACCCACCAGATCCGGCTGCATCTTGCGCATGCGCGGCACCCGATCGTCGGCGATCCGCTCTATGGCGGCCGTTGGCAGCGCCCGCGCGCGGCGGGTGAGGCGCTGGTGACGGCGTTGCGCGCGTTTCAGCGCCAGGCTTTGCACGCGCAGCGGCTGACGTTCGAGCATCCGCGAACCGGCGAGCGCCGGACCTTCGAGCGCCCGGTACCTGCGGATTTCGGCGGATTGCTCGCCGCGCTGCGCCGCGACACGGCGGCGGTTGAAGGCGCGGGGCCGGCGCGCCGGAAGGGCTCGTGACGATCGAATGGATCGCGCCGGACTGGCGCGCGCCGGCGAACGTACGGGCGCTGTCGACCTGGCGCACGGGTGGCGTCAGCGCCGGCGCCTATGCGAGCCTGAACCTCGGCGATCACGTCGGCGACTCGCCGGCGGCGGTTGCGCAGAATCGCCGGCTGTTGCGCGAGGCCGCCCGCCTGCCAGCCGACCCGCCGTGGCTGCGCCAAGTGCACGGATCCCGGGTCGCCGACCTCGACAGCGGCGAGCTGCCGCGCGAGGCCGATGCGGCGGTCGCCCGCCGCCCGGGTCGGATCTGCGCGATCTTGAGCGCCGACTGCCTGCCGGTGCTGTTTGCCGAGGAGCGCGGCGGCGCGGTCGGCGCGGCGCATGCCGGTTGGCGCGGGCTTGCGGCGGGCGTGCTCGAGGCGGCGGTGCGGGCGTTGGCGGTGCCGCCGTCGCGGCTGCTTGCCTGGATCGGTCCGGGGATCGGCGCCGAGCATTACGAGGTGGGCGCGCAAGTCCGCGACGCGTTCCTCGCCGCCGACCCGGCGGCCGCGGCGGCCTTCCGGCCGAACGGGCGCGGCCGCTACCTCGCGGATCTCGCGTGGGCCGCTCGACGGCGCCTCGCGGCCTTGGGCGTGGAGCGGATTCACCGCACCGCCGATTGCACCTACGCAGATGCGAATCGTTATTTTTCGTATCGGCGCGAGGGATGCTGCGGCCGACAGGCGACGCTGATCTGGCTGGCTTGAGCGCGCCTCGCGGGGCGCAAATCACGGCGGCGGAGCCCGTGGGCGGTTGAATTGGCGCCGGCACGGCCCCACCTCGGGATGCATCCGGGCTCACGCCATCATGGTGCCGCATGCGAATGGACAAACTGACGACCAAGTTTCAATCGGCGCTCGCCGACGCGCAGTCGCTCGCGGTCGGCCGCGACAATCAATACATCGGGCCGTTGCACCTGATGGCGGCTCTGCTCGACCAGCAGGGCGGAACGGCCAGACCGCTGTTGCAAAAGGCCGGCGCGAACGTCGCGAAGCTGCGCTCCGAACTCGCGGGTGCGCTCGACCGGTTGCCGAAGGTCGAGGGCGCGGGCGGCGAGGTGCTGCTCGGCAATGACGTCAACAAGCTGCTCAACGTCACCGACAAGCTCGCGCAGCAACGCGGGGACCAGTTCATCTCGAGCGAGCTCTTCGTGCTCGCCGCGTGCGAGGACCGCGGCGAGCTCGGCCGCATCATGCAGGCCTGCGGCGCCTCGCGCCAGGCGCTCGACAAGGCGATCGAGGAGGTGCGCGGCGGCTCGACGGTCGAGGATGCGAACTCCGAGGAGAACCGCCAGGCGCTCGCGAAGTACAGCATCGACCTCACCGAACGCGCGGCCCAGGGCAAGCTCGACCCGGTGATCGGCCGCGACGACGAGATCCGGCGCACGATCCAGGTGCTGCAGCGGCGCACGAAGAACAACCCGGTGTTGATCGGCGAGCCCGGCGTCGGCAAGACCGCGATCGTCGAGGGCCTGGCGCAGCGCATCGTCAACGGCGAGGTCCCGGAGGGCCTGCGCCACAAGCGCATTCTGGCGCTCGACATGGGTGCACTGATCGCGGGCGCGAAGTTTCGCGGCGAGTTCGAGGAGCGGTTGAAGGCCGTGCTCACCGATCTGGCCAAGCAGGAAGGCCAGGTGATCCTGTTCATCGACGAGTTGCACACGATGGTCGGCGCCGGCAAGGCCGAGGGCGCGATGGATGCCGGCAACATGTTGAAGCCGGCGCTCGCGCGCGGCGAGCTGCATTGCGTCGGTGCGACGACTCTCGACGAGTACCGCAAGTACATCGAGAAGGACGCGGCTCTCGAGCGGCGCTTTCAGAAGGTGCTGGTCGACGAACCCTCCGTCGAGGATACGATCGCGATCCTGCGCGGCCTCAAAGAACGCTACGAGGTGCATCACGGCGTCGAGATCACGGACCCGGCGATCGTCGCCGCCGCGACCCTGTCGCATCGCTACATCGCCGACCGGCAGCTGCCGGACAAGGCGATCGACCTGATCGACGAGGCGGGCGCGCTGATCCGCATGGAGATCGATTCGAAGCCCGAGGCGCTCGACAAGCTCGACCGCCGGATCATCCAGCTGAAGATCGAGCGCGAGGCGCTGAAGAAGGCGGATGACGAGGCTTCGCGCAAGCGTCGCGCCGCGATCGAGGAGGGCCTCGCGGGTCTGGAAAAGGAATACTCGGATCTCGAGGAGGTGTGGAAGGCGGAGAAGGCGTCGGTGCAGGGAGCCGCGCACATCAAGGAAGAGCTCGAGCGGGCGCGCACCGATCTCGACACCGCGCGGCGCGCGCAGGACCTCGGGCGCATGTCGGAGCTGCAGTACGGGCGCATTCCGGATCTTGAGCAGCGGCTCGCCAAGGCGCTGGAAGTCGAGCAGAAGCCGACCCAGCTGCTGCGCAACGAGGTGACCGAGACCGAGATCGCGCAGATCGTCTCGACGTGGACCGGCATCCCGGTGTCGCGCATGCTCGAAGGCGAGCGCGACAAGCTGCTGCGCATGGAAGATGTACTCGGCGCGCGCGTCGTCGGCCAGCAGGAGGCGGTCAAGGCGGTCGCGGATGCGATCCGCCGCTCGCGCGCGGGACTCGCCGATCCGCACCGGCCGACCGGCTCGTTCATGTTCCTCGGGCCGACCGGCGTCGGCAAGACCGAGCTGTGCAAGGCGCTCGCCGAGTTCCTGTTCGACACCGAAGAGGCGATGGTGCGCATCGACATGTCCGAGTTCATGGAGAAGCACTCGGTCGCGCGCCTGATCGGCGCGCCGCCGGGTTACGTCGGCTATGAGGAGGGCGGCTACCTCACCGAGGCCGTGCGCCGCAGGCCCTACTCGGTGATCCTGCTCGATGAGATCGAGAAGGCGCATCCGGACGTGTTCAACGTGCTGCTGCAGGTGCTCGACGACGGCCGGCTGACCGACGGCCAGGGCCGCACGGTCGATTTTCGCAACTGCGTCGTGATCATGACCTCGAACTTGGGCAGCCAGGTGATCCAGGAACTCGCCGGCGAGGCGAACTACGCGAAGATGAAGGCCGCGGTCCTGCAGGTCGTCGGCCAGCACTTCCGCCCGGAATTCATCAACCGGGTCGACGAGATCGTCGTCTTCCATCCGCTCGGCCGGGCGGAGATTCGCGCGATCGTCGACATCCAGCTCGGCCGCCTGCGCGAGCGGCTCGCCGAGCGCGACATCCAGTTGCGCCTCGAGGACGACGCGCGCGACAAGATCGGCGAGGCGGGTTACGACACGGTCTACGGCGCGCGGCCGTTGAAGCGGGCGATCCAGGCGCAGATCGAGAACCCGCTCGCACAAGCCCTCCTGCGCGGGGATTTCGCGGCGGGCGACTTGATCGTCGGCAAGCTCAAACGCTCCGGGCTCGCGTTCGAGAAGGAGCGCCTGCACTGAGAACGGCGCGGATCCTTGCGGTGGGCGCCGGCAGCTTCGCTATACTGGAAAAAACGGCCCGACGGCGGCCCGCGGTTCGTCGCTCCCAAGCAGAGAGAATTCCATGCCTTTCTACGAATACCAATGCAAGCGCTGCGGCCATCACCTCGAGGCGATGCAGAAAGTCCACGATGCGCCGATGAAAAAATGCCCCGCGTGCGGCAAGACGGCACTCGAGCGGTTGATGTCGGCGCCGGTGTTCCGTCTGAAGGGCGGCGGTTGGTACGAGACGGACTTCAAGTCGGACGGGGAGAACAAGCGCAATCTCGCCGACCGGCCGGAGGCGCAGGCACCGCAGGCCGACGCGGCGAAGGCGGGGGAGGCGCCGGCGGGGGAGGCGAAGGCTGAGGCGCCGAAGGCCGAGAAGAGCGACGCGAAGGACGGCGCGGCGGCGGCCGCCGCGAAGGACAAGCCGGCGGAGAAGCCGGCGGCGAAGTCCGCCGAGGCGAGCGCGTCGAAGCGCCGGACGATCGCGAAGCCGGCGCGCCGCGCGCTCGCCGCGGCGCCGAAGCGCGCGGCGAAAAAACCGGTGCGCAAGGCGCCGGCGCGTCGCTGAGGTCCGTTGGCCGGCGTGGTCGACGCGGCCGGGACGGGCACGGTTGCCCGGGGGTTGCCGCGGCGTCCGGCAAGCCTTAGCATCGCGCGCTTCCCTCCGGCAACTCGTGCACTCTACTGATGCGTACCCACTATTGCGGCGACGTCGGCGAACCCCTGATCGGCGAAGTCATCACGGTGGCGGGCTGGGCCCATCGGCGGCGTGACCACGGCGGCGTGATCTTCGTCGACCTACGCGACCGCGCGGGGCTCCTGCAGCTGGTGTTCGATCCGGATGCCGCCGCGGTGTTCGCCCAGGCCGAGCGCGTGCGCAACGAGTTCGTGCTCGCGGTCACGGGAGTCGTGCGCGCACGTCCTGCGGGCACCGAGAACGCTCACCTGAAGTCCGGCCGCGTCGAATTGCTCGCTCAGCGGATCGAGATCCTGAACCGCTCGGAGCCGCTGCCGTTCCAGCTCGACGAGACGGTCAACGAGGAGCTGCGGCTACGCTATCGCTACATCGATCTGCGGCGCGAGGAGATGCGCGAGCGCTTGCTGCTGCGCCATCGCATCACGCGGGCGATGCGCGGTTATCTCGACGAGGCAGGATTCGTCGACATCGAGACGCCGATGCTGACGAAAGCGACGCCGGAAGGGGCGCGCGACTATCTCGTGCCGAGTCGCACGCATTCCGGCAAGTTCTTCGCGCTGCCGCAGTCGCCGCAGATCTTCAAGCAGCTGCTGATGGTGGCGGGGTTCGACCGCTACTATCAGATCGTGCGCTGCTTCCGCGACGAAGACCTGCGCGCGGACCGCCAGCCCGAGTTCACCCAGCTGGACATCGAGACCTCGTTCCTCGACCGGGAGCAGATCCTGGACTCGATGGAGGGGTTGTTCGTCCACCTGTTCAGATCCGTGCTCGGCGTCGAACTGCCGCGGCCGCTGCCGCGGATGAGCTTCGCCGAGGCGATGCGGCGTTTCGGCTCGGACAAACCGGACCTGCGGATCGCGCTCGAGCTGGTCGACGTCGCGGATCTCGTCAAGGGCGCGGATTTCAAGGTGTTCGCGGGACCCGCCGCAGATCCGCGCGGGCGCGTCGCCGCACTCGCCGTGCCCGGCGGCGGCAAGCTCACGCGCAAGGAGATCGACGACTACACGGCGTTCGTCGCGCGCCACGGCGCCAAGGGACTTGCCTACGTCAAGGTCAACGAGGCCGCAAAGGGGCGCGATGGCTTGCAATCGCCGATCCTGAAGTTCTTGAGCGACGCGGCGATCCGCGGGATCCTCGAGCGCACCGCGGCGCACGACGGCGACCTGATCTTCTTCGGCGCCGACACCGCCAAGGTCGTCGGCGACGCGCTCGGCGCGCTGCGCGTAAAAGTCGCCCAGGACCTGCACCTGGTCACGCCGGGCTGGCGGCCCTTGTGGATCGTCGACTTCCCGATGTTCGAGTGGGACGCCGAGGGGCGGCGCTGGGCGGCGATGCATCACCCGTTCACGAGCCCGGTCGACCTGGATTACGCGGCGCTCGCGGCGAACCCCGGCGAGGCGATCGCGAAGGCCTACGACCTCGTCCTGAACGGCTCGGAAGTCGGCGGCGGTTCGGTGCGCATCCACCTGCAGGAGCTGCAGGCGACCGTGTTCGATCTGCTCGGAATCTCGCCTGAGGAGGCGCGGCGGAAATTCGGCTTCCTGCTTGATGCGCTGAAGTTCGGCGCGCCGCCGCACGGCGGCATCGCGTTCGGCTTGGACCGGTTGTGCATGTTGATGGCCGGTGCCGAGAGCATTCGCGACGTGATCGCCTTCCCGAAGACCCAAACCGCCGCCTGTCCGCTCACCGATGCGCCGACCGAGGTCGGCGAGGCGCAGCTGCGTGAGCTGCACATCCGAGTGCGCACGCCGGGCAAGGTCGAGTAGCTCCCGCGTGGATCGCGAGCCGCCGCCGCCGGATGTCTCGTCCGCCGGCGCCGCGCGGCCGCGCCGGCCGGAGTCGGTGTTGATCGTGATCCACACCGCGCCGGATGAGTTCCTGCTGCTCGAACGCTGCCGGCCGGCCAGGTTCTGGCAATCGGTGACCGGCGGCCTCGAGTGGCAGGAATCGCCGGACGACGCGGCGCGGCGCGAGGTCGCCGAAGAAACCGGCATCGCGGGCGGGCTGCTGACCAACCTGCATTGGATCCAGGTGTACGAAATCCTCGCCGCATTCGGCCATGTCTACCCGCCCGGCGTCACCCACAACCGCGAGCACGCCTTTGCGCTGCTCTTGGCCGACCGGGTGCCGGTTCTCTTGAACCCCCGGGAACACCGCCGGTATGAATGGCTCGCGGGCCCCGAGGCCGCCGCGCGGGTCTCCTCGTCGACCAACCGGGCGGTCATTTTGCATCTGCGGCGGTGAGCCGCCGCGACGCCGTGACCGACCGTACGCGCATCGTCGTCTTCGTCCATGGTCTGTGGCTCAGCGGCCATGAGGGCTTTTGGCTCGGGCACCGGCTCGACCGGCAGCTCGGGGCGACGCACCGCCGCTTCACGTATCGATCGGTCGCCGCCTCGATCAGCGAGAGCGCGGCTGCGCTCGGCGAGTATCTGGCCGCACTGCGGGCGGACACCGTCGACCTGGTCGGCCATAGCATGGGCGGACTCGTGATCCTCAAGCTATTCGAGCGCCCGCCGGCGTTGCCCGCCGGACGCATCGTGCTGCTCGGGCCGCCTCTGCACGGTAGTCGCGCCGCGGCCGGCTTCGCGAGGCTGCCGTTCGGCAAGGCGCTGCTGGGCCGCGGGATCGCCGAGGCCGTGCTGCCCGCTGCGGCATGGCCGCGCGCGTGGTCGGGTGCGCGCGAGGTCGGCGTCATCGCCGGCCGGGCGGCGTTCGGCCTCGGCCGCCTGGTCGCGCGGCTCGACACGCCGAACGACGGCGTCGTCGCGGTCGAGGAGACCCGTCTTGCCGGCGCGCGCGATGAGATCGTGCTCGAAGTGCAGCACGCCGGCATGTTGTTCTCGCGGGCCGTCGCCGCGCAGACCGCGGCGTTCCTCGAGCACGGGCGATTCCTGCGCCCCGCGAGATCCGCAGATTCGCCTCACGCTGCGCCGTCGAGCCGCCGCAGCCGATAGAGGAGCTCGAGCGCCTCGCGCGGACTCAAACTGTCGGGATCCACGGCGCGCAGGGCTTCGAGCGCGGCGGGCACCGGCGGCGCGGCCGTGGCGGCGGGCGGTGTGCGTGCCGCGGGCGCGGGCGCGCCGGTCCGGGGCGCCGCGAGATCGAGCTCGCCTTGCGGCGAGGTCTGCCGGCGCAGCGCGTCGCGCTCGCGCTCGAGTTCGCCGAGATAGCGCCGCGCCGCGAGGGTGACCGCCTGCGGGATGCCGGCGAGCGCGGCGACCTGCAGCCCGTAGCTCTGGTTCGCCGGCCCCTCGCGCACGCTGTGCAGGAACACCAGCCGCTCGCCGTGCTCGACGGCCTCGACGTGCGCATTGAACACACCTTCGGCCTCGCTCGCAAGGCTCGTCAGCTCGAAGTAATGCGTCGCGAACAACGTGAACGCGCGGATCTCGGCGGCGATGTAGGCCGCGCAGGCCCAAGCGAGCGACAGGCCGTCGAAGGTGCTGGTGCCACGGCCGATCTCGTCCATCAGCACGAGGCTGCGGTCGGTCGCGTGGTGCAGGATGTTCGCGGTTTCGGTCATCTCGAGCATGAACGTCGAGCGGCCGCCGGCAAGATCGTCGGAGGCGCCGATGCGCGTGAAAATGCGGTCGAGCGGGCCGATCACCGCGCGCGTCGCCGGGACGAATGCGCCGGCGTGGGCGAGAATCGCGATCAAGGCGGTCTGGCGCATGTAGGTGCTCTTGCCGCCCATGTTCGGGCCGGTGATGATCAGCATCCGCCGCGCATCGTCGAGGCGCAGATCGTTCGGCACGAACGGCTCCTCACTCGCGCGTTCGACCACGGGGTGGCGGCCGCCGTCGATGCGCAACGCCGGCTCGTCGATCAATTCCGGCCGCACGCACTGCAGGGTCTGCGCCCGTTCGGCGAACGCGGCGAGCACGTCGATTTCGGCGATCGCCGCGGCGCTGCGCTGCAGGACGCAGAGCTGCGCAATCAGCGTGTCGAGCAAGGCGTCGTACAGTTCGCGTTCGCGCACGAGCGCGTGCTCGCGCGCGCCGAGCACCTTGTCCTCGAAGGACTTGAGCTGCGGTGTGATGAACCGTTCCGCCGACTTGACGGTCTGCCGGCGCAGGTAGTCGGCCGGTACACGCTCGGCCTGGCTGCGGTTCACCTCGATGAAGAAGCCCTGCACGCGGTTGTAGCCGAGCCGCAGGCTGCTCAGGCCGCTGCGCTCGCGTTCCTGCGCCTCGAGCTCGAGCAGGAATTTCTCGGTGTTGCCGCCGAGCAGGCGCAACTCGTCGAGCGTCGCATCGTAGCCGGCGGCGATCACGCCGCCGTCGCGCAGCTGATGCGGCGGCGCCTCGACGAGCGCCTGGGCGAGCAGCGCGCGCAGTTCGGCGTGCGCGCCGAGGTCCGCGGCAAGCCGGGCGAGCAGCGCCGCGCCGGGCTCGACGAGCGCGGCCTTCAAGGCGGGCAGCGCGCCGAGCGCGTTGCGCAGGGCGGCCAGGTCGCGGGGTCGCGCCGAGCGCAGGGCGATGCGCGCGAGGATGCGTTCCAGATCGCCGATCGTGGCGAGCGGCACGGCGAGCCGCGCATGCGTTGCGTCGTGCTGCAAGTGCTCGACCGCGTCGTGGCGTTCGCGCAAGCGGCTGTGGTCGCGCAACGGCCGGTGCAACCAGCGGCGCAGCAGCCGCCCGCCCATCGCAGTCGCGGTGCGATCGAATACGCCGGCGAGCGTGAGTTGCGGATGCCCCGCGAGACTCTCGTCGAGTTCGAGATTGCGCCGCGTCGCCGGATCCATCAGCAGCGCGTCGTCGCGCTCCTCGGTCGTGATGCCGCGCAGATGCGGCAGCGCCGCCTTCTGCGTAGCGCGCACATAGGCGAGCAGAGCGCCGGCAGCGGCGACGCCGAGCGGCTTGTGCGCGCAGCCGAAGCCGGCAAGGTCGAGGGTCTGGAACTGCTCGCAGAGCGCGCGCGCGGCCGTGTCGGCGTCGAACTGCCACGGCGGGCGGGCGCGCACCGGCTTGTCGAGCTGTGCGAGCAGGGCGGCGAGCGCCGGCGGCGCATCCTCCGGCATCAGGCATTCGGCGGGGCGGATCCGCTCGATCTCCGCCTCGAGGGCCGCGAGATCGCTCAACTCCATGAGCGAGAAGCGCCCCGCCGACAGGTCGATCCAGGCGAGGCCGAAGCGGCCGGCGGTGGTGCTGACGCTCGCGAGGCACTGATCCCGGCGCTCCTCGAGCAGCGCCTCGTCGGTGATCGTCCCCGGCGTGACGATGCGCACGACCTCGCGCTCCATGGGGCCGCGGGTCTTGCCGGGTTCGCCGCGCTGCTCACAGATCGCGACCGACTCACCGCGGCGCACCAGGCGTGCGAGGTAGGTATCGAGCGTCGCGACCGGCACGCCGGCCATCGGAATCGGCGCGCCGGCCGAGGCGCCGCGCTGCGTCAGCGCAATGTCCAGACACTTGGCGGCGCGCCGCGCGTCGTCGTAGAACATTTCGTAGAAATCGCCCATCCGGTAAAAGAGGAGCACGTCGGGGTATTGCGCCTTGATGCGCAGGTACTGCTGCATCATCGGCGTATGGGCCGAGAGGGCTTCGGTGTCGGTTGCGGTCGAGACCGACCGCTGGTTGGCGTCTGGCATGAATCTGATCGATCGGTGAGTTCGGGGCGTGCGCGGTCCGGAGGCGTCGAAATGATACGCCAACGGGGGCCGGGCCCGTCTCGCGGCGGTGCGAGGTGCCATGGGGACGGCCATGCCGACGGCGGCCGATGGCCGCCGCCAAAAAATGTGGATCTCCGAAGAAGTCCTGTGAGGCGACGAAGCTTTCCGTGGACGGCACACCCCGGGTGTCACATATTACAAACCACGGTGCGTACGCCGTTGCGGAGCGCGCGAAGGGGGGAATGGTTCGCCGTCGGCGCGGTCGACGCCCGACCCGTAGCAAGGGAGATCAGCATGCGGCATCGTTTCATTCGACCTCGAGTAGCGGGACAGCCCTTACCGCGGACGCGCCAGGCGACCCTGCCGGTGCGCACTGCCGTGTGCATCGCGCTGTACGGCATATCCCAGTTCGGGCAGGCGCAGGAGCCCGCCGCCGCGCTCGCCGATCAAGCCGCCGGAACGCAGCCCGTGGTCGGCAAGCAGGCCGCAGGTGCGTCCGACCCTGCGAAGAGCGCCGCGGATGTCAGCTACAAGGCGACCGGAAGGCCCACCTCCGTGCTACAGGAAGTCACCGTGACCGCGACCCGCCGCCGCGAGACGCTGGAGTCGGTCCCATACAGCATATCGGTCGTCAGTGCCTCGCAGCTCGCGCAGGCGGGTGTCACCGACCTATCCTCGCTGGCGACCGCGGTTCCTGGACTCAGCATGTACGATTACGGCGCGCGGCTCGCCGCGGCCACGGTGCCGATCATCCGCGGCATCAACGCGACCGGCGAGCCGACGCGCGGATTTCGCAGCTTCGAGCAGGCGCCGGTCGGCATCTACATCGACAACTCGCCGATCGACGGCTACTTTCAGCTCGTCGATCTGCAGCGGGTCGAAGTGCTGCGTGGACCCCAGGGCACCCTGTACGGTGCGGGAGCGCTGGGCGGTGCGGTGCGGTTCATTCCGAACGAGCCGGAGTTGAACAAGTATTCGGGCATGGTCGAGGTGAGCGGCGGACGGCTTGCGCATTCGAGCGGCACGCCATATGCGCTGACCGGCATGGTCAACCTCCCCGTCGGTCCGGTGTTGGCTTTCCGGGCCGCGGCGAAGTACGACTACGAGCCCGGTTTCATCGATACTTACGGCCTGTTCGCCCGCACCAACAACGGCCTGTCGGGGGTTCCGCTGCTCGCGAACCCCGCGGATCCCGTCAATAGTCCGGCGGTCTATAGCGACAAGAAGGACTGGAATTACCAGAAAACGTTCACCGGACGCGCGAGCCTGCTGTGGCAACCGACCGACTCGTTCCGCGCGGTGGTGGCGATCATGCATTCGAACGCGGCGGGCGACGGCGGCCCGCAGGTCAACCCGGATTTCCCCGGCGGTGCTTCGCCACTAGATCCCGCGACGCAGCTGCCGGGTGGCGGCCACTACCGGGAGTTCTCGCAGATCGATCAACCGTGGTCCCGCTACACGAACCTGCTCAGTCTCGATGCGAGCTACGACGCGGGATTCGCGACGGTCTCGTCGACCAGCTCCTATTACACGACGAGCGGCGCGACGCTGCAGGACAACACCTACAGCCTGGCGGGCCTCGCGAACGGCGGATACTTGCCATATTACGCCGGCGTGCCGACCAATCCGCGTTTCATCTACGACCAGATATTCGCCGACTCTGAACATACGTTCACGCAGGAGCTGCGCCTGGTGTCAAAGGCGGGCCCCGATCACAAGCTCGACTACACGGTCGGCGTGTTCTACGAGAATCAACGGCGCCAAGGCGCCTGGACGATCGCGGTGCCGGGCACGCCGGAGCGGCAGGTCGCGCAGGGCTGTCTGCCGAGCTGCTACTGGGACGTCGGCACCGCCCCGGGCGACGTCACGTTCCAGCAGATCGACACGCAGAATTTCACCGACAAATCGGTATTCGGCGAACTCACTTGGCACTTCACGGCGCGCGCGCAGATCACGGTCGGCACGCGGCATTTCAGCCAGCAATTCACCGATGCGCAGTCCTACGACGATTACAACTTTCCGACCTTCCTGCCCGCGACCCCGCACGAGTCGCCCGCCTCGAAGACGGTCTGGAAGATCAATCCGTCCTATGAATATGCCCAGGATCAGTATGTGTACGCTCTCTGGTCGCAGGGATTCCGGCGGGGCGGCGCGAACTCGGTGCCCTTGGTGGGGCCGTTCCGGGAGAGCCCGTTGCTCGCGTCCTATGCACCCGACAGCACGAACAATTACGAGGCTGGCCTCAAAGGGCGATTCGACAACGGCCTCTCGTACACGTTCGCGCTGTTCGACATCAAGTGGGACCGACCGCAGATCTCTTCGAGCTTGCCGTCGGGGAATCTTGCGGTGTTCAACGCCAATACGGCCGAGTCGAAGGGATTTGAGTTCGAGTCGAGCGGCCCGTTGTTCCTGCCGCGCCTCACCTATTCGGTGAGCTTCGCCTACGCCGACGCGCACCTGACCAGCGATTTTTCGCTGCCGGCGAACGACGGTACGCAGACGGGAACGATCGTCCCCGGCCTGATCCACGGCAGCTCCGGCGAACAGATGCCGGGAAGCCCGAAGGAGAGTGCGAGCGCCGCCTTGATGTACGACATGCCGCTAAATCCGGGCTACGATCTCGACTTGTCGGTGAACGGCGTTTATCGAAGTACCGTGCCGATGCAGCTCACGCCGACGCTCGGCACGACCACCGTGCAGCGATCGGGTTCCTTCGAGATCGCGAATCTCTCCGCGGCCTTGAACCACCGGCCGTGGCAGGCGACCATCTACGTGACCAACCTGTTCGACCGACAGAATATCCTGGTGCCGCCGACCCAAATGAACGAGCTCGGCAAGCTGACCAACGACTACATCGTCAATCCGCCGCGCGAGATCGGCTTGCGGCTTGCATATCGGTTTTAGGCGGCGTCCTTTGGTCATTCCGAACCCGCGGCTCGCCCGTTCGATCGCGGTCGCGGCGGCTGTCGTCTTGCTGGGCGCGGCGACGCCGTCGCCGCCATCGCACGGCTCGACCGCGCTCCCCAAGGCGGTCGGGGCGGAGCGACGCGTCGCACCGGCCACTTGCGATGCGCCGCCGTTCCACGAGTTCGATTTTTGGATCGGCGACTGGCGGGTATTCGATGCCGCGAGCCACCGCTTGGTCGCCTTCGACCACGTCGTGAAGCGTGCCGCCGGCTGCATCGTCGTCGAGCACCTCGATTTCCTCACCGACATGTATCGTCGCCCGGGCGTCGTGCGCCGGCTCGCAGGCATCAGCATCAGCCGCTTCGACGGCGAACACTGGCTGCAGATGTGGGCGGACAATCAATGGGGCGCGATCATGATGCGCGGCAAAGCGGACGGCGACGGCCGGCTGGTGTTCGAAACGGTGATCCCCTCGCGTGGCCGCGAGGTGCGCCTGGTCTACGAGGAGCGTCCCGGCGGCGACGTGCGCATCCGGCAGTACGTGGCGCCCGCCGGCAGCGGTGCGTGGTCCGAGTACGGCGATCTGCTCTACCGGCCGAACCGGTGATCGACCACATGTGCGTGCGCGTCGAAGAACACGTCTGGATCCCAATGAGCGACGGCTGTCGCCTGGGTGCGCGGCTCTGGCTGCCGGAGGGTGCGAATCGCACGCCGGTCCCGGCCGTGCTCGAGTACATTCCCTACCGTAAGCGCGACGGTACGCGTGCCCGCGACGAGCCGATGCACGGCTACTTCGCCCAGCAGGGCTACGCCGCGGTGCGCGTCGACATGCGCGGCTCGGGCGAGTCCGACGGACTCTTGGCAGACGAATACCTCGAACAAGAGCAGGACGATGCGCTCGAAGTGATCGCCTGGATCGCGAAGCAGGCATGGTGCAGCGGTGCCGTGGGACTGCAGGGCAAGTCCTGGGGCGGTTTCAACGCGCTGCAGATCGCGGCTCGCCGGCCGGCGGCGCTCAAGGCGATCATCACGACGTTCTCGACGGACAACCGCTACACGGATGACGTCCATTACATGGGTGGCTGCCTGCTCAACGACAATCTGTGGTGGGGCAGCATCATGCTCGCGTATCAGAGTCGACCGCTCGATCCGCAGATCGTCGGATCGGCCTGGCGCGAGCGCTGGCTCGAGCGCATCAAGGAGCTGCCGTTCTTTCCGGCGCTGTGGCTCACGCATCAGCGCTACGACGACTACTGGAAGCATGGCTCCATCTGCGAGGACTTCGCCGCGATCGACTGCCCGGTGCTCGCGGTCGGCGGTTGGGCCGACAGCTACACCAACGCCGTTCTGCGCCTGCTCGAGCGCCTCAAGGTCCCGCGGCTCGGCATCATCGGCCCCTGGGGGCACCTGTATCCGCACGACGGCGTGCCCGGCCCGGCGATCGGCTACCTGCAGGAGGCGGTGCGCTGGTGGGACCACTGGCTCAAGGGCCGCGACACCGGCATCATGCAGGAGCCGATGCTACGCGCCTATCTGCAGGACCCGGTGGCGCCGGACGGCACCCGCACGTTCACCCCCGGCCGCTGGGTCGGCGAGGTGCGCTACCCGTCGCCGAACATCCAGCCGCTGCGGTTTCACTTGCGCGCGGACCGCGGTCTCGGCGAGCCGTCCGGGGGCGACACGGTGTTCTCCATCCGTTCTCCGCAGAGTCACGGCAAGGCGGCGGGCGAGTGGATGGCGGCCGGTTGCCCCGGGGAGCATCCGACCGATCAGCGCCTCGACGACGGCGGCGCGCTGGTGTTCGACTCCGCGGTGCTGGACCAAGAGCTCGAAGTGCTGGGGACGCCGGTGCTGCGTCTGCGGCTCGCCGCCGACGCTCCGGTCGCGCAGCTCGCGGTTCGCCTTGCGGACGTGGCGCCGGATGATCGGGTCACGCGCGTGAGCTATCAGGTGCTGAACCTCACCCATCGGGAAGGTCACGAACGCCCCGAAGCGCTCGAGCCCGGGCGCCACTACGACGTGACGGTGACGCTCAACGTCTGCGGCCACCGATTCCGCCCGGGACACCGCATTCGGGTCGCGCTCGCCTCGGCCTACTGGCCGATCGTGTGGCCCGCGCCGTATCCCGCGCGCCTCTCGATCCGCACCGCCGAGAGTGCGATCGACCTGCCGGTGCGCCAGGCGGATCCCGGGCCGACAGTCTCGTTCGAGCCCCCGGTGCACGGTCCACGGACGCCGATCACCAGGATCGCGCCGGGATCGCTGCGCCGCTACAGCTCGCAGGATCACGTGAGCGGCGAGACGAGCTACGTGACCGACGCCGTCGGCGGCGTCTTCGGGGAAGGCATTCTGCGTCTCGATGCGGTCGACGTCGAGATCGGGCACGGACTGAAGCGCGAACTCACAATAAAGGACGACGATCCTCTGTCGGCGCGCTACGTGGTGACGCAGTCCTTCGAACTGGGTCGCGCGGGCTGGCGCAGTCGCATCGACACCCGGGCCGAGATGCACAGCGACGGCGAGACTTTCTACCTCCGCGGGACCTTGGCCGCCCGGCACAACGGCGAAATGCTCGCCGAGCGCGAGTGGAACTTCGCGATTCGGCGCGATCTCATGTGACCACGGCGGTGCAAACGACCACGGACGGGGCGAAAATCTTCGGGCAGCCGCGCGGTCTCGCGACACTCTTTCTGACGGAGATGTGGGAGCGATTCTCGTACTACGGGATGCGCTCCGTGTTGATCCTGTACGCGGTCGCGGCGGTGAGCCGCGGCGGCTTCGGGATGGACGACCGCGTGGCGAGCGCCATCTACGGTCTGTACATCGCCGGCACCTATGTGTTCGCACCGATCGGCGGCTGGATGGCGGACCGCCTGCTCGGCGCCCAGCGCGCCGTGATCGCCGGCGGCATCCTGATCCTCCTCGGCAACGCCCTGCTGGTCCTCGGTCGCTCACCGGCGTTCTTCATCGGACTCGTGGTCATCGTGCTCGGCGTCGGACTGCTCAAGCCGAACATCAGCGTGATGGTCGCCGAGCTCTATCCGGAAGGCGACGGGCGCCGCGACGCCGGTTTCTCGGTCTTCTACGTCGGCATCAGCGTCGGTGCGCTGCTCGGCTCCCTGCTGGTGCCACTGTGCGCCGCCCGCTTCGGCTGGCGCTGGGGCTTCTGCCTGCCGGTCATCGGCATGCTGTTCGGCCTGAGCCAGTTCGTCCTGACGCGCAAATGGCTCGGCCACCGCGGTCGCGCGGTGCACGGACGCGGCGGAGCCCGCGCCTGGCTCGCGGTCGCGTCGCTGGTGGGCGCCATCGCGACGATCATCGCGCTCGCGGCCACGGGTGCGCTCGCGCTCGACCCGGTCAGGCTCGCGGCCGCGGCCTCCTGGTTCATCGTGCTGTTCGTGATCGCATATTTCGTCTACCTGCTGCTGTTCGCCGGCCTGACGCGGGCGGAGCGGCGGCGGGTGTACGTGATGGGCGCGCTGTTCGCCGCCTACGCGGCCTTCTTCGCGGGCTTCGAGCAGGCCGGGGCATCCTTGAACCTGTTCGCGCAGCGCTACACCGAACGCACCTTCCTCGGCTGGACGCTGCCGGCCGGGATCCTGCAGGGCACGACCGCCTTTTACACGATCCTGTTCGCGCCGGTGTTCGCCGCGCTGTGGATCGCTCTGGGCCGTCGCGGCAAGGATCCGTCCGCCTCCGCCAAATTCTCGGCCGGGCTCGCGCTGCTCGCGCTCGGCTACCTCGTGATGTACTTCGCATCCCGGTACGTCGTGCTCGGAGAGAAGGTGCTGCCGACCTGGTTGTTGGCGAGCTACTTCCTGCAAGAATGCGGGGATCTATGTCTCTCGCCGGTCGGCCTGTCGTCGATGACCAAGCTCGCCCCGCCGCGCTTCGTCGGTCAGGTCATGGGTCTGTGGTTCCTTGCGCTCGCGCTCGGCGACAACCTCGCCGGACAGCTGTCGGGCGAATACGACGCGCGCAATCTGCACACCCTGCCGCAGCTCTTCCTGCAGATATTCTGGTGGGCGCTCATCGCCGCCGCGATCATGCTGCTGTTCGTGCCGCTCGCGAAGCGCCTGACCGCCGCGCCGAAATGAGACCGCCCGTGCCGCCGTCAGTCGATGCGCTGCACTAGGCGGGCGCTGCCGTCGGCGGCTCGCCGCCGCGGCTCGGCGAGGCCGCGGGCGACCCAGCCGTGAAAGTGGTGGGTGGCAGCGTCCATCGCCGGCGAGAACACGCCGCCGTCGTAGCCCGGCGAGGCGCGGCCGATCTGCAGCCGCTCGACCGCCGGAACGTCCTGCTGAAAGACGATGCGCCACGCGGACAGCGTCGCGGCCCGGCAGGCGCGATAGGTCTCGTCGTTGCCGCCTGCGCCGACGTAGAAGATTCGCAGCTCCTCCCGGGTGCGGTCGAACGCTTCCGGGGTCAGCAGAATCGCGAAGGCGTGGTCCGCATGGAAGCCGATGAGCACGTTCGGATACAGCGTCGGGTACTCGGCGACGTGCATGCGCTCGGCCGGCCACGCTTCGAGGTGCGGCAGGTGCGTGCCGGCGACCTCGCTGCCGCGATAGGTGTGCGATCCCTGGCCGGCGAACTCCTCGCCGAGGAAGCAGTAGTGGTCGGCGAGCGTCGAGTAGGCGTTCAGTTCGGGATGCACCCAGGGAAGGTGGTAGGCCTCGCAGTAATTCTCGACCGCGAGCTTCCAGTTGCAGCGCACGGTGAGCGTCAAGCGCGAGTCGCCGATGCCGGGACGCAGCCGCGCCCAGCCGTCGGCGCCGATCAGCCCTTCGGCGCGCCGCTTGAGTTCGGCCACGTGTCGATCGAAATCCGGCGCATCGCCGCTCAAATTGACGAACAGGATGCCCATGAAGAGCGCACTGCGCACCGCCTTCAAGCCGTGTTTGGATCGGTCGAACCCGTCGCAATGGTGTTGATCGACGCCGCCGATGTGCGGCGTCGCCTTGAGATCGCCGTTGGTCGCATAGCTCCAGGAATGGTAGCGGCAGACGATCAGGCCGCCGATCTCGGCCGTTTCGCCGACCAATTGCATGCCGCGGTGGCTGCACACGTTGTGAAAGACGCGCAGTTCCCCATGCCGATCGCGGACGACGAGCAGCGGCCAGCCCATGAATTCGATCGGCTGCGCGACGGTGTGCTCCGGAATCGCGTCCGTGAACGCGATCCCGACCCAGGTGTGGGCGAGCAAGGTGTCGCGCTCGTGGCGGTGGTACGCCTCGCTCGTATAGGCGACGTTCGGCAGGCCGGTCGCCTCGCCGATCGGCCGCATGATTCGTCGCAGGCGCTCAGCGCCGATGGGAGCGGAATCGTCCGATGTCGACATTCGCACCTCTCTCGAACGGCAGCGACCGAGCGTACACCCTTTCCGGCCGCGACGGCCGACGCCGGCGCGCCGTCCGCGGCGATCGCCGAATTAAATCCGACGGACGACGAAGAAACGGCGGCCCGGTTGCCGGCGCGCCAAGGGACTATGGCGGCGCATCCGCGCTCGGCGCGGCGTTGGCATCGAAGCGGCAGGCGAGCGAGGCGGACTCGATGAAGCGGCACGTCCATGCGCTCGTGATCGGCGGCGGGATCGTCGGCTGCAGCGTGCTTTACCACCTGACCAAGCTCGGCTGGCGCGACGTCGCGCTGTGCGAGCGCAAGGAGTTGACCGCGGGCTCGAGCTGGCACGCGGCGGGCGCCATTCATTCGTTGAACAGCGATCCGGCGATGTCGCGACTGCAGGCCTATACGGTCGCGCTCTACCCGGAGCTGCAGAAGATCTCCGGTCAGGATATCGGCCTGCACTATCCCGGGGGCCTGAACGTGGCCGCGACCCAGGAGCGTTGGGATCAGCTGCGCGCGGATGTTGCGCGGCACCAAACGATGAACCTGCAGACGCGGCTCGTCGGCCCGGCGGAGATCCGCGCGCTTTGCCCGATCATGGATACCCGCGGCGTTTTCGGCGCGATCTACGATCCGCTCGAGGGCCATCTCGACCCGTCCGGCGCGACGCATGCCTTCGCGAAGGCGGCGCGGCTGAATGGCGCCGAAATCTACCGGCACACACGCGTGCTCGCGCTGACGCCGACCGGTCGCGGCGGCTGGGAGGCGTCGACCGACCAGGGAATGATCGAGGCGGAGCACGTCGTGAATGCGGCGGGTCTGTGGGCGCGCGAAGTCGGCCGCATGGTCGGCGTCGAGCTGCCCCTCCTGCCGATGGAACATCATTACTTGATCACCGAGGATCTCGCCGAGCTCGCGGGCGCAGCGAGGGAACTGCCCGTCGTCGTCGATCTCGACGGCGAGATGTACATGCGCCAGGAGCGGCAAGGGGTCCTGCTCGGCGTCTACGAGACGCCGGCGACGCCTTGGGCCGTCGGCGGCACGCCGTGGGATTATGGCGATACAGAGCTGCTGCCACCGGACCTCGATCGGCTGATGAGCGCGCTGGCGAAGGGCTTTACGCGCTTTCCGACGCTGCAGGCGGCCGGCATCCGCCGGATCGTGAATGGTCCGTTCACGTTCACTCCGGACGGCAACCCGCTCGTCGGGCCCGTACCGGGCGTGCCGAACTATTGGTCCGCCTGCGGCGTGATGGCGGGCTTTTGCCAGGGCGGCGGCGTCGGCCTCGCGCTCGCGACCTGGATGGCGACCGGCGAGCCGGACGGCGACGTGTACGCGCTCGACGTGGCGAGATTCGGCGACTACGCGACGAAGGCGTACGTGCGCGAGAAGGCGGGCGAGTTCTACTCCCGCCGCTTTCGCATCGCCTACCCTAACGAACACTGGCCCGCCGGGCGCCCGTGCAAGACCTCCGCTCTGTACGATCGCCTGGTCGCCCGCAACGCCGTGCACGGCGCGAGTTTCGGTCTCGAGTACCCGTTGTACTTTGCGCCGCGCGGCGAGGCGGCCGAGGAGACGCCGACGCTGCGGCGTTCGAACGCGTTCGGTCCGGTCGGCGAGGAGTGCCGCCTCGCGCGTAGTCACGGCGGCATCATGGACGCGAGTTCATTCAGCAAGTTCGAATTCACCGGACCGGCCGCGGCCGGCCATCTCGACTGGCTGCTCGCTGCGAACCTGCCGGAAGTCGGGCGCATGAAACTCACGCCCATGCTGGCGGCGGGCGGCCGGCTGATGGGCGATCTGACGACGATTCGCGTGTCTGCCGATCGGTTTCTGGTCATCGGCTCCGGTTATCTTCAGGCCTGGCACATGCGCTGGTTCCACGATCATCTGCCGACGCGCGGCGTGACGGTGCGGAACCTGTCGAACGAGTGGGGAGGAATCGCCATCTTCGGACCGCGCTCGCGCGAGCTCCTCGCCGGCGTCGCGGGCGAGGACGTCGGCCGTGACGCGTTGCCGTTGATGAGCGCGCGGTTCATGGACGTGGGGCTCGCCCCGGCACTCGTCGCGCGCCTGTCCTTCACGGGCGAACTCGGCTACGAGATTCATGCGCCGCAAGTCTACCTGCCATCGCTCTACGATCGGCTGAGGACTGCCGCAACGGCGCTTGGCATCGGCGATGCCGGGATCTATGCGCTGCTTTCGCTGCGGATCGAGAAGGGGTTCGGGATCTGGAGCCGCGAGTTCTCGCGCGACTACACTGCGGCCGAAAGCGGCCTGGCGCGCTTCGTCGCCTACGACAAGCGCGACTTCATCGGCCGCGACGGGGCGTTGCGCGATCGCGAGAAAGAGCCGAGCCGCCGGCTGGTACTGCTGGAAGTCGATGCGCGCGACGCCGAGGCGAACTACCTAGAGCCCGTCTGGTCCGGCGACGATCGCGTCGGCTTTGTAACGTCGGCCGCCTATGGGCATACCTGCGGCAAGAGTCTGGCGATGGCGTACGTCGCGGTGCGCGCGGCGGCGCCGGCGACTTCGCTGCAGCTGACGGTTCTGGGCGAGCGGCGCGCCTGCCGGGTGCTCGTCGAGCCGCCGGTCGATCCGACCGGCGCGCGGATGCGGACCTGATGTCCGCGGCGCCGACCATGTGGCGTCCTCGATGACGGCCGACGATGCGCAGCGGCCGGGCGGAAGACGCCCGCGACGCGGACCCCGCCTGCGCAGCGCGCATCCGGCCAGCGCGCCGTTCATCACTCGCGTGATCCCGCCGTACGAAATCCTGAGCGAGGAGATGCTCGCGAGCGTCGAGGATCATGCCGACCGAATCCTCGAGGAGATCGGGCTCGAGATCCGCGGCGACGATGCGGCGATCCGCTTGTGGCGCGATGCCGGCGCCGAGATCGCCGACGGCTGCCGCGTGCGGGTACCGCGGGGACTCGCGCGCGCGCTCGTGCGCGGCTCCGCGCCGCCGTCGTTCACGCAGCACGCGCGCAACAGCGCCCGCAACGTCACGATCGGCGGCCGCTGCACGGTGTTCGCGCCGGCCTACGGCTCGCCGTTCGTGAGCGACACGGAGCGCGGACGGCGCTACGGCACGTTCGCCGACTTCGAGAGTTTCGTGAAGCTCGCCTACTTGTCGCCGTGGCTCCACCATTCCGGCGGCACGGTCTGCGAGCCGACCGATCTGCCGGTCAACAAGCGCCATCTCGACATGCTGTACGCCCACATGCGCTTGTCCGACAAGCCGTTCATGGGCTCCGTAACGAGCGCCGCGCGCGCGGCGGACTCGATCGAGATGTGCCGCATTCTCTTCGGTCGCGACTTCGTCGACCGGCACTGCGTGATCCTCGGCAACGTCAACGTGAACTCGCCGCTGGTGCTCGACGGGGAAGCGAGCCGCGTGATCCGCACCTACGCGGCGGCGAATCAGGCACCGGTCTGCGTGCCGTTCATTCTTGGCGGTGCGATGGGGCCGGTGACGACCGCCGGCGGTCTCGCACAGTGTTACGCGGAGGCGCTCTTTTGCGTCGCGCTCGGCCAGCTGGAGCGACGCGGATCGCCGGCGATCCTCGGTAACTTCCTGTCGTCGATGTCGCTGCGAAGCGGCGCGCCCACGTTCGGCACGCCGGAACCGGCGCTCGCGTACCTCGCGATCGGCCAGCTCGCCCGGCGCCTCGGCGTCCCGCTGCGCTGCGGCGGGAATCTGTGCGGCTCGAAGCTGCCTGACGCGCAGGCGGCCACGGAGAGCGCCAATTCACTCTGGCCCGCTTTCCTCGCCGGCGCGAACTTCGTGCTGCATTCGGCGGGCTGGCTAGAGGCGGGTCTCGTGATGTCTTACGAGAAATTCGTGATGGATCTCGATCAGTGCGGTCTTTTCCACGTGATCGGCGCGGGAATCGCTCTCGACGACAACGGCTTCGCGATGGACGCGTTTCGGGAGGCGGGCCCGGGGCGGCACTTTCTCGACTCCGCCCACACGCTGCGCAATTACGAGACGGCCTTCTACGATGCCGCTCTCGCCGACAACAACTCGTTCGAACAATGGAGCCAGGAGGGGGCGCGCGATGCACCGTGGCGGGCCGCCCGCCGCTGGCAACAGATGCTCGCGAGCTACGAAGCCCCGCCGCTCGACGTTGCGATCGACGAGGCGCTGCGCGAGTTCGTCGTACGGCGCAAGAATTCCATGCCGGACATGGCGTACTAGGCGGCACCCGCCGGGCGTCGATCGCCCGGCGGACGTTGACAAACGTCCGTTGGCTCGTCATCGTCGTCGAGACCGAACAGCACGAGGAGCGCGTATGTCGTCCGCGGCCGCAGACGGCGCCGGCAACCGGTTCGAGATCGGCGAGAAGCGGGTGGTGATGCCGCCCGAGATTCAGTGCCTGCAGAGCGCGGAGGCGGCGGTGTCGCGGTTTGCGTCGCGCTATCTCGCGTACCGCCATCCGCTGCGGTTCTTCTCGGATGATCCGACGAATCGCTGCGACGTCTATTATCTGTCGCCATGGATGGTCATGGCCGTCGTCGATGTGGCCGCAGATGAGCGCTTCGAGAGCCCGCTCAAGGGACAGGGCATCGTCGAATTTCACTACCGCATCTCCGGTTCGATCGAGATCGGAGGCTCATGGGGCGAGTGCCGGATCACCGAGCCGAGCTGCCTGCTATGGTTCCAGCCGGATGGCTGCGACGATGCGAGCGAGCGACTCGGCATCGCGCCGCTCGGCCGTGAAACCTGGATCAGTCTCTACTGTGACCGATCGTGGCTCGACCAGGTGAACGAAGGGGCGACGGCCGCGCTCGAACCCGCACTCGCGCCGGACGGCGATGGCGCACCGATGCCGAGTTTTCGCATCGGCCCGCACATCGGCGCGACGATTCCGCTGCTCCGGGAATTGGTGCGCGCGAACCGCGAGGACCCGCTGCACTGGCTGTACGCGAGCGCGAAAGCCAACGAATTGCTTTACGTCACGCTGAGCAACCCCGGCGTCCTGGCGCCGCAGGACGACTGTCGCCTCAAGCTGACGCAGCGCGATCGCAAGGAGCTGCACTCGATCCGCGATACTCTGGCGGCGGGCTTCGTCGCACCACCGCGCTTGCCGGTGCTCGCGCGCCACGCCGGCATGAATTACTCGAAGCTGTGCGCCGGGTTCCGGCAGCTTTTCGGCGAGTCGATCGCCGCGTTCGTGCGTCGCCGGAGGCTGGAGTTTGCGCACGAGCTGTTGCAGAAGTCGGACCTGCAAGTGCGGCAGATCGCGCGGCAAGCCGGATACGCTCATCACGGCAGCTTCACGACCGCGTTCTCGCGGCAGTTCGGCGTCGCGCCGAAGCAACTGCGCCGGGCCACGGCGGCGGATGGCGCGGACGGCGCAGACGAGGCGCGGTGAGCGCGAGGGGCGTAGGGCCCTCAATCCGGCAAGGGGATCGACTGGCGCCGCAGTTCCGTGATCAGCGGCTCGAGATGCGCGCCGTAGCGTCGCCAGCGGCCCGAGGAGCTGCCGTAGATCGGGCGGCGCACCTGGGCGGCGCTCGCGGTCCATGACGCGGCCGTGTTCCGTTCGATGTCGATGGCCGCATCGTCCCAGGCGATGCCACAGTGGGCCGCGATCCTCGCGCCAACCGCCTGCGGATCGCGCACGAGTTCCTCGTACGCGACTTGTTGCACACGCGAGCCGAGCAGCCCGCGCCAGTGACCGATGAGCCGATCGTAGGCCGCGTAGTAGCGGCCGAGGTCCTTTAAATCGTAGCTGAACGGGTAACCCGCCGCGAACAGCGTGCGGAACATCGCGAAGCAGCTATCGAGAGGGGATCGTCGAACGAGCAGTATCGCGGCATCGGACAGCGCCCGATGAATTGCACCGACATAGAGGTAGTTGAGCGGCAGCTTCTCGACGATCCGTGCGACCGACGGGTCGGATAGCGCGAGGCGGGAATATTCCCGCGCCACGGCCGCGGGATCCCCGCGCGCGGCGCGTGCGAATACGTCGCCGTCACCGGTCGCGGCGCCGAGCAGCGCGCGCGAGAAGTTGTCGGTCTCCCCGTTGGAGCGCACACCGGGGAGTCCCGTGAGTATGCGCTCGAGGAGGGTCGTGCCGGATCGGGGCAGGCCGATGATGAATACGTAGCGCGCCGAGGCGCGCGCCGCGTCCTGCGGCGCAGGCGCCTCGAGCAGGCGTCGATCGTAGACCTCGGCGATCCGCGAGAGCTTGCGCTCGTCGGCCGCGACGTCGTAATTCAGGCGCTCGCGCCGCGTCCGGGCCGCGGTCGCAAACCAGTGGAACGCCTCGTCGAAGCGCTCGACGTCGTCCAGCTCCTTCGCAAGCGCGTAGCCCAAGAACAGGCGCGCGCGGTAATCATCCGGACGGCGCGCCAGCAAGTCCTGGAGCGAGTCGATGTGATTGGCATCCGGCGCTTGCACGCGCAATTCCGATCGAAGCAGGTAGCTCGGGTAGTGAGCGGCGTCGAGCGCGATCGCGCGATCGCAGGCCGCTTCGGCTTCCGCGAGACGGCCGAGACTGCGCTCGCTACAGGCGAGGTTGTACCAGAATCGCGAATCGCCCGGCGCGATCGCGATCGCGCGCCGATAGAGGAGGTTAGCCCGATCGTTCGCGCCGAGCATCATCGACACGAAGGCGAGGCCGTCATAGGCATCGGCGGCGCCGGTCTCGAGTTCCATGGCGTTCGCCAGGACGCCCTCGGCGTCCGCCTGTCGCCCAAGCTTCAGGAGCACCGAGGCGAGCAGCGCATGTTCCGGGCAGCAAACCCGGGCTTGCGCCACCGCGCGCTCGGCATATGCCAGGGCATCTGCTAGCTGCCGGGCGTTCAGCTGCTGGACCGCGTCGTTCGACGTGGAGACGGCAAAATCGATCATGCGGCGACCGCTCGCTCCTTCATCATTGCTATTGTACGGTCTGGCGAGGCGGGTGGATTGGTGCATCGCATGATCGACGATGATGCAGCTCTTTTCCGATTGTCGGCGCGCGTGGGGCGCTGGGCGCTCACGCGGCGCTGGATGCTCGCGACGGTCGAGTCCTGCACAGGCGGCTGGGTCGGCAAGGCCTTGACCGACGTGCCGGGAAGCTCAGCATGGTTCGGCGAGGGGTTCGTCACCTACAGCGACGAGGCGAAACGGCGGCTCGGCGTGCCCGGGGGCTTGCTCGCACGGCACGGCGCCGTCAGCGAACCGGTCGTCCGGGCGATGGCGCGGGCGGCGCTCGAGCGGACCGGGGCGGACCTCGCGACCGCGGTCAGCGGGATCGCCGGACCGACCGGCGCGGTGCCTGGCAAGCCGGTCGGCACCGTATGGATTTGCTGGGGTATGCGTCGCGCAGGGCGATCGCGGCTCGTCGCCCGACGCTACCGGTTTCGCGGTGACCGCGAGGCGGTGCGGCGCAAGAGCGTCGCCGCGGCGCTGCGCGGGCTGCTCGTTCGATGAGCGAGGCGGCCCGGGAGCGGCTGTTCTTTGCGATTTGGCCGAGCGCAGCGGAGCGCGCGGCGATGACCGCGGCGGCCGCGCGGCTCGCGCTTGACGAGCGATCACAGTGCGTCGGCGCGGAGGACTACCACATGACGGTCGCCTTCGTCGGCGAGGTCGCGGCCCCGCGGCTCGAGGCGGTGCGGCGCATCGGCGCGTCGGCAGCCGGCAGCCGTTGCCGCCTGCACTTCGATGCCTACGAGTACTGGCCGAAGCCGCAGGTCGTCGTCGCCGCCGCGCGGACGATACCGCCGAGTCTCGAGCGGCTGTGGCGCGAACTGCATGCGCGGCTCGCCGTCCTTGGCTTGGCGCTCGAGCCGAAGCCTCTGCGACCGCACGTGACGCTCGTGCGCAAGATGCACGACGCGCCGTCATTGCCCGAGATGGCGGTTTGCACCTGGGAGGCGCTCGCACTGTGTCTCGTTCGTTCCGCACGCAGCCGGACGATGCCCGCTTATACAGTGGTCGAGCACTGGCGACTACTGGATGAGATGCCGCCCGACTGAAAAAACTGGTCGAATCGACACGAATCGGCGCGTAATCACCCGAGCGTGCGCTGCCGGATATGAAATAATGGCGGCAAGTTATTTGAGGAATCCCCATGGATGAGAATCGTAAGAAAGCCCTCGCCGCCGCGCTCAGCCAAATCGAGAAGCAGTTCGGCAAAGGCTCGGTGATGCGCCTCGGCGATGCCGGCGCGATCTACGAGGTAGACACGATCCCGACCGGCTCGCTAGGGCTGGACATCGCCCTCGGCGTCGGCGGCATTCCGCGCGGCCGGGTCATCGAGATCTTCGGACCTGAAGCCTCCGGCAAGACGACGCTGACCCTCGCGATCATCGCCTCCTCGCAGCGCAACGGCGGCACGGCGGCATTCGTCGACGCCGAGCACGCACTGGATCCGGTCTACGCCGAGAAGCTCGGTGTCAAGGTGAACGACCTGCTGGTCTCGCAGCCGGACACCGGCGAACAGGCGCTCGAGATCACCGACATGCTGGTGCGCTCCGGCGCGATCGACGTGGTGGTGGTCGACTCGGTCGCCGCCTTGACGCCGAAGGCCGAGATCGAGGGCGAGATGGGCGATCAGCACATGGGCCTGCAGGCGCGCCTGATGTCGCAGGCGCTGCGCAAGCTGACCGGTAACATCAAGCGTTCGAACACCATCGTGATCTTCATCAACCAGATCCGCATGAAGATCGGCGTGATGTTCGGCAACCCGGAGACGACGACCGGCGGCAATGCGCTGAAGTTCTATTCCTCGGTGCGCATGGACATCCGGCGCATCGGCGCGATCAAGAACGGCGAGGAGGTCGTCGGCTCGATGACCCGGGTCAAGGTTGTGAAAAACAAGGTCGCACCGCCGTTCCGCGAGACCGAGTTCGAGATCATGTACGGCACGGGGATCTCGAAGGAGGGCGAACTGATCGAGCTCGGCGTGGTGCACAATATGATCGAGAAATCCGGCTCCTGGTACAGCTACAAGGGCGAGCGGATCGGCCAGGGCAAGGAGAACGCCCGCGCCTTCCTGCAACAGCACCAGGAGATCGCCGACGACCTCGAGCGCCAGATCCGTGCGAAGCTGATTCCGGAGAAGGCGACGATGAATCGCGGCGGCGAGGCGAAAGAGGCTTAAGAGCCTGCGGCGCGCGGCGCTCGATCCCGGCGACAGGCGCGCGGCACGCAAGGCCGCGCTCGATGCGCTCGCGCGTCGCGATCACGCGAGCGCGGAGCTGCGGCAAGTGCTCCGTGACCGCGGCTACGACGCGCAGGTCGCCGACCGGATCGTCGCGGCCCTGCTCACCGAGAGGCTGCTCGACGATCGACGCTTCGTCGCGGATTTCATCGCCTATCACGCCGCACGCGGCCATGGCCCGTTGCGCGTGCGCGCCGACCTGCGCCGCAAGGGGGTCGAGGGCGAACTGGTCGAGGGCGGTCTCGACGCATTTCCCGGCTGGCTCGAGGAACTCGAGGGCGCGCGGCGCAAGAAATTCGGCGCCCGGCGCCCGGATGCGTACCCGGAGCGGATGCGCCAGGCCCAATTCTTAAGTTACCGCGGTTTCACGAGCGCCCAAATCCGATCCGCCTTAGGATCGGCCGTGGACCTGGAAGATTGAACGACATGAAACGAGAATCGCCGAAGCCGAAGCAGAAAACGATGACGAGCGCGGAAATTCGCGCGAGCTTCCTCGAATTCTTCCGCAAGAACGGCCACGCGGTCGTGCCTTCGAGTTCCCTCGTCCCCGGCAACGATCCGACTCTGTTGTTCACGAATGCGGGCATGGTCCAGTTCAAGGACGTCTTTCTCGGCAAGGAGACGCGGGACTACTCGCGCGCGGCGAGCGCACAACGCTGCGTGCGCGCCGGCGGCAAGCACAACGATCTCGAGAACGTGGGCTACACCGCGCGGCATCACACCTTTTTCGAGATGCTCGGCAATTTCAGCTTCGGCGACTATTTCAAGCGCGAGGCGATCCACTTCGCCTGGAATTTCGTCACCGGTACGCTCGGCATCCCGAAGGAGCGCCTCTGGGTCACGGTGTTCCGCGAGGATGAGGAGGCCGCGCGCGTCTGGGTCGAGGAGATCGGCATCGATCCGACGCGCTGCACGCGTCTCGGCGAGCAATCGAACTTCTGGCAGATGGGCGAGACCGGCCCCTGCGGACCGTGCACCGAGATCTTCTACGATCACGGCGCCGAAATCCCGGGCGGTCCGCCGGGCTCGCCGGACGAGGACGGCGACCGCTATGTCGAGATCTGGAATCTCGTGTTCATGCAGTACGATCGCTCGAGCGACGGCGGCCTGACGCCGCTGCCGAAGCCGTCGGTCGACACCGGCATGGGCCTCGAGCGCGTCGCGGCGGTGATGCAGGGGGTCCACAGCAATTACGACATCGACCTGTTCAAATCGTTGATCCAGTCCGCCGCGGCGATCACCGGCGCCCGCGATCTCGAATCGGCGAGCTTGCGGGTGATCGCCGATCACATCCGCGCGAGCACGTTCCTGATCGTCGACGGCGTCGTGCCCGCGAACGAGGGGCGCGGCTACGTCCTGCGCCGCATCATCCGCCGCGCGATCCGCCACGGCTACAAGCTCGGCGTGACGCGGCCGTTCCTGCATCGACTGGTCGGCGCCGTGGTGCGCGAGATGGGCGGGTGTTATACGGATCTCGTCGCCGGCGAGGCGCGGGCCGTGCAGGTGCTGACGGTCGAGGAGGAGCGTTTCGCCGAGACACTCGCGACCGGCATGGCGCTGCTCGATGCGCAGACCGCGAAGCTTGAAGGGAAAGGGACGGTGATCCCGGGCGAGACGGTGTTCAAGCTGTACGACACCCATGGGTTTCCCGTGGATCTGACCGCCGACGTTGCCCGCGAGCGCGGACTCACGATCGACCAGGCGGGCTTCGACGCCGCGATGGACGCACAGCGCGAACGCGCGCGTGCCGCGAGCAAGTTCGGCGCCGATCTCGGCGACTCGCTGAAGCTCGAAGCGAAGACCCGGTTCACCGGCTACGAGGCGCTCGCCGGCCGCGGCCTGGTGACCGCGCTGATCGCCGCTGGCGCACTGGTCGACAGCCTGTCGGCCGGCGAAGAAGGTCAGGTCATCCTCGACAGCTCGCCGTTCTACGCGCAGAGCGGCGGCCAAGTCGGCGATGCCGGCGTGCTCGCGGGCGAGGGCGTGCACTTCACGGTGAGCGACACGCAGAAGGCCGGTTCGGCGCACGCGCACATCGGCCGCGTCGACACTGGTGTGATCCACGTCGGCGACTCGCTCGACGCACAGGTAGACGCCGCGCGGCGCCGCGCGGTCGCGCTGAACCATTCTGCGACCCACCTGTTGCACGCGGCCTTGCGCGAGGTGCTCGGCAAGCACGTGCAGCAGAAGGGCTCCCTGGTCGCGGCCGACCGCCTGCGCTTCGATTTCTCCCACGCGCAGGCGATGACGCCCGAACAGATCCGGCGCGTCGAGCAGTGCGTCAACCGGGCAATCCGCGAGAATGCCGCCGCAGAGACACGGGTCATGAGTTTCGATGCCGCGGTCGCCGCCGGCGCGATGGCGCTGTTCGGCGAAAAGTACGCGCACGACGTGCGGGTGCTGTCGATCGGTGATTTCTCGATGGAACTGTGCGGCGGAACCCACGTGTCGCGGGCGGGGGACATCGGCCTGTTCAAGATCACCGGCGAGACCGGAGTCGCCGCCGGCGTGCGCCGGATCGAGGCCCTGACCGGGGAGACCGCCCTTCGATGGGTCGTCAATGGCGATCGCCGGCTTGCCGAAGTCGCGGCGCTGGTGCGCGGGGGTCGCGACGACGTGGAACAAAAGGTGCGCGAACTGATCGAACATGAGCGCAAGCTGGAGAAGGAAATTCAGCAATTGAAGGCCACACTCGCGAGCGGCGGCAGCGGCGATCTCGCCTCGCAGGCGAAGGATCTAAACGGAATCAAGGTTCTGGCGGCGCGCGTCGACGGCGCCGATGCGCAGAGCCTGCGGGCCGCCGTCGACCGCTTGAAGGACGCGCTGGGCGAGGCCGTGATCGTGCTCGCGACCGTGCATGAGGGGAAAGTTCTACTGGTGGCCGGGGTTTCCCCTAATCTGACCGGTCGCATCAAGGCCGGGGAGATCGCCGGCGCCGTCGCCGCCGAGGTCGGCGGGCGCGGCGGCGGCCGAGCGGATTTCGCCCAGGCCGGCGGCACTCAGCCGGAAAAACTCGGCGCGGCGCTCGAGCGCGTCGTGGAACTCGTGCGCGACCGCATCGGTGGCTGACGACGCACGGCCGACTCGTCGGCCGCGAGGCGAGGCCGCGTATTGCGCGTTCCGCGCGGAGCATGGACCGTTCCGGTATTTTTTAATCCGGTGCAACAGTTCGCGGATCGAACGAATCGCGATCCGAGTTGCCATATCGCTCAGAGGGCGCCGCTTTCGGGGCCGCAACCGCGCCAGGAACGCCAGGAGCTCGCCAATGCTGATCTTGACAAGACGGGTCGGTGAAACCTTGATGATCGGTGACGAAGTTACCGTCACCGTATTGGGGGTCAAAGGCAATCAAGTGCGCGTCGGCGTCAATGCGCCGAAGGACGTTGCCGTGCACCGGGAAGAGATCTTCGAGCGCATCAAGCGCGAGGATGAGGGCGGGAGGCGCGATGGCGCCGGCGTCGAGGACAGTGACCACGATCCGCTGAAGGCCAGCGGCGGCGCCTGATGGCCAGCCGCCCCCTCCGCCGATCCGGCAGCAGCAGTTTTGCCTTGCCCGGCGCCGGCGGGTATCATCGCGCGCGCTGAATCAGGGATACGACGCCCTGCTGGAGAGGTGGCCGAGTGGTCGAAGGCGCGCCCCTGCTAAGGGCGTATGGGTCAAAAGCCCTTACAGCTCTCGCTAAATTTCTCCTATCATTCAATCGCTTACGACGCGCCCGGCTATCATATGACCCCTCTACTGCCAGCCTACTGCCAGCTCCTGGGGATTTGGGGGGAGCGAAGGGGAGCACCACGGCCCCAACTCTGCTGCGATTGAGCTGGGTCACCAAGGCTACTGGCGTCCCTTCCATGGCCGCTTTAATGGCTGCAATCTCCGCGTCTCCGGCACCCTCCATCCACGCCGCATAGGCTGTCAACATCACTTGCACGCTGTGACCGTTCTGCTTTGACGCCCAAAGCAGATTCTTTCCGATCATCAATATCCAACTCACCCACGAGTGTCGGGCGCAGTAAGGTTCGCGATACTTTCCCTTAACGGTCTTGGTCAGCGTTGACTTCCAGCGCTCATAACCGAACTGGAGATTGACGATCTCCTCGCCGTTTTCCTTGAAAAACACCTTCTGATGTTGGATCAACCCTGCGGCCTTCAGGCGCTCTCGAAGCGCGATCTGTCGTTTCAATACCTGGAGCGCACGAGGACACAGCTCCAAAGTCCGATCTACGCTGGTCTTAGTCCGATCCTTGTCTCGGCTCATGACCCGCGCCTTGTTGATTTTCACTTTTCCGGTGGTCAGGTTGCAGTCTTCGACTTCGACCGCGATCTCCTCCGATGGCCGAAGTCCGGTGAAAAACCGAAACTCATCATAATTGCCCTGCGCCTCACCCCAATCGCGGTGCATGGCGGCAATCAAAACTTCCGCCTCAGCGATCGGAAACGGATCAACCTCCGCCCGATCCTTTTTGGTGATGCGCAGCGCCTTCAAGCGTTCGGCCGGATTTCTCTTTTCTGGCAAGTCTCGGTAACCATATTCAAACGCACAGCGAATTACGCTGATCGCGTTGTTGTATGTCTTCTTTGCCCAGACGAAATCATTCGCGACTTCTGACAGATCCGAATAGCGGATTGACTCGAAGTCCTTCTTGCCGATCCGCGGGCGCCAGACGCTATCCAGATTATTCCGGTAACCATACACCGTCACGAAAGCCAGGTCTTTCTTCGCCATTCTCGATTCGCAATGCTTAATGAACTGGTCGAAGACCTGGTCGCAGAGCCTGGGTCCACAGGCAACCGCCTTCGCCACCTCCTTCATGAATCGATACTTTGGAAACTCTTCCGCGAACGAAAAAGTCCTGCGGGCGATGCGCTCTTTGATACCGTCGAGCTGCTTGAGCGCGCGGTTCAGATTCCCCTCGCTCGGTGCCCGCTCGATCGTCGGACGATAGCGCTTGCCCTCGAACTCGAAATCGAACTGAATCCGATCCTTCCCCAAGGATCTCACGCCACTACGCTCTGCTTTTCTGCCCATTGACTATCCTTCTTCCAACGGCGAACCCAACTTCACCTTAATTCCCTTCGTCAGCGCGCGGGCTCGCTTGACCAGGGCCGGACTCAACGCACGAATGCGCTCGGGGTGACTCGCCATTTCCTCGGCCAAGAACTGGAGAAATTCGGTGATGAGCGGATCGTCCTCTTCGGCGGGCGATGCGCGATTCAAAGTGACCGTTCCGTCCGATTTCAAAGCGAATCGAATCTTGTCGCGCTTCTTAAGCTTCAACGCTTGCCGAATCGCGTCCGGAATCGTCGTCTGATACTTATCCGTCAACGTCGATTCGACTTCTAGATTCGAGGACATGGGGACCTGCCTGACACGCAATAGCGACATGGTAATGCGAACTCATTACCATGCGCAAGGAGGCAAGAGACATTCGGATTTGATGGCGGAGAGGGAGGGATTCGAACCCTCGAGGGACTTTTGATCCCTACGCCCTTAGCAGGGGCGCGCCTTCGACCACTCGGCCACCTCTCCCAAAAACGGCGCGCTGGATAGATCGCGGCCAGATTGGTCAGTTTACGCGACGACGCGCGCCTACGCCAACAAAAGACGAGGCAGATCGGTTTGCCGATTAGTCTTAAAAAACTCATGAGTTCTCTACCCATTTCTGGTAGCCGATGAGATCGACCAGAATCCGACCGTCCGGAGCGCGACGCCAGACCTTTCCCTCGACCCAATCGCCGCGTTCGATCTTGCGCTCCATCGCCTTCACCGAATATCCCGTGATTAAATTCGCTAGCGGCAACAAGACGTAGCGCGCCGGTGCCAAGACGAAGGGGCGCTCAGTGTCCACATCCATCATGGATCAGCGTTCCTTGCGGCGCGTGGCCTGCGGGAGTTGAGTTTCCGGCGCAGCGGTCTCGGAGCGAGCCCGCTCAATCCGCGTGGTGAGCCACGCCTGCACTTCATTCTTCCACCCAGGCGCCCGAATGTGCCGTGATTTTCACGCGCATCGGAAAGTCACCTTCCGCCTGCAGCGCGTAAATCGTCGTCTTGCCGAGCCCCGTGGCGTCGATGACCTGGGGAAGTCGCAGCAAACGAATGGGGCGGCTACTCATGGGCGTGAGATCTTTGTCAGCATGCGGCGCCTGCTCCGGTTTCGGCGCGTCACGCAGGCGTTCGTGCATTCAAAGGGAAGCGATGTTTGGCGAGCAACTCTCGGGCGAAGGGTTTGCGCGGGCGCCAAATGACAGGTGGTCGCCCGAAGATCCTTGGACAACCAGTGAATGACGTCCGATCGCAGCCAGCCCACGCCGCGCCCGTGGTATCGCCGCTTTCGCGGAAATCTGCGCAGCAATACCAAGCTCGCCAGTACCCACCGATGCCGGCGCGTCAATCGCGCGACATCATGCGCGGTGAGGATCTCGGCCCAGGGTGGGTAGGGCTCGTTGATCCACTTCGATAAACGGACGCACTCAGAAGACGATGAAACTCCAGGCGCACTTGCCCGGCCAGCCAGTACTCGGTTCATGGTGTCGTTGACTCATGACGTGTGGTTCCGGTGGTTTATGGGCGAGTTGTCACGCATGGACGAGCGTACGCGGTTTGCAAGGAATTGCATCGTCGAGTTTCGCCTTAAATTCGGCGAAACTGACCCTTGGCAAGGAGGCTTTTTT